>Ga0207873_1001762_pt1 | contig 19630 bp, 29 predicted proteins | sample BGWIniCompost_FD_187373 | JGI IMG/M metagenome (GOLD analysis project Ga0207873, IMG submission 187373) | Cellulose adapted compost microbial communities from Newby Island Compost Facility, Milpitas, CA, USA - BGW Initial Compost (SPAdes)... ...
AACGGACGAAACAGACTTGACAGGGAACGTAGAAAGCCTTAGTTCTTTTGTTCCCATGCCGTTATATAGCTCGTCTGTGAATGTGCGTTGTTTTAATGCTCGTTGATATTTGCGTTGTTCTAGATAGTAAGTAGCGCGGTTAATTAAATCTTCTATTAATGTATCCTCTTCTGTGTGTTCAACCTTCATATAATCTTTCGCTTGCAGTAGCGTGACCAGTGCATATATGTCTAATGCCATATGATCACCGTCCTTTATGTTACGTTGTCATATCCGGTCAATAAAATGGATGCATCTACAACGGTTGTAGATTCTACGGTTGTAGCGTTAGCGCGTACATAGCGTTTAGGGTATTTGGCTAAAACCATGCCTGCGTTGTTGGCTGTTGTGGTCACTTCTGCGCCCATATCGGTAAAGGTTGTGTTGTCGTCTGAATGCTCTAATTTAACTGTTTGTGCACCCGTACCCGTCACGACTAAAATAATTTGGTGTGCTTTGCCGTCTGCCGTCAAGGTATCAACTGAAGAAGCAGCCGCGCCCGTTGCCGTTGCGCCTACTAACTGAGTATGAACGCTGATATCTTTATCTTTTTCAAGATACATATTTACCCCCCTTATGCTGGTGCATTGATCAAGATTTTAAATGCTTCCGCTTGTGATACTTTCCCATCTACACGTAAAGAGGCGCGGAAAGTGACATGACCTGTGTTAAAGGCGTAATCATCTGAACGCATAATGGTAAGTCCGCGACGTTGCCCGATCAAGTAATATCTAAAGTCGCCTAGAAGAATTCGATTTCCATCCGTTGCGTCGTCTGTGATATTGTCCGAAACAATAACAGGTCTGCCAAGCAATCGCGCTGGCTCGCCATTAGCAACCCCCCCAGGCGCTGTCTCCGTCCAAATATATTGCCCGTTACCGTCTTTCATTTTGCGTAGTGCTTGCGCGCTGGTGCTGTTCATAATCCATACTGATTGACGGCGGTACGGTGCGCGTAGGCTGTAAAAATGATCGATTACATCATCAGCACCCAAACCAGCAGTTTCATCACCAAATGATAAATTATCAGCATCATTTTCTGTTATGTTTGTATCATTTAAAATTCCTGTCGGTTGGTTTGATCCTGTACCTTGTAAAAATGCTGTATCTTCTGCTTCTGCGAAGTCTTCAGCGAATACAATCGCCAAATAGTTAGCAAGATCAACCGCGCTATCTTCGAGAAGTTCTTCTGTGGTTTGAATCAAGCGCGTATATTTATAAGGAGTAAGCGCAACTTGTCCCAAAGTGGTATCTTGCTCAGTGTATGCGCTGCCCTCTGTGATCCATCCGCCGCTATTTCTTGCTGTCTCGGTTGGCACTTCTAGACGGTTGCTATTCATGGTAAAAACTCTAGCACCTGCGCGACGAATCGCAACATCATTGGCGAGTTTGCGAATGACTTCATTTTCAAACTCTTCAGGGACTAAATAACCCCCTGCGCTGTTTGTTCCTTCCACCATTGCTTTATTTATTTTCTCACCTGTTCTGATAAAGTGGATAAATTGTTTCATCGCTGGGCTTAACTGTTGTCCACCATAACGAGTATTACTATAAACATTTTTATATGTTGGAATTGCGTATTCCATTTTTTGAACAATATCACGGGTATATTTTTTGTTTAGATCGATTCCATTTTCCTCCAATCGCTTGGAAACAACTTCATTTACTTTCTCCTCAATTGCTTCATTTGTGGTATTTACTTTCTCAATGATATGTTCGGCAATTTCTTCCCCTTTTTCTAGTGCTGCATCTTGCGCTACTCGTTCGGCTTCTTTGGCACGTAAAATATCAAGTTCTTTTGTATCTGCTATAGGATTACAACGATCACAATTACATTTTCTTAGGTCCTCATATTTCAATTCATGCAAATCTTTCGCTTGTGCGTTTAAACATTTCATAGTATACATTCCTCCAATTAAAAAACGCCTAATTGCTTGGCAATCAGTGCGCTATAGTGTGTGTTGCTATCATCAATTGATTTTTGTTCTTGCGGTTGTGGCGTTGGTTCAGGCTCGCCATAAGTTTTTACTTGGGTGATTCTAGCCTTATCATTGGCCGGAATCGGCACAAGGCTAACTTCCATTAGATCAACTTTTTTAATGACTCTGACTACATGGTCCTTACCTTTAATCTTGCGTTGCTCAAAGTCTGTTTCGATTGGTGCAAAGCCTATAGACATTCGCTCGACAATCCCCATTCTAGCAAGATCATAATATTCTTCTGCTCGCTTGCGTAGGTTTTCAGATTTTGCGTCTAAGGCTAACTTAATATTGATCTTTAGCCCTTTTTCATCTTCGGATACCTTACCCACTCCAACGGTTTGAGCTGGATCGTGTAAGGCAAACACGGGAACCTTAGCAGTACCACCCGTAAACGCTCCTTTTGCGATAATATCACCATGCCTATCTATGTTGCCAAAGGTAGAAGCGTAGCCCTCAATGGTTCCGCTTGTTTCATCCATTGCTTTAAATTCTACCTGGTCTAGATCGAGGTAAGTCTTCATTTTTTGCTCACCCCCTTACTTTTGGTCTTTCGCTTGGTGGTCTTCTTTTTCTTTGGCTGGTCTTCTGTATAGTCGTTTATTTTGTCATATTCGGTTATCTCAATTTCTTCTGCTTCTGTATTGATTTCTAATGCACTCGGATAAAAGGCAAGATAAACAACATTATCATTATTTTCATCTAGATCAAGCCTAAGCGATTTTAAGCGTGTCAATGGTTGATTGTTCAGCATTACAACCATATCTTTTGTATTCTTACTCGTACCTTTGATATAGAGCTTTGACAAGGATAAACACCTCCTTTATATAGATAGCTTAGGTATGACAGTACAACGGCAGCGCGGATGGACTGGCGGTACTTCAACAGCTTCATAACTGATTGTATAGCCTTCTATCTCCTCCCCAATTTCCGCGAATGGTTGCCCCATAGCTACGGTTTTACCGTCTAATCTCTTGCAAATTGGACAAGTCCGGCTATCGTCTGTGTCTAACCAGACCATTTCTCGAATACCGAACACCTCATAAGAGATACGCGCCCCCATGTTTGATGCTCTGATGAGTTCTGTACGTGCGATTGTCTCCGCTCGTGTTTCATCGTACTGAGTGAATTTATTTTGAATCTCTTGTTGCGTTTGGTATATGCTCCATCCTTCATCCTGCGCTTGGGTTAAAATGGCGCGTAAGTCTTCCAACGTGGTTTCTGTTACCTGTTCGGCAAACTTGGGAACATAGCGATCAATAAAAGTGTTAATAGCTGCACTAGTGGAGAATTCACCGCCTAGAATATCCATTGCTACCCGTGATCCTGCAACAATCACAGTTGATAGATGTTCATTTGCTATAAACTCCAAATCATTTTTTATTGTCTGCTGCTCAGCTAACAGAAAGGACAATATAGCGGTAAATTCTGCGCCTGTGATCTTTTGCCGGAATGCTTGCCGGCTTAACTCCTCAACTCGTATAAAATGCTTCTGTATATCGCTTCTAAACTTTGGTATTTGCTGATCTTGGATCATATGGAGCCTGCTAACAAATTCATTTTTGCTTTGTTTGGTCAAAAAAAAAGACTTCTCCTGAGTCTCTTCTTGCGGTTCCTCTTCTGTTTCCTGTTCCTGCTCTTGCTGCTGATCGTTGATAAAGCCGTCTTCCTCTTCGCTAATCTCTTCATATCCAAGCTGTAAGCGGCTTTCATTGCGTGTAATTAGCCCTTTTTCATAAGCTGATATGATACGAACATATTTATCATTCTCATTTTCCTGCAACGCCTGCACGCCTGATACGTCAAATCTAGCGGTTAACCCATCTTCTAACAGTGTGCTAATTTTGGTTTCGATTCGGCGCAAGGATGGAATAATAGTTTCGTCCCATAGGTGTTTTCGTGCTTCAGCATAGTTGCTATATTTGCCACCATAGCGAATACCTACCCAAGACGGCAACAAAACCGGATCAACACCAAATGCCGCACATATGCGGGTTTCTGTGAATGCCCGCAAAGATTCAAATTCCATGTCCTTAAACGACATAGACAACTGTTGATATTGCGCTCCATGCCCTAGTACTGCCGTTCTGCCCCGTCTATTCCCTCTGAATCGTTGCCACCATCTCAATTCTATGCGATCAGATTCTTCTTTTGTTAACTGCTGATCAGTGCTAATGATTCCCCCGGGAACACCGTTATTTTCAAAAAACGTCTTAGTGAAATCTGTAGTTTCGTTATCTATGCCAATTTCCCGCGCTACACGGGCAAGTGGTGATAATGGTCTAAATTCATCAATTGGGTTAGGCAAGGGAAAGGCTAGAATTTCCCACGGTTCATATTCGATTGTTTGCCCGTTGACCTCATATTGATACCCGCCTATGTATTCCTTGCGGTCTGGTATCACTTTAATCCAGTCAGGTCTTAGCGGCAACACCTCAACAACTGGGGCGGCTGGGTTACGATCTGTTCTGACCAGCTCCCAGTAAGCAACCCCACCAGTATTCAAATAGATGTGTGTTAACTCCCATAGTTCAAACGTTGACATGTGGTCATTTGGCTTGTCAATCAGATTCATCAACCAATGGTCGGTAACTTCTATTTCGCCATCATTGGTTATGCGGTATACCTTTAATTGTGCTTCTGGTGCGCTTGTGGCTATCATATTGATACAAGCGGATGCGATGGAATTCTTGTTATATCCCTCTTTGGTCAATAGCTCCAGATTTTCAGTAGGATATAAAGGCTGTCCATTTTGCCACGTTGGGATCAAGCCAACGGATCGCGCGATTTTTTGTATCCAGTTCAACAAATCACCTCCTTTAATATATTTTTAATAGATAAATCTATTTTAAATATTGAATATCTATTTATAATATGATAATATAGAATTATCAAATCGAAAGGGGATGGTAAACAACATCACAACTTACGCCACTCAATGGAAGGAGGTGACTCCATTGGGTAATCAACAAGGCAAGCTCATCCTTACCGCTATCTACCACGGCAAACAAAACCCCGTCTTTCTTTACGAGGATGAAGGGAAAAAGTTTGCAACTGGTCTAGAAATGGAAGGTAAAGCTAACCACATTGACCACATCGACTTTATTGCGTTTCTTACTTCCATCCAGTTTTACTGGATGCAAAAAGGGCTAGAAGTCGAATTAATAGACCTCGTAGCCCTTTTCGATGAAATCGAATTTGATATTTAGATTCACCAAGGATAGGAAGCTGGTGACTTCCTATCCTTCCATACATTATATCACAAGGAGGCTAAAATGATGATTATTAACCATCTAAAAAGGATTGAGTTAACAAGAGCACTTCAAGGAAAGTCTATTGATCGTGCAGAGCTAGCCAAAAAATTAGGAGTGAAAATAGTAACAGTTGGCGCATACTTCACTGGTCAGATTACCCCACCACTGGACAAAGCATATAAAATTTGTCATTACCTCAATATGCCTATTCAAAATGTTTTTGAATATGTGCATGAGGATGAAAATGACAACGACCCAGGCAATTCTATATCTCAAATAAAAAGATAACTTGTATTTATGAGATAGATGACACCCGCAAACCCCTGATATAATGGGGTTTTTGTGTTTTGGGTTACAATTTTAGCATTTTGTAACCTTTTTTAGTCGTCCTGTAATTCCTCCTCTTTATAACTGATATATTCAACATTTCTCATGTTGACAGTCATACCATCCAGTTCTACTAGTGAAGTAGAGGAAGCTTTCCAACGTCTATTATAAAGCTCTTGTGCTTCTTTATTAAGCAATACTATCCTAGTGCCACTTAGAAAGTATATTGTCGCTTCTTTTATTTTCTTGCTAGGAGGCTTAGGTGGTTTTGGTGTTGGTTTTTCTATCATTCTCTTTCCTCCTAAACAAATATTTGCGAACCTGGAAAACTACGAGCAGACCAAGCAGCCAACGCTAGAGCAATTACACAATCATCGTGCATCCCTTCTGGTGCATTATATCGCACGTTCCCAGCTCTTGTAACCTCATATTGATAGGTCATTAGCTCATTGATTAATACTTTGATATCCGGGTAGCTGATTTCTTTTTTCTCGATCATCACGGCTAGATGCTCGATAATCTGTTGTTTGCTGGTGTTCGTGAAGTGGTAGCCTTCAACAGATATATCGCGGCTTCTCACCTGTTCAAGCAATGGATCTCCCACCCCTGTACTATCCATGATAACCCGCGCTTTGTATTTCTTCGCTAATGCTTCCAATCGCTGCACCTGCAAAGCATAATCTATGCGGTTAAATCGATCAAACGCGACAACATGCCGCCGCTGTGTATCCATTACGATCATTACACTAAAGTCAGTATGTTTAGCAACGTCCCACGAAAGGACGTATTCTTTACCCGGTTGTGGTTCTTCTAGCTCTCCGCTCACACAATGACGAATGCCATGAAACACGCCTGCGCCATCTTCTAAGAATTCGGCTTGATATTCCTGCTTGAATACATCTAGCGGTAATGTACTTTTAACTTCTTCGATCTCGCTCGGTGGGATATATGGGTTGCTGCTGGTCGGAAACTGCCATGATTCATAATCTGGATATTCCGGGTCTTGTCCCCGCATCCATATCGTATGAAACCAGTTCATTCCTTTTGGTGTGCTAACGATGATTGCCCGACCTTGTTTATCTGATAGTGTCGGGCGCAACACCTCTGACCAAACTTCATCAGGGATCATGGCCGCCTCATCCACAACCAGCATAGAAACACCCTCACCGCGTAGATTGTCGGGTTGATCAGCGCTGTTAAACTGAGTAATACCGCCCGACTTCCAATATATTTCCATCGGGTTTCGGGTCGCTCGTTCTATTACATCCCTGAAAACATCGCTCATAATCCTAAATGCAATTCTGGATTGCTTATATGTTGGCGCTACCCACCAGTTAATAAAACCCGGATTGCTCCATGATGATTTAGCTAATTCATTAATCGCCGCGTAAGTCTTCCCAAACCTACGACCACATGTTGCTATTCTAAACCTTGCATCGCTTCGATGTAACGCCCATTGTCCAGAATGTGGCTCATATAGTGTAAGTTCAATTTTCCGCGTCTCCTCCATGTTCACCACCCCACCGAGTAACATATTTAATCTTGGTATTGGTGTTTATCTCTCCTGTGTGCTCCATTTCGTATTTCTTGCGGCCCCATTTGTTCTGAAACTTTCTTTCGAGATACCATGCCGCCGCTTGCCATTCTTCCTTAGCTGCTGTTTCTATTATCGCTAAGTTTCTAATTTCTGCATGGGCTTGGGCCTTTTTTATAGACTGGTAAAACTGGTTTTTTATGCCCCTATTGGCCTTCTTGCCTTCCCTCATCCATCTGTACCAAGTTGATTCATCAATTCCTAAGTAATCGCAAACTGTTTCCGTATAGTTTCCCATTTTAAGTAGATCAACTGCTGTATCAATCAATTCTTGATTTAGTTTAGTTTTTCGCCCCCTTTTCGCCATGGTCATCATCCTTTAGCCATTGTTTATATACTTGCTGTGCTATTTTCTGCATCATGATCGGTGGTACACTCATTCCGCATACATATTGGACATTCTTTCCTAGAAAGTTGTAATCAATGGGGAATGTTTGCCCTATTGTTATATCTCTGTTACTTGGATGTCCAGGAGAATCATATCTGTAAATTTCCCCACCTGATACAATGGTGGGAATAGGTCTGTGATTATGCCAGTAAACATGATTAAATAAGGAATCTGATTGCTCTGTGCGTTTTACTGTATCCGCCATTCTACTATCAGCTGGAATTCTTTGTAACCATCGTTTATATGCCTTGGTTTGTTTATTCATTGGCTTGAATTCTGTATCTTTCCATTTATCATATATGATTGGTTTTTCGTTGAATCTCATTTCTAATTTTGGTAGTTTTAATTCTTTTCGATGAGCAATAAAAAAAACGCGTTCGCGTCTTTGTGGAACTCCCATATTTGCAGCATTCAACAAGAATAACTGAACACGATAACCTAACTGATCGAATTGCTTTAGAATCAAATTTACAAACCCTTTAGCCTGTCCACTGATTAATCCCTTTACATTCTCAGCTATTACTATTTTGGGGTTCAGCTTCTCTACTACATCCAGAAAATCGAAGAATAATTCATCTAAAATTTGTTTTTCCTGTCCTTCTCGGAATTTCTTTTTTATACCCCATGCCTTTTCCCTTTGACCTGCAGCAGAAAAAGAAGAACATGGAGGGCTACCATCTAAGATATCAAGATCAAATAGTTCACTTGGTAACTGATCATCTGGAATCTGTTTAAACTTCCGTATATCCATTTGATAGTTATGTCTAGGCTTATGATTGGCTACATACAGCTTATTCATCTGTGAATCTATTTCTACGTTACCAATAACATCAAAGCCAGCCAATTTATATCCCATGGTAGATCCGCCACCACAACTGAAACAAGAGAACACATTATGACCATGAAGTTTTACTTTCTTTAAATCCGATAGCTTCCAAATGTAATCAGGCATGGATTGTCATCCTTTCGGATTGAATCGAAAACCACATTTAGGGCATTCACACTCAAACTGATCATCGTTAAAATTATCTAAATCAATTTCACCTTTTGCGGTTATGGTCTCCATCTCATCTACATGAAACTGAGTCATCAAAGTTTCTACTTCATCCTCATCAAATCCCGTCAATTCAATATCAAATTCCCCTGTATCCAGTTCTTCCAGTAAATCTTTTAACCTAGTCATTTCCCAATCGCCACTAATTTTATTTAATGCGATGTTTAGGGCCTTTTCTTTCGTCTCATCCAAATCAACAATCGAACAAGGTATTTCCTTCATTCCTTGATCTTGCAGGATTTTAAAACGTTGATGACCGCCAACAAGGTTTCCTGTTCTTTGATTCCACACCAGCGGATCCACATACCCAAATTCTTTTATTGATCGTTCCAACTTTTGATATTCTGAGTCACTTGGTTGTAAATCGAGGCGCGGGTTGTATGGAGCTGGGTTGATTTGGTCTATTGGGATGTTTTTTATAATCATGCCGACCGCTTCCCCATCATCTGCATAACGAACTGTAACCCGCCTAGATGCTTCGTAAATCCTTTTTGCTTGTTCTGGGTATGCTCATACTGTTTAAGAGCGTCTATGACATCGTAGAGTTGTTTTAAGACTACGTCTGGATCTTTGTTATGGTAGATTGATGATATGGCTTTATAAATTTGTATCGTGATTTTATCCACTGGAAGCATCTCCTTTTTATGTAATTTATTTGTTTGTGGTGCAGACTCGTCTATAAAAAAAAGCCCCGGGTATTGGGACTTTTGAAAATTAATCCATATTTGGACATATAAATAAAGCATAGCGAATACAATAAAGGAAATGCCATTTAGTGATTAGTTGAGATTTGATTTGAAAGGAAATCGCTGTAAATTTGGATATCAGGGATGTGTCAGATATCCTTATTAACATAGTAGCATGGTTTTTTGCTCAAAAAGTCTCAAAAAAGTATCAAAAAAGTCTCACCATATTTTTACAAATAAAGTAACTCTGCTATTTTATCAATAATCTGTCTTTTCCTTCTGAAATAAACGGCCCTGCTGTAGGCGAGATCATTATAAACATCTTCCATTGGTTTGCGGTCTGATTTAAAATATGTTTCTTCTATCAATTTTCTTTCATCCCTCGACAGAAACATCATCGCATATTCGACCTGATCAATGATCTTTGCTCGCTCTGCTCTTCGGATTCCATGCTTTTCGGTTGTAGACTTATATTTCTTTAGTCCGCCTTGCACCTGTTCCTCACTGGTTGGAATCATGGGCGGGTAATCGATCTCCTGCATATGCTTGTAAACTGGATACTTGATAAGCATCTTTTCTATGATTCGTCTGTATTCTGGCTTTCTATATCTTACAGCTGGCGCTTGTTGCAATGCTCCCATGTTGACCACTCCTTAAGCTGATTTAAATTCGACCTCTACTCGCTGACTATCTTTATTACATTTGATAATCTCGGCTTGAATCCTTATTACTTGTCTGTCATCGTCATAACAAATGTTATTGCAGCCATCAAGCAAGCTTTTTATTAGGTTGTCGATATCACCTCGCCTACCCTGGCATATGTAAAAAGTCAGATTTGCGGTCACGTCTCCCTTTATTTTGGTTGCTCCTGCTGCTTTTGCTTCCCATGAAACAACCTCTTTATAGTCTTTATATCTGATCGCCTGCTTATTAACATATTGGCTTCTTCGCGTCATTCTCGCAGCTGGTACAGGTCTACCTGGAACCGTAAAGCGGATAATATTCATGTTGTTTGTCCCTTTAAATATTTACCGTTTTTCATTTCAGGAAAAATAAGAGGTAACATTTGTTTGAATCGTTTTCGCTCACTCGCGGACAACTTGACCCCTTTGTATGTAAGATCATCCCGCTCCAAGACAAAAATTAAATCTTTTTTAGCTTCTGGATCTAAGCGAGAATAACGTTTCTGTTCGTCGGAATCCTCTCCCAAATATCCCGCTTTTTGAAGCATTATTGGTCGCGATGCCCCTAACGGTTTCGAAATTTGAAATATAGCACCTACAGAAGGAACCTTTTTCCCGTTCTCAATCTGGCTAAGATACCCTTGGCTAATGCTAGATAGTTTACTAAGCTCCATCAATGTCAAACCTCGTTTCTTCCTAAGCCCTTTGATATATTGACCAAATTCAAACGCTCTTTTATGATTCATGTTCTCACCTTCTTTCCTTGAAAGTGAGAAGCAAAAGGTTTATTTTTTATCTGCTGCTTCCTCTTCAATTCTCGGAGTAGGACCATGCGACGGTTACGCCGCTTGGATCTCGATATATAATTTATGATTGCCGCCCCCTCCATCCAAAAACTCCGCCTTTTCTTTCATGGATAAAATTCTTTCTTATCCGATCCATTGATAAAAGTACAACCTCGTCAGGATCGCGCCTGAAGTGATCCGATATGTAATATAACGACCATCCAGCCCGCCAAAGTTGATCAAATTCTCTAACTTGTGATGTTCTCCAAATAAAATCTAAATCTTCCAGGGCAATGTAGCTTTCATACATTAGCTGCTTATATTCTGTCCGTACCTGTTTTAAGCTCTTTGCCAAGGCTTCCATTTAAACCGCCCCCAATCGCTGCATAGCTTTATATTTTCTGTAAGAATCAGTAGCAACGCGTACAGGCTGCGAACTGCCTAACAATCGATCAAATAAACGTCCATGTTCATCAAGCATGTTTCCGTGCTTATCCCTTTGAAACCAACTTTCTAACTGGTTTAAATCAAGGTTGCTAGTAAAATTAGTTAGTTTCCCTTTTCGTCCATTCAAGATTTGAAACAGCATTTTAAATTCATATTCACTCAAAGGAGATAATCCAATTTCATCTAGCGTTAAAAGATCGCATTTAATAGCTGCTTGTATATAATCCTGATCAGTTTTTTTACTTTGCCTGTTAAATGAACTTTTGGCCAATCCAAATAATTGTGTAACATCGATGTATACCGATGAGCAGCCCTGTTTTAATAATTCTTTGTGTATGGATGCCGCTAAGTGGCTCTTTCCAGTGCCAACAGGCCCAAACATATATAGACCGAATGTTTGATTGCTAAAGTTAGATACAAATCTTTTAGCCATTTGATACGCTTCTTCTGTTCCTGGCCGTACTTCAAAGCTGCTAAAAGAGGCCCTTTTTAATTCATCATCTATCAATCCATCACCATAAAGGCTTTTTACTTTATCGCGCTTTTTAGATAGTTGAAGTTCTCTTTGCTCTTGCTCGAATCTCCTTTTGCGACATTCACAAACAGGAAGCGGCCGGAATGGGTTGCCAAAAAGAGATAGATTCATTCTTTTTAAGGTTGTTTTGCAAGTAAGACAGCTATATGAATCAATCCATTCAGCCAATAACGAGGTGATCCCATTTACCGGGTTTTGATTGTGTGGTGAAAGGTTCTCCCAAATTGCGTGTTGAATGTTGTTCATATATTTGTCCCCCTTGGCGTTTTTGGGCTTTTTGGCGTGCTTTCTTTTTTTCGTAAAGGTCAAAAATAACAGTTTCGCAATACTTGAACGAATTGATTCTATCCCGTGAATGTTTAGGTTTATAGCAATCAAAAGCATGATCAATTCCTGAAAGAATGTCAGACAAAGGAATGTTTGCATCTAGAACAGATTGGATAGATTGAAAATCTGTTGGACTTGGTATTAAACCTAATCCTCTTCGTTGGATGTAATGATTTTCGATCTTTTCAAAATCAGGGTTGACTTTTTCTGATTGCTGAGTATTATATATATCTTCTTTCTTATATCTTTCTTCTTTCTTCTTTCTTAAGTCTTGTTCCGCTAACGTTCCGCTAACGTTCCGCTTTCGTTCCGTTAAGTGTTCCGCGTTCTGTTCTTCTGATTGCTCAACCGCTTGATTTTCTTGGGCTTCTGCTACTGTGAACAGTGTTCCGTTATCCGTTTCGCTAATGGACACTAAACCGTATTCTATTAATCTCTTAATTGCACGTTTTACAGTGGCTAATCCTGGTTTTTTAAAACCGCGTCCTTCCTTGTATTCCAAATCTTTACTAAGGTTCCGATACGAGCGCAACCACTGACCACGGCCAACATGTACCCCGTTTACTGTTACCCCTTCATTTTTATAAACAGCTTCTTTCTTGATGAGCATCAACAAACGAAATGCCACAGGATGACACATAATATCCGTTTCAAAGATTGCACGATCAACTTTTATAAATCCGCTCATTCTTTCCCCTCCTAGCTGTAATGTCTTAACTGTAAGGGTTCAGCGATTCCCAAAGGTTGCCGAACCCCTTCACTTTAACGATTTAAAGTGCGAACGGATTCTATCAGCTCATCTGCGTAAATCTCCAGACCAGTCATAAACTCAGAATCAAGAACATACTTTTGCTTACCACGGCGAATATATAGACTGGTTACTTCCCATTTCATGCCGTCAATCTTGATATGATCACCAACACGCAAATCCAAAACGGGTTCATGCTCCAAAATTCTAATTGTGAATTCTCTCATGTTGTTTCATCCCCTTTTGATTTGGTAAGAGTTGGGCGGACAATGCCGCCCGTTTGATTAGTAGCTGTTTGCGCCCATCACCTGCATGTTTTGCGTTCCATTCTCAAAGCCTGTAATCAATTCTTGTTTATCTGTTTCTGTGAGTCTGTTTGATTCAAAATTCTTTTCACTATCTACCTGTCCGGACAGTTCCAACAGTTTTCTTCCTGTCATTTCTCTATCACTCATAAGTTTTATTAGCTCATCCGCTTGTTGGTTGGTCATCTTTTTCATGCTGTCAAGTTGGCAATAGTGATACGCTAACTTTTTGATTTGGGGTTGTGTGAGTCCTTTTCCTTTGCCTTTGCCGAATATCGTTTCACGCTGTTTAGATGTCATTTTGTTGCTGTCGTTCGTCTCCTGTTTCGCTTGCCGTTTGTTTATGCTCTGTTCAATGATGTTTATAATGTCGTTCGCTTCCGTCTCAGTTAGATCATTGACATCTTTCTTGTATTTCTTTTTCACCCAGTTGTTTAACTCTTCAGGATTCCCGCCGCCTTGTTCCCATTTGGTTTCTAGTTCTTTGATTGTCTCAGCTTTCGCTTTTGGCTCTGCCTTGGGTTTTGTATGACGCTTTTTGGTTGGCTCAATGGAATTTCCGTCGTCGTCTTCATCAGTTGCGATTCCTAAAGCAGTTCCAAGAGAATAACGTTTTGCGTATGTGATCGCTGCCCCAATTCCTTGCGCTGTTTTCTTTTCTAGTGGGACATATACCGGGTCAAATGTAAGACTTTCCCCCGATACATGTAGAAGCATTGTATAAACTCCTATGCGTCCCTGCTCGTCCTCTAAAACGTTTTGGATAAATGACAACCCGCAAGAGCTTAAAACGGGTCTAGCAGTTGTTATAATTTCGTCAAGCGTGGCGTACTTGGTTTTAAAAAATGGGTTATCTGCGCTTTTTTTTGGGTTTGTTACCAGCCCTTGAAATTTGCAAATAGCTGAGGCGATACTTTTAATGTTGTCACTAAATTTAATCATGGTGTTCGTCTCCTTTTATTGACCCTCAGCCTCAAACCGTGGTAAGCTGAGGGCATCCAATTGTTTTTTAATTAACTACTTGGAATAACTCACTGCTGGAACAGTGGGTTATTTTATTGTTCGGCGCATCTTTTCAAGGTTTGCTTGCAATTTCGCTGTTAAGTGTAATGACACTTTGCGTAATGCTTTCGGATCGTGTCCATGAATCTCAATTGCTTGTTCGATCTGGATAAGCTCCATTTCCGATTGATCCACCATTTGCATCAATTGCTTGTCCTTTCCCATAAGCTTACGCTTGATGGGTTTAAATTCACGTGTTAACATATAGATCACAACCTTTGTTTTATTTTTGGTTCAAGCTCACTAGTTCGCAGCTAGTGGGCTTGTTTTGGTTTTTCATCCAACGGCATAAACCGGAAAGAGTTAGAAAACCTATCACGATGCCGTTTTGAGTGATACGGAATTTCAAAACGCCTCTATCTCGGCAAGCTGTAACCCGTCCTCGCATGGTCTCACCTCCTTGTCATGATCTCGCTGTATCCTCACCCCCTTCCATTGTTACATTTTACGGAACCTCACGACCAAAAAAAATTTTTAAAATCTCTTCATTGGTTAACTTCAATCGTTCCGCTATCAAAGGTAGATGATTAGTATAGATTTTTTTAGCTTCGCCACTCTCTATACGCCAATAGCTAATTCTTGATTTAAAACCCAATAAATCAGCCATTTCCTGCGGTGAAATGTTTTCTCTTTCCCTAATGGCATTTAGCAATTTAAGATCCATAGTTTATTCCTCCTTCCGTTGTTACGTTTTTCGTAACCTTATATCTTAATAATAGTTACTTTTTGCGTAACTGTCAAGGTTTTTTTATGCTAAAATAGTGCAGATAAGTAACTGATAGAAAGGAGCGAAAAAAATGACTCAAGGTGAGAGAATTGCAAAACATAGAAAGTTAGCGAAGATGTCTCAGAGAGAACTGGGGAATTTTTTAGGAGGCTATACAAAAGCAACTATTTCACGATGGGAAAATGATGTGAATGATCCATCCCAAGAAGACCTAAAAAAAATGGCTCAACTGTTTAACGTATCAGTCCCTTATCTAATGGGCTTAACTGATGATACAGAAGCCAATGCTGAGGAATTCGACCTTAAAGCGATCAAAGAAGCACTAAGCAAAGACGATACCGAATTACTATGGGGTGGTAAGCCTTTACCTAGTGCTGATCAGGAGTATCTTAAACGTGTTCTAGAACCGATTCTAGAACGAGTGATCAAAGCTGAAGAAGAAGAAAAAAAAGGAAACAACTAGAAAAAAACATCAAATACGTTCTTTAGTTTTTCTTTATCGAAATTATACAGATTATTTTTATTTAAAAGGTATTCTATTAATTTATCCGTTTCAATTATTGATTTTTTGGTATTGATAACGATTTCAAATATTTTTCTATTACGTGGTTTAAAAGAAACTATTTTTCCACCTGGCTCAATTTCTTTTACTAACTTCATCCATAACAACCCCTTTTTTTATTTATGTTGCGCCAATTTTATTAACAGTCACGACTAATACAACAACAACAAGGGGAATTAATAGAACATCTGTTCTTGATCTACATTATAACCGATACATTTTCAATTAGATATATGGTGCAAAAGTTACCAATTAATTAACATCAATTATTAATAAAAGTATTGTTTATTTATCTTTTACCAGCCCCGAAACCCTCTGTCAAATTCGAATTAAAAAAGTGAAATGTTCGAGCTGAAACCGTTTTCAAAATGAACAAAACGGGTTTTTGAAGTTTGCTTTTTCATTTTCCCGTTTTGTTCGCGCTAAAAAATGAACATCAGCATTTTAAACAATGAATTTGCATTTTTGGCAGAGGAGTGCTTCCATTGAACTTAGGCAGAGTGATCAGAGAGCAGAGAGAAGAACGAGGTTATACAATCCGTGATTTAGCTGATAAACAAATATCAACCGGAACGATCAGCAAGATCGAAAATAGTGGAGATTGCCAACATATCCAACAGCAGAAGCTAAACATATATCTTGCAAAGTTAGGTTTGACCATGGCAGAGATTAAAAAGTTAGCAAAGCAGGACGATATCAAAAAAAAGACGTTACATTTTAGGCTAACCGCGATTGAATCAAATATCGAAGCCGGAACCGCTACAGCTGCCGATATCAACAATATAGTTAAGGAATTTAATATCACACCACTACACCCATACTACACTACAACAAGATATTTACATGGCAAACGTTTGTTTAAAAAGCGAAAACTAGACAAAGCAAAAATATCTTTTTGTGAAGCGTTAACTGATCGATCGCCAGAAGACAACGATTATCTGAACGTTGCAGCTGGAGCCTATAACCAGTTAGCCTACATCTTATATCTAGAAAATAATATAAATAAAGCATTGATCTGTATTGATAAAGGATTGAAGAAATACATCGAAAACGGCCATCGGCAACATGTTAAGCCAACGCTGTTAATCAACAAAGCAGTTTATCTAGAAAAGTTGGGTAACATCGATGGAGCTGAAGAAATTCTGGAACAATTAGTATGTCCCAGTTTAGACATAGTAAAAAAAGCCTATAACTATGTTCTACTGCATCAAGTAAAAGCTGATATTTTAGTGGCTCGTGGTCGATATGGTGAAGCCTTAGAATTTCTAGAAAGAGGTATCGAGCTAGCGCGTGTTAATCGCCTTTATAATCTACAATGCTCTTTATGGATGACGTTGGGGAATCTTTGCTACTATCATGATCTGATCGGCGTTCAAATAGCTGAAGATTGTTTTAAGCAAGCATTGAAGCTAAAAACAAAGGTTGATAATAAACAATTGCTAATCTCAGCCTATCGAAAATTAGGTTGCGTCTATATGCGGACAGGACAACAAAAAAAGGCGCGAGAAAACATAATAAAAGCGATCCAGCTAGCTAAAAAACATAAGGATGTACTACGTCATATTGATTCACTTATTGCCCTGGGTCGCTGGTATGATTCACAATCATTAAAACTTGAAGCGGAAATAAAATATAAAGAAGCTCTCAACCTAGCTTTAAAATATGACTATCTCAACAAAAAGAGAAAAATTGAGAAGTTACTACAAGGGGGATTTCATCCATGATCAGAAATAGAATTGGTGACGGCGAACCGTCTGAATCTTAATCTAAACCCGCCGATTGTGGCGGGTTTTTGATATAATGATGAGGTACATATTCACATGAAAAAAGCCTTATAAATAAAAAACACCCCGAAGGGTGTAAATTAGCTAATTATTAAAAGTGAAAGATTCTTAACGAACGTCGTCATCGCCTAAGCAAATCATATCAACACCTCCAATAAGATTTTCCCTTATATAGAGATAAAAAAACACCCCCCGAAGGGGTGCATCAATAAACTACATCCATCTATCAAGGTGTTAAAGGTTCATCGCCAAAAAAACGCATAGATTATTCCTCCTTTCTTTAATCTATATTATCAATATCTACTTTGTACAAGTCTATAAGACAATCATAAAATTTTCGTTGATTGTTCAAGTTTTCCCAGCATCGACACAGGCGAGCAGTTATATCATGTATCTGTTTTGTGATCTCGAATTCCTGAGCTGTCTTTAACGCCTTTTTATATGGATCAATCGCCTTTTCCCATTGTTTTTGTTCAGAATAGCAATCACCTAAAGTGATGAGTATCCCGTTAAACTGCAAGGGGTTGACATTCTCCTTCTGTTTAATAGCTTCAGATAAAATTTCCTCAGCCTTTTGTAACTGCTGCTGCTCAATGTAGAGCTTCCCAAGCTCTTTATAAATGGGAAAAAGAACAAACCCGCGCTTTAATTGCTGTACTTGATCCTTTAAGGTAAGCGCCATTAAATAACAGGCTTCGGCCTCTTTTATTTTTCCTTGGGTCCTATAAATGCTACCCAAAGCATTCCATAATTCACAAGATCTATTAGGGATCTTACAGCCTCTGGCTAATTCAATACCTTCTTTAGCAACCTCCACCGCTTCTTTATGCATTTTGAATTCCTGTAGTAACTTCGCTTTCAAAGCAAACATGTTTAATAACACTTCTGAGTTTTTGATCCTGTCTATTTCTGACCACAATTGATTCAATTCTTCTAGTGCTTCGTTTGGTCGGTCTAAATTATTGAGATAGATAATTTTACTCATTTTGAGAATATGAATTAATGATTTCTTTTCGGCATTTTCTTTGTAGCTTTCAATACCTAATCTGATGTATTCAAGAGCTTCTTTCATGTTGTCGTTAAAGTATGAAATCCTGCTTAATTCATTGTATGCTGCCGTCTTTAAATTCAACCGTTCTAATGTCTCATGCCGATTTGTCCAAGTGATCACCTTGTTTAAACATTTTTGAGCGAGTTTCCAGTTCCTTTTACTGATATTGTAACGACCTTTCAGATATTTTGCTTTTATAGCAAGCTCTGGGTTTTCCTTGAAATTTAATTCCAATGCTTTCAACTTATCCAAAGCCTCATCTGGGTTTACCAAATCGATTTTATTTTCAATAATCATTAGGTCAATTGCAATCATTTCTTTTTTCTGCCTTTCTTCTTCTGCTAGTCTTGGGATGTCGTCAAACTCAAAACCCAACTTGCGACAATAATACCGCGCTTTATCTTCAGTCACATTGATTAATCCATTTTCTATGTTGGATATGGTTGATCTAGAAATTTGTTCATCTTCCAACTCTATCATCGTATAACCTTTCTTATCTCTTACCGATCTAATAAATTCACCTTTTTGTTTATTATCCATCTTTCCACGCTCCCCAGAAATTTTTTTAAATATTTTTACCCCATATCCTGGTCATTCAATCTCCGAACCTTAAGAATTCCAAAAATAAAATCAATCATTCTACTTCTTTTTGAAGTAAATAGCCCGTTTCAACTCAATAAACTTAAAACTATAGGTGTTTTCCATTGGAATTTCGAATATTTGTTTTATTTTTCTGGCAAGAATACAATGAATATATAAACTCTTAGACCTATTATAACTGGTGAAGCCAATGAAACAAATAAAAATATGGTTCGACACATCAAAAAAGATGTTGTTTATTCTCCAAATCGAAAGCGGCAAAATCAAAACCATCATCAAAGAAGCCGAAATAAAAAGATTCCTCCTAGCGCATGGACTTAAAAAAGAAGATCTAAAAGGACCAGTAGACACAAATGATGTAACTGGAGTGTTTAGGAAGAAAGGGAAGATTTTAGATTTTTTAAGGAGGAAAAGCAAATGAGCAATCATGCAATGTGGGAAGAGGTAGAAATCACCATTCCAAGAAAGCGTATTGAATGGGATGGTGAAACACCGATAATAACGCCTAGTAAAAATGGGGTCAGGATCTTTTTAGAGGATGAAATTGGCTTTACAAAGTCAATAACAGATAAGGAATTAAATGAAAAATTTGCTAGAGCATTGGCCAACATGGTTATACTTCTTTACCCAACTCAAAAAAAGAAAGCATTACCCAATGGAAAAAGAAATTAGAGTTCCCATCATTGAAAAAATA
>Ga0207873_1001763_pt1 | contig 19628 bp, 14 predicted proteins | sample BGWIniCompost_FD_187373 | JGI IMG/M metagenome (GOLD analysis project Ga0207873, IMG submission 187373) | Cellulose adapted compost microbial communities from Newby Island Compost Facility, Milpitas, CA, USA - BGW Initial Compost (SPAdes)... ...
TATCTTAAGTCCACCAATCCACATCTTCGCCGGAGAGAAGGTGTGCATCCAGGCCACCAGCCCTACACAATTATCCGTGTTGTTTGCTTCGCGGCACAGCGACGTTATCTCTTCCGGCGTTTTCAGCACCGGCTTAAAAACTATTCGTACGGGAAAGCTTTTGACATCATTGAGCGACGAAGCTATCTGCCGTGCGTGTTCGGCTACCTGTTTCAAAGTTTCTTCGCCATACAGAAATTGGCTGCCCGTAATAAACCAGGCTTCGGGGTTCTTGAGGTCGGTCATTCTATATCGTTTTACGGTCAGTTGCCGTAGTAGGCATCCGGACCGTGCTTTCGTTCATAATGTTTTCTGATCAGGGCGTCCTTCATTCGCGCCGCATGAGGATTGATCTTCTGTGTGAGGTACGCCATCCTTGCAATCTCCTCCAGTATGGAACTGTTGTAGACAGCTTTCTCTGCCGTTGCGCCCCAGGTGAAAGGCGCGTGACTACCTACAAGGATCATTTCCACTTCACGATAATCCAGCCGTCGTTCCTCGAAGCACTGCAGAATCTGGAACCCAGTCTGGTACTCATAGTTACCGCGAATCATTTCGTCAGCCATGGGTGCAGCGCACGGAATATCGTGCGTGCAATGGTCGGCGTGCGTTGTTCCGTACAGCGGAATGTCGCGCAACGCCTGCGCCCAGCTGGTTGCGTATGTTGAATGGGTATGCGCAATACCGCCAATGCCATCCCAATGTTTGTATAACACGGCATGGGTGAGCGTGTCGGATGAGGGTCGCAGTTCTCCTTCCACCTTGGCTCCGTCGAAATCGACAATCACCATCCCTGCGGGTGTAAGCAGATCATATGGCACACCGCTGGGTTTTATTGCAAAGACGCCGAGGTTGCGGTCGGCTGCACTTACATTTCCGAACGTGTGAATGACGAGGCCCAGACGCTGAAGATCAACGTTGGCTTTGTATGCCGCCTCTCTGATGTGATCGAATTTCGACATGCACTACACTAAATCGGGTTGTAAGCGCTTACGTTCCAGCCACACGCCGAAATCCTGGTATTTCTTATAGCGCTTTTCATACAGTTCGGTCTTCGATTTATCAGGCTTGTATTCGGCGTCAAACCCCTGACCCATGGCGTTCATAGCATCTTCCACACGCGGATACAATCCAGCGGCCACAGCAGCAAACATTGCAGCACCCGCGGCACAGGTCTGTTCCGAGCGATGGATGCGGATCGGCATGTTCATCACATCGGCCATTACCTGCATGATGTAGGGCGACTTCCTTGCAACACCGCCCAGTCCAATAAGTCCCTTGACAGGTACACCTTCGTCACGGAATCGATCTACAATCGCACGGGCACCAAAACAGGTAGCCTCTACAAGTGCCCGGAATACCCTCGGTGCATCGCTGCCAAGCTTCAGTCCCGCTATTGCACCTTTAAGGGTTTGATCAGCATCAGGAGTTCTCCGGCCATTCAGCCAGTCTACTGCCAACTCTCCGTCGTCGTCCAAAGGTAATGCGGCAGCTTCACGACTTAGCCCTGCAATTATAGTTCCGGTAATCTCTTCTTTCAGTTTTCTTCGAAGCTCCTCATTAATAAGGGTAGTGGTATCGAGCAGATGATCGAGTGGCCATGACAAGAGGTTTCTGAACCACGCATAAGTATCGCCAAAGGCCGACTGTCCCGCTTCGAGTCCGATCATGCCGGGAATGATTGAGCCGTTTACCTGGCCGCAGATGCCGCGTACCAGCTTGCCTTCCATCTCTTCTGTGGGCGCAACCAGCATGTCACACGTTGACGTACCCATTACCTTACTGAGGTGGTACGCTTCGATCTGTCCTCCTACTGCGCCCATGTGTGCATCGAAGGCCCCGACACCTACAACGACGTCGGTGGAGAGTCCAAGGCGTTGTGCCCATTCCTGTGATAGGTGGCCGGCGGCCTGGTCAGATGTATAGGTGTCGCGGAACAAACGAGACGTAAATCCTTTGAGGAGCGGGTCAAGCGATGAGAAGAAGTCGTCCGGTGGAAGTCCGCCGAATTCGTCGGCCCATAATGCTTTATGACCAGCAGAGCACACACCGCGTTTCATTTTATGGACGTCGTTGCCGCCGGTAAGTACGAACGGTATCCAGTCGCAGTGTTCTACCCAGGAGTAGCAAGCCTTGCGCACCGCTTCGTCGACGCGCAGGACGTGCAACAGTTTAGCCCAGAACCATTCTGAAGAGTAAATCCCTCCTACGAATTTCAGGTAAGGCGCGTTCAGGTTGGCAGCATGCCGGTTGATTTCCGCCGCTTCGGCAGTGGCCGTGTGATCTTTCCAGAGCACGAACATAGCGTTCGGGTTCTCGGCGAACTGCGGATCCAATGCCAGTGGGGTACCGGTTCGGTCGACTGCCACTGGCGTGGAGCCGGTGGTGTCGACGGAAATGCCTTTGACGTGTTGTGATACCCCTGACCCTGCTTGGCGGATGCAGTTGCGAATGGTAGTCTCAAGGCCCTCGAGGTAGTCGAGCGGATGTTGTCTGAACTGGTTTTGGTCGGGACGGCAATATTTTCCGTCGCGCCATCGCGGGTAGTGAAAGACTGAGGCGGCCACCTCCGTCCCGTTGGAAGCGTCAATAATTACAGTCCGAACGGAATCCGTCCCGAAGTCGACTCCAATAACAAAGGAGGGCATTCGTATTCCTGGTTTGGTTGCTGGCGCGTAAGGTACAATTTTTTTGGAATACGTGTAATATTAACATTTAACCTTGGTTTTGGAGATCCTTCGCTCGCACATGCCGGCCCACATCCTGTGCTGCACGGCGAGTTCCAACAGACGGATTCTGCGTTCAGGTGAAAGCGTTACCGTAGTGGGATGTGGTGGTGGGAAAGGTTTGCACCCAACTGTTCCAGCGTCCGTCAGTGCCCCTCTGTGTCTCCGTGGTGAGGAAAAAAATCGCTAAGACTCTCCCAAAATATCCCACTCCTCGTTCAGCCTTGCGATGGCCTCGTGCGCGGTGAGATCGAATTGAACTGGTACGACAGAGACATAGTTGTTGGCGATGGCCCATTCATCGTTGTCTTCGCCCTTATCGAAGTTCACAAAGTTACCGGCCATCCAGAAATACCTGCGACCATTGGGATCGAAACGCTGATCGAAATCTTCTACCCACTTGGCGTTCGATTGTCGACATATCCGAATACCCTTGATATTCTCATGGCGCTTTGGCGGAAAGTTCACATTTAATGCCACGCCCTTTGGCAGCCCCCGCTCCAACACTTGTCTTGTTATTCTTTCGACGTATGGCTCAACGTGTGAAAAATCGGCGTTATGGGAGTAGTCACACAACGAAAATCCTATCGCTGGCGTCCCTTCAATTGCCCCTTCGATAGCGGCCGACATTGTACCTGAATACAACACACTGATCGACGTGTTGCTGCCGTGGTTAATGCCACTCACAACGATATCGGGTTGGCGCGACTCGCCCTTCAGAACAAAATGCCTAGCGATCTTTACACAGTCTGCTGGCGTACCGGAACATTCAAATGCACGCACGCCGTCGAAGATGGTTGTCTCCTCAAGTCGCAAGGTCTCTCCTACCGTGATTGCATGCCCCATGCCCGACTGTGGACCATCAGGTGCCACAACCACGACATCTCCGATGCCTTTCATGATGTCAACAAGGGTTCGAATCCCCTTGGCCGTTATTCCATCGTCGTTGGAGACCAGGATTAAAGGTTTGCTCATCTCTTAGCGCTAATTGATCGAGTTGCCCGACAGGGAATTGTAGTAGGCAACAATCTGCGCAAGATCGTATTTCTCCTCAAATCGAAGCCGGTTTTCTTTCATGTATTTCTCTACCGACTCCGCCTTATTTCCCATCAAGGCCAACAGATCACTTCTGTTACCATCGAACTCTACAATAGCCCCGTCTTCTTCAAGAAAAAAGTACTTGTGCACCAGCACCTGTCTTGAAAAGCTTCCAAAATAATACGGTGAATTGTATGTGCGATATTCCAATGCCTCGCGGGCAAGCAACGTCAGATTGCCTTCCTCCATCAGTTCAAAGAAGATCGACGTCCGATAACCAGTTGTTGCATTATACGGCAGCGCAAAAAAGCTTCTGTACTTGTTTACGGTCTTGTCGTATATCTCAAAGAAAAGCACCTTCCGCGGTGTGAAAACTTCCGCGGGTCGGTTCGGACGATCAAACTGAACGAGGTCTTGCATCAGGTCATATTTCACTCTGCCCTTCAGCGTATCGCCGTCCACGAGAACGATCCTCCCTTCATGCCACAGTTCGAACGGCCACTTCTGTGCGTTGGCTGATAAGCTCACGCACAGGAAGACTGCTATCAAAAAATACCTTGCTTTCATCGATGTCCCAGGATCGTGTGTCCCAATTTGTCACGTTTGGTAAGCAGATAACGTTCGTTGTGGACGTTTGGTGATATTTCTATGGGTAAATTCTCGACGATCTCCAGACCGTAACCCATCAATCCCACGCGTTTTTTTGGGTTATTCGTAATCAGTCGGATTTTCGATATTCCGAGGTCACGCAAAATCTGGGCACCCACACCGTAGTCGCGTTCGTCCATGTCGAAACCCAGCTTGATGTTTGCCTCTACCGTATCGAGGCCGCCTTCCTGCAATTTGTACGCCTTCAGCTTGTTGAGAAGTCCTATGCCTCGCCCTTCTTGTTTCATGTACAGCACGACGCCCTTTCCCGCCTTGTCCACCATCTCCATCGCGGCATGAAGCTGTGGCCCGCAGTCGCACCTGCAGCTGCCGAAAATATCACCCGTGACACACGATGAGTGGACGCGAACCAACACGGGTTCGTCTTTTTCCCACGTTCCCTTCACGAGCGCCAGGTGTACGTCGCCGCTGTTGGTTTGCTCATAAGCCACGAGCTTGAAGTGCCCGTACTCTGTGGGCATGTCAACTTCAACGCCGCGACTGATAAGCGACTCCTTGGTGATCCTGTATTCAATGAGATCTTTAATCGAAACGAGTTTCAGTCCGAAACGTTTGGCCACTTTCGCCAGGTCGGGCAACCGTGCCATCGAACCATCTTCATTCATGATCTCCACGAGAACGCCTGCGGGTTTAAACCCTGCAAGACGGGCGAAGTCGATAGCGGCCTCTGTGTGCCCTGCGCGCCGGAGCACACCACCTCGTTTCGCTTTAAGAGGAAAGATGTGTCCGGGTTTTCCGAAGTCTTCCGGTTTTGATTCGGGATCTACGAGTGCGCGAATGGTCTTGAAACGGTCCTGAGCGGAGACTCCCGTTGTACATCCGTGTCCGAGAAGATCGACCGACACCGTAAAGGGTGTACCATGCACTGCTGTATTCTGCCCCACCATCAGGTCGAGCCCCAATTCCTCACAGCGGTCCTCAATCAATGGCGCGCATATTAAGCCGCGCCCGTGGGTAGCCATAAAATTGACGATTTCCGGTGTGACGCATTCCGCCGCGCAGATAAAGTCGCCCTCATTTTCCCGATCCTCGTCGTCAACAACAATAATCACTTTGCCGTTACGGATGTCCTCAAGGGCTTCCTCAATGGTGTTGAATTCAATCTTTTGATCCATACAATCTTAAAACAACGCGTCCCCTACTCGTGCTGCTCGCTAACTCACTGTGAATTAATACTTTCCGGAAACAATTCCCAATTCGCTGGCAAGATTCTGATCTGCATTCTTTAACCGCATTTGCTGCTCAATTAGTTCATCCACCGCGGCATGGTCACCCCGCGCCTCAGCTTCCCTGATTTTGGCTATGTTTTCCTCGATAAGGTTTTGAACGTAGCGATATTTGAGTCGTAACATATTCTGAGGTGCCGCCCTGGGCAAACTCTCCTGTTCGTTCTCAAAGAAGATGTGATACTTATCACGCCAATGCGGACTTGCATAGTACCGTTGCAGCGTTAGGTCAGTCACGAGTCTCTTGACCTCTTCCGAGCCGTGCACCATGAAATGATGTGAATCGATCAACTCGCCGCGATCGCGTGCCTTCCTGAATTCAGAGAAAATATATCCGTACCCTTCGTGGGTAAACTCCAGTTCTTCAAACTCGGCAATGAAATAACTCAATAAGTCGACATCCTCTTCAAGTTTGGTGTCAGCATAATTGAGGAGTTGGCGGACAATCTCACGCTCCTGAAGCTGAACCATGTCCGTCGTTGTCAAGCCCTTTAAGGGCGGCTCTGCTTCCAGCGGCGGAAGAGGCTCACGTTCTTCACGTGCAGCTTCCTGTCGCTGCTTCTGACGCTCGCTGATCAGGATCTTGTTCAGCTCGTGATAAAGCACCTGCTCTTCGATCTCGAAGAGCACGGCTGCCTGACGAACGTAGACGGACCGTTGAATAGAATCTGGTATTACCGCGATGCTGGTCACGGTTTCCCGTATCGCTTCTGCCCGCCGTATCGGATCGTTTGCAGCCTCTGACCGGAGCAGCGAGATCTTGAACGAGATAAAGTCCTGCTCATGATCCTTGAGGTATTGCCTGAACGCCGTGCTTCCTACTTTTCTTGAGTAGCTGTCCGGGTCCTCACCCTCGGGGAGCAATACAACACGAAGGTTCAGCCCCTCTTTAAGTACCATGTCGATACCGCGGATGGCTGCGCGAATTCCGGCCGCATCGCCGTCAAACAATACGGTGATGTCCCTTGTGAACCGGCTTACCAACCGGATCTGCTCTTCCGTTAAGGCTGTTCCCGAAGAGGCGACGACGTTCTCAACATCGGCCTGCACGAGGGAGATTACATCCGTGTACCCTTCAACCAGATAGCAAAATCCTTCGCGACGAATCGCTTGTCGGGCCTGGAACAACCCGTAAAGCACCTGGCTCTTATGATAGATGGCCGTCTCCGGCGAGTTTACATACTTGGGCTGATCCTTCTGCTTGCCGAGAATGCGCGCACCAAAGCCGATTACCTTACCGGATAGGTTGTGGATGGGAAAGATCACGCGACCGCGGAAGCGATCATATTGCTTTCCGCCTTCCTTCGAAACAATGAGACCTGCCTTCTCCAGCATCTCGCGACTAAATCCTTTAGCGAGAGCGAGGTTACAGAAATGATCCCAGTCCTGCAGACTGTAACCCAGTTCAAACTTACGGATCACAGGATCGCTAAAGCCTCGTTCGCGGAAGTAGCTTAGGCCGATAGACTGGCCCTCTTCGTGGTTGAAGAGGAGATCGGTGTAGGTGTCGCGGGCAAAGCCCATCAGTATGTAAAGGCTGTCGCGTTCATTGCCGGCATCGGACTGCGCGGCAGCGGCCTCCTCCTTGATTTCGACACCATACTTTTTCGCCAGGTAGCGAATAGCTTCAACATAGCTGAAGCCTTCGTGCTCCATTATAAAGGTGATCGCATCTCCACCTTTACCGCTGCTGAAATCCTTGAATATGCCCTTGGAGGGAACTACGTAGAATGATGGAGTCTTCTCATTGGTGAACGGACTCAGAGCCTTGTAATTCTGGCCCGAGCGCTTGAGCGTGACAAAGTCGCCGATGACGTCAACCAGGTCAATTCGGCTCTTTACTTCATCAATGGTTTCTCGGGAAATCATTCCGGGCTCGTTCGGAGCAAAGATACGAAGGGAAGTGTTGAAGTGTTGGGGTGTTGAAGTGTTGAAGTTCGAACCTATAATCACAAGTCACTAATCATCAATCAATTGCCCATGGGAATTAAAACGGGTTTGTCAAGAACACTCTATGTGTCCTATGTGAATTCCTATGTGACTATGTGGTTCAAGAAATGTTTGAACCCATAGAACACATAGAGGTAAACATAGGGCACATAGGATTTGCGATTTGTGAATAGCGATTTGTGATTTGTGATTTAATCTGGAGGAAAGGGTCTAAATTGCATGCCCAAATGGCATAGTGAATGCTTTAAGAGCAATATTTGTTGAAACTAGTTAACCTCGTGATTCTGAGTACACTATTGACATGGACATAAACCTATCAGAAAAGGACATTCTCGGGGCGCTTTCGACGGTTCTTGACCCGGACATTCGCCGTGACCTGGTCAGCCTGAACATGATTCGCGACGTCCGGATACAGGGAAATACCATCAGTTTTACAGTGGTGCTTACAACGCCCGCGTGCCCGCTGAAGGAACAGATCCGTCAGGATTGTGTGCGCGCCGTGAGGCGGGTGGCAGGACCCAACGCACGTGTAGACGTAAACATCACATCGTCCGTCACCACGGTTCGCAATAACGCTCCACTCCTCCCCGGTGTGAAAAACATTGTACCCATCGCTTCGGGCAAAGGAGGCGTTGGAAAGTCGACGGTAACGACCAACCTCGCAGTAGCACTCGCTCAGGCAGGTGCACGCGTGGGACTTATCGACGCGGACATCTTCGGCCCCTCCATTCCCACCATGTTCAACTGCGAGTTCGAACAGCCGAGTGTGCGCAATGTGAATGGCAGAAACATCATAGTCCCGATAGAGCAGTATGGTGTGAAGCTGATCTCCATCGGCTTTCTCACGCCACCTGACAGCGCCGTGATATGGCGTGGTCCGATGGCCAGCTCAGCGCTGAAGCAGTTCTTCGCTGAGGCCGACTGGGGTGAACTGGATTATCTGCTCATCGACCTGCCTCCGGGAACGAGCGACATTCACCTCACGCTGGTACAGACGGTGCCGGTAACTGGTGCGGTCATCGTGACAACACCGCAGAAGGTGGCTGTTGCTGATGCGAACAAAGCAGTAGCAATGTTCCGTCAGCCACAGATCAATGTGCCGGTGCTGGGCATCGTGGAGAACATGGCGTGGTTTACTCCCGAAGAGTTGCCTGACAACCGTTACTACATCTTCGGACGCGATGGGGGTAAGAACTTATCAGAAAAGTATGGCGTTCCTCTGCTGGGTCAGATACCACTCGTGCAAGGAGTGCGGGAGAGCGGCGACAGCGGGTTGCCCTCTGTATTGAAGGAAGGACCAGCGCAGGCCGCGTTCACTGCCCTCGCGGAGTCGCTTGCCCGGCAGATCGCGATACGAAATGCGCAAACGCCGGTGGCCGCAACGACGTAGACCCGTGAAATTCAATGAGAAATGCTAACTTTGTGGGAACCAACGCTGCGTAGTCTTCCTTATGACAACGTACGCTGCAGAAATACAAAGCATGATGAACACAAACACAACCGGCCTGGTAGAACGCATTGAGGCATCCCTGGATGGCATCCGTCCCTACCTGGAGGCAGACGGCGGGAACGTAAAGATCCTCGAGGTCACTCCCGACAACGTCGTCCGGCTGGAATTCGTCGGCACCTGCGGCAACTGCCCTATGTCGACGATGACGTTCAAAGCCGGCGTAGAAGAGGCCATCAAACGGGCAGTACCTGAAGTGCGCTCCATAGAGGTCACCAATCTCACCCCGCTCGGCAACCCCATTTCGTAAACCTCCATTCCGGCGATAATCGCCCTGATTTGCTATCTTTGGGTAAACTGGAGGCACCCGGAAAGTTGTGAGCAAAGCAGATCAGGAGCAGCCATTAAGTACCTTCGGTGCCCTTCTCACGGCGCTCATCCTTTCCTTCCTGACCATTCAGAGTTCCAACGCTCAGGAACGCTGCGCAACCGTACCCTACACCAAGCAACTCCTGGAACGCAACGTGGTCCGGGAAGACAAGGCCCGCTTTGAAGAGTGGCTGCAGCGTCGCATGACGGAACGCAGGATCCAGATGGATACCCAGAGAAAGCAGGCGACAACTTATCGCGTTCCCGTTGTCGTTCACGTCATCCATAACGGAGAGCCTGTCGGAACCGGCTCCAACATTTCTGACGAACAAATTCTTTCACAGATCGCAGTTCTTAACCGCGACTTTCAGCGACTTAACGCGGATGCTTCCAATACGCCGGCATCGTTCCTACCTGTTGCAGGAAGTCTCGACATCGAGTTCGTCATGGCGAAGCAAACACCCGACGGGCTCCCTACTAATGGGATCGTGCGCGTACAGGGCACGCGTACCCAGTGGACCATTAACGACAACTACGAACTGAAATCCCTTAGCTATTGGCCCGCGGAAGATTACCTCAACATTTGGGTGACTACGCTCACCTCGTCCTATGTCGGGTTCGCACAATTCCCCGTATCGGACCTTCCCGGCCTCGAGAACTCATCCACGAACCGACTCACTGACGGCGTTGTGATCCACTACGATGTCTTTGGGTCGATTGAGGATGGCGACTTCGACCTTGACCCACAATACAACAGAGGCAGAACAACTACCCATGAGATGGGACATTTCTTCGGCTTGCGTCACATCTGGGGAGATGACGAGGCGACATCCGATGCTTGCTCAGGCACGGATTATGTCGACGACACACCCAACCAATCGCTGAGCACGAATGGATGTCCCACAGGCACCCGAGTCTCGTGCGGTGGAGAAAACATGTATATGAATTTTCTGGATTACACGAATGACGCGTGCATGAATCTCTTCACGGTGGGGCAAGTCGAGCGCATGACAACAGTACTCGAGAACAGCCCACGCCGCGCGAGCCTGCTTACGTCGCATGCATTGCTCGACCCTGAGCCTGTCGCCGACAACCTCGGCATCAACAGCATTGTGTCGCCATCTCCTGCTGAGTGCGCTGCCTCCGTGACACCTGTCATTGAACTGCAGAACAACGGGACAAACGCGGTCAGCTCGACCCGTATCCGACTAGTCGTTGATGGTGCCCCTGTCGAGACGCAGGACTTCAACATTTCACTCGATCCACTGGAAACAACAACGGTGTCTTTCTCGCCGCAAACCATTTCATCCGGTGTAAACAACTTCCTCTTTGAAATCTTGTTGACCAACGGAGTCAGTGACGCGCGCGTGAACGACAATGTTCGCTCCGTTCAGGTGTATGTTCCTGAGTTTATTGATGCGCCCTTCAACGAACCTTTTGCATCGCTGCCTTCGGAATGGTTAATCAACAATCCTGATGGACAGATTACCTGGGAAATTGCCAATGCTCCGTCTTCCAACCCGACAAACACGGCCATAAAGCTCAACTTCTACGATTATGAAGACGGAAAAGGTGAACTGGATCTGCTTACGACACCTGTGTTTGATTTGAGCAGTGCACCGGTTGCCTACGCATCTTTCGATGTATCTCACGCGCAGTTTCGCGGATCAAACGACCGGCTGAGGGTGTATGTTCTTTCGAACTGTGATGACGACCTCTTCAATGCAACGGTGGTTTATGACAAGTCGGGAACAGCACTGGCTACAGTCCCAAGTAAGAGCTCACCGTTTACTCCTACCGGTGCCAGCGATTGGCGGAGGGAAATTATCGATCTGTCGCCATGGCTCGGTCAGGCAAGCGTTCAACTGGTGTTCGCCGGTACGAACGACTGGGGGAACAATCTTTACATCGACAACATTTCGGTTATCACCAGTGCCGACGAAGACCTGGCGTTGGTGGAAGTTGTGCGTCCCTCACCGGTTCTGTGCGAGAATACGGTTGCTCCACGACTGAGAATCCAAAATACAGGCACCGTTACGATCACGAGCTTTAATATCAACATGACCGTCAATAACGGTCAACTGGTAATTCTTCCTCAAAACATAACGCTGTCGCCGGGTGGTGAGGCCGTCGTGGACCTCGACGAGATACAACTGAATGATGGTGAGAATACCCTTTCCTTCGTGCTTTCGGATCCCAACGGTATTGTCGACGTAAATCCAGGTAACAACGGCGGCGAGGTGATCGCCCTTGTGAACAAGGAGACCCGGCTCATTCCTTTCAGGGAGGACTTTGAAGCCGGCTTTAACGGATGGTTGTCGCTCAATCCTGAATCTGGCATGGAGTGGGAATTGACGACAACCGGGACGGGGCAATCAGTTGTCTTTAACGCATTTAACAACCCCGTCCAGGGGGACGAAGCCTGGCTGGTAAGCCCGGTGCTCGACTTTACCGGGATGCCCACGGCCAGTCTGTTCTTTGATGTGTCTTACGCCATGAACCAGAATCGCGAGGACCGCCTAAGGATCGTTGCAAGCACAGACTGCGGTCAGACTTATCCCTATGTTGTTTTTGATGAGGCGGCGGAACAACTGGCGGTCACATCATCTTCTGCTCCGTGGACCCCTACCGCCGAGGACTGGGGGCAGAAGTTCGTTACCTTAAACCAAATTGCAGGAAGTCCAACCGCACGCCTGGCATTTGTGTTCACGAATGCCAACGGAAATAACCTGTACCTCGACAACCTGGAGTTTTTTGCGTCCGACAATCCTGATCCCGTGGAAATTGAGGACTTGTTCCTGGTCCACGCCTCTACCACACCCGGATCATTCCTCATTACGTTCAATCTTGATGAACCCGGACCCGTGGGGTATGAGATTTTGGACGTGACAGGAAGGACAGTTGCTCGGGCGGAACTCCGGCAGGTACTGAACCAGACCTTTGAAATAGATGCGGGCCGTGCCGCAACGGGGATATATATCCTCAGGCTGCGGATCGGACAAAAGTATTACGCGACACGGGTATTCATTGCAGGACCTTGAATAACAGAATAAATATCAACATCTTGCGGCCATTTCCATTTTTTCATAAATGCACTAGCTAACGAACTTTTTCATGCCAGTTAAGAAAACAGTTGCCATTCTATATGGAGGACGTTCCGTCGAGCACGGCGTTTCTGTCAACTCAGCAAAAAACGTCTACGAGTTCCTCGACAAGAGCAAATTCGAGCTGATGACCATCGGCATCAGCCGGAGTGGGCAGTGGTTTCTCACGATGGGCGTACAGCGGGAAATTGACCGGGGCAAAGCGTTGGGCCTCATCCTCGACCCTCACAATCCCGGCTTCACCTTGCTTGCGAGCGGAGATCGCATCAAGGTCGACATCGTGTTTCCCGTCCTGCACGGAACAGATGGCGAAGACGGCAGCATACAGGGTATGCTGAAAGCACTGGATATCCCCATGGTTGGTACTGGCGTTCTCGGCTCCGCGATATCAATGAACAAGATTGTCGCCAAGCGTCTGTTGAAAGATGCCGGTGTACCCGTTGCCCGGTTCATGACATTCAACTATCGGGATCGCGACAGCATAACGTATGAGGCAATTGTCGACACTCTTGGTACACCATTCATGGTAAAGGCTGCAAGCCTCGGCTCGTCCGTTGGTGTCTCCAAAGTGAAGAAGAAGGAAGACCTGGAGCAGGCACTTAAGGATGCGTTCGCATACGATCGTGAAATCCTGATTGAAGAATACATTCATGGTCGGGAGATTGAGTGCGCAATTCTCGGTAACTATCCGCCGGAGGCTTCCAATCCAGGAGAGATCATCATCAGCGACAAGTATGAGTTCTACACTTTTGATGCAAAGTATGTCGACGGCAAGGCCGTGAAGATTGAAGTTCCGGCCAAGTTGGATAAGGATATCATTGAACAAATCCGAACTTTGTCTGTAAAAGCGTTCGAAGTATTACATGGCGAGGACTTCGCGCGCGTCGACCTTTTTGTGACAAAGGATGGCGGCATTTACGTGAACGAGATCAACACGATCCCGGGCTTTACAAACTCTTCCATGTATCCGATGATGTGGCGGGAGCGCGGGCTGAAGTTTACGGACCTGATTACCCGCTTAATACAGCTTGGATTTGAAAGGCACCAGCAAAGCAAAGCGGTCGAACGGGATTTCAAGAGCTCACTGAAGTATTGAGCCATTTTCCCTGATTCCTTACGCCTCCTTCGTATTTTCCCCATTAACCCGTATAATTGGACGCCTGAATGGCGTTTTTATGGCGATGTTCAAAAAGTTCAGGGAGTACATGAACCAAACCCTCGGTGGCGTGCTGATTAACATGCTGCTCGCGGGGGCCATACTATTTGGCCTGGCCATACTGTACTTCTACCTCTACCTGCCTTCGGTTACCAATCACAACGAGACCATTACCGTCCCGAACATTGAAGGCATGAGCTACGATCGCCTGGAGGAATTTCTCGGCGAACGTAACCTTCGCTGGGAGGTTAGCGATTCTTCGTATTCCGACGAGTACCCGCCGCTTACCGTTCTGAAGCAATTCCCCAAAGCGGGTTCGAAAGTGAAGGTAGACCGTAAGATATTCGTCTCTTTGAACCGCGTTAATCCGCCTACGGTACCCATTCCTAATCTGGTGGACCGGTCAATTACCAACGCTGAAGCCGTACTGCGCAGCAACGAACTGAAACGCGGCAAGATCGAACTTACCTCCGGCCCGTTCCTCAATGTTGTACAGGCAATGAAGTATCAGGGAAGAGAGCTGAAGGAAGGCGACCGTGTTCCGAAGGGATCCGTCATCGACCTCGTGGTAATGGACGGTGGCACAACGACCCTAAAGGACGGGATTAGCTTCCTGGGCTATACCCTGGATGAAGCCAAGGTTTATATCCTTGGACTGAATCTCAACCTGGGGCGTGTTATCGTCGTAGGAGATACCACGAATGCCGAACCTATCGTTCTTAAGCAAAAGCCACTGCCCACGGAGACAATGCGGGTGGGTGATATCGTGGATCTCTGGGTTGGTAAGGAAGGAACCGAAGTTCCTGATGACTTTGACGAATGACCATAGCAACCGCTTAACATTCCACCCGGTGGCATGGCTCCTTTCACTCTGCCTCTTGGCCCTTCCCGTAATCAGCGTGCATGCTCAATTAATCGAAGCACCGATCCCCGTTCAGGAAAATGGCCGTCCCGACCCAAACGCGCGCACGAAAAGTACCGGCCCGCTTAGTCTTCCTTTTTGGGATGATTTTTCGACGGTCGCTCCGGGCTATCCTGACACCTTGTGGGTACACAGCAACTCAGTCTACATCTCCAACGGAATAGGATTGAATCCGCCAAGCATCAACGTGGCCACGTTTGATGGTCTCGATTCGCTGGGGTCGCCATACAACCCGAATGAAACCAGTTCAGTAGGATTCACCGACAAGATGACATCGCGTCCCCTGCTTATGACCGAAGTACCGGTCAACGAACGCGAGACCGTATACCTCAGCTTCTTCTACCAATGGAGAGGCTACGGTGAGCCACCCGACAACACCGACTTTCTTCGGGTTGAGTTTCGTGACAACAACGACAATTGGGTAGACGTGTTCACTGTGCATGGCGATGAAGTGCCAGACTTTGAAAACTTCAACGCTGTAGTGTTACCTGTGCATGAAGAGCGCTGGTATCACGACAACTTCCAGTTCCGTTTCCGTACCTACGGAAGGATGTCCGGCCCTTTCGATACGTGGATCATCGACTATGTTCTGCTCAACAAAGGCAGAGATGATTCCACACCTTCATTTCCCGATCGCGCGGCAGCATCGCCTATGTCGCGACTTTTCGGTGAATACTACGCCGTTCCCGTTAGCCACTTTTTCCTGGACCCTACTCTTGACACCGTGACCTTTGATGTTCAGAACCTGCGGGGTTCTGATTTCGGCGGTGCTTCCATCAACTATCGCGTCAACGCAAAGTTTTATCATTACCATGGCGAAGACCCGCCAGCGGTGTACGGAAAAAATCTCATCAAATCACGAGGTGTAAAGGGCACCAGCGGTGTTATGCTTCCGTACGAACGCGTAACTGTGAAACTCGACACATTGCCAGACCCTGCCGATCCGCTGCAGTTCGATCCGACCGCCGATGCCATCGACGTTCAACTGAAACTAAAAGTCATCAGCAGCGACAGTATCGATGCTGAACGCCCAGCGTTTCTTCCACTTGATTTTCGCGTCAACGACACGATATCAACCTGGTACTCACTCAAAGATTACTACGCGTACGATGATGGCGTTGCAGAATATTCTGTGGGATTGACACAAGCCGGCAACAGGCTGGCCTATCAGTTCGTCATGCGGTCCGACACGGCGACGCTGGCAGGTGTTCTTATTTACTTTCCCTATCTCGGAGGATCGAACAGTCAAAGTCTCGACCTGTACATCTATGGTGACAATGACGGGCAGCCTACCCAAAATCCAATTTACAGCATGTTGGGAAGGACGATTACGAAGAACACGAAGAACGAGTTCATGTACCTCCCGCTTCAGCCACCCCTGTTCATAGACGATTCAGTTTTTTACATTGGATACCGTGAACCAGTGGTCTCCGGCGTGAAGGTTGGTTTGGACAAGAGCAACGATACCGGCGATCGGATATTTGTGATGACGGGGGGCACCTGGCAAAAGAATACTGACGTACAGGGCAGTCTTATGATCCGACCCGTATTCGGTGGAAAGGCAGATCCTGTTACGGGTATTCCGGGCGAAGAACGCGGTCGCGACCTCTACCCCAACCCCAACGACGGAAGCTTTTATCTTCCGGGCGTTGTTGATCGTGTAGAGATTATCGATGTCATGGGTCGTTACGTTCCCTGGTCGCTCGAACCTGCTGGCGACGAGACCCGCGTAATTATATCATCACCATCACCGGGCATGTACCTTGTTCAGTGGCTTGAGGCCAACAAGGTACAGCAAAGGAAAGTGCTGGTCCGTTAAGGAGTGGTGATCGGCAGACTGCGAATCGAGATCGGAACCGGACTGAACGAAACAATAAAGATCAAAAGACAAATCCAACCCAGTACTACTCTGACAGGATCGAGCGGCACTTCAATTTCCGTGGGCGGATGGTAGATGCCGATCATGCGCCCGACAAGCAAACCAAAAACCAGCCATCCTGAAAATCCTTTGAGATTTGGAAACTGCCATGCAAGCACGAGCAGCACCGCAACCATCACAACTGCATACATGAGCGTGTCCGTGGAATTCAACCCCAATCCTTTCAGACAGATATAGTAAAACAACACACCGATTGGAACAATGGTCCAGAGTTCATCGCGGTCCTGTGGAAGACTAATGTAGCCGAGCCCTGAATACAGGAGAAGGCCAACAAAAAATGTGATGGCGATGACTCGATGGCCTCGTCGCCCAAAGAGTCCATAGATGACGTGTCCCCCATCGAGCTGCCCAATCGGCAACAGATTAAGACTTGTAAAGAAAAGCGCGATGAAGCCAGCAAACAGAATCGGGTAATGCATTATCTCACGAGGATTCGGAGCGTAGCCAGGTTCTGCCACATACTTCTCGAACAGGATGAACAGCAAGTTCGTACCAAACGCGAGGTCGATTCCCCCATTGTGTTCACGGATGTACTCATCTGTGTAAACGTGCTTGGGGTAGTCGAGTCCATACTGTTCATATTCCGGGTGAATTGTGAAGATATGTTCCGGCGGAGGCAAGGTCCGAAAGCCGTAGATCAGGATGGCCACGGCAACGATAAACCCGGCCAGCGGTCCCGCGAGACCGATGTCAAAATGCTGAATGTTGGAATACACCCTGTCGCGAATTCGTATGATGGCCCCCAGGGTCCCTATGGTGAGCAATGGAGGAATGGGAATAAAATACGGCAGCGACGTCCTGACCCTATGGGCCATCGCTGCGAAGTAATGTCCAAACTCATGGACGGTTAGGATGGCGAGGAAAGGCACTGAAAACTGAAGTCCAAGCAGGAAGTCGGACCAGGAATAGCTGTAATTAAACGCCAACCTTTCATTCTCATCCAGACGGAAGATGGATCGTGCATAGGCCCACTCCGATCCCGCCAGTGTTGTCGTAACGAACGTCAGAACAAAAAGGGATATATGGAGAAAGATTGTGCGCTTCGAGGTATTCATTCCCAACCGATCGGTCCCTATGCAGCTGCTACGTCTTGGTTTCAGCCAAACTTAACCCTAGTTGTTGAGATTTCCCAATGATCTGAAACGTCAGATCTTTACGGCATGTTACTCTGCTTCGCGAGTTCGAGCGCTGCTGTGGTGGTGTAGTATTTGGCGATCATGTTCGGCACCTCCCACTCGGGCATACTCTTGTTTTGCAGATAATCAAGGAATCGCTCCATTACCCGTGCAAAATGCGCTTCATGTCCCTCTTTGTAGTGATCTGGAATCACAACTTCCCATCCGTTTTGTACTTTCTCCAAGGTGACTCCCGGAAAAGTGGCCTGAACCTTTTTCAGATTGTTGTTGAGTATGTTCTCGTAACCCGGCACGTCTCCGACCGGTTCGATGTACAGCGTGGGTTTGTAATCCTGTTCCGCGCCCTGGCGTATGATCAGGTTTGCACGCGTACCTCTCATAATTGAATAGTGGGTGTCGCCTGTGCCTTCCGGGGCCTTGTAATTCCAGATCACGGAAACGCGCGCATGCACACCGCGAATCTGGTAGTTGATTTCGCCGTTACAATACACTCGCAGTATCGTATCGTTGACAACATTCTTGCGGAGGTAGTCGGGGAAAGCATCCAAACCTGTGATGGCGCTGAATTCGCTGAGCGTCATGTCGGTGGCCCAGCGTCGTGCACTGTTGACACTGATATCGTGCATATAATTCAGCACCTGATCCGGAAAGCATTCCCATTGAATGAGGTCAACCAGGTGCGTCGTGACGTCCACGATGCCTTCGCCCTGCTGGCTGACATCCATGAACCAGGGCGGGCGCGTGAGAATGCTGCCCGACACGTATTTATAGAAGTGGTGAACGCTCTCTTTAGTGACCGCAGGTTGCTCCGGTGTTCCCTTTTCCAGTTCGCCAAATACTTCGCTGAGGAGGGAGAATTCACGCTGGAGGATTGTGGTGATCTCAGAACGTTCCGTCATGATGTCGTACAGCAGCAGGTTCTTTTGCCTGGCCACCTCAAAAGCCTCAGTCAGCAGCTGAAAGTCGTCATAGTCGATCACCATCGGCTTATCCGCCAACACATTCAATCCGGCCTCAAGCGCCTTCATAATGTATTCCGTCTTTTTTTGATTGTTCCCGGAGAGCACGACTACATTACCCGGCTTTTCCTCAATCATCTTTTCAAGAAAATCCGGACCTGTGTACACCTCCTCCTTCCAGGCTGTTGGTGACTCTGCACGCGTGTTGAATCCCTCAATGCGATTCAGGTGCAGCTGCACATCCGGACCTTCAGGGGCATATACATAGACGACAGAGTCGACATTCGGATACATTGATTTTTGCACAAGCGCAGCGTGGAAATGACCGGGATCCAGCGTGATCAGCCGAACGGCAGAACGGGAGGTTTCGGTGGAGGGTTTTTCGCTACACGAAGACACCATTGCGAAGAGGACGATGAGAAGGAATAAGAGTGTTGATGTGTTGCCGTAAAACAGACCTGCGGTCGCTCCACGGTGAAAGTGTTGATGTGTTGAGTTTTGTTTCGTCTCGCCCATAGTGTCGGGTGTTCATTGAAGCGCCAATTTACGATTACTTTTTTATCTCCGAGCCACCACTGCAAACTGCGCACTACTGCCTACTTAAGAACCCAAGGTTCTCTCTGCGGTCTCGACAACATCGCCGTCGCCTCTTCATCATTTTTCTTAAACTGCTCCTTCCTGGGATCCCAATAGATTTTCCTGTCGAGCTTCATGGCGATATGGTGGAGGAGGCAGGCAGTGCAGGAGCGATGCGCTTCTTCGACCGGCGCGATGGTGGGTTTGTTATCGCGGATGGCTTCCAGCCAGTTGGCATGGTGATCCGTGCTGACCATGTGATGAAACTCATCCGGACCGATCTGCGACTTGATGATTTTCGGATCACTGGCATCCAGCGGCTTCGTGCCATCAGCATTCGGCACCGGATCGCTTGCTGTGGCCTGATAATTT
>Ga0207873_1001764_pt1 | contig 19626 bp, 15 predicted proteins | sample BGWIniCompost_FD_187373 | JGI IMG/M metagenome (GOLD analysis project Ga0207873, IMG submission 187373) | Cellulose adapted compost microbial communities from Newby Island Compost Facility, Milpitas, CA, USA - BGW Initial Compost (SPAdes)... ...
AGCTCGTGGCCGCGGCCATCCGCGACCAGGTACGAGCACAGCGTCAGCGGCGCGCCGACGAAGCCGATCACGGGCACGTCGAGGCGCTGGACCAGCAGGCGGATCTGCGCGAGCGCGTAGTCCAGCGCGACGCGCGGGTCGAACGGCTTCAGCCGCTCCACGTCCCGTGCTGTCTCGATCGGCTGGAGCACGACCGGCCCGACACCCGGCCGCAGCTCGACCTCGAACCCCGCCGCGAAGAACGGCGTGACCAGATCGTTGAACAGCACCACCGCGTCCACCGGGTAGTACTCCAGCGGCAGCGCGGTGATTGCCGCCGCCGCTTCCGGGTCGCGCAGCAGCTCGAACATGCCGCGCTCCGCCCGGCTCGTCCTGTATTTCGGCAGCGAGCGCCCGGCCTGCCGCATGAACCACACGGGCGTGCAGTCCACGGGCTCCCGGCGCAGCGCTCTGAGCAGGCGATCGTTCATGCCAGGGACTTCGCCCCTCCAGGATCCACATCACGCCGCGTAGCGCCGCCGCGTGGACACGCGCCATCAAGCGCGCATGCCGCGCGATCATGCCGCTCCGCCGGCGCGGCGCACGTTAACGCCCTGCCGCGGGCGCGGCAACGTGAGACGACGCCGCGTGGCCGCGCCTGGTCCCGCTCCGCGACCCGTCGTCCTTCGAGCTCCTCGAGCCAGAAAACCAGGGCCCGCCGCACCGGCGACCGGCGCGGCGGGCCCTGAAAAAGGAGAACGGCCACCAACTTCGGTGACCGTCCGTCCTTTGCGCGGCGCTCTCCCCGGAGTTCCCGTCGCCGCGCAACCGAATTGTGCCCCAGAGCTTACGCACACCGCGTTCCAGATTGGGGCACGATCGGATGTTGTTGTGATTCAGTGAGATACGATTTTCGGTGAGCGGCGCGCGGGCCGCTGGACCGCGCAAACATTGCGCGGTTGTGCAAGGATGTGCAGACCGCCTTCAGCGTCCTCGTGCACGCGGCTCAGGGGAGGCGCGGCCCCGGCGGTGGCGGCCGCCGCGCGTCGTCGGGTCGCTGACGCCCGGTGCGCCAGGCCGCGGGATCAGCGGAACAGTCTGGAGATCAGCCAGACCAGGATGACGACCAGGAGGACAATGACCACTCCTGCCCAGAGGCCGACCTTGAAGATCCCCTCGACGAGCTCGCAGCCGCCGAGGCCGAGCAAGAGCAGCAGGACGATCGCGGCGCCTGACGGACCCGAGAGCGCCGCGGCGCGGACACCGGAACCCCGAACCATCGCCACCTCCCGTTCACACACGACAACGGGATCGGGCAACATCCATACCCCGGTCCTCGCCGCGCACGACGCGCCGGACCGGCCCGCTGCACGCACGGCCCTGGCCCGGGCGTTGCGGTTCCGTTAGATTGGCGGTAAGAGAGGGGGGCGGAGTCCCGCTCCTCGCCGCAACAGCCCGCAGCGTGCAATCGCCGACGCGCGCTGCGGGCATTGTTTTTCAGTGCGGCGCACACGTTCTGAAAGGAGCGGGTATGGCAAAGCAGCAACCGATCGAGATGCAGGGCGTCGTGACAGAGGTCCTGCCCGATCAGAACTTCCGCGTCCTCCTCGACAACGGGCACACCGTCCTGGCGTACGCGGCCGGCCGGATGTCCAAGTTCAAGATCCGGGTCCTCGTGGGCGACCGCGTGCAGGTCGAGCTCTCGCCCTACGACCTCACGCGCGCGCGGATCACCTACCGCTACAAGGCCGATTCCGGCCGGCCGCCCGCCGAGGCGGGCTGATTGCGGGCTTACGCCGGGATCAGCTCGGACGTGCAGTGACCGCAGCGCGTCGCCTCGATGGGGATCGAGAACTTGCAGTGGGGGCAGGGCTTCTCCGTCGGCTCGGCCGGGGGCGCCGGCTTGCGCAGGAGCTTGTTGTACTGCTTGACCAGCAGGAACACCGCGAAGGAGACGATCAGGAACGACACGACGTTGTTGATGAACATGCCGTAATTGATCGTGGGCGCGCCTGCCTCCTTCGCGGCGGCCAGCGTCGCGTACTCCTCGCCCGACAGGTTGATGAAGTACCCGGAGAAGTCAAGGCCACCGGTGAGCAGCCCCAGCGGCGGCATGAGAACGTCGTTGACCAGCGAGTTCACCACCGACGTGAACGCCGCGCCGATCACGATGCCGACCGCCAGGTCCACAACGTTGCCCCGCGCGATGAAGCTGCGGAATTCGGCCCACATATACGCCTCCTCCGGAGATCGGGATGAACGATGCGCGCAGCGGCCGTGCATCGCGCCACTGCGCGCGGGTACTGCGCTGGGGCCGCTCGGCCCCGGTTTCCCGTCAGGACGCCTTGGGCAACAGGTTCTCCAACAGCTCGACCGCCGCAGGCGGCAGGAACTTCAGCGCCGTGGGCGTCAACGCCATGTCCGGCACGTGCTTCCAGCGCCGGCGGCTCGCGATCATCGAGATGTTCTCGGGGGTCGTGTCGAAGATCTCCGCAACCACGGTCGGCGAGATCCCACGCTCCACGAGATGCCGGATCCCCACCACCGAGAGCGCGTCCAGCCGCGCCTGCGGATGCCGCTCGCCGCGCCGCACTGCCGGCGGCCGCCGGGACGTGCGCTGCGGGCGACGGGGCAGCGGCTGGCCGTCCGGCCCCTTCTGCTCACGGCCCAACCGCACCACGTACGACGGCGTGATCCCGAACTGCTCGGCGATCTCACGAACCGGCCGCTCGCCCTCGAGGTACTCCTTGCGGATCTGTTCGATCTCCGCGGGAGAAAGGGGTTGCGACCTCTTCCGCTTCCCCGGCTTCTTCGGACTGCGCAGCGCGCCCGGGATGTGCCCGTACGTGTGTCCGTATACGGCTGCCTGGACAGCCTTCTCTGTCACGCCGAACTTCTGGGCGAGCTCGCGACACGTCGCACGGCCCGCACGTACCTCTTCACGACAGTACTGCACGTGAGGGGCAAGAGTGTGATGATGCATCGCGCTTCACGGGTGGGAGGAAACTCTGAAAAAATCGTGGGAAAGAATATGCGCCCCGAGGCGTCTGTCAAGATGTCCGTGCGGCCTCTCGCGCGCTGGAAAGGCGCTGATGGCACGCAACTTGGACGATCTCGTGCTCGAACGGATGAGTTCTGCATCGGAATCTGCCGAGAACCAAAATTTTTCGGTTACCCTCAGATCTGAGTGGGTTGACCGACGCGCCGCCGCGGGGGGCGGGCGATGATCGCCATCGTCGGCGCCGGGATCACGGGACTCGCGCTGGCGCACGACCTGTCCGCGCTGGGGGTGGAGTGCGTCGTGCTGGAGGCGGGCGAGACGGTGGGCGGGGCGATCCGCACGGTGCGGGAGGACGGCCGTGTGCTGGAGCTCGGGCCGCAGCGCATGCGGACGACGCCGGAGCTGGAGCGGCTGATCGCGGAGCTGGGGCTGACCGCAGAGCGAATCGAGGCGCCGCCTGGCCTGCCTCTGCTGGTCTACCACGATGGCGTGCTGCAGCCGGTGCCTACGAGCTTGGGGCAGGCGCTGCGCAGCGGGCTGTTCGGGTGGCGCGGCAAGCTGCGGCTCCTGGCGGAGCCGCTGACCGGCGGCGTGCGCCGCGAGGAAACGGTCGCGCGCTACCTGACGCGGAAGCTCGGGCGCGAGGCGTACGAGCGGGTGGCGGGCCCGCTGTTCGGAGGGCTGTACGCATCGGACCCGGCGGACATGCTGGTGCGCCATTCGCTGGCGGGGCTGCTACGCCAGTTGGGCGTGGGGCGCAGCCTGACGATGGCCATGCGCCGCCGGCGTGGCGGCGGGTCCGCCGTCGTCTCGTTCCGACGCGGGATGCAAACGCTGCCCGATGCGTTGTACGAGCGTCACCGCGACCGCATCCGGCTGTCGACGCGGGTGCACGGCGTTCACGTGGCGCGTGGCCACGTGGAGCTGGAGACCGACCGCGGGCGGATCGAGGCGAGCGACGTCGTCCTGACGACGCCTGCGGACGTCACCGCCACGCTGCTGCGTGAGGCGGCGCCGGAAGCGGCAGGGCGCCTGGCACAACTGCGCTACAACGCGCTCGCCATCGTGCACCTGCACTCGAACGCGCGGCTGGATGGCGCGGGCTATCAGGTTTCGTTCGGCGAGCGCCTGGAGACGCGGGGCGTGACGTTCAACACCAACCTGTTCGGGCGGGACGGCGTCTACACGGCGTTCCTGGGCGGCGCGCGGAACCCAGGGCTCGTGGACTTGCCGGACATCCGCATCGCGGCGATCGCGAGTGCGGAGTTCGAGCTGGTCACGGGGGCGGAGGCGCGGGCGCTGCGCGTCTCGCGGACGCGCATGCCCGCGTGGGACCGGTCCTGGACGGCGCTGGACGGGCTCGAGCTGCCAGCGCGCATCCACCTGGCCGCGAACTACGAATCCCGCCCGGGCATCCCGGGCCGCGTCGCGCAGGCGCGGCAGCTCGCGAGGGCGCTGGCTGCGGGGCGGGGGTGAGGCGCACGGGGGCAGCACCCTCGCGAACCGTGCCGCTGCCGTGGCGATCGTGGCCTCCGCAGTTGACCGCGGGGTGCAACCTGCCGGTCCGGCCCGCGCCGGCTACGTCGCGATCTGGCCGAGCATCCAGGCGCAGGCCAGGCCTCCGTAGATTCCCAGGATGTAGCCGAGGACGGCCATGAGCAGCCCGACGGGTGCCATGGCCGGGTGGTACACGCCCGCAACGACGGGTGCGGACGCGGCGCCGCCGATGTTCGCCATGCTGCTGGTCGCGACGAAGAACAGCGGGGCGCGGACCAACCGGGCGACGAGCAGCAGGATCGCGATGTGGATCGCGATCCACAGCACGCCGGTGGCGAGGTAGAGCGGCGCGCCGAGCACCGCGCGCAGGTTGGCCTGCGCGCCGATCGCCGTGAGCAGAAGGTACAGGGCGGCGTAGCCGAGACGCGACGCGCCCACCTCCTCGAGCCGGCGGATCGGCGTGAAGGAAAGCAGGAGTCCACCTGTCACGACGATCAGCACCGCCCAGGTCGACGCGTTGATGATGGTGGGCTCGCCGATCCTGGGCAGCCGCGCGCCGGCCGCGACCGCCGCAACGCTGGCCGCGAAGCCGAGGCCGAGGATGATGGCCGCGTGGCCCGTATCGATGGGCCGGCGGGTCGAGGACAGCTCGGCGAGGCGGCGGTTCGTCGCCTCGATGGCCTCCGTGCGGGCGCGGTTCCAACGGTCGAAGCGCGCCTGCCACGCGCTCAGGAACAGCAGCACGCCCATCCAGCCGTAGCCGACGACGGTGTCCACGACGATGATCGGCCCGAGGACCGAGTCCGGCGTGCCGATGCTCTCCTTGATCGCCACCATGTTCGCCGTGCCGCCGATCCAGCTCCCGGACAATGCGGCGAGGCCCATCCACGCGTCCTCCGGCAGCACGCCGCCGAAGACGAGGAACGCGATCGGTCCGCCCACCATGACGCCGAGCGTGCCCGCGAGCATCATGAGCAGCGCCATCCCGCCCAGCCGCGCGATGCTGGGCAGGTCGACGGTGATCATGAGCAGCAGCAGCGCGAGCGGCAGCAGGTAGCGCTGCATCCAGTCGTAGACCGGCGAGGCCGCGGGGATGATGCCGAGAGTGGTGGAGAGCGTGGGGATGAAGTACGCGTAGATCACGGGCGGCGTGATCTCGAAGAGCTTGCTCAGGCGGGGGATCCCGCTGAGCCAGAAGACGAGGGCGAGGACGGCCGCCAGGTAGGCGAACACGGCCATCGGGTCGGTGAGCAGCGCGGCGCCTGCGTCGGCGGTCATGGGGAGATCTCCGGTGGCGGATTATAGGGGCGAGTGCGTGTACGTGAGACCTACGCGCGTGAAGAGCGCGCCGCTCCTGCGGCGCGCTGGTGCGGGAAAGGCGAGACGGCGCCCGAAGGAGTGGGTCTCGCTGGTGCGTGAAAGGCGCGCGGCGCTGCCGCGCGCCCGCACCGGGAAAGGCGAGACTACCATCCACACGTCCTCCCCCGATTCTGCTCGTCCAGCCACGCCTTCAGCGGCGCGAAGTAGTCGAGGATCGCGGTCGCGTCCATCTCGCGCTGGCCGGTGAGCGCCTCGAGGGCCTCGGGCCACGGCCGGCTCTGCCCGAGCTCGAGCATCGCCTGGAGCCGCTTGCCGGCTTCCTTGTTGCCGTAGATCGAGCAGCGGTTGAGCGGGCCGGTGTAGCCGGCGGCCTGGCACAGCGCGCGGTGGAACTGGAACTGGAGGATGTGGGCGAGGAAATAGCGCGTGTACGGCACGTTCGCGGGAACGTGGTACTTGGCGCCCGGGTCGAAGTGCTCCTCGGTGCGCGCGACGGGCGCGGCCACGCCCTGGTACTTCTCGCGCAGCTCCCACCACGCCCGATTGTACTCCTCCGGCCCGACCTCGCCCGAGAACACCTTCCAGCGCCACTGGTCCACGAGCAGGCCGAACGGCAGGAACGCGACCTTCTCGAGCGCGTCGCGCATGAGCAGGCCGAGATCGCCGGAGGGGTCCGGCTCGCGGTCGATCAGGCCGACCTGCACCAGGTAGCTCGGCGTGACCGACAGCGCGATCGCGTCGCCCACGGCCTCGTGGAAGCCGTCGTTCGCGCCCGAGCGGTAGAGGAACGGCTGCTTGTTGTACGCGCGCTGGTAGAAGTTGTGGCCCAGCTCGTGGTGGATCGTCTGGAAGTCCTCGGCCGTGGGCTGGATGCACATCTTGATGCGCAGGTCGTCTACGGCATCGACGTTCCACGCACTGGCGTGACAGACCACGTCGCGGTCCGCGGGCTTGGTGAACAGGGACCGCGTCCAGAACGTCTCGGGCAGCGGCTCGAAGCCGAGCGAGGTGAAGAAGCGCTCGCCGTAGCGGACCATCTCCTTCGCGTCGAGCTTCTTGGCCTGGAGGACTTCGGTGAGGTCGTAGCCGGCGTCTGACGCGGGCGGCGCCACGAGGTCGTAGATGTTGCCCCACGCCTGCGCCCACATGTTGCCAAGCAGGTGCGCGGGGATGGGCCCGTTCTGCGGCACGAGGTCGAAGCCGTAGTACTCGCCGAGCTTCGCGCGCACGTGGCAGTGCAGCGCGTCGTACAGCGGCTTGACCTGGCCCCAGAGCCGGTCCACTTCGGCCGCGAACTCGTCCGGCGGCATGTCGTAGCCGGAGCGCCACATGGCGCCGGCATCCGCAAAGCCGAGCTCGCGCGCGCCTTCGTTGACCAGCTCGACGAAGCGCTGGAAGTCTTGCCGCATGGGCACCGAGATCGAGTGCCAGCCGACCCACGCCTCGAGCAGGCGAGCGGGGTCGCGGCTCAGCGCGAGCGTGTCGCTCAGTTGCTCGAGGTCGAAGCACTGGCCGTCGGTCCGGCAGTAGCGCCCCCGCCCGTACATGCTCTCCATGCGCGCCGCGATGCGCGTCAGCTCCGCGGTCTTCGCAGGATCGGAAGGAGCCGGCATGGTCTGCGAGAGCCGCAGCAGCGTGAGCTTGCGGCGTACATCGTCTGGCAGGTCGAGGTCGTTGTAGCGAGCTGCCTGCTTCGCCAACGCGACCGACGCGGCGACGAGCTTCTCGCGCTCCTGCGCGGCCAGGAGCTCCGTGTCATCCGTGATGTACGTCGACTGGATCCACGCGGCGCGCTCGGCCCTCACGGCCAGGTCCATCAGGATCGTCTCGGCCGAGTCGACGAACGCGATGGCTTCGGCGACGGTCGGCGCGCCGGCCTTGATCTGCTGCGCAGCGAGCGGCGACCGGAGCGCAGGGATGAGCAGAACGGCGAGGAGCACCGCACTGCGGTACTGCCGTGAGAGGAACGACATGGGTCGGCCTCCGGTTCCACGGAGTGAATCGAAGGAGTCGTGGCTTCCCGCGGTTGGGTACGACGGAGCGCGCGGCAGGTTCCCGGCGCGCACGCTGCGCGCGGAGCCGCAGCCAGCGCTGGATGCGCCTTTTCGGCCCCGCGCGCTCAGCGGCTCTTGGCCGCGGCCGCGCGTACGCGCACGCTGTCCGTGAAGATCAGGTCGCCGAACGGGGAGGCATCATCGTCCGCGGCGTTCGCCGCGATGTGGAACACGACGACATCGTCCCCTGCCCCGCGCGGCGGCGCGGTCCACTCGAGGATCCAGCGCGCCGTGTCGGGCGCGACGAGGTCGGTGCCCGCCTCGAGGTGATGCGCGTACTGAACGCCGGTGGTGTCCGTCGTGATGGCGACGCGCTCATCCACCACGCGCAGCGTTCCCGCCTGCTTGCCGGCGGCGCTGCCCTCCGCGAAGCGGACCGCGAGTTGGAACCCGCCCCGCTGCATGCCCGGGCTCGTCAGCTCGACCGCGATGCGATGCGCGGTCCCCGGCTCGTAGACCCCGTCCAGCCCACGCAGCACGAGCGTGCCCGTGCCGGTGTTCGGCTCGGCCTCCATGTGGCAGGCGTAGCACGTCGGCTCGCCGAACCCGCCCGTGTGCGCGGGTGGCGGGCCCGAGACGTAATGCGCGTGCGCGAGCACGGCGGCCGTGAGCAGGATCGCGGGCACGGTGGCGAGCAGCGCACCGGACGGCTGCCGGTGGTTCCCGGCGGTCACGGAACGCCCCGGCATGGCCGCATCGTCGCGACCCTGCCGGGGCGTCCGGCTGGACTGCCTGCGCTTCACGGCGAGCTCGTCACTCCGTGCGGGCGGGCGGCGGCGAAACCAGAGCCCGGCCGATGGTGTTCGCGTCCGTGCCGAACCAGATCTCGCCGGTCGGCGGATGGAAGTACATGTGCCGGACCGTGTTCCGCTCCGCGCCGTTGCTCAGCACCGGCGTGTTGCTGAAGAACTTTTCCGTCTTCGGGTCGAAGCCGACAAAGCGGTTGGGCTGCACGCCGGTCTCGACGACCCAGACCCGGTCCTTGTCATCCACCGCCATGGCGTACGGCCGCGACTGCGTGCCGCTCGGCAGCGCCCACTCCTTGAACTGCTTCGTCTTCTGGTCGTAGACGCCCAGGTAGCCGCCGTTGTAGTCCACGTACCAGATCCGGTCGTCCGACGTGATGCCGATGCGACGGCTGTGCGAGCCTTGACGCGGCATCTGGATCAGCTCCAGCTCCATCGTCTTCGGGTCGACTGTCGCGAGCTTGTCCGCGCCCATCAGGTTGATCCACGGCCGGCCCTTGGAGTCGATCGCGATGCCGTACGGCCGCGACCGCTCGATCGGCACGGGGATCAGCTTCACCTCGCCCGTCTTCACCGTCAGCTTCCCGACGTGGTTGCCGCCCTGCGCCGTGAACCAGATGTCCCCGTTCTGGTCGAAGATCAGCGTGTGCGGGTCGCGCACGTTCGGGTTCGGCATCGGGAACTTCGTGATCTGCCCGGTCTTCGGGTCCAGCTTGCCGATGTGCGCGGCGCGGTTGCCCGCATACCAGACCGTTCCCTGCGGATCGACGATCAGGTTGTGCGGGTGGACGCCCTCGTCGAGCTCGTAGCGCTTGAACTCGCCCGACGCCTGGTCCAGGTAGGCGACGTAGTTGCCCTGCTGGCCCACGAACCACACGCGCCCGTCCGGGCCGACGTACGGATCCCGCGGCCGGCTCCGTTCCCAAGGAACAGACCACTCCTTCATCTCGACCGGCTCGCTCTGGGCGGCCAAACCAGCCGGCAAGCCGGCCCAGAGCAAGGAGGCGAGTACCAGCGCGGTGGGTGTCCTCATGATCCCCCTCCGTATGTCGAGGTGAAACGGGCGGTGCGCCGGCGCGCCGCGCACCGCCGCGCCGTTTGACGGGGCCGGCAGCGTCCCGCGGCCGGCGCGCCCGCCTGGTAACCTAGGTTGGAATGGCGTCCTGCGCTATGACACGCGGGGCCGGGAGAACGTTGAGGGGGCGCGGCGGGACACCTCGGCGCGACATGGGGCTGCTGCGGTTACGCCGACGCAGGTGCAGCGGGGCGAGGAAGCACGAACCGGACCCAGCCCGGCAACACTCTCGCATCATGGCCCCAACCCACAAACCTACGTGGTGGGGGCGCCCAGCCTCCCGGTTCGCCTCCAGAGCAGTAAGGTGCCGCGTGGCGGCTTTCCGGAGAACTCCGCCTCAGTAGGCTGTAGGTGGCCGGACCCGAATCAACCTACCGTTCTCCACTTCGTAGAAGTCCGGGTCACGCTCAGCCACGAGCTCGATCAGCTCATCGAAGATCTGCTCCAGCGGCACGGGCTGCTCTGGGTGGCCAGCCAGGTAAGCCAGAAAGCGCGGCTGCTCGGGCTTCGCATCGAGCAGGACAACGTAAAGTCGCTCGAATTGTTCATCGCGCCCGGCTGGATCGGCGCGGCCCGTAAACAGCCGGAGCTTATGGTGCGCGTTCTCGAAGGTGGACCGCCGCCGCCCGGTGTGATCATCCCTCGCTTGATAGTCCAGGATAAAGAATCCGGCCAACACCGCGTAAGGGAATCTACGATGCAGCGTGACCGCCTCGAAGAGCATGTCGCCGCGCCGGTTGGTAAGATTCTTCTGGTAAGTCCCGGAACTACGATCGCGAAAGTTGATACTCTTGATCGAGATCGCAAGCAGGAGCCCCGACTCCTCGGTGGCCCAGGTGACGTCAACCTTCTTTGCCCCGATACCGCCGCTCATTCGCCGCTCGGCGCCCGAGCGGTCGACTTCTCCAGGCGGGGCAGGGCGCGCAGTCGCAAGTCCGCGCTGGCGGAGTTCTTCCGCAAAGGCGTTTGCCACCGCCTGCGAAATGAGTTCCGAGTAACGCTTCTTGACTGACGCACTGACGTTGTCGGGCGGCTTCTGCCCGACCCTGCGGAGCGCGTCGCTGAGCAGGTCGTCAATCCGCGCCATTTGTCTTTGCCGCGCGCGTGATCCTCCTTCCAAACAACATACTGCGAGCTTCGCGGAGATCGCGGATTTGTGCTAAGGTGAGTCTTGCTCCCTCGCTCAGGAGCACTTGGTCCACCATGCTCACGACCTCGACCAATTTCCCCTCCCGGAGTGCTACTGACGCTCGGCGGTACAGCGCGCGTAGAGCTCTAGCCTTTGCCCTAACAAGGCTAAACGAGGGGACCGGCAACTGATCCGCCTCGCGGGGCTCCAGCTTCAGGATGCCGCCACCGTAAGCCCGGCCGACAAGTTCCGCCCCGAGCAACGTTACACTATTGATAGCAGCCAACGGCAGCAGATCCATGCCTAGACGTCTGCGCTCGTCGCGCAGTCGCACCCCATACAGGGAATTCAGGTGGTATACGCCAGCGCGGTTAGTGACCAGCCTGGGCCGATCGCGGTCCATGTATGTGAGGAAAAGGTCGGCGACCGGCACGATCGGGACGCGCCACCACGGCGAGCGGATGCGGCACTTGTAGGCCTTGTGGATGCCGGTCATCTCGCCGGCGCGAATGTAGCGTAGTGAGTCTTCGGACGGGTTCTCCGGGTCAGGCAGGAGCAAGTAACACGGCCGTTCTGCGCGCAACAGCTGTTGCCACGCAGTGTTCGTAAAGGTGAGGCCACGCAGGTGGCGTGATCCTGGCGGCGATATACGGACTCGCTCCTCGCTCGGGATGCGCAGCCTAAAGGCGTCCTTGGCGCTGAAGGTGAAATATCGGTTATTCCCGGTCACGCACCCGAGGTAGGTCTGCCCCCAATCGACCAGTGTCTCAAAGGCATCTGAGTCTACGGCGGCACGATAGGCCTCGATGGACTCAGGACGAACCACAGCAGGCATCCACTTCTCGCCGTCGGTTGGCGCGTAGGCGACCCAATTTGCCTGCTCGACTCGCGGCAGGTCGCGAGCGTCTCGGGCCTGATACACCTCGAAGGAAGGTGCCGGGCCCGCACCCTCGGCCAGCAGAAGTACGACCTCCTCCTGAACATCGGGGAACACCAGTTCGTCAAACATTACTAGCTTGACGGAGCCGAAGCGACGGAGGAGAAAGCGGCGCACCTCAGCGGCATACTTTACGCTCAGCAACTCAGCCGGCAGCACAAGCGCGAGCCTGCCGCCCGGCTTCAAGAAGGCGCTAGCGTGGACGACGAACGCGGCCCAGGAAGACGCGAGGCCGTTCAGCCGCACACCATCGCGCAACGCCGCCCGTAGCGCTTTCGCTCGCGACTCCCCCGTGAAATCCTGGTAGCGGATGTACGGGGGATTGCCCATCACCACGTCATAGGCCGGCTCGGCGGGGATATCGAAGAAATCGGACACGGTGATATCGGCGATCAAGCCCGCATCTCGAACGCGAGCGGCCCCAATCTCCGCGGAAGGTGCATGCAACTCTATGCCGTGAAGCGTCTCGCCGGCAAACAGGCCTGCGCCTAACTCGCGAAGTCTTCTGCCGGCTGCCAGGAGGAACTCTGCCTCGCCGCACGATGGCTCTAAGACCCGATCCTCAGCCGAACGAACAGCCCACTCGGCGAGGAAGCGCGTAATCGGCGGCGGCGTGAAGAACGCGCCTCTAATCTTGCGAAGGGCGGGACTGTCCGTCATTGCAGTACAGTTGAAGAGCCCGTCGAACGGTCTGTTGCCGGCTGGCGTGGCATCTAGCCTTTTCTACTGCGGGAAGAAATCTTATGGGTGGCTGGCACCCGCGACAAGGATAAAGTCGGCCATGTGCATGGTCAGATGAGGTGTGGCACTGAACCTCCCCAGACCGAGAGTTTGGACCGCCGGGACACGGGCCATTGCCGCCACTGACTTGGGCCCGGCCGGCCTCTGCGCACCGCCCTATCGGGCCGTGGACCGGAACATCCACGCTCCTCGCGTGTGTAAGCAGCCCGAAACCCCCATCCACCAACGTCTCGTTTTCGGAGAGGTGCGGACCATGTCCAGAGTGTCCGGCTGGCTCGCAGCGTCGTTCCTGCTCGCCGCTTGCGGCGGTGCCCCCCAGGCCGGGACCGGCGGCGGCGCGGCGCTGGCTCGGGAAGAGGTGCGTGCCGCGGCCGAGGCGATCGACGCCGATCAACTCCTGGCCCGGATCAGCACGTTGGCGTCCGACGAGTTCGAGGGCCGCTCGCCGGGCACGGTGGGCGAGGAGCGGACCATCGAGTACCTCGTGAACGCGTTCCGGGAGCTCGGTCTCCAGCCGGGCAACCCGAACGGCACGTACACGCAGGAGGTGTCGCTGATCGGGTACCGGGCGCAGCCGACGGCGTCGTTCTCCGTTGCGGGGCGCAGGATCCCGCTCTCGTTCCCGTCGGACTTCGTGGCGTGGACCCAGCACTTTGATCAGCCGGAGCTGAGCATCGCGGGCTCGGAGATCGTGTTCGTCGGCTACGGCGTCGTCGCCCCGGAGTACGGCTGGGACGACTACAAGGACGTGGATGTGCGGGGCAAGACGATCCTCATGCTGGTGAACGACCCGGCGGTCCCCGACCCCGCCGATCCGAGCAGGCTCGACCCGAACATGTTCCGCGGCAACGCGATGACGTACTACGGCCGCTGGACGTACAAGTACGAGATCGCGTCCGAGAAGGGCGCGGCGGCGGCGATCGTGATCCACGAGACCGGGCCCGCCGGCTACCCGTGGGAGGTCGTGGCCGGCTCGTGGGGCGGCGAGAACTTCACGATCGCGGGCTCGGCGGGGCCGGACCGCGTGCGGGTCGAGGCGTGGATCACGGAGGCGAAGGCGCGTGAGCTGCTGGCCGCGGCGGGGCAGGACTTCGACGCGCTGAAGCAGGCGGCGGTGCAGCGGGACTTCCGCCCGGTCACGCTGAACGCGACGGCGGACTTCCGCATCCGCACGACGACGCGGGAGGTCCAGTCGCGCAACGTGATCGCGAAGCTCGAGGGCTCGGACCCCGAGCGCCGGGACGAGTACGTGATCTACACGGCGCACTGGGATCACCTGGGCAAGGACGAGACGCGCCAGGGCGACCAGATCTTTAACGGTGCGCTGGACAACGCGACGGGCACGGCCGGCCTGATCGAGATCGCGGAGGCGTTCACCAAGTTGCCCCAGCCGCCCGCGCGCTCGGTGCTGTTCCTCGCGGTCACAGCGGAAGAGCAGGGGCTGCTGGGCGCCAAGCACTACGCCGAGAACCCGCTCTACCCGCTGGAGCGCACGCTCGCCAACATCAACATGGACGGGCTGAACCAGTGGGGCCGCACGCGCGACGTGGTGGTGATCGGCTACGGCAACAGCACGCTCGATGACATCCTCGCCCAGGAGGCCGAAACCCAGGGCCGCGTGCTCGCGCCCGACGCCGAGCCGGAGAAGGGCTTCTACTACCGGTCGGACCACTTCGAGTTCGCCAAGCAGGGCGTGCCCGCGCTCTACACGGACAACGGCGTCGAGTACATCGGCAAGCCGGCGGGCTACGGCGACCAGAAGCGCGAGGAGTACACGGCCAACGACTACCACAAGCCGAGCGACGAGGTGAAGCCGGACTGGGACCTCGCGGGCGCCGTCGAGGACCTGCGGCTGCTGTTCGCCGTCGGCTACCGCGTCGCGACCGATGAGGCGTGGCCGGAGTGGAAGCCGGGGACGGAGTTCCGGGCGAAGCGGGAGGAGATGCTGAGGCGTGCGGGGGTCGTGGCGTCCGGGTCCTGATTCCTCCATCTCCGCGCCCTCCGCGGCTCCCTGTCACGCGGAGGGCGCGGAGCTCACAAAAAGACGCGGAGTATGTGTCACACGGAGACGCGGAGACGCGGAGGGGTGGTGCTTCCGGGCTCCTGGCGCTGCGGAGACGGCGCGGCGTAAGCCAGGATCCTCTGTGATTTGGTTGTTTGCTCCGGGCGAGGCGGCGTTCACCGGGTGAAGCCGGCCTCGCCCGGCACCCTCCCCGCCGGGATGAGCCGATCCCACCGGAAGAAGCCATACTAATTCATGAACGCTGATCCGGGCGAGGAACGCTCGGCCCCGCGACGAACGCAGCCGGACAGAGCACCCTCCTCCGCGCCTCCGCGTCTCCGTGTGAGCCCAAAATCCTCCGCGATCTCTTCGTCAACAAGTCTCCGCGTTCCCCGCCATCAGAAACTCCCGCCCAGCAAGACCGCGTTCGCGAACACCGGCAGCAACCCGCGCCACTGGTCTCTGTAGTTCGGGTCGCCGGCGAAGCCGATGACGCGGCCGCGGCCGACGCGCTCGGTCCAGAGGTACGGCGTCTCGGCGAGGCGGGCGGGCACCTCGGGCCACAGGTAGCCGGCGAGGCGGAGCCGGTCCACGGGCGCGTAGCGCAGCACCACCTCGCCCGCGCGGAGGTCGCGCGGCGCCTCGTAGATCCGGCCCGAGTTCACGAGCACGGCGAGGTCGGCGTCACGGATGCCGGCGAGCAGCGGGGAGAGCGTGTCGGGCACCACCCGCACGATCGCGCCCGGCACGTTCGCCGGCAGCGGCGCGCCGCCCGTGCTGTCCGCGCGGACGGTGTCCCGCCGCATGCGCAGCCGCGCCAGGCCAGTGCGCTCGCTCGCGAGCCAGGCCGTTGCGCCGTCCAGCGTGACCAGCACGCCGCCGTCCTGGACCCAGCGCTGGAGCCGTTCGCGGCCGCTCTGGCCCAGCGCGTCATCCAGCGCGTTGCCGAACGTGGACGGGGCGACCAGCACGTCGAACTCGTCGAGCAGCGGGCCGCTCAACGACCCGATGTTCACGGTGGTGACCGGGAAATGCAGGCGCTGGTCGAACGCGTACCAGGCGAACCCGAACGAGTTGCCGTTGATGCCCTGGCCGCCGACGAGCGCGACGCGCGGGATGCGGATCGGGATCACGCTGTTGCTGCCGAGGTCCGTGCCCTCGTCGACCATCGCGGACGCGAGCGGGACGACGCGCGCGCCGGAGGCCGCGGCGTGGCGCCGCACGATCTCGTGCACGTCGTCGCCGTTCGCTTCGACGCGGACCAGGAACGCGCCGCGCGGGAAGTGGTTCTCACCGACACGGAACCAGCGTTGCGCGAAGCGGACGCGCACGCTGTCCGCCAGCAGGCCGGCGAGCATGCGCAGCGAGGCCTCGCTGCCCGGCTCGAACGCGTAGGCGTAGCCCGCTTCCGCGATGGCCGGGCTGGCGAGCGTGGGCATGGACGACACCGGCTCCAGCGGCCCGACCGGCGAGCGGGTCCACCACGCGCGCACGCGGAACATATACGGCAGCGACCAGGCGGTCACGTCGTAGAAGCGGTTGGGCTGGCCGGTGCGCCGGCGCTCCAGCTCCTCGCGGATGAACGAAGAGTCGAGCTGCGCGTCCGGCTCGAGCAGCGCCTTGGCGAGCCGGCCCTGCGGCTGCGCGAGGTCGATGACGTAGGCGCCGGCCGGCAGCGTCGTGCTGCGCGGCGCCGTGGCGCCGTACGCCGTCGCGTCCCGCACGTTCGTCGCGGAGCGGAGCCGGTGCACCTCGATGCCGTTCGCGAGCAGCCGCGCCGCAAGCGAGTCCGCGCGGCCATCCACATCGCGCTCGATCACCACCGCGCGCATCGGGCCGCGCTCGTGGTCGGTGATGGCGCTGCGCCGGAACTCGAGGTAGTCGCGCACGCGCTCCGTCCGCCGACGGGCGGTCGTCAACGTCGTCGCCCACGCCGCCGTGTAGTGGTGGTGCGCCGCATCACGCAGCGTCAGCACCGTGCCGTCGCTGCGGCGGATCCTGCCGCCCGAGCTGGACGCCTGCTCGTAGGTCATACCGACGGCGCCCGTGAGGATCGGCCACGAGACGCCGTAGCCGGGATAGAACTCGTCGTAGCCTTCGCGCCGGAAGAACGACCAGCCGTGCCGGTCGAACGCCGCTGCGTTCGACGCCGCGTAGATGTCCCACCACTTCAGGATGCTCGCGTGCACGTTCTTGTTCACCGGGTCCATCGGCGGCGCGAAGAAGTACGACGAGTTCGAGCCCATCTCGTGCAGGTCCACGGCCACGTGCGGGCCCCACTCGTTGAACGCCGCGACGCGCCCACGCGTCTCCGGGTGCGAGAGGATGAACCAGTCGCGGTTCAGGTCGAAGTAGTAATGACTGGTGCGCGGCCCCGGCCAGTTGCCCTGGTGGATCATCGCGCCGGGCGTCGCCTGCACGCCCAGCGCGCTGCGCGCGCGCATGACATCCTGCACGTGCCGCTCGTGGCCATCCGGGTTCTGCACCGGGTCGATCAGCACGACGGTGCTGTCCAGGATGAGCTGCGTCTCGGCATCACGGCCGGCCGCGAGCTGGTACAGCATCGCGAGCGCCGCCTCCGTGCCCGACGCCTCGCCGCCGTGCACGGTGTAGCCCAGCCACACGATCGCGGGCGTGCGCGCGGCGACGGCATCCAGCTCGCCGGGCGAGGCGCCGCGCGGGTCCATGAGCCGACGCGCGTCCGCCTTGATCTGCTCGAGCCGCGCCTGGTTCGCCTCGCTCGTGAGGATCGCCATCAGCACCTCGCGGCCCTCGAACGTGTGCGCGACCGTGTCCAGCCGCACGCGCCGGCTCGTCGCGGCCAGCGCCTCCGCGTAGCGCATGATCATGTGATGCGGCGTGAAGCGCTCGCCGATCTCGTAGCCCAGCACGGCGTGCGGTGCGGGGACGCCAGGGTCGTACGCCGCGTTTGGCGGCGAGAACGAGTGCTGCGCGGCGGTGGGCGAGGCGATGAAGGCGGCTGCGACGAGGAAGCACGGAGCGAGCAGCACGAGACGGCGGCGCACGGGCGACCTCCAGGGTCAGCGGTTGCGGCATGCCGGACAGCGGGCCGGGCGTTCTGTGCGGCGCCGGCGCGAGTGGATCCGGTAGCACTTGGCACCCCGCGCGGCGAGCCGACTCCGCATCTGCGGCGCAAGCCGCGGCGGAACCCGGCAGCCATCGGCGGCGGTAAACCTACGGCCCGTGACGCGGGTTTGGCCAGCGGCAGCTCGGCCACGCGATCTGGCCCGCGCCGAGTTGGCGTTGCTGGCGAAACGCGGCAGCGCTGCGCGGTTTGCGACCGCGCGATCAGTCTCCCGCTCCCGTGGCGCTGGCGCAGCGGGAGCGCGCCGTCCCGGGCCGTTGCGCCCTATGCGCAGCGATTGTCGTGGGTGGGCTCGGCTCGCGGATGCGCCGGGCCGCAGGGATTCCTCGAAGGAGGTTGCTTATGTGGAAGGGCCGTCGTTCAATCGCGTTCGGAGCCGCGCTCGCGTTCTCGGCGCTCGCAGTGTCCGCGAATGGCGCGCAGGCGCAGGACATGGAGATCGGCTTCAAGCTGGGCGCCGCGTTCGCGAACTTCAGCAATCCGTTCGAGCCTGGCGAGCCCGACCCGCAAAGCATCACGACGTTCGCTGGCGGCGGGCACCTCCGCTTCGGGCTGAGCCCGAGCATCTCGCTCCAGCCGGAGCTGCTCTTCATGCGCAAGGGCGCCGATGCCGGAGATAACATCGAAGGCCACGTCGAGATCGATTACGCGGAGATCCCGGTGCTCCTGCGCTTTGACATCCCGACTGGCGGCGTGGGCTTCAGCCCGTTCCTCTATGCCGGCCCCTATGCCGCGTTCGAGGTGGCGTGCAAGCTCGAAGATGGCGGCGTGGAAGTGGATTGCGAAGACGGTGAGCACGAGTCCTTCGACTACGGTGCAGTCTTCGGCGCCGGGCTGGGCTTCGCCGCCGGGCCCGGGAGGCTCGTCGTCGAGGGTCGTTACGACCTCGGGCTCCAGAACCTGACCACGGACAGCAACGACCCCGAGCAAAAGAACCGCGCGTTCGGCCTTTTCGTCGGCTACGCGGTCCCGCTCGGCCGCTGAGGCGGCGGAGGTGATCCGGCATCGCTGCCGCGCTTGAGTCCGCGCCCGGCCTGACCGAGAATTTCTGGTGAGGACGGGCTGGGCGACGTGGCTGTGCGAGCCCTGCCCCGACGGCGCGCGTTTCGACGCGCGCCGTCCGTGTTTCCCGGCAAGGAGAGTCGATGGCGACGTTGGATCGGCTGGACGGAGTGCTCGCGCAACCGCCGCGGCGCGAGCGTCGCAGCGTGAGCGCCGCGGCGCTGCACTGGAGCGGGGTGTCGCTCGTGGCGACGGTGTGGGCCAGCGCGCTGCTCTTCGGCGTCTACATCCTCGCGTTCTACGCGGGCGCGCTGCTCGAAGGCGACATGGCGAAGTGGAATCTCGTGTTGCCGGGGCTGTACGACCCCGCCAAGCCGGTGGCGACGGGGGGCATCGGCCTGCACTTCGCCACGGGCGGCATCATCCTGGTGTTGGGCAGCATTCAGCTCATCGAGAGGTTCCGCACTCGCTTCCCGACCGCGCACCGGTGGATCGGGCGCATTTACGTGGTCTCGGCGATCCTCGCCGGGCTGGGCGGGCTCGCCTACATCGCGGTGCAGGGCACCATCGGCGGCACGGTGATGGACATCGGCTTCGGCCTGTACGGCGTGCTGATGGTCCTGGCGGCGACACAGGCGTACCGCCACGCGCGGGCGCGGCGACTGGACGCGCATCGCGCGTGGGCGCTGCGCCTGTTCGCGCTGGCGATCGGCTCGTGGCTCTACCGGATGGACTACGGGTTCTGGATGATCCTGATGAATGGGGTGGGGCACGCGCCGGGCTTCCGCGGGCCGTTCGACATGGTCATGTCCTTCTTCTTCTACCTGCCCAACCTGCTGGTGGCGGAGATCTTCATCCGCGGGCGCCGCATCGCCGCCGGGCCGGTGATGCGGTTCGCCGCGGCGGGAGTGCTGGCCGCCGCGACGTTGTTCCTGCTCGTGGGCACGTTCTACTTCACGAAGTTCTACTGGGGCCCGGCCATCGTACAGCGGTTGCTCGGCTGAAGCGCAACGTTGCAGGAAGCAGAGAGGCGGGCG
>Ga0207873_1001768_pt1 | contig 19620 bp, 13 predicted proteins | sample BGWIniCompost_FD_187373 | JGI IMG/M metagenome (GOLD analysis project Ga0207873, IMG submission 187373) | Cellulose adapted compost microbial communities from Newby Island Compost Facility, Milpitas, CA, USA - BGW Initial Compost (SPAdes)... ...
CGTGATCGCCGCCAGCTTCGAGCGCATCCACCGCTCCAACCTGGTCGGCATGGGCGTGCTGCCGCTGCAGTTCCACGACGGCGAGAACGCCCAGTCGCTGGGCCTGGACGGCACCGAGGTCTTCGACATCACCGGACTGGACGACGGCAACGCCCGCACCGCCACCGTCGTCGCACGCAAGGCCGACGGTACCGAGGTCCGCTTCGAGGTGCACGTGCTGCTGCTCACCCCCAAGGAGGTCGAGTACTTCAGGCACGGAGGCCTGCTGCACTACGTGCTGCGCCAGCTGGCGGCCCGGCCGGCGGCCTGAAGGCCGGCACGGTCGCCCGCATCGCGGATCCGCGATGCGGGCTCAGCTTCCCCCGACCGCGGGCGTCCAGCGGGCGCTCGCCAGCCGCCACTGCCCGTCTTCCAGGCGCCACCCGGTCTCCACGTCGTACAGCGTCGCCGCCTCCGGCAGCAGGCCACCCGCCCCGCCCCGCAGCAGGGCCGTGAACCGGACCACCGCGTGGTCGCCGGACAGCTGCACGTCCAGCGGCCCGGTATCGACGGCGAGCTCGCGATGGCGCAGCGCCAGCATCGCCGCCAGGCGACGCGCGCCTTCGCGGTCGAGGCCGTCGTTGCCGATGAAGTCCTCGGCCAGGTGCTGCTGCATCGCAGCAGGCTCGCGTCGTTCGATGGTCGCCTGCAGGCTGGCGAACGCCTCGCGCAGGGCGGTCTCCGGATCGGGCCGCGAGCACCCGGCCAGCACCGCAAGCAGCATCGCGATGCACGACGCGGCGGCCACTCGGCGCCACCGATCTCGGAGGTCCGTTCGCATGGGCCCTACTGTAGCCGGACCGGACTGGCAAGGCGCGCGGGCGCCCCCGCTTTCGCGCCTTGCCAGCCCAAAGGGCCTATGCTCCAATCCATACCCGACAGTATTCCAAGGCACATGCGCATGCTCCGCGGAGGGAAGGAATGACGATCGAACGCCCCTGGCTCGCCCAGTATCCCGCCGGGGTTCCCGCGGAAATCGACGTCGACGAGTACCCCTCCATCCCGGCCATGCTGGACGAGTCGATCCGGCGCTACCGCGACCGGCCGGCGTTCTCGAACATGGGCAAGTGCATCAGCTACGGGGACGTCGACACCCTGAGCAGCCAGTTCGCCGCCTACCTGCTCGGCGAACTCAGGCTCAAGAAGGGCGATCGCGTGGCGATCATGATGCCCAACTGCCTGCAGTACCCGATCGCCACCTTCGGCGTGCTGCGTGCCGGTTTGACCGTGGTCAACGTCAATCCGATGTACACCGCGCGCGAGCTCAAGCACCAGATGGTGGACTCGGGTGCCGCCGCGATCCTGGTCCTGGACAACTTCGCCCACACCGTGCAGGAGGTGCTCGGCGACACCCCGCTGCAGCACGTGATCACCACCGGGCTCGGCGACATGCTGGGCTTCCCCAAGGGTCCCATCGTCAACTTCGTGCTTCGGTACGTGAAGAAGATGGTGCCCGACTACGACATCCCGTCCGCGGTGCGCTTCCGCGACGCGCTGTCGCTCGGCGCCAGGCACGCGCTGCCCGAGGTGTCGATCTCTCCGGAGGACATCGCGTTCCTGCAGTACACCGGCGGCACCACGGGCGTGGCCAAGGGCGCGATGCTCACCCACCGCAACCTGGTGGCCAACATGCAGCAGGCCTCGGCCTGGGTCGGCGGCAACACCCGCCCCGGCGAGGAGGTGATCGTCACCGCCCTGCCGCTGTACCACATCTTCGCGCTCACCGCGAACGGCCTGGTCTTCACCAAGTTCGGCGCCAAGAACATCCTGATCACCAACCCGCGCGACATGCCGGGCTTCGTCAAGGAGCTCCAGCGCGAGCCGTTCACCGCGATCACGGGCGTCAACACGCTGTTCAACGGCCTGCTCAACACCCCGGGCTTCGACAAGGTCGATTTCTCGAAGTTGCACCTGACCCTGGGCGGCGGCATGGCCGTGCAGCGCGCGGTGGCCGAACGCTGGAAGAAGGTCACCGGCGTGACCCTGGTCGAGGCCTACGGGCTGACCGAGACCTCCCCGGCCGCCTGCATCAACCCCATGGACCTGGCCGAGTACAACGGCTCGATCGGCCTGCCGATCCCCTCCACCGACGCCTGCATCAAGGACGAGGACGGCAACATCCTGCCCGTCGGCGAGGTCGGCGAGCTGTGCATCCGCGGCCCGCAGGTCATGAAGGGCTACTGGAACCGCCCCGAGGAGACCGCGGCCGCCATCGACGCCGACGGCTGGCTGCACACCGGCGACATGGCGCGGATGGACGAGCAGGGCTTCTTCTACATCGTGGACCGCAAGAAGGACATGATCCTGGTCTCCGGGTTCAACGTGTACCCGAACGAGATCGAGGACGTCATCGCGATGATGCCCGGGGTGCTGGAAGTGGCCGCCGTGGGCGTCCCCGACGAGCGGTCCGGCGAGGTGGTGAAGCTGGTCATCGTCAAGAAGGACCCCTCCCTCACCGCGGAGCAGGTCAAGGCCCATGCACGGGCCAACCTGACGGGCTACAAGCAGCCCAAGATCATCGAATTCCGTGACGAATTGCCCAAAACGAACGTGGGCAAGATCCTGAGGCGGGCGCTCCGCGACGAAGCGAACTGACCCGGCCGGGCCGGCCGGGCGCCCTGGAAGGGGGCCCCCGCGCCCGTTGCCCCGTCGTTTGGGGGCAGTTTCTGCCGCACAAGGGCAGAAATTGCTTGCAAGCGCCCCTGAATGGGTGCATAGAATCGCGCGGTCGGACTTGTCAACTTCCTTCGGGCCGCCGCTTGCCCAGACGTCCGACGTGAAGCCGGCGGCCCCTCAGGGGACCCTCATGACGAACGTCGAGCTGCTGCACCGCGATCATTCCTTCAACACCATCCGCGTCGAGCACGACGCCTCGAACGATACCCACTGGTGCTTCATGCATGCCCAGCAGGCGTTCGCGGACCCGTCATATCGAGCCTGCTTCTCCCCGAAGATGCTGCGCGAGCTGCGCCTGTTCGCCCGCAGCGCGATCGACAAGGTCGAGCAGGCGGCCGCCGAGTCGCCGACCCACCTCGCCCACGTGGTCCTCGGGTCCGACACCCACGTCTTCAACCTCGGCGGCGACCTCGCCCTGTTCCTCAAGCTGATCCAGGCCAAGGACCGCGAGGGCCTGCTGCACTACGCCACCGAGTGCGTGGACAGCATCCACCTGCTGCATACCCGGATGCACCCCAACGTGCACACCATCGGCCTCGTCGAGGGCGACGCGCTTGGCGGCGGGTTCGAGCTGGCCCTGGCCTGCCAGACCATCGTCGCCGAGAAGGGCGTGCAGATGGGCTTCCCCGAGGTTCTGTTCGGCCTGTTCCCGGGCATGGGCGCCTACTCGCTGCTGTCGCAGCGCGTGAGCCCCAAGCTGGCCGAGGAGATGATGCTCAACGGAGTGATGTACAGCAGCGACGAGCTGCACCGGATGGGCGTGGTCGACGTCCTCGTGCCCAAGGGCGAAGGCGTGCGCGCCGTGCACGAACTGGTGCGCCAGAACCGCCGCATCGCCGGCGCCCGCCTGGCGCTGCACCGCGTCCGCGAAGGCGCGCACCCGGTGAGCCACGAGGAACTGATGCGCATCACCCGGATCTGGGTCGATACCGCGCTGCAGCTCAACGACCGCCAGCTGCGCACCATGGAGCGCCTGGTCCGCGCCCAGCTGCGCCGCCCGGGGCCGCAGGAGAACGTGGCCGGCCGCGGCAGCCACCTCGCCCGCTGATCCCCCCGGCCGACGCCTCAGGCGTCGGCTTCGAGCTGGACCAGGTCGCCCTCCTCGCGCAGGGCGGCCAGGGCCTGCTCCAGCTGCTGGCGCAGCGCGTTGTCGAGGTTGCGCCAGTTGCGCACCAGCTGGTCCACCGGCATCCGCATGCCGGCCGAGGCGCTCTCGCTCAGCTGCATCGCGCCCATGTTCGCCGCGGTGCCCTTGAGGGCGTGGCAGGCGTCGCGGAACTCGTCCCAGCGTCCGCCCTCGGCGGCGCGCTCGATGTCGACGATGCACTTGCGCGCGTCGCGCGCGCACTCGGCGAGGAAGCGCTGCACGAACTCCTCGCCCAGGCCCATCTCGCGCAGTTCGTCCAGGATGTGCCTGGACACCACGGCCTGCTGCGGCTCGGCCGGCGCAGCCGCGGGCCCGGCGGGCGCCGCCTGCGCGACATCGGTATTGCCTTCGGCGATGTCGGCCAGCTTCTGCAGCAGGCGGTCGACCGCGATCGGCTTGGTCAGGTAGGCGAACGCGCCCGCCCGCTCGCACTCGGCCTGGGCTTCGCTGGTGGCGTCGGCGCTGAGCACGATGAACGGCGTGCGCCGGCGCCCGGCCTCCAGGAACCGCGCCTGCTTGATGACTTCCAGGCCGCTGATGCCGGGCATGTGGAGGTCGGTGATCACCGCATCGAACTGCTGGCCCTCGAGCGCGTCGAGGATGTCCTCGCCGGCGTTGACGATGTGCGCGCGATGGCCCGCCTTCTCCAGCAGCCGGCGCATCACCATCAGGTTGGCGGGCTGGTCGTCGCCGACCAGGATCCGCAGCGACCGCACCCGCGCGCGATGGCGCACGAACGGGTCAGTGAAGGCGATGACGTTGTCCTGCGTGCCCGACTCGGCCGCGATCTGCACCTCGGCCAGGCGCAGCGGCAGCTCGACGTGGAAGTGCGACCCCACGCCCAGCTGGCTCTCGACCCGGATCGAGCCGCCCATCAGTTCGATGAGCGACTTGGCGATCGTGGTGCCCAGGCCGGTGCCGCCGAAGCGCCGGCCATGGCCACTCTCGACCTGCTCGAAGGCTTGGAACAGGCGGCCCAGGGCGGAGGCCGGGATGCCGATGCCGGTGTCGTGGACGGAGAAGCGCAGCCGCACCTGGTCGCTGCCCATGGTCTCGAGCAGCGCCACCTCCAGCACCACCCCGCCCTCGTCGGTGAACTTGATCGCGTTCGACAGCAGGTTCACCAGGATCTGGCGCAGGTGGTTGGCGTCGCTGTGCAGCAGGTCGGGCACGTCCTCGGCGACGTTGAGTTCCAGCGACAGGCCCTTGGCCTGGGCGCTGGGCATCAGCATCACGTAGATGCCCTTGAGCTGCTCGCGCAGCGCGAAGTCGGTGTCGATCCGGTTGAAGCGGCCGGCCTCGATCGCCGACAGGTTCAGCACGTCGTCGACGATCAGCTGCAGCGAACGCGCCGAGGTCTGGATCACCTGGGCGCTGTCGCGCTGCTCGCTGTCGAGCCTGGACGCCATCAGCAGTTCGGCCATGCCGACGATGCCGTTGAGCGGCGTGCGCAGTTCGTGGCTCATGTTGGCCAGGAAGCGGCTCTTCGCCTCGCTCGCGGCCTTGGCCGCCTCGGTCGCCTTGACCAGGGCGCGCAGCAGCGAGCTCAGGTAGAGCGGGATCGCGATCAGGCCGATCAGCAGGCCGCCGCCCAGCCAGATGTTCTCGCGCCAGTACGGCGTGCCCAGCAGCACCAGGCCGAAGGCAACGCAGGCCACGGCGATCGCCAGGTACAGGTAACGGGGGCCGTAGCGCAGGCCGTTGCCCACGGTGACCCACATGATGATCACGTACATCGGCGCCAGCAGCGCGCCGAGCAGGTACATGCCGGTGCCCATCAGGCCGTAGTCCAGGGCCATGCCGAGCATGCGCCGCGGGTGCGAGATCCCGGGCCGGGCGACGATCCAGGCCAGGATCCCGACCGCCAGCACGAAGTCGGTGGCCAGGATCGCCAGCGACAGGTTCAGCGGCTGCTCGACGCCGGGGACGCCGCGCACGAACAGCTCCAGGTAGGCGTAGACCACCAGCAGCATGACCACGCGCACGCTGGCCTGGCCGTGCTCGCTGTCCTGGCGGTTGGCCAGCCTCGAGCGGATCGTGCCGATCAGCGACATGGCGGTTACCCCGCGGCCGGCGCCTTGGCGCCCGGCGGGAAGCGCTGGCACACTTCCTCGACCTTGTCGCGGTTCCCGACCAGCGCGGCCACGCAGCCGGGATCGAACAGCTTGCCCGACTGCGATCCGATGTAGTCCAGCGCCTCGTCGATGGTCCAGGCGCGCTTGTATGGACGCTTGGAGATCAGCGCGTCGAACACGTCGGCCACCGCCACGATCCGCGCCTCGAGCGGGATCTGGTCGCCCACCAGGCCATCGGGATAGCCGCTGCCGTCGTAGCGCTCCTGGTGGCGCAGCGCGATGGTGGCGCTCATCTGGATGAAGCGGTTCTGGCTGCCCGACAGCAGCTCGTGGCCGATGCGCGGATGCTCGCGCATCACCGCGAGCTCGTCCTCGTCCAGGGGGCCCGGCTTGAGCAGGACCGAATCGGGGATGGCGATCTTGCCGATGTCGTGCAGCGGCGCGGCCAACTCGATCATCCGCACCTCGTCCTCGAACAGCCCCAGCTGCTCGGCGATCAGGCCGGCAATGGCGGCCAGCCGGGCGAGGTTGGCGCTGGTGCCGGCGTCGCGGTACTCGATCGCGCGGGCCAGCCGGTGCAGGGTCTCGCGCTCGCGCTCCTCCACCTCGTGCATGCTCGACAGCAGGCGCTGCTCGAGCGACAGCGCCCGTTGCTTGATCGATTCGGACTGCTGGCGCAGCTGCAGCAGGTTGCGGCAGCGCGCGCGCAGCTCGCGCGGGCGCACCGGCTTGACCAGGAAGTCGATCACGCCGGCGTCCAGCGCAGCCTGGCGGATCGGTTCGTCGCCGACCACGGTGACCAGGACGATGGGCACGTCGCGGTGCAGCAGCGGCTTGCGGAAGCGGCGGGCGAACTCGAGCCCGTCGATCACCGGCATGCGGTAGTCCAGCAGCAGGAGGTCCGGGCGGTTCTCCTCGCACCAGCGCAGGGCGGCCTGGGGATCGCCGAAGTCCAGCACCTCGAGTTCGGGACTGATGTCCTCGAGGATGTGCCGCAGCATGGTGCGGGCCGAGGTCTGGTCGTCGACGATGACGATATTCATGGATGCTTCCGGCTCAGGTCGCGCTCCCGCAGGCACCCCGGCGGGCAGTCGCGCTGTGGAATTGCAAGCAAGTCCTGTGCCCACTCCCGGGTCCCTCCAGTTGTGCTCCACCCCCAGTATGAACGCAAATCGGCGCGCCGGCAGGCCGGTCGACCGCTCCCGGCCCTCCCCTGCCCGCGGTCAGGTTTCCGGCCGCATGTACGGGAACAGCAGGACGTCGCGGATCGAGGCCGAATCCGTGAAGAGCATCACAAGGCGATCGATGCCGATCCCGAGCCCGCCGGTGGGCGGCAGGCCGACCTCCAGGGCGCGGATGTAGTCGGCGTCGTAGTGCATGGCCTCCTCGTCGCCGCCGGCCTTGGCCTCCACCTGGGCCCGGAAGCGGGCGGCCTGGTCCTCGGGGTCGTTCAGCTCGCTGAACCCGTTGGCGATCTCGCGGCCGCCGATGAACAGCTCGAAGCGGTCGGTGATGCCGGGCTCGGTGTCCGATTCGCGCGCCAGCGGCGACACCTCCACCGGGTAGTGGGTGATGAAGGTCGGCTGGACCAGCCCGTGCTCCACGGTCTTCTCGAAGATCTCCAGCAGCAGCTTGCCCCAGCCCCAGGACGGCTTGACCGGCACCTTGAGCGCCGCGCAGTGGCGGGCCAGGGCCTCGCGGTCGCGGCAGTCGGCCTGACTGATCTGCGGGTTGAGCTCGCGCACCGCCTCCTCCAGCCGCCAGCGCCGGAACGGGGCGCCGACGTCGATGGCGTTCCCTTCCCAGTGCAGGTCGGTGGTGCCGAGGGTCTCGCGGGCCACGTCGCGGATCAGGTGCTCGGTGAGGTCCATGACCTCCTCGTAGGCGACGTAGGCCTCGTACAGCTCGAGCATCGTGAACTCCGGGTTGTGCCGGGTGCTCACGCCCTCGTTGCGGAAATTGCGGTTGATCTCGTACACGCGCTCGAAGCCGCCGACGACCAGGCGCTTGAGGTAGAGCTCCGGCGCCACCCGCAGGTACAGGTCCAGGTCGAGCGCGTTGTGGTGGGTCACGAATGGACGCGCAGCGGCACCCCCGGCGATGTAGTGCATCATCGGGGTCTCGACCTCGAGGAAGCGGCGCGCGTCCAGCCAGCGCCGGATCGCGGCGATGATCCGCGAGCGCTTGACGAACACCTCGCGCGCTTCGGGATTGACCACCAGGTCGACGTAGCGCTGGCGGTAGCGCTGCTCGACGTCGGCCAGGCCGTGCCACTTGTCGGGCAGCGGGCGCAGCGACTTGGTCAGCAGGCGCAGGCTCTCGACCTTCACCGACAGCTCGCCGGTGCGGGTCCGCATGAGGGTGCCCTCGGCGCCGACGATGTCGCCCACGTCCCAGCCCTTGAACGCGTCGTAGCGCTCGCCGAGGCCGGCCGACTGCAGGAACAGCTGGATCCGGCCGCTGACGTCCTGGATCTGGGCGAACGCGGCCTTGCCCATGACCCGCTTGGCCAGCATCCGTCCGGCCAGCGACACCCGGCGGCCGAGGCCTTCGAGCGCCTCCCCGGTCCAGCGCTCCGCATCGCCGTACTCGTCCTGCAGGTCTCCGGCGAGGTCGCGGCGGCGGAAATCGTTCGGGAACGCCACGCCCTGCGCGCGCAGCGCGGCGAGTTTGGCCCGGCGCTCGGCGATCAGCGCGTTCTCGTCGGCGGGCTGCGGGCTGTCGGGCTTGGACTCGGTCACGGTGGGTTGCCTGTGGGATGGGTCGTGTGGGTGCCGCCGGTCAGGCGGGGCGGTCGCGCGGGCTGGACGGGGCACGCGGCGGGGCCGGGCCGCGCGTCAGACCGCGTCGCTGCGTTTGGCGCCCGCCTCCAGGCCGGCCTTGAGGCTGGCCTCGACGAACTCGTCCAGGTCGCCGTCGAGCACCTTCTGCGTGTCGCTTCGCTCGATGCCGGTGCGCAGGTCCTTGATCCGGCTCTGGTCGAGCACGTAGTTGCGGATCTGGCTGCCCCAGCCGATGTCGGACTTGGTGGCTTCGACCGCGTCCCTCTCGGCGTTGCGCTTCTGGATCTCCAGCTCGTAGAGCTTGGCCGCCAGCATCTTCATCGCGCGGTCGCGGTTGGCGTGCTGGCTGCGTTCGGTCTGGCAGGCCACCACGATGCCGGTGGGCACGTGGGTGATGCGCACCGCCGACTCGGTCTTGTTGACGTGCTGGCCGCCGGCGCCCGAGGAGCGGTAGACGTCGGTCTTGAGGTCGGCCGGGTTGATGTCGATGTCGATGTCGTCGTCCACCTCGGGCGAGACGAACACCGAGGTGAAGCTGGTGTGGCGCCGGTTGTCGGAATCGAACGGCGACTTGCGCACCAGCCGGTGCACGCCGGTCTCGGTCTTGAGCCAGCCGTAGGCATACTCGCCTTCGACCCGGAACGTGGCCGACTTGATCCCGGCCACTTCGCCGCCCGACACCTCCAGCAGCTCGGTCTTCCAGCCGCGCGATTCGCACCAGCGCAGGTACATGCGCAGCAGCATCTCCGCCCAGTCCTGGGCCTCGGTGCCGCCGGCGCCGGCCTGGATGTCGACGAAGGCGTTGGCGCTGTCCATCTCGCCGGAGAACATGCGCTGGAACTCGAGCTGCTCGACGCCCTTCTGGTAGCCGTCGACGTCGGCGACCACGGCCAGCGCGGTCTCCTCGTCGCCTTCGGCCTCGGCCAGTTCCAGCAGCTCGCCGGCGCCGGCCAGGCCCTCGCTCAGGCGGCGGATGCCGTTCACGGTCTTGTCGAGGATCGAACGCTCGCGGCCCAGCGCCTGGGCACGGACCGGGTCGTTCCAGACGTCGGGATGTTCGAGTTCGCGCTCTACTTCCTCGAGCCGTTCACGCTTGGCATCGTAGTCAAAGAAACCCCCTGAGCGCGTCCAGGCGGCCGCTCAGGTCGGCGATGCGCTGGCGCACGGGATTGAGTTCGATCATGGGGAAAGTGCCGCAGGTTAAACAGCCGCCGATTCTAGCAATCCGCCCGCGCCGGTGCAGGCGTCGGGCCGCGGCGCGGGCCTGGGTCAGGGCCCGCCGAAGCGCTCGCGCAGCCCCGCGCGATGGCTGCGGCTGACCGGCAGTTCGCCGCCATCCTTCAGGTGCAGGCGCGCGTCGCCGGTGTCCAGCGGCTCGATCGAGGCCACGTGGTCGAGGTTGACGATGTAGCTGCGGTGGATCCGCACGAAGCGCTCCGGGTCCAGCCGCGCGGCGATGCCGCCCAGGGTGCTGCGCAGCGGATAGTCGTGGCCGCGCACGCGCAGGTTCACGTAGTTGCCCGAGGCCTGCAGCCACTCGATGTCGCCGGCCGCGACCAGGAACTCGCGACCGAGCTTGCGCACCAGGAACCGCTCGGGCCGCTCGACCGGCTCCACCGCCGGGCCCTCGTCCGGCGCCCCGAGCAGGCTGGCCTCGCCCTGCAGCCGCCTGAGCACGAAGCCGTAGGCCTCGACCAGGAACACGACCATGGCGTAGGTGCGCACGTCCTTGAGGTACTCGTAGGCCAGTTCGCGGGGCCACGGCCCGAAGTCGTAGTCGGCGCCCTGCCAGCGGTAGGCCAGGATCCGGAGCCCCACCATCCCGGCCACGTGCACCAGGCACACCGTCACGCTCGCGGCCAGGTGCAGCGGCAGCCGCCGCCGCCAGTTGTCCCAGTGGGTCGGGAAACGCCGCACCAGGCGCGCGACCAGCGGGATGATCACGAACCACATCACCGCGCTGCTGGCTTCCCAGACCGCCGGCTCCCAGGGCCGGAACGGATTGTGCGGGTACCGGTCCAGATCCATCCAGACCGTCACGCTGTTGGCCGCGGCGTTCCCGGCCACGACCAGGAACACGAAGCCCGCCTCCGCCCAGCGCCGCCAGGGCAGGTAGCGTTCGTAGAGCGTGGGTGCGCGCGCCATGCCGGGAATTCTACGGGCGCCGCGCTCCCGGCCGGTCCCGGTGCAGCCGCGGTTCGTCCCCGCGCCCGGTCGGCCGGTCACTTCGCGCTTGCCGCCGTCCGCGCCGGGGCGGAGATTGGCGGCGACGTCCACGATACCGCGCCATGACACGCCGCCACGATCTCGACTGGGTCCGCGTCCTCGCCTTCGGCCTGCTGGTGCTCTACCACGTGGGCATGTACTACGTGACCTGGGACTGGCATATCAACAGCCCCGCGGCCGGCCCCGCGCTCGAGCCGTTCATGATGCTCAGCTCGCCGTGGCGGCTGTCGCTGCTGTTCCTGGTCTCGGGCGTGGCCACGGCCTTCCTGCTGGCCCGCGCAAGGCGCGATGCCGCGGCCGCGAACGGGCGCGTGCGCTTCCTCGGACCGCGCTCGTGGCGGCTGCTGGTGCCGCTCGCGTTCGGGATGCTGGTGGTGGTGCCGCCGCAGTCGTACTACGAGGTGGTGGAGAAGCTGCCGAGCGGGTACCACGACGGCTACCTGGCGTTCTGGGGCCGCTACCTCGCCGGCGACGGAAGCTTCTGCCGGGGCGACGACTGCCTGGTGCTGCCGACCTGGAACCACCTGTGGTTCGTCGCCTACCTCTGGGTCTACACCGTGGCCCTGTGGCTGCTGCTGCGCCTCGCCCCGGGGGCGACCGAGCGCGCCGGCGCCCGCCTCGACGCCCTGCTCGCCTCCGCCCCCGCGGTGCTGCTGTTGCCGGCGCTGTGGCTGGCAGCGGCCCGGCTGCTGCTGGTCGGACGCTTCGGCTCGACCCACGCGCTGGTCGACGACTGGTACAACCACGCCCAGTACTTCCCGGTCTTCCTGCTCGGGTTCCTGGTCGCGCGCGGCGAAGCGACCTGGGCGGCGATCGAGCGCGCGCGCTGGCCGGCGCTCTGGCTGTGGCTGGGCAGCTGGGTGGCGATCGCGGGCTACTTCCGGATCTACGCCGAGGCCGATCCCCCGCAGGCGCTGCGCCTGGCGGTGCGCGGGCTCTGGGGCCTCGACCAGTGGTGCGCGATCGTGGCCATCCTCGGCTTCGCCCGCCGGTGCGCGCCGGGCGACGGCCCCGCCCTGCGCTACCTCTCGCAGGCGGTGTTCCCGGTCTACATCCTGCACCAGACGCTGACGGTGCTTCTTGCATGGCACCTGCGACCGCTGGCGCTGCCGCCGCTGCTGGAAGCGCCGCTGCTGGTGGTGCTGACCTTCGCCCTCGCGTTTGCCGGCTACGAATCGATCCGGCGCGTGCCCCTGCTCAGGCCGCTGTTCGGGCTCAAGCGCCTGGCGCCGGGCCCGGCGGCGGCCGCCGGCGATCCGGAGCGCGGGCACCGGCAGGCGCCGCGGACCGCCTCCGGCGGCGGCTGAGGCCGGCTCAGGCCGGCTCGCGGTGTTCGACCACGAGCTGGATCGCATCGCCGCCGCGCCAGTCGTCCGGCGCCAGCCGGTACGCGAGCCGGCAGTATCCGGCAGGCGCCAGGTCGAGGCCGCCGAAATGGATCGCCGCCAGCGGCGCGGCCACGCCTTCGGCGCGCAGGCGCAGGCGCAGGTGGCGGTCGCCGACCGGCTTCCAGTCCAGCACCTGGAAGGTGCCGTCGAACAGCGGCTCGGCGAAGCCCTGGCCCCAGGGTCCGCCGTCGCGGATGGCCTCGGCATGGAAGCGGTCGAACTCGCCGGGCAGCAGCTCGCCGTCGCTGAGCAGTTCGGCCTGGAGCAGCGCCGGGTCGAGCATCGAGGCGACCGCGGCGGCGAAGGCCTGTTCGAACGCGGGGAAGGCCTCGCGGCGCAGGCTCAGGCCGGCGGCCATGGCGTGGCCGCCGAAGCGTTCGACCAGGCCCGGATGGGCGCTGTCCACCGCCGCCAGCACGTCGCGGATGTGCAGGCCCGGGATCGAGCGCGCCGACCCGCGGAGCTGGTCGCCGCCGGGTTCGGCCGGCGCGAAGGCGACCACCGGCCGGTGCAGGCGTTCTTTCATCTTCGAGGCGACCAGGCCCACGACGCCCGCATGCCACTCCGGGTCGAACAGGCAGACGGCCAGCGGCGGTTCCGCGCCGGACGACGGCAGCGCCGCCAGCACCGCCTCGGCGTCGTCCACCATGGCCTGCTGCAGGCCCCGCCGCTCCTGGTTGATACGGTGCAGCACGGCGGCCAGTTCGTGCGCGCGGGCAGGATCGTCGGTGAGCAGGCACTCGATGCCCAGCGCCATGTCCTCGAGCCGCCCGGCGGCGTTGAGCCGGGGCGCGATGGCGTAACCGATGTCGGCCGCGGTCAAGGTCCCGAGGCGGCGTCCCGCCACCTCGGCCAGCGCCTGCAGGCCGGGGCAGCCCTGCCCCGTCCGCAACCGCCGCAGGCCCGCCGACACCAGGGCACGGTTGGTGGCGTCGAGAGGAACCAGGTCGGCGACGGTCCCGACCGCGACCAGGTCGAGCAGGCGCGCCAGGTCGGGTTCCTCGCGCCCGGCGAATGCGCCGTCCTCGCGCAATCGCGCGCGCAACGCGAGCAGCACGTAGAAGATGACCCCGACCCCGGCCAGCGCCTTGCACGCGAACAGGTCGCCGCGCAGGTTGGGATTGACGATCGCGTGCGCGGGCGGCAGCGCCTCGCCGGGCAGGTGGTGGTCGGTGACCAGCACCTGCCAGCCGCGTGCCCGCGCCGCCCCCACGCCGGCGTGGCAGGCGATGCCGTGGTCGACGGTGACGAGCAGCCCGGGATCCAGCGCTGCCAGTTCCTCCACCAGGCCGACCGACAGCCCGTAGCCGTGCACCACCCGGTTCGGAACCGCGTGGACGACGTCGCGCGCGCCGAGCATGCGCAGGCCGCGTACCGCGACCGCGCAGGCGGTGGCGCCGTCGGCGTCGAAGTCGCCGACCACCAGGATGCGGGTGTCGCGGGCGATCGCGTCGGCCAGCAGGCGCACCGCCTCGACCACGCCGCCGAGCGCGTCCGGCGCGGGCAGCTGCGCCAGGCGCGGCTGGGCCAGGCGCGGGTCGTCGATGCCGCGCGCGGCGTAGATGCGGCGCAGCAGCGGCGGGATCGCGTCGGGCCAGCCCGGGGCGGGCGCGACCGCCCCGCGCCTGCGGATGCGCACGGCCATCAGGCCTGGAAGCCGGCGCGGGGCCGGCGCCAGAAGCGCCAGCGCTGGCCGCGCGCGAGCGTGAACACGGTGCCGTCGGCGGTATCGAGCACCAGCGAGGCGATGCGTCCGGCGCGCAGCGCGTCCAGCGCCGGCAGCAGCCAGTCGCGCTCGAGCACGGGCGTGTCGCGGAGCGTGGACAAGTCGTAGGCCACATCGCCCTCGCCCGCCTCGAACCGCGGCGGCAACGGCGCGCCGGTGCCGGCGGCGGCCGCCAGCGCGGCGGCCAGGTCGTCGCCGGGGTGGAAACACGCATGCGGCGAACGCACCTGGGTGGGCAGTTCCCCACCGCCCCAGAACCACAGCGAGTTCACCGGCCGCTTGCCTGCGGCGATCCGCTGCGCGTTCCAGGGATGGTTGTGCAGGATCACCTGGGCTTCGGTAAGCAGGCTCCGCCAGCGGCGGCCGTCGCGTCCCCCGGCCAGGTGCTCGAACACGTCGGCGCCGAGCGCGTCGTCGGGCGCGGTGAACGCGGGCAGCGGCGTGGACGGCGCCAGCCGCAGGTACCAGCGGGTCGGGACCGGCGCGTCGATCGGCATGCCGGCGTCGCCGAACAAGGTCCGCAGCGCGGGCAGCAGCCGCGCGGCGTCTTCCGCGTCGAGGCCCAGCGTGTCGCCGTGGTCGAGCAGGCGCGCGCCGTTGATGTCGGCCTGGATCCGGCACGGGTCGGCGCGCAGCCAGGTCGCGCCGGCGGCGTCGCCGGCGTCGAGCTGGCGGGTGAGCGCGGCGACCGGCCAGCGGTCGGGCAGCAGGTCGAAACAGCGCCGCAGCTGCGCCCGCCGGCCTTCGCCCGGCGCCGTCGCCATGTCCGCGCGCCCGAGCGCCGCCGCAACCGCGGCCGACGGCGCGCCGAGCCGGCGCGACGCGGGCAGCAGCAGCGTGACCCGGGCCATCGCGCGTCAGTCGCGGTAGCTGACGTCGACGATCTCGAACTCGCGCGCGCCGGCCGGGGCCTCGATGGTGACCGTGTCGCCGGCGTGCTTGCCGATCAGCGCCCGCGCCACCGGCGAGGAGATCGCGATCAGGCCGAGCTTGATGTCCGCTTCGAGGTCGCCGACGATCTGGTAGCGACGTTCCTCGTCGGTCTCGACGTCGACGATCGTCACCTTGGCGCCGAACACGACCTTGTCGCCGACGTCCAGCTTGGTCACGTCGATGATGTCGGCGTGCGACAGCTCGCTCTCGAGCTGCTGGATGCGGCCTTCGATGAAGCCCTGCTGCTCGCGCGCGGCGTGGTATTCGGCGTTTTCCTTCAGGTCGCCGTGCGAGCGCGCCTCGGCGATCGCGGCGATGACCGCCGGTCGCTTGACCGACTTGAGTTCCTCGAGTTCCGCACGCAGGCGCTGGGCGCCTGCCAGGGTCATGGGTGCTCTCATGGCTGGTTCCTCAGACGGCCGTGCGCAGGCTTGCGTGCAGCTCCTGCAGCGACCAGACCGGCCCGCTTCCGCGGTAGTCCAGCGAATGCAGGAGCGCGCGCGCGCCCGCCACGGTGGTGGAATAGGTCACGCGCTGCTGCAGGGCCTCGCGCCGGATCGAGAACGAGTCGGCGATGGCCTGCCGTCCCTCCGTGGTGTTGACGATATACGCGATCTCGCCGTTCTTGATCAGGTCCACGATGTGCGGGCGGCCCTCGATCACCTTGTTCACCTGCTCGCACTCGATGCCATTGTCGCGCAGCCAGGCGGCGGTGCCCGAGGTGGCCACGATGCCGAATCCACGCTCGACCAGGTTGCGGACCACCGGCAGCACGCGCTTCTTGTCCGGGTCGCGCACCGAGACGAAGGCCTTGCCCGGCGGCGGCGCCTTGATCCCCGCCGCCTCCTGCGCGCGCGCGAACGCGGCGCCGAAGCTGCGGCCCACGCCCATCACCTCGCCGGTCGAACGCATCTCCGGGCCGAGGATCGGATCCACGCCCTGGAACTTGGCGAACGGGAAGATCGCCTCCTTGACCGAGTAGTAGTCGGGCACGATTTCCCGGGTCGCGCCCTGCTCGGCAAGGGTCCGACCGGCCATGCAGCGCGCGGCGATCTTGGCCAGCGGCAGGCCGGTGGCCTTGGACACGAACGGCACGGTGCGCGACGCGCGCGGGTTCACTTCCAGCAGGAAGATGGTGTGGCTGCCGTCGTCCTCGGTCTGGACCGCGAACTGGGTGTTCATCAGGCCGACCACGTTGAGCGCCTTGGCCAGCGCCACCACCTGCCCGCGCAGGCGGTCCTGGACCTCGGCCGGCAGCGAGTACGGCGGCAGCGAGCACGACGAGTCGCCCGAGTGGACGCCGGCCTCCTCGATGTGCTCCATCACGCCGCCGATCAGCACGTTGCCGTCCCTGTCGGCGATCACGTCGACGTCGACCTCGACCGCGTTGTCGAGGAAGCGGTCGAGCAGCACCGGCGAGTCGTTGGACACCTTGACCGCGTCGCGCATGTAGCGCGCCAGGTCGGCATCGGCATGCACCACTTCCATCGCGCGGCCGCCGAGCACGTAGCTCGGGCGCACCACCAGCGGGTAGCCGATCTCGCGCGCCAGCACCTGCGCCTCCTCGGCGCTGCGCGCGGTGCGGTTGGGCGGCTGCTTCAGGCCCAGTTCGTCGACCAGCTTCTGGAAGCGTTCGCGGTCCTCGGCCAGGTCGATCGAGTCGGGCGAGGTGCCGATGATCGGCACCCCGTTGGCCTCCAGCGCGCGCGCCAGCTTGAGCGGGGTCTGGCCACCGTACTGCACGATCACGCCCCTGGGCTTCTCCAGCTCGACGATCTCGAGCACGTCCTCGAGCGTGAGCGGCTCGAAGTACAGGCGGTCGGAGGTGTCGTAGTCGGTCGAGACCGTCTCCGGGTTGCAGTTGACCATGATGGTCTCGTACCCGTCCTCGCGCAGGGCGAGCGCGGCGTGCACGCAGCAGTAGTCGAACTCGATGCCCTGGCCGATCCGGTTCGGGCCGCCGCCGAGCACGATGATCTTCTCGCGGTCGGTCGGCTCCGCCTCGCACTCCTCCTCGTAGGTGGAGTACATGTAGGCGGTGCTGGTGGCGAACTCCGCCGCGCACGAGTCCACGCGCTTGTACACCGGCTTCACCCCGTGCGCGCGGCGCAGGGCGCGGATCGCCGACTCGTCGGTGCCCACCAGCTGGGCCAGGCGCGCGTCGGAGAAGCCCATGCGCTTGAGCGTGCGCAGGCGCCTGCCGTCGAGCGCGTCGATGCCGGCGGCCGCGACCTCCTTCTCCGCGCGCACGATGTCCTCGATCTGGTCGAGGAACCAGGGATCGACGAACGACAGCGAGAACACCTCGTCCACCGACAGCCCGGCGCGGAACGCGTCGGCGAGGTGGAACAGGCGCTCGGGGCCTGGCTCCTTGAGCTCGCGGCGCAGGGCGGCCAGGTCGTTCTCGTCGGACAGGTCCAGGCCGGTCGGGTCGAATCCGACCTTGCCGGTCTCCAGCCCGCGCAGGGCCTTGTGCACGGACTCCTGGAAGGTGCGGCCCATCGCCATCACCTCGCCCACCGACTTCATCTGGGTGGTCAGGCGCGCGTCGGCCTGCGGGAACTTCTCGAACGCGAAGCGCGGAATCTTCGTGACCACGTAATCGATGGTCGGCTCGAACGAGGCCGGGGTGCGGCCGCCGGTGATCTCGTTGCGCAGCTCGTCGAGGGTGTAGCCCACCGCAAGCTTGGCCGCGACCTTGGCGATCGGGAAGCCGGTGGCCTTGGAGGCCAGCGCCGAGGACCGCGACACGCGCGGGTTCATCTCGATCACCACCACGCGACCGGTCTGGGCGTTGACGCCGAACTGGACGTTCGAACCGCCCGTGTCCACGCCGATCTTGCGCAGCACCGCGATCGAGGCGTCGCGCAGCCGCTGGTATTCCTTGTCGGTCAGGGTCTGCGCCGGGGCCACGGTGATCGAGTCGCCGGTGTGCACGCCCATCGGGTCGAGGTTCTCGATCGAGCAGACGATGATGCAGTTGTCCGCCTTGTCGCGGACCACCTCCATCTCGAACTCCTTCCAGCCAAGCACCGACTCCTCGATCAGGACCTCGTGCACTGGCGACAGTTCGAGGCCGCGCTTGACGATCTCCTCGAACTCCTCGCGGTTGTAGGCGATGCCGCCGCCGCTGCCGCCGAGCGTGAACGACGGCCGGATGATGGTCGGGTAGCCGACCTTCGCCTGGATCTCGACCGCCTGCTCGAAGCTCCTGGCGACCTCGGCCCGCGGGCACTCCAGGCCGATCTCCTGCATCGCCACCCGGAACAGCTCGCGGTCCTCGGCCATGCGGATGGCCTCGCGCGAGGCGCCGATCAGCTCGACGCCGTACTTCTCGAGCACCCCGTTGTCGGCCAGGTCGAGCGCGCAGTTGAGCGCGGTCTGGCCGCCCATCGTCGGCAGCAGCGCGTCGGGCTTCTCCTTGGCGATGATCTTCTCGACCGTCTGCCAGTTGATCGGCTCGATGTAGACCGCGTCCGCCATCTCCGGGTCGGTCATGATGGTCGCCGGGTTGCTGTTGACCAGCACCACCCGGTAGCCCTCCTCGCGCAGCGCCTTGCACGCCTGCGCGCCCGAATAGTCGAACTCGCAGGCCTGGCCGATGACGATCGGGCCGGCGCCGATGATGAGGATGGTCTGGATGTCAGTGCGCTTGGGCATTCGTTCCTCGGTCTTTCGCGGACGCGCCCGGGGGCGGCCGTTGTGTCTGGTCCGGGCCAGGCCCGGCGGCGCCGCGCGTGCGCGGCCGTGGTCCGGCGGTCACAGGCCCCGCGGCGCGGAGCCGTGCCGCCCCTGCGCGCTCAGGCGCGCGCTTCGAGCGTGGCGATGAAGCGGTCGAACAGCGGCGCCACGTCGCAGGGGCCGGGCGAGGCCTCGGGGTGGCCCTGGAACGAGAACGCCGGGGCGTCGGTCAGCTCGATGCCCTGGTTGGTGCCGTCGAACAGCGAGCGGTGCAGCACCCGCACGTTCGGCGGCAGGCTGGATTCGTCCACCGCGAAGCCGTGGTTCTGGGAGGTGATCATCACCCTCCCGTCCTCCAGCGACTGCACGGGGTGGTTGGCGCCGTGGTGGCCGTTGGCCATCTTCACGGTCTTCGCCCCGGCCGCCAGCGCAAGCAGCTGGTGGCCCAGGCAGATGCCGAAGACCGGCACCCTGGCCGCGATGATCTCGCGGATGGCGGCGATGGCGTAGTCGCACGGCTCCGGGTCGCCGGGGCCATTGGACAGGAACACGCCGTCGGGCCTCATCGCCAGCACTTCGGACGCCGGGGTCTGCGCCGGGACCACGGTCAGCTCGCAGCCGCGCTCGGCCAGCAGGCGCAGGATGTTGCGCTTGACCCCGAAGTCGTAGGCGACCACCCGGAAGCGCGCCGGCACGCGGCGGAACTCGCCGCTGTCCAGGTCGAGCGTGCCCTCGGTCCAGGTATAGGGTTCCGGCGTGGTGACTTCCTTCGCCAGGTCCATGCCCTTGAGACCGGGGAACTTGCGCGCGGCCTCGAGCGCCTTGTCGACGTCGATGTCGCCGGCCATCAGGGCGCCGTTCTGGGCCCCGCGCTCGCGCAGCAGGCGGGTCAGGCGGCGGGTGTCGATGCCGGCGATGGCGACGATGCCGCGCTCGTTCAGCCATT
>Ga0207873_1001770_pt1 | contig 19606 bp, 11 predicted proteins | sample BGWIniCompost_FD_187373 | JGI IMG/M metagenome (GOLD analysis project Ga0207873, IMG submission 187373) | Cellulose adapted compost microbial communities from Newby Island Compost Facility, Milpitas, CA, USA - BGW Initial Compost (SPAdes)... ...
AGACGCGGAGGTCGGCATCTGCGAGGGCCTGGGCGAGGGCAAGGGCGGGGGCGAGGGAGGGGGTGATCCTGGTTTCCGGCGCTCGGGAGACTTCGCGGCGTGATCAGGGATCGTATGACGTGAGGGTTCTTTCCGGGCGCGTCCGCGTTCGCGCGGCGGAGCCAGCCTCACCCGGCGGGCGCCCCGGCGGGATGAGCCTCGATCCCACCGGCAGAAACCACATTCAATGTGAGCGTGGATCCGGGCGAGGAACGCTCGGCTCCACGAAGAACGCGGCCGGACCGAGCAACCTCCCCCGCGCTCTTCGCGTCTCTGTGTGAGCTATTGACTCCGCGTCTCCGCGTGAGCGTCGCCAGGGCGGCGGTCTGCCACCCGCCTCACCGGATGAAGTAGCCCGAGAGCCTCCACTCCCCATCCGGCTCCCGCTGCATCGTCACCGTCTCCGCCCCGTTCTGTTTGCGCTCGAACGTCGTCGCGTACTCGAGGACGACGTACTCGCCGTCCGGCGCGCCGGGCAGCTCCGTCGCGTACTTGGCGGAGCGGAACGTGCGCGACACGGGCCTGCCCACCGAGAGCTGCGCGCGCTCCAGCGACCCGCGCCACTGGTCCTCGGTCACGGCGCGCCGGAACAACTCGGATGCGCGGCTCCAGGTCTCGTGCGCATCGCCCCGGTCCACCCAGGCCAGCCACGCCTCGGCGGCGGCCCGGGCCTCGTCCACCTGCTTGCTGTGCTCCGTCACCTCGCACCTCCAGCCGTGCGCCCATCTGTGCCCATTCTAACGTCCCCCGAGCGACGTGTGCCAAGGACACCGTCGCACGCGCCTCCCGCGAGGCCCCACGGCGCCGCGCCCTTCGGTTCACCCCGCTCCCCCGCCCTGCCCCCGGCCGTGGCCCCAGCAGGCCCGCCGCTGCCCCGCGCGTCGGCCCGGCCCGCGCGGGCCGCAATCTGTCGCATCGTCTAAGTCATTGTGACACTTACTGTAGAACGATTCTTGCGTACACTGTGTGTACTCCCCCAGTACACGTGCAATCCGCACCGCACGCCGGGCCGCCCCGGGGGCTGCGCATCCGGGCGGTCGTTGCGCGCGCGAGCGGCATCCCCGTGTCCCGAGCACGCATCCGGGGTGCGGGCGGCGACTGCCGCGGTGCGGAACCTCGCGGACCCGCAACGTGAGGAGGTGCACGGACTTCTCCGTCGAAGGACGAACGCAGGCAGACTCTCCCTCGGGCCGCAGCGGCCCGTAACCAGTTTCTCGGCAGTCAAAACCCGGTGAATCTGATGCAGGATGAGTTGGTTACGCAGTCTACGAGCTTCGTGCGCTGGCTATTCAGGCGCCTACGGGCTCGTGTCTTCGTCCCCGACGATGTAGCGGAGGACATTCTCGCAGAAGGTCTCGTAGGGTTGGTCGCCGCGGCCCGCCGTTACGATTCCTCCAAAGGTTCCTTTTTCAGTTTCGCAAGAAAATACGTGTGGGGGCACATGCTGGACGGCCTGTGCCGCTACAACGAAATCCCGGTGGAGGTGCTGCGCCGCCACCTCCGAGTCCGGACGCACCGCGACGAGTTGCGCGCCTCGCTCGGCCGGGAACCGACGATCCGCGAGCTCGCCGAAGCGGTGGGGTGCAGGGAGAGCACCCTCAGGCGCACGTTGTACTGGATGGAGGGGCGGACGTTCGTGTCGGCGGACCAGCCGGTCCTGGAGGACGGGGACGGCACGGTGACGGTTGGCGATCTGCTGGTCGACGCGTCGGATCCTGAGGCGCGGCTGAGCCGCACGGAGATGGTCGAACAGGTCCTGGACGCGTGTGACCCGGAGCAGCGGTACCTGCTGGCCGAGCATTATCTCGCGGGCAGGGACCTGGCGGGCCTTGCCGACGAGACGGGCCGCACCGTCTCGGAGCTGGAGCGTCTACTGGAGACGACGCTGGCCGGGTTGCGTCGCAAGTTCGGTGAAAACTCGTCGTCGCGGCGCTCCGTGCGGCTGCCGCGCACGTTCCCGCGGGACCGGTTCTGGTCGAGCGTGCGGCGGACGGATGGCTGCTGGGTCTGGACGGGCACGGTAACGCGGCAGGGATACGGTCAGTTCTCGGAGAAGCGGGGCTCGCGCTGGGTGCATCACCTCGCGCACCGTGCGAGCTGGTTGCTGGCCAACGACGAGCTGGAGCCCGGCTACGCGGTGATCCAGCGCTGCGGCAACCGGGCATGCGTGCGGCCCGAGCACCTCGTCATGGTGGCGCGAGGGCGCAAGGCGCGGCGGATGCAGGTGGCGTGACGCTGAGCCGCGGAAACCGCGGCTCGCCGAGGCTGCCCCACCTCTCCTTGGGTGAGGTCGCGGGGCGGCGGAGCGCCGTGCTCCCGCCGCCCCGGCCTGGCCATCGCGTCAGAAGCGCGAGGCCGTGAGTTTCACGTCGGCGTATGCCCAGGCGGCGTCGAAGCGCTGCTTCACCTGCGCCGCCTGCCGCTTCTTGCCCTGCGCCTCGAGGCTCTTCATGAGGCCGAAGAGCGACCAGCCGTTCTCGGGGAAGCGCTCCAGGTCCTCGCGGTAGACGCGCTCGGCCTCGGCCGGCCTGCCGGCTTCGAGGAGCAGTGCGCCGAGCAGGTGGCGGACCGGCATGTGCCAGTACGGCGGCTCCATGTAGGCGAGTCCGTCCTCGATGGTCGCCGCGACCCGCAGCCGGCGGATCGCCTCATCGGTGCGCCCTTGCCTGGCGACGATCTCGGCCGACAGCACCGCGCGCGCGATGTCGAGCGCCGGCCCGAACGGCGGCTCGACGCCCGCCTCCCCGGCCCGCTCCACCTCGGCCAGCGCGGCACGGGCCGCGGCGAGGTCGCCCTTTGCGGCGAATGCCATGCCGCGTGCGTAGTGCACGAGGCCGGTCGCGAGCGGCAGGTTGGCGGGCGGCAGCGGCTGCGCGAGCACCTCGTCCCACCGCCCGAACGTGGCGAGCGTCAGGCTGACGTACGGCAGCATGCGTTCGACATCGCGGTACTGCGCCGCCATCTCGAGGGTCACGCTCTCGACGGCCCGCCGCGCCGCATCGATCGCCATGGCACTGCGCCCGGCGAGCTTGGCCGCCAGCGAGAGGAAGTGGTAGTTGTGCGGGTAGTAGCCGACGATGTAGAACGAGCTCGGGCGGCGCTCCGCGATGTAGGCCTCGTCCACGTGCGTCGCGTGAAGGTTTGCCTCGATGGCATCGTTGTAGCGGCCGACGCGGACGTAGATGTGGGCGGGCATGTGGACGATGTGGCCGGCGCCCGGCATCAGCGCCGCCAGCCGCTCCGCACACTCCACCGCCTTCTGCGGGTGATACTGCTCGACCGCGTGGATGTAGAGGTGACAGGCGCCCGGGTGGTCCGGCTCGCGCTTCAGCGCCCCCTCGAGCCGCGCCAGGATCGTGCGCGTGCCCGGACGCGGCTTGTTCGCCGACTCGAAATAGTACCACGGTGAAAGGTTCATCAGCGCATCGGCGTGCAGCGTGGCGATCGTCGCATCCTCCGGCCAGCGGCTCGCTACCTCGCCCATCGCCTGCGCATACGCCGAGTCCAGCGCGGCGCGGTCCGCTTTGGGATCGCTGGCGTACCGGCGCGCCAGCGCCTGGATGAGCGCGCGTTCGGACTCGCTCGCCTTCCGGGCCAGCGCCACGGCCCGCTGCACCGCCGCGTACGCGGGCGCCGCCGCCTCCTCCGGCATCGGCAGATTGATGTTCGAGCCCAGCGCGTAGGCGATGCCCCAGTAGCACATCGCGCAATCCGGGTCGAGACGGGCGGCCTCCTCGAACGCCTGGATGGCCTCGGCGTGGTTGAACGCGAACGTGAGGCGCAGGCCCTGGTTGAAGTACGCCTGCGCGCGCGGCACCTGCGTGCTGATCCGATAGTGGAAGTCGCCGAGGTAGTCGTACAGCGGCACGCCTTCCGTGGCGGAACCGTGCGCGCCGTGGGTTCTGTGCGGCTGTTGTGCCGCGAGCGGCGTGGGGACGGCGCCAAGCAACAGGGCCAGACCCACTGCGCCGCGCCGCATGGGCACGCGCAGCCGGTGCCGGCGGCCGCTTGCCTTGCGCATGGTGAACTCCTGTTCGGCTCGAGTCACGGCGCCCGGCAGGGCGCCCCAGGACGGCCTCCTGCGGCGGCCGGCGGCCGCCTACACGGGTCCGTTCATTGGCGGATGCGCAAGGCGGGCCTGTGGACGTTCAGGGGGGCGGTCCGAGAGGAGAGCGGCGCGGCCTGAAGCAGGCCGCGCCGCCGTACACCGTCAGCGCGCGATCAGCCGGAACTCGTACTCGAGCCGGATCTCGTCCTCGACGCTCAACACGGACGCGACCCGCGGCTTCTGGATCTGGAAATCGTCGAAGGTGAACTGCGTCTTGGCGAGCCCGGCGACCGCGCCTTCCTCGAAGCGCGCCGTGACGTCCCAGGTCGTCGGCCGCGTCACGCCGCGGATCGTCAGCTCGCCCACGATCTGGAAGGTCGCCTCGCCGGAGGACGGGAGGGGGAACGACAGGCCACGCAGCTCGGTGGGCACGAACTCGGCCTTCGGGTACGTTTCCGTTTCCAGCGTGCGGCGCCGGACGTAGTTGTCGCGACGGTCGCTGTCCGTGCGCAGGCTCGCCATGTCGATCACGAAGCGGGACTCCTCACGCACCACGGTGCCGTCGGACCGGACCGTGATGCCGCCCTCGATCTGGCTGGTCGCCCCGACCGCATCGTTCGGGAACGACAGCCGGGCGAGCTGCTCCCGCACGCGGTAGCGCGCCTCGTTTCCCTCCGGCGCGACGGTGAAGCGCAGTACGTCGCTCGCCTTCGCCGCGCCCTCGCCGCTCTGGGCGGCGGCGGGCGCGGCCGCGGCCCCGAGCGCGACCGCGAGCGCGGCGACGAGCCTGCGCGCCTCCGCGGCTCCCACCCACAACGGACGCTTCATCGAACCCCTCATTCCTTCGCTCCTCCGCTTCTTTCCTTTTCCAGGTAGTCGACGCCCCTGACCATCCACTCCGGGGCGGGCTTCCCTTTCAGGTAATGGTCGAAGTACTCCTTCATACGCCGCTGGAAGTCCTTCTGGTTCTCCTTGCGGGACAGGTGGTGCGGCTCGTCCGGGTAGCTCAGCAGGATCACCTGCTTGCCCGCCCGCCTCGCCGCGATGTAGAACTCGAGCCCCTGGTTCCAGTCGACGGCGCCATCCGCCGTGCCGTGCAGGATCAGGAACGGCGTGCGGATGTTCGCGACGTGCCGGATCGGCGACTGGCTCGCGTACCCCTCCGGGTCCTCCCATGGCGTGGTGCCCATCCGACCCTGGCCCCACTGGATCAGGGGCGCGTTGGGGCCGCCTGTGCTCTTGTACAGGATGTTGTGCATGCTCTCGAGGTTGGTCAGCGGCGCGCCCGTGACGACCGCGGCGAACATGTCCGTCTGCGTCACGATGAACGACGACTGGTACCCGCCCCAACTGTGGCCCTGGAGCCCGATGCGCTCCGGGTCGGCGTAACCCAGCTCGATCACGCGGCGCACCGCGCTCGTCACATCGTCCAGGGCCGAGGAACCCGGCTTGCCGATGTCGTACACGATGTCCGGCATGAGGACGAGGTAGCCGTCGCTCGCGTACGTGGACATGTGCGGCCGGTCGTCGTACACGGGCATCGAGTACTCGTGGTGCCGCTGGCTCATCTTCTCGTAGAAGTACACGATCATCGGGTACTTCTGCCCCTCGCGGTACCCGGCCGGCAGCGTGAGCGTGGCCTGGAGCTTGTTGCCCCGCGCGTCCGTGTAGTCGATCAGCACGCGGCGCCCCCACGCGTACTCCTTCTGCTGCGGGTTCGCGTCCGTCACGCGCCGCGGCTTCTCGAAATCCAGCCCGCTGACGTACCAGTCGGGGAACTCCTCGAACGTCTCGCTGGTGAAGATGACCCGGTCCGCGTCCTTCGCCTTGCGCAGGTTGCGGATCATGCGGTCCTGCCAGATCAGCGGCCGCGGCTCCTTGCCCGGCTCGACGATCCAGTAGCCGCTCTTCTTTGTCCACTCGCCGTACGCCGAGAGCAGGATCGGCGCGGAGGTGTCGATGCCCTCGTCCGGCGCGGGCCTGTCGCGGCCGGTGCCGGGCTCGTCCCGGTCCAGCCGCACGACGCGGAAGCGGATCTGCTCGCGCTCGCCGATGCCGCGCGTCAGGTTCACGGCCTCGCCCTCGCGCAGGGGGACGAGCCACACATCGTAGCGCGCGTTGACGAGCACGGCCGTGCCGTCCTTCGACCACCCCGCAATGCCGTAGGACGGCTTCTCGCCCGGCCGGTCCGCCTCCTCGTTCAGAAAGCTCACGCCCGCCCGCGCGCTCACGTCGTGGCGCTCCAGCGTGGCGATCTCCTGCGCCCACAGCCGCCCCTGCGTGAAGTACAGGTGCCAGCGCCCGTCGGGGGAGGCGCCGAGCGGGTAGCGCACGCGCTCGGCAAGCGTGACGCGCTCGCCCGTCGCGACGTCCACGCGCACGATGTCCCTGAGCCCACCGGGCTCGTCGAAGACCAGACGGTAGGGCTTGTCACGCTGCCCCAGCGCCCAGCGGCCGTCGCGCGTCGGCTCCGTGCGCGGCATCGCCTCGTCCGCCAGGCGCACGAAGCGCTGCTCTGCGAGGTGCACCACGCCGCTGTACGTGAACCGGCGGTCCGCATTCGCCTGCACCATCTGCTGCGACTGCACGCGCTCATCCGCCCAGTGCCAGATGTCCACGTTGGCTCTGGGCTCCTCGTCGCCGCCGCGCTCCCGTTCGACCTTGTCGGCCTGCTCCTTCACGCCGACGAACAGGCGCGTGCCGTCCTCGCTCCACTCGAGCCGGCCCAGCTCGCTCAGCACCATCCCGTCCGGGAAGTCTGGATCCGCGGCGGGATCGTAGGTCACCGCGGTGACCGACGTCGCGCCGGAAAGCGCGGTCGACGACGTCGCCCCGCCCACGACCGTGGTTTCCGCCGCCGACGACGTTCCCAGGGACCACGGGCCGGAACGCGCGCTCGCGCCCACCGCCCCCTGCTCCGTCCGCTCCGCCGCCTTCGCCGCACCGAGCCCGCTGAACACCAGCAGCGCGTTCGCCCGCCGCTCCTTGCCCTGCGGCACCTCGCCCCGCAGCACGGCGACGGCCGTGCCCTGCTCGTTCCAGGCGAGCGCCGCGTAGCGGAGCGTGTCCGTGTCGAGTGGCGTCGTCACGCCTGTCGCCAGCTCCAGCACGTACACGCCGTTGCCCGCCTTGCCCGCTGCGTCCACGGTGTAGGCGAGCAGCGTCCCTGCCTCGTTGAACGCGAACTCCGCGACGTTGCCGATGTTGCGGTCGCGGCCCGAGGCGAGGTCGCGCACGATCAGGTCGCGCCCCTGGTGCTTCGCGTCCGCGTCCGACTGCCGCTTGTGGATGGCCAGGAACCGCGAGTCACTCGAGAATCGGAACTCCTGGGCGTCCGCCGCCGTGTACTTCGCCCCCGAACGCAGGTCGCGCAGCTCGAGCGTGCGCGGGATCGGCTTGCGCTCGCGCCGCAGCTTGCGCTGCTCCGCCTCCGGCGGGCTGACCAGGTACGCGACCCAGCGGCTGTCCGGAGAGAACGCGGGCGAGCCGCCGTTCTTCGTGGTGTGGATGCGGTCGCCGTCCAGTTCGCGTACGTGGAAGGTGGCGTCGCCCTCGTTCGGCGTGTACGCGTAGGTCATCCAGCGCCCGTCCGGCGAGAGCGCGACCTCGGTCACGCGCGACCAGCGCGGATAGTCCTCCAGCGTCAGGACCTTCTTCTGCTGCTGCGCCGCGGCGGAGCCCGCCAGCAGGAGCAGGGCTGGAAACGCGAGCCGCGCGGCGTGCCGCAGGCGCGGCGCCACGCGGTGGAGCTCCGGCTGTCGGGTTGCGCGTTGCGTTGCCATTCGGGTCCTCCGGTCTCGGGTCGCGCGGCTGCCTGCGCGGCGAGGCGTCAAGTGAAAAGGAGTTGGCGGGCGGAAAAGTAGCCGCGCGCCGAGCCGGGGGCGAGGGCCCCCAGCCCGGCGCGCGGCTCGGGCGTTCCGGGGTGGTCCGTGCCGCGCCGTCAGCGGCGCGGCGGGCGCTCAGGGCGTCGCCTCGACGGCGTCCGCCCGATCGAGGATCAGACTCTCGATGAAGAACTCCATCATGCGGTCACGGTTGATCGCCGTGTGGCCGCGGTCCGGCCCGACCTGCACCTCGAAGCTCTTGCCCGCCCGCTGGAGCGCGTCGATCAACTGCATCGAGTTGGACGGGTGCACGTTGTTGTCCGCCGTGCCGTAGTAGATCATGAGGCGGCCGCGGAGCTGGTCCACGTACTTCATGACCGAGCCGGCGTCGTATCCCTCCGGGTTCCCCTGCGGCGTCCACATGTAGCGCTCGGTGTAGATCGTGTCGTAGTGGCGCCAGTCGGTCACGGGCGAGGATGCCGACGCGGCGTGGAAGACGTCCGGGTAGCGGACCAGCGCCATCGCGGACGCGTAGCCGCCGTACGAGGTGCCGAAGATGCCGACGCGGTCGCCGTCCACGTACGGCCGCTCGCGCAGCGCCTTCACGCCCGCGGCCAGGTCGTCGATCTCGACCTGCCCCAGCTTCTGGTAGATCGCGTCCAGGAACCGCTTGCCGCGCCCGCCCGCGCTCCGCGCATCCAGCGTGACGACGAGGAACCCGAACTCGGTCAGCACGTGCGGCAGCGTGAACGTCTCCCGCGCGCCGTTGGTTCCCGGCCCGGCGTACACGCTCACCAGCACGGGCCACTTCCGGTTCGGGTCGAAGTTCGACGGCCGGTGCAGCATGCCGTGCAGCTCCGTCACGCCGTCCGCCGCGGTGAAGGTGAACAGCTCCACGCGTTGGAGCCCGAGCTGCTCGAACCTGGCCATGTCGCTCTTCGCGAGCTCCGCGACGACCTTGCCGTTCGCATCCATGAGCCGGGTCACGGGCGGCGTGTCGTGCGTCTGCGCCACATCCACGAAGTGCTTGCCGTCCGGCGCCACCATCACCGTGTGGTGGAACGCGGGGTCGGTCAGTCGGCGGTCGCCCTTGCCGTTCAGCCCGACGCGGTGGAGCTGGAGCTTCATGTGGTTGTCGCCGCTCCGCGCCATGTACCAGAGGACCCCGGCCTTCTCGTCGACCAGCTGGATCGGCCCGACCTCGAACGGGTGGTTCGTGAGCGTCGCCAGCAGCTTCCCGCTCAGGTCGTACAGGTAGTAGTTCCGGAAGCCCGTCCGCTCCGACGCCCAGATGAAGCGCTTGCCGTCCGAGAGGAACTGCATGGTCGGAGAGTTCTCGACCCAGCTCGCCGGCCACTCCTCCCGCACGACGACCCGGCATTTCGTCGTCTCGGGGCTGCACGCGGCCAGCTCCATCACGTTCTGCCGCCGGTTCGTCCGGTGGATCAGCAGCTCGCGCCCATCCGGCGTCCATTCGATGCCGTAGACGTAGTGTCCGACGACGTCGTCCTCGAACGGCTTGCCGTCCCGAACATCGAGCTTGACCGTCTTCCGCGTGCCGAGGTCGTAGACCAGCACGTCGACGACGGGGTTCGGCGTCCCGGCCTTCGGGTACGCCTCGATGTCCATCCGGCTCTGGAGCTTCGTCTGGTCGAGCTGGAGGTAGTAGTCCTGGATGCCGCTCTCGTCGAACCGGTAGAACGCCAGCTTCTGGCCGGACGGCGACCACCACATCGCCGTGGTCTGCCTCAGCTCTTCGCCGTAGACCCAGCTCGCGGTCCCGTACTTCACCCGCGTCTTCTCATCGCCATCGGTCGTGACGGCGAACTCGTTGCGCCCATCCGCATCGCTGATCCAGACGTTGCGGTCGCGGTAGAACGCCCGGAGCTTGCCGTCCGGCGACTCCGCCGACTCGTATTGCCGCCCGCGCTCCGGCCCGCCCCGCCGGCCCATCGGCGAACGCTGCGGCGGGGCGCCCAGCGCGGTCGCCTGGCGGGCCGCGACGTCGTAACGATAGCGTGTGCCCTCCCACACGTACTCGAAGGAGCGACCGTCGTCGGCCCACGTCACGTTCAGTGCCCCCAGCTTCACCGACCCGGGGATCTCCGTGACCATCGCTCGATAGCGCGCGTAACCCGGCATCGTCCGAAGGCGGTCCTGCGCGCCGAGCGGCGCGTGCAGGACGGCCAGCAGGACGGGAACGATCGTGGCCGCGCGCAGGCGCACGGCCCGGTAGATCGGAGTCCTCATTCCGGTCAGCTCCTCCTCGGTGACGTTCGTCCGGCCAGGCCGGACACCTTTGCCTGGGCCACGGCTGTGATCACGCCGGGCCGTTCGCGGTCGCGTACAGTCGCTTCTGCACGACCGTCCACCCTTGATCGCCCTGGCGCACAAGGAGGTCCCACGCCTCCCGCAGGATCTGCCCGCCCGCGCCCCGGCCGTTGTGGTACAGAATGACACGGACCGGCAGAATGTTGTTGCGCATGGGCGTCGACGGCGCGACGAAGTAGAACACGATGCCGTCGCCCGGGATCGTACACGTCTCCGGCCGCGACGCGTCCCGACACTCGATCACCTCCTCGGGATACGCGATCGTGGCGCCGAAGCGCCGCTGGGCGTGCTCGAGCGTCTTGGCATTGTGGCGTGCCCGGCCACGGATCCCCGCGTTGACCGCGGCCGCCGGCAGCTCGAGCCCCGGCGCCAGGAAGATGCGCCGGCCCGGCTGCGCGAACGACGCGATGACGGCCGCGACCATGTTGGCCTCCGGCTCGGGGGTCTGCGCCCCGGCGTGCCGCGCAGGCAGCAGGAGCAGCGTGGCGGCAAGCGGGACCGCAAGCCGGCGGGAATAATTCGACATCTGCGTTCGCCTCTGTGCGGGGTACGTTCGGGCCCGGAAGATCCGCAATCTACCGCGATGCCGCGGCGACGGAAGCCCCTCGGGTCCGCATCTCCATGTTGCGCATGATCTTGCGCACCGGCACCGGCCGGCCCGGCGCGAGCCACTCGTCGAAGAAATTCCAGTTGACGAGCCCGTCATCGCTCTCCGGCTCGAGCAGGTACGCCGCGAGCCGGCCCAGCGGCTGCGCCAGGCGCACCACGAACGTGCCGGCCGGCAAGACCGTGCGCTCGGTCGCGTACGTGCCCTCGAGCCGCACCTCATGGTGGCCCTGGAACGGGCGTGACGCCTTGGTCAGCGACGACGGCGTGAACGTCACCACCTCGGCCTCGAGCGGCTCCACCAGCTCTTCCACCGCGATGCCGTGCTGGAGCAGCTTCTGCACGATCTTCTCCATGCCCGGCTCTCGCGGCAGCACGTACGCCCGCGCCATCGGCACGCTCCGCGTCGGCTCGAACACAGCGTAATCCAGCATCGGCACTGCCCTGATGCTGTCCTCGATCATCACGCGCATCTCGCGCCCGTTGCGCGGGTTCACCTCACGTCTCACCGCGCCCACCAGGATCGGGACCGGCTCCGGCAACGGCCGGATCTCGTACTCCACCCCGATCGGCATCTCGCCCTCGCCGCGCGCCGCCTCCACGAACTCCCGGTCCAGCCGCGCCGTCAGCTCCATGATCTCGCTGCCGTGCGCGTCCGCGTAGCGCAGGATCTCCTCGACGAACGCCTCCGTCACCGCGACACGGTCACGGAAATGGAGATAGCTGTACGCCTCGGAGAGGATCGTGAGCCGGTTGCGGAAGCCCACGTAGTTCTGCCCCGCGCGCGGCCGGTGGTCGAACGCGAACCACACCCGCTGCTCGGGCTGCCCCGGCCCGGGTGAGCGGTTCGTGAAGTTGCCGTAGTAGTACGATCGGAAACCATGCCTCTCGAGCAACGCCCGCTCGATCTCCGGCATCATCCGGCCGCGATGATAGTTCAGCAGCTCCTCGGGCAACGTCAGGTTCAGCGGGATCGAGTACGTGAGGTGGTACCCGTGGTACGAGCCGTTGGTCGTGTGCAGGTCCACCACGAGATGCGGGTCCCAATCGGCGTACGCCCGCACCAGCGCCCGCGCTTCCGCGGACTCCAGCTTCATGTAGTCCCGGTTCAGGTCCAGCCCGTTCACGTTCTCGCGCCGACCCACCCCCGCGATCGGGCCGTACTGCGCCGTGCGGTTCATCACGTCGATCGCCTCGTTGCCATCGACGTTGTAGATCGGCGCGACCACCACGACGAGGCGATCCAGCAGCGGCCGCAGATCGCCCAACACGAGCCGCCGCATCAGCATCTGCATCGCCTCCTTCCCCTCCACCTCCCCGCCGTGGATGTTCGCCTGCACGAAGACCACCGGCCGGCCGAGTGCGCGCGCGTCCGCGGGCGTCGCGACCGCAGGGTTCGACAACGTCACCAGCAGCAGCGGCCGGCCCTGCTCCGACGTGCCGAACGTGCCGACACGCACGAGGTCCGACCGCGCCGCCAGCGCATCCAGGAACCGCTGCACGTCTTCCAAACGGCTCGTCTCCACGTAATCCGTGCGCTCCGCCCGCGTGGTCAGCGCAGGGTCGTCGGCCTGCGCAGCGAGCCGCGCGGGCGCCGACAGCACGAGCGCCAGGAACGCCGGCCACGTGGTTCCCCTGTACCGCCTCATCGTGTTCAACCTCTCACGTCGATGGTTGTCGCTGCCGTGCCTGCTGCCCGACCCCGCTCACCGCCGGCCGGGGAAAGCGATCGGCACCCGCACCCAGACCGCCACGGGCTCGCCATCCGCCAGCGCGGGCTCGAATCGCATCGCCCAGCCGGCCTGCACGGCAATGGAATCCAGCGCCTCGACCTCGGTGCTCTTTGCCAGGAGCACCCGGCGGGGGATGCCGTCCTCGGAAACGTACGCGCAGATCGCCGCCTCCGGCCGCATCGACGCCTGGCTGTAGGGCGCGGAGAGCGTGCGCACCATCCGCGCGATGTCCCCACGGTTGATGAGGACCGGCAGCTTTGTGGCGGCCGGATCCCGGGCGCTGTCCGGTTGGGCCGCCGGCGGCGCGTCCCCTACGGCTTCGCGCGCCTCCAGCGGGAGGCCGCACGGGCCCCGCTTCCCGCCCCCCGCGCCGCGTCCCGCGCACGCGCCCGCGACGAGCAGCGCCACGCCCACCGCCAGCCAGGCCAGCGCACACCGCCTGCAACTCGCACGGCACCACGCGCTCCGGCGCTCCACGGCTCCCGCTCCAGCGCAGACGATTGCAGCACTCGGGGGATCCGAATGCTCGACGCCACGGCCGGGGTCCTACCCCGGCTCTCTGTTTCGGGCTCCGCAAGATACGGCGGGCCGCGGGGCCGGACCACCTCTCCGCCCCCGCGCCGCCTCGCCGCTCCCGTTCCTCACTGCAACCGGCTTGACGGGGGTCGGCACCCGACTATCTTTAGCGTCAATATATTTTCTGTAAAGAGTGCGACCATGGACGACAGACACGAGCCGCTCCCCCACCTCTCCTTCCAGATCCTCCTCGCCCTCGCCGACGGGGACCGCCACGGCTACGGCATCCTGAAGGAGATCGAGGAACGCGCCGGCGGGTGGGTCCCGCCCAGCACGGGCGCGCTGTACCTCGCGCTCCAGCGGCTGGAGCAGCGGGGGTGGGTCGAGGAGTCGCCCAGGCGGCCGGACCCGGCGGAGGACGACGCGCGGCGCCGCTACTACCGGCTCACGCCGGAGGGGCGGCGGGTGGCGGAGCGCGAGAGCGAGCGGCTGGCGGCGCTCGTGTCCGCGGCGGTGGAGAAGCGGCTGGTGCCGGCGGCGGCGCTGCCGCACCCCCCGGCGGGAGACGACCGTGGCCCGTGATGCGCGCGCCGGCCGCCTGGCCGACCGGCTCTACGCGCTGGTGCTGCGCCTTTGGCCGGCGGACCTGCGCCGCCGGCTGGGCGACGAGATGCGCGCGACGTTCGCGGCGCGGCTGGCTGAGCGACGCGAGGCTGGTCGTCCTGGTGTGGTGCGGCTGGTGCTGCTCGAGCTGGCGGGCGCCGCGGCGGCGGGGCTTCGCGCGCGTGCACGCATGCGTTCGTCCGTGAGTCCGGGGCGCGACGCTTCAACCGGATGGAGCACGAGAATGGACGGGGCGCTACTGGACCTGCGCTTCGCGCTGCGCGCGATCGGGCGCAACCCCGGCTTCGCGGCCGTGGTGGCGTTGGTGCTCGCTCTGGGGATCGGGGCCAACACGGCGATCTTCTCGCTGGTGAACGCGGCGCTGTTGCGGCTGTTGCCGGTGCGGGAGCCGGAGCGGCTGGTGGCCATCCGGGAATCGAACCCCGAGAAGGGCTGGGTACACGAGACGGCCGCGCCGGCGAACATGCTGGACTGGCGAGAAGGCGTGGCGGCGTTCCAGGACGTGGCGGCGCATGGCGGCGTGGGCACGAGCACGCTGACCGATCTGGGCGAGCCGGAGGTCGTGCGCAGCGTGCAGGTCACCGGCAACTTCTTCCAGGTGCTGGGTGTGGAGGCGGCGCTGGGGCGCACGTTCCGCGAAGAGGAGACGTGGGCGGGTGCGCCGACGGTGATCCTGAGCGACGGGTTCTGGGCGAGGCGCTTCGGCCGCGACCCGTCGGTGCTGGGCCGGATGCTGATGCTGGATGGCGTCGCGCACGAGGTGGTGGGCGTCATGCCGCCGGGTTTGACGTTCCCCGCCCACGAGCTGGACGTCTGGACGCCGACGCAGTGGGACCCGTCCTGGCGGACGCAGGTGTTCTTCCGGCGTGCGCACTGGATGAACGCGATCGCGCGGCTGCGGCCGGGCGTGACGCTGGAGCAGGCGAATGCGGAGCTCCAGGTCGTCGTGCGGCGGCTCCAGCAGGAGTATCCGGAGACCAACCGTGTGATGGGGGCGGGCATCTACCCGCTTCACCAATTCCTCACAGCCGAGATCCGCGCGCCGCTGCTCGTGTTGCAGGGGGGCGTGCTGCTGCTCCTGCTCGCGGCGTGCGCCAACGTCGGCAACCTGCTGCTGGTGCGCGCAGCCGGGCGGAGGCGCGAGATGGCGGTGCGCGCGGCACTGGGTGCCGGCACCGCGCGCAACGTTCGGCTCGCGCTGACCGAGAGCCTGCTGCTCTCGGTGCTGGGCGGCGTGGCGGGATTCGCTGTCGGGCTGATCGCCGTTCGCGCCTCGGCAGGCCTGCTGCCCGCTGAGCTGGCGCCAGTGGAAGGGGCGGTCCTGGATCCGCGGGTGCTCGCGTTCGCCCTCGCGACCACGCTGCTTGCCGGCCTGGCGTTCGGCGCGGTGCCCGCTCTGGCCGGCACGCGGGTGGAGCTGACGGACGCGCTGAAGGAGGGCGCTCGCGGCGGCACCGCGAGTCGGCGCACGGTCCGCGGGGGCCACGTGCTGGTCGCGGTGGAGGTGGCGCTCGCGCTCGTGCTGGTGCTCGGTGCGGGCCTGCTCACACGCAGCTTCATGGCGTTGCGCGAGGTGGATCCCGGTTTCCGCAGCGAGGACCGGATCTCGGCCCGCATCTCGCTGCCGCCCGTGAAGTACGACGTCCCCGAGAAGGCGTGGGCGTTCTACGACGGCCTGCTCGAGCGGCTTGCGTCCTCGCCGGGCGTCCGCGCCGTCGGCGTCGCACGCATGCTGCCGCTGACCGGGACCAGCTACACGTCGGACTTCGTCGCCGAGGGCTGGGCGCCCGGCGAGTTCGGCGCCGAGGTCGCCCACCAGTCGGTCTCGCCCTCCTACTTCGAGGCGATGGGCATCCCGCTGTTGCGCGGCCGGCCGCTGCAATCGACGGACAGGGCGGACACGGAGCCGGTCCTCCTCATCAACGAGGCGCTGGCGCGGCGCTATTTCCCGGATGAGGACCCGATCGGCAAGCGGATCGCGTTCGACCGGCGGCCGGGCCCGGGCACGAAATGGTGGCGCGTGGTGGGCGTCGTCGGGGACACGCGGCAGCGTGAGATCGCAACCGCGCCGCAGATCGAGGTCTACAAGACGTACTGGCAGGATCCCGCGAGGGCGCTCGTGGTGGTCGTGCACGGCACGCGGCCGGAACGCGAGCTGGTGCGCGCGCTGCGCGACGCCGTCGCCTCCCTGGACGCGGACATCCCGCTGGCCGATGTCCGGCCGCTCGAGCAGATCTATGCCGAGGCCCTCAGCCGCGATCGTTTGCTGCTCGTGCTGATCGGCGCGTTCGGCGGCCTGGCGCTCGTGCTCGCGGTGCTGGGCGTCTACGGCGTCGCGTCCCAGGCCGCGCTCCAGCGCACACAGGAGATCGGCATCCGCATCGCGCTGGGCGCCCGCGGCAGCGATGTGCTCCGCCTCGTGGTGCTCCAGGCGCTCGTCCCCGTTGGTGCCGGCGTGCTGCTCGGACTCGCCGCCGGTTTGATTGCGATGCGCCTGATGGAGGGCGTCCTGTTCGAGGTCGAGCCGACGGACCCGGTCACGTTCCTCGTCGTGCCGCTCGTGCTCGCCGCGGCCGCCATCATCGCCTCGTGGCTGCCCGCACGGAGCGCGATGCGCGCGGACGCCGTCGCGGCGTTGCGGGCGGAGTAGTGTTTGACGGGCGGCTCCGGGCTGCCCTGCTTCCGCAAAGCTGCGAACCCGCGGAGCCGAGGAGCCCCGAGCCGCCCGTGAAACCTCACCGCTCCCACGGGAACCGGCCGCGCTCCTTGCCTCCCACCTCGTTCATGGTCAGCGCGTCGTACAGCCGCCCGTTCACCATCACGTAACGGATCGAGGTCGAGTTCCGGATGTCCTCGAGCGGATTCTTCTCGAGCACGACGAGGTCTGCCAGCTTGCCGGGCTCGATCGATCCCAGGTCGCGGCCCATGCCCAGGTACTCCGCGCCGTGCAGCGTCGCGGCGCGCAGCGCTTCGTGCGGCGTCATCCCGCCCTGCGCGAGCATCCACAGCTCCCAGTGCGCCCCTAGCCCATCGAGCTGGCCGTGCGCGCCGAGCTGCACGCGCCCGCCCGCGTCCAGGATCGCCTTCGCCGCGCGCGAGACCTCCTGGTAGAAGTAGTCGTCATCACCAGCCATCTCGCGCCGCCGCGAGCGCGCCACCACCTCGTCCGCCGGCACGAAGCGCAGCAGCCGCTCGTTCTCCCACACGTTCGAGTGCTGGTACCAGTAGTACTCGCCCGAGAGGCCGCCGAAGTTCACGATCAGCGTGGGCGTGTAGCCCGAGCCGGACTTCGCGATCACCTCGACCACATCGCGGTACAGCGGCGCGACCGGGATGTTGTGCTCGACGCCCGTGTGCCCGTCCAGGATCTGCGCCATGTTCCAGTAGAACGTCGAGCCGCCTTCCGGCACCACCATCATCCCGAGCTCGCGCGCGGCCTCGATGATCTGCTGCCGCTGGTCCCGCCGCGGCTGGTTGTAGCTCTTCACGCTGAACGCGCCGACCGCCTTCATGCGGCGCAGGTGCGAGAGCGCGTCCTCGAAGTTCTGGATCTCCGCGCGCGACGGCCCCTCCGCGCCGTACAGGATCGTGCCGGTCGAGAAGAGCCGCGGCGCGACGAGCTTGCCCGCGCGGATCAGCTCGGAGTTCGAGAACACCATCTCGGTGTTCGACGACGGATCGTGCAGCGTGGTCACGCCGAACGCGAGGTTGGCGTAGTAGGCCCAGTGGGTCTGCGGCGTGATGCCGCTGCTGCCCGTGCCCACGTGCGCGTGCACGTCGATGAAGCCGGGGATGATGGTGTGGCCGCGGACGTCGATGCGCCGCGCGCCCGCCGGCACCTGCACCTGCGCGGACGGGCCGACCGCCGTGATGCGGTTCCGCTCGACCACGATCGTCGCATCACGCAGCACCTCGTCGCCGCGCATGGTGATCACCGTGGCGCCGACCAGCGCGATCGCGCCCTCCGGCTTGTCCGACGCCGCCTTGAACCCGATGAACCGCCCCGCCGTGTCCGCCTGCGCGGGGGCCGGGGCCTCAGGAACCTCCACGGCTTCAGCCGGTTCCGCGGCCTTCTCACCTTCCCCTGCCCCCGCCCTCGCCCCCGCCCCGGCCCTCGAAGCCGTGGGCGAGGGACCCGCCTCACGCAGGAACGCAAAGGCCTCCTCGAGCCTTCGCTCGTAGAGATACGGTCCGAGCGCCCAGTACACGCGGTCGCTGGACGGCGACCAGTGCAGGTACAGCCCCGCGTCCCGCGTGAGCCGGGTCACGGGATACGCGTTCGCGCCCGGCGCGATGCTGACCGGCTGCCCGGTGTGCGGCAGCGGCGCGAGGTACGCGCGGTACCGCTCGACCCACGCCACGTAGCGCTCGTCGGGCGAGGGCACGATCTGCGTGGCGTTCTGGGAGAGCAGGTGCACGCGCCGGTCCGCGCCGTGCGCCGTCACGCTGATCAGCGCCACCTGCCCCTGCTCGCGAGAGGTCAGGAAGATGCGGTCGCCCGCCCGGTTGAACCGCGGGTTCGAGCCCTCCTCGGTGACGAACACGGGCGTGCCGCCCGCCACGGGCACGCGGTAGATCCCGGTCTCGCGCGAGTGGAGCCGGCCGCGCAGCGCGTCGCCGCCGATGCGCCGGTAGACGACCTGCTGGCCGTCCTGCGAGAACGACGGCTCGACGTAGTGCCCGGGCCGGTTCGTGAGCGTGCGGCCGCCGCGGCCGTCGGCGCGCACGACGCGCACCGCGCCCAGCGCGTCGTCGTTCCACGTCACGTAGACGATGGAGCGCCCGTCTGGCGACCACGAGGGGTACAGCTCCCAGTTGGTCTCGTCGTTCGTGAGGCGGCGCGGCCGGCCGTCGGGCAGCGGCCGGATCCACAGCTTGCCCAGCGCCGTGTAGACGACGCTCTTCCCGTCCGGCGCGACGCTCACCCAGCGCAGCATGCGCACGTCGAAGCTGTCCGGCGCGACCTCGACGGGGAACCGCACGGCTTCGGTGATCGCCTGCCGCACGCGTGCGCGGAACGGGATCTGGACCGCTTCGCCCGAGTCGACGGCGACCTTCCAGATTTTGCCCTGCGCCCAGATCACGATGTGGCGGCCGTCGGGCGTCCAGGAGTAGTGCGGGTAGACGCCGAAGATCGACCACGCCTCCTGCTGATCGTGGTCCAGCCGGTCGAACAGCGCGCGCTCGCGCCCGCTCTCGATGTCCTGGAGGAACAGCACGCTCTTCGGCCCGACGCGGCGCACGAACGCCAGCGTGCGGCCGTCCGGCGAGACCTCGGGCCGCACCGCGCCGCCCGTCCCGCGGATCCAGGTCTCCGTGCGCCCCGTCTCCCGGTCCAGCCGCTGGATCGCGTAGATCCCCTCATGCGGGTTGCGGTTGTACTGGAATCCGCCACCCGGAGAGATGTCTTCGCTGTAGTACAGGTAGCGGCCGTCTGGCGAGAGCGCCGGCTCGCCGGCGTTTTGCTCCCAGTTCCGCCGCTTGGTGAGCGGGAGCCCGTTGCCGCCGCCGATGTGGTACAGCCACATCTCGCCCGCGCCCAGCGAGCGCGTGTTGCGGAAGTGCTTGCGGCCGATCAGGTACATGCCGTCCGGCGTCCAGATCGGGCTGTTCACCTGCCGCTCCCGCTCCTTCGTGATCTGGCGCGGGTTCGAGCCGTCCGCGTTCATGATCCACAGGTTGTCCATCCCATCACGGTCGCTCGTGAACGCGATGTAGCGCCCGTCCGGGCTGAACCGCGGCTGCACATCGTACGCAGGGCCGCTCGTGAGCTGTGTCGCCTCGCCGCCTTCGATCGGCATGACGTAGATGTCGCCGAGCAGGTCGAACGCGATGCGGCGCCCGTCCGGGCTCACGCTGACCGACATCCACGTGCCTTCATCGGT
>Ga0207873_1001772_pt1 | contig 19569 bp, 18 predicted proteins | sample BGWIniCompost_FD_187373 | JGI IMG/M metagenome (GOLD analysis project Ga0207873, IMG submission 187373) | Cellulose adapted compost microbial communities from Newby Island Compost Facility, Milpitas, CA, USA - BGW Initial Compost (SPAdes)... ...
CGCCTACGCGCTGACGTTCGCTGCGCCGGTTCCCATCCGAACGGAGTTCGAGCGTGTGCAGGCGAAGTTCTCGCAGCGGCGCATGGCCGAGCGCGTCCGCACCGGCACCACGACCTACGACTACGACCCGCTGGCGCTGGGGGTTGCGTGATGGCGTTATGGGACCTCTTCACGGGATCGGCGGGGCGCGCCGGGAGATCGGTGCGTAGGGCTGCCGAGGACGCCGCCAAGCTCAAGCCCCCCCTCCTCGCGCCCGACTTCACCGACCAGATCATCCAGGCGGTCATGCGGCAGGAGGCGTTGCGGCTCCAGACCGGCCGCACGCGGCAGGCGGCGTTCGGGCAGCAGTATCTCTACGGCGGGACGTTCCCGACGCTTCTCAGGGGTTGGTAGATGCCACCTGTCGAGCCCCTGCGGCAGCGTCTCCTCAAACGCTGGAAGAAGCTGGAGAGCGAGCGTTCCACGCACCTCCAGCACTGGCGGCAGCTTGCCGACAACTTCCACCCGCGACGCGGGCGGTGGATGTCGAAGGACAAGAGCCAGCCGCAGCGCAACGGGAACATCATCAACCCAACACCGATGCACGCACTGCGTGTGCTGGTGTCGGGGATGATGGCCGGGATCACCTCGCCTTCGCGGCCGTGGTTCCGGCTCACGACGCCAGATCCGGCGCTCGCGCAGGTCGGCGACGTGAAGATGTGGCTGCATACGGTCGAAGACATCATGCGCCTCGTCTTCGCGCGGAGCAACATCTACAACTGCCTGCACCTCGTCTATGCGGACCTCGCCATCCCCGGCGTCGCTGCGTTGCACGTCGAGGAGGATCCCGAAGATCTGATCCGAGGCTACGTCTTCCCCATCGGCTCCTACGCCCTGGCGAATTCCGACCGCGCGCAGGTCGATACGGTCTACCGGGAAACGACGCTCACCGTCTCGCAGCTCGTCGAGAAGTTCGGCTACGAGAATTGCTCTGAGAGCGTGCAGACGGCGTGGGACCGCGGCGACTACGACAACGAGCACGAGGTGCTGCACGTCATCGAGCCCAATCGGGACCACATCCCCGGCGCGTTCGGTGTGCGCGGCAAGCGTTACCGCTCGGTCTGGCTGGAGAAAGCCGGCAATACGGACAAGCTCCTCCGCGTGTCGGGCTTCAACGAGTTCCCCGTCATGTGCCCGCGGTGGGAGGCGACGACCGAAAGCCCCTACGCTTCGACGAGCCCCGGCATGGAGGCGCTGGGCGAGTGCAAGGCGCTGCAAGAGAAGGAAAGAAGGAAACTCCAACTCATCCAGAAGATCGTCGAGCCGCCGATGGTCGGCCCGTCGCACCTGCTGACGCGCGGAGGCGTGAACCTCCTCCCCGGCGCCTTCACCGCCATCGACGTGACGCAGCACGGCCAGAAGGCCGAGCCCGCGCTGGACATCAACCCGATGGCGGTCCAGCAGGCCCGCGAGGATGTGCTCGAGTCCGAGCGGCGCATCTACGCGATGCTGTTCGCGGACCTATTCCTGCTCATCACCTCGCAGGATAGGCCGGACATGACGGCGCGCGAGGTGCAGGAGCGCCACGACGAGAAGATGATGCAACTCGGCCCCGCGCTGGAGCGGATGCAGGACGAGTTGCTGGATCCGCTCATCGATCGCGTCTTCGCCATCCTCCTGCGCTCCGGCGTGCTTCCGCCGCCGCCCGAGGAGCTTTCCGGCGTCGAACTGCGCGTCGAATACATCTCCATGCTTGCGCAGGCGCAGAAGCTTCTCGGCACGCGCTCCATCGAGCAGGCGACCCACTACGTGATGCAGCTCGCGTCCGTGAAGCCCGAGGTGCTGGACCACCTCAACGAAGGCGCCGCCGTCCGGGCGATGTTCGACGCGCTCGGCACCCCGCCCGACATGATCAACGAGCCCGAGGTGGTCGAGCAGATCCAGGCCAGCCGCCAGCAAGCCATGCAGCAGCAGATGCAGGCCGAGCAGGCATCGATTGAAGCGAAGACGGCGCGCGATCTCGCGGGCGCTCCGATCGGGCAGGGGAGCGCGCTCGATGCGCTCCTGTCGCAACTCCAGGGCGGCGCGCAGGGGACGGGGGTGGGCGCATGAAGGTCTCGAAGGAAGCCCTCCGCGCCGAGGAGAAGCTGAACGCCGCATATCGCGCGGTGCTGCGCACCGACGAGGGGCGGTTGGTGCTGCGCGACATCCTCGCGCTGTCGGGGCTGCTCGCGCCGTCGTGCCAGCCGAACGGCAACGGCGGGTTCACCTCCGGCAGCGAGACGTTCTGGCGCGAGGGCCGGCGCAGCATCGGGATGGCGCTCAAGAACCGGCTCGACGGCATCACCGCCTACGCCTTCGCGGGCCTCGTCGAAGAGAGCGCGCGGGAAATCGAGAACGAACGGGTGAAGCACCAGCCAGCCCGCAAGAGTGAGGAAAGCGATGAGTGACGCAACGGAACACGTGCTCGCGACCGCCGAGGCGGAAGCGACCACGACCGAAGAATCCGTGCTGGCTTCGGCTGGCGCGGATGAGCAGGGGAAGCCAGAGGGCGAGGCGCAGACGACTGCGGACGAAGGGCAGACGGAGGCCGGGGAGGCCGAAGGGAAGCCCGAGGAGAAGCAGTCGGAGCAGGAGCCCGAAATCCAGCTCCCCGAGGGGGCGGAGATCGACGCCGAGATCATCGAAGCTGCGAAATCGAAAGACCCGCAGAAGGTGATCGACGCGCTGTTGACCGCCCAGCAGAAGCGCGCGGCGGCGTGGGAAGAGAAGCAGAAGGAGATGGTCGCCACGCTCAAGGCGGACAAGGACTTCGGTGGCGAAAGTTTCGAGTACAACGTGAACCTCGCCAACCGCGCACTCGCGAAGTTCGCGGACCCGGAGCTTCTCACCCTCCTCAAGAACACCGGCCTCGGCAACCACCCGGCCGTCGTCAAGACCTTCTTCCGCATCGGCAAGGCAAACGCGGAGGACTCGGTCGCAGGCACCGCCGCATCGCCCACGAAGAAGGGCGAGTCCATGAAAGACGTGCTCGCCCGGCACTACCCAACGCACTTCCCTGACCAGGAGAAATAATCGATGGCAACCTTCACCGACAGCGGGTATCCCACCCTCGTCGACGTGACCAAGCGGCTGCGGCCGGACGGATCCGTCGAGACCGACATGGCCGAGCTTCTCCAGAAGAAGCTCCCCTTCATCCAGGACATCCCCTGGATCGAATCCAACATGCCCACCGGGCACCTGGTCACGAGCCGCACCGGGCTCCCGACGCCGACGTGGCGCGGGTTCAACGAGGGCGTCGACCCGACCAAGACCGAGAGCGAGCAGTACGTCGAGAGCATGGGCATGCTCCGCGACTACTCCAACGTCGACCCCGACTTCGCCAAGCTCCACGGCGACATCGCTGCGTTCCGCATGTCCGAGGACAAGGGCAAGATCGAGGCGTTCGGGCAGGAGGTGGAGCGTTCGTTCCTCTACGAATCGATCCTCACCGCGCCCAAACGCATCCACGGCCTCACGCCGCGCTACCCGGCGACGTCCGGCTACACCGCGTCCGACTACGTGATCGGCCTCGGCACGCGCTCCGGCACCAACTGCCAGTCGATCTGGCTCATCAACTGGGATCCCGACTCGCTCTTCGGCATCTACCCGAAGCACAGCGTCGCGGGCCTCCAGAAGCGCGACCTCGGCGAACAGATGGTCACGTCGCCCGTCAACGGGAAACAGATGACCGCGCTCGTCACCGAGATCTCATGGGATCTCGGCCTCTGCGTGAAGGACTATCGCAAGGCCGTCCGCCTGCAGTGGGATCCCGACGACACCGAGGGCGTGTCGGACACCGGCAAGTCGCTCTACCTCGGGCTCCAGCGGATGATCGACACCGTGCACGACCTCGGCCCGCACGCGCGCTTCTACATGAGCCGCGTGTCCATGGCGAAGCTCAACCAGCAGGTCGCGTCCAACGCCGAAGGCTCGCTCCAGTGGGTCGAGCTCAACGGGCGGCTGACCCCGCACTTCCGGGGCATCCCGATCCGCATCTCGGACACCCTCACCGGCGAGACCGCGATCTCCTGACCCTTTTCTGGCGCTGTTTTCGGCGCCGGAGGACCAAACCATGATGACTGAAGGACACCTCAACTTCTCCGATCAGCAGTCGCTCTCGGGGACCTCAAATATCGTCTCCACGAACGTCTACAGCGCCGGCGCCGCCAAGAAAGTCTTCGGCGGCGTCAACCGCAAGGCGCGGCTGGCAATCCAGGTGACGGCGGCCGGCGGAACGGACCCGACCTTCCGCGCGCGCCTCGTCGCCGCCGACAACGCCGGGCTGACCACCAACCCCGTGACGCTCGCCGATACGGGCGAGCACGCGGCCACCGGCCTGCCGCTCATGTTCGAGTTGCTGCCGGGGATGCAGGCGGCCAACAAGCTCTTCTACGGCATCGTCTACACGCTCGGCGGCACCGACCCCACGGCGACCGTCAATGCGCAGGTCACGATGGATCCGCAGTCGGCGGGCATCCGCTGATCTCTCAACCGGGGGCGGGGCCTTCGCGGCCCCGTCCCTTTCGAGGACACCATGCCGAAGTTCAAGATCACCAAGCCCCGGTACATCAATGGGGAGTACGTCTTCGCGTCGCCGCAGCACCCGGCGGTCATCGACCTGCCCAAGGCGCCGGACAAGTCTCGCACGAACGAGTGGCTGGGACTGCACCCCATCGACGAGACCATCGAGCCGCCGAAGCCGCACTACGTCAAGACCGAGCAGCGGCAGAAGGAAACCGCCGCCGGGAAGTTCAGCGAGCGCACATCCGACCGCGAGGCGATCTGACCCATGGCCGCAACGACGGACGCGCAGATCTGCAACATGGCGCTGCTGCGCATCGGCGTCACGCGCACCATCGACTCGCTTGACTCGCCCACCGAGGAAGGCAGGGCGTGCAAGGCGGTCTTCGACTGGTGCCGCGACGCCGTGCTCGCGTCCTTCGACTGGCCGTTCGCCTCCCGGTGGGAGCAACTCGCCGAACCTGTCGGCGACCCGATTCAGGGCTGGGCGCACACCTACGCGCTCCCCACCGACTGCCTCGTGGCGCGGGAGATCTGGTGCGGCCTGCGCAACCCGCGCACCGACCAGCGCACGCCGTTCGAGGTGGCGGGCGGCCTCGTCGGCACCGATGCGGAAGCGCCCGTCGCCCTACGCTACACCGCGCGGGTGACGCACTTCTATCCGCCCGGCTTCAAAGAGGCGCTCGCGTGGCGCCTCGCCATCGATCTCACCCTCGCGCTCCGCAAGGACGGCTCGCTCTACGGGCAGGCAAAGCAGGAGTACGAGATCGCGCTGTCCCGCGCCAAGGTGGAGGCCGTCAACGAGGGGGTGCCCGACCGGCCGCCGCCCTCGCTCATCGAGGCGTTGCACAACACCCTCCGCGAAAGGGACTGGACGTGCCGCTCGTAAGGCAGACCAGCTTCGCATCGGGCGAGCTTGCGCCGACGCTCCAGGGGCGCGCGGACCTGCCGCAGTATGCGACCGGCCTGCGCCGCTGCCGCAACTTCTTCATCTCCAAGCACGGCGCCTGCGTTTCCCGTCCCGGCATGAGGCACGTTGCCACGCTCGGCGCGACCGGCGCCCATCGGCTGGTCCCGTTCGTGTGGTCGGAGCAGGATGCTTTCCTGTTGGTCTTCTCGACGCGGAGGCTGCGCGTCTACCGGCAGGGCTTGCCCGTCAGCCGGAGCTTCACCACGCCATATGCGGCCTTCGACCTGCCGAAGCTGAAATTCGCGCAGGTTGGGCGCTACATGACCATCACGCACCCCGATCACGTGCCGTACGAGCTGTTCTATGGGACGAACAGCGTCGCGGACTGGCGCTTCCGGGAGCTGTCGTTCGATGTGCCGGAGATGCCGCTCGCCGGTCAACTTGGCGATCCAATTCCCGCTGGCGACGCGAACAACCCGCCGCGCGATTGGAAATACAAGGTCTCGCTCACCCTGCGCGACCGGGAGACGGGGCAACTCGTCGAGACGAAGGCTCGACTCGTCACGCAAGATCTCAATGGGGGTACGCTCCCAAGCGACCTGAAGATTGCCCCCAGACCCCAAAAGCCGGCTGCGATCATCATCGATGTTCGGCACGACGATCCGATCGCCGGCACGCTTACGTGGGCGTACAACTTCTATCGCGGGCGCGGCAACGTCTTCGGCTACATTGGCACGGTCAGTGATACTTTCTTCTTCGAAGACTACGGCGACACCCCCGACTACTCCCGGCCCCCGCGGATCGGACAGAACCCGCTCGCCGTGCAGGACCTCTACGGCTGGGTACGCACAGCCGAAAATCCGGTGTGCGTCACCTACCACGAGAACCGGCTGGTGCTCGGCGGCACCGCAGAGCGACCGCATCACCTTTGGTTTTCGAAGCAGAACGACTACACCAACTTCGACGTGCATCCGGCGCCGCTGGTGCAGGCCGGCGACTCATTCAACTTCCAACTCGGCTCCATGCAGGCCGAGCAGATCCGCTCGCTCGTCAGCGCCGGCTCGCTCCTCGTCTTCACGGACGCATCGGTGTGGGCGGTGGTCAGCGGCGGCGGGCCACTCTCGCCGACCGACTACGCGGCGCGGATGCAGTCCGAGGTGGGCGCGTCGTGGGTCCAGCCGCTTCTCGTCGGCGGGCATGTGCTCTACGTGCGCTCCAAGGGGCGTGGCGTACGGAACCTCGTCTACGACGACAACCGCCGGTCGTATGTCGGCGCGGATCTCTCGTTCTTCGCCCAGCACCTGTTCGATCGGGAGATCACCGATTGGACCTTCGCGGAAAGCCCGTGGGGCGTCGTGTGGGCTCTCCGTTCGGACGGAAAGCTCCTCTCGCTGACCTACGTGCCCGAACTCGGCGTGTGGGCGTGGGCCATGCACGAAACCGAAGGGACCGTCCGCGCGATCTGCGCGCTCCCCGAGGGCTCGGAGGATGTGATCTACCTCGTCGTCGAGCGGGGCGGGACGAACCGCCTGGAGCGGATGAGTTCGCGTTCGGTGTCGCTGGACGGCGCAGTGAGTCTGTTCCGGGTGCCGTCCGCGAAGACGATCACGGGTCTGACGCACCTCGCCGGCATGACCGTCTCCGTGGTGGCGGACGGGGATGTGGTCGAGAACGTGCAGGTCGACGAGACGGGGACGCTGGAGATCCCGCTGGAGGCGACCAACATCACGGTCGGCCTGCCGTACCGCTGCACCATCGAGCTTCTGGACGTGGCCGGAGCGCGCCCGCAGACCAAATCGGTGCGCCGTGCGCTCATCGAGGTGGAGGGTTCCCGCGGGATGTGGGTCGGCGAGGACGACGAGCACATGACCGAATGGCGGCAGCGATCGGTCTCCGACGACTACGATCCGATGCCGGAGTTCACGGGCATGGTCGAAATGACGATGAGCAGCACGTTCAACGAGCACGGTCGCATCACCATCGAGCAGCGGGCGCCGTTCCCGCTCACCGTGCTGGCCGTCACCCGCGATGTCGAGGTGGGAGGGTAGGATGCTGCCTATTCTCGGAGCGATTGCGGTCGGGGCCGGGGCGATATTCGGCGCGGCCAGCAAGAGAGAGGAGGGCAAGGAGGCCCGGCGCGTCGCCGAGCACAATGCGCGCATCGCGGAGATGGCGGCGCAGGACGCGATAATGCGCGCCTCCCAGCAGGCCGGTCGCCACCGCATGGCCGCGTCGCAGGTGATCTCGCAGCAGCAGGCGATCATCGGCGCATCCGGCGTAGATCCCGGTGCCGGGACCGCGGTACGACTGGCAGAGGCGTCGCGCGGGGCGTCGACCTTCGACGAGTTGGTGATGAAGAACAACGCCGCGCGGCAGGCATACGGCCTCAAGCTGCAGGCCGACGAGATGCGCCGGCAGGGCAGGGCGGCGCAGAAAGCGGCGAATGCAGCGGCCGTGGGCGTGCTCCTCGGCGGCGCAGGGCAAATCGCGGGCATGGGGTACAACTTCGGCTGGTGGGGCTGAGATGCCACGGGTTCCCGTCATCACACCGCAGGCCGTCACAGCCCCCATCGCCACGCCCATGCAGCGCGAGGCGCCGGTCTCGGCGGGCTTGCAGGTCGCCTCGCAGACGTTGCAGGGCGTCGGCTCGATGCTGTCCGACATCGCCGAGAAGGAGCAGCGGCAGGCCGAAGCTGTCGAGATCTCGGACTTCGAGACGTTCGCCGAGGAGCGGTGGACGACCGACTTCTACGACGACGAGAATGGCTTCCGGCGCCTCAGGGGGCAGGAGGCGTTCGGGCAGGAGCAGGCGTTCCTGGAGTCGCACGAGAAGGCGCTGGACGAGCGCATCGCGCAGATCCGCTCCCCCCGCGCCCGCAGGCTGGCGCAGGCGCGCAAGGCCGCGCTTCTGGCCGACCGGCGCCGGCAGATTGAGCAGTACCTTGGGAAGCAGCGGGAAGTCGCCAAGTCCGCGTCCAAGGTCGCACGGATGGCGACGGGGCTCGACGCGCTCGCGCGCAACTACTCCGACCCGGCGGCGCGGGCCGAGTCGCTGGAGTCGGTGCGGGCGACGATCTTCGAGCTTGCTCCGACGGAAGAAGCCGCCGAGGCCGAGTGGATCGAGTATCAGCAGAAGGCCGCCGGCGTCATCATCCAGCGTTATCTCGACGATAACGACGTGGAAGGGGCGCGGGCGTACTACGCGCAGACGGCGGATGTGCTGGGTGTGGCCGGCAGGGATCTCAAGCGCCAGATCGAGGTGGTCGAAAACCGCCAGAAGGCCCGGCGCATAGTGCGCGACATCATCGAGGGCGCGCGCGGCGAGAACGGCCGGGTGGACGTGACGGCAGCGCGGGCTCGGCTTGCCGAGATCGAGGACGAGGGCCTGCTCGACGAAGTGGAGCCGCTGTTCGAGCGCGCGGTGCGGGCGGCAGACGACGATTGGAAGCGGATCATCAACGACAACATGAACCGCGCGCTCACGCAATACGAGCGCGGCGGGAATTCGCTCGGCGCCATCGACCCGCGCGTGAAGGACTGGCTCATCGAGCATGCGCCCAAGGAGTGGCGGGCCATCGAACGCATGGCGCGGGCGGATGCGGATTATTGGCGCAGGCGGCAGCAAGAGCGCGGCGCAGGTGGGGGCGAGTCGGACGAAGACCTCCGGGCGCGCACGGATCTGATCGTCGATATCCAGGACAACCCCGATCTATACGCGGACATGACCTCGGAGGAATTCTTCTTGACGTGGCGCCCGCGCATGTCGGCGTCGTCCTACAAGTGGGCCGTCACCAGGTTCGAGCAGCACAAGCGGCGGGTGGCGAACGGGATGCTGGCGACGATGGGTGAGTTCAACATCGCCGTGAACGGCGCGATGGCCGAAAACAACATCACCAAGAACGAAGACCGCAAGCTGTTCAAGGGGCGCATGGCGTCGTGGCTCGACCAGTACCTGTCCGACCACAAGAAGTGGCCGACGCAGCAGGAGATCCGTGACGAGATCGCGCGGCAGGTGGAAGATGTGAAGGTGAAGAGGTGGTACGGCACCGGCACTACCAGCCGGTTCCGCGCTGATCCCGAGGACATCATCGAGGAGTCGGATTCCCCCGAGCCCCCCGAAGCCCCGCGCATGTCGAAGCGCGACCGCGCGCGCCAGCTCTGGAAGCAGGGCGTTCCCGCCGACGAAGCCGACCGCATCCTTGCCGCCGAGGGCTACGAATGAGCAGCGCCGCCGACCTGTATGCAGAGTTCGAGGCGGAGGGCGGTCCCCAGCCATCCGGCACCTCGGCGGCGGGGCTGTACGCCGAATTCGAGGCGGAGGAATCCGAAAAGGACCAGCGCGTCTGGAACCTCATCGGCGCGCACATGCCGGACCAGTCGCTCGAAGGGCTCGACCGCGAGGAGGCCGTGCTTCGGCTTTCGGAGCTGTCGGGCATCGAGCCGAAGATCGTCCGCGAGCGTTACGACGAGATCCTGACGAATTGGCAGAAGTCGCAGTTCGATCCACGCGCCTTCCGCGAGGCAACGCCGTGGATCGATCTGGTGCTCGACCACGATCCGAACCTCGCCGAGGTGGCCGCACGCGACGTGCGGGAAGGCAATCTCGCCCTCGACGTGGGGCTTGCCGGCGCAGGCACGGCCGTTGACATCGCAGGCTCGGGCGTCACCGGCGCCAATATTCAGACGGGGCTCCTCGCGCCTCCAGGCTCGCCTCCGTTCCTCGACACGCTCCTTGGGTTCGACGTAGCGGGCGAGGTCCACCGCGTCGCTGACTGGATCCGCAGCGCCATGTCGCCGGAAGGGCAGGCCGAGCGCGAGAAACCCCTGCTCAAGGGCGAGCCGTTCCGGCCTTCGACGTGGGGGCTCGGCGACGACGTGACCGCGCGCACCCTCGCGATCAAGGGTGGCGAGATCTATGGCAGCATGCTCGGCGTCGTCGCGGCCTCGATCGCAGGCGGCCCAGCGGCCGGCGTCGTCGTCGGCGGCCTCACCGCAGGCGGAGCCGGTGCAGAGCAGGCCCGAGGCGTCGTCGAGCAGATGGCGCGTACGCCCTCCTCACTGGAAGACGGCGCGCCGTCGCTCCTCGAAGCCGAATCCACGGTGTACCGCCGCTTCCGCGCGCAGGGCCTCACGCACGAGCAGGCGGTCGAGGCGACGGCGAGAGACGCCGAGCAGCTTGCCTTCATGCTGTCGTCGGCGGTCGGTGCCGCAGGCGGCGCGGCCACCGGCAAGATCCTCTCGCCGGCCACGCGCACGCTCGCCACCCGCGGTGCCGCTGCGCAGATCGCCGGCCGCATCGGCATCGGCGCGCTGGAAGAGGGCACGCAGGAGGCGCTCGAATCGATCGCCACCGGCGTCGGCATCGAGGCGGGCGCGGGCATCGACATCGACATCACCGCCGGACTTCACGAGGACTTCCTCCTCGGCGCCCTCGGAGGCGCCCCCGTCGGCGGGATTGGCGGCGTTGGAGCCGTCGCCCAGCAGCGCATCCAGCGGCGCGCGGAGATGGCGAAGGCGCTGCTCGACGCGGCGAAGAAGTCGCACCTCGCCAAAGCATCCCCGCAGACCTTCGCGGAGGTCGCGGCGGCGCAGACGGAAGCCGCTGGCGAACGTACGGAAGCTCTCTATCTCGACGCCGAGCCGACGCTGCGCCTGTTCCAGGAGGCGGGTGTTGACCCGCGGGAATTCTTCTCCGAGGAGCAGCTTGAGGAAGCGCGCCTGACGGGCGCGAAGCTGGAAGTCCCGCTGGCGAAGCTTCCCGATCTGGTCAACACCGGCCTCGAAGCGCGGCTGGCCGAGCACGCGACGACGCGCGCGGACGAGGACACGGCGGCGCAGGCGCAGCTTGCGGCGCAGGAGCTTGAGGAGCAGGCGCAGGCGCTCGCCAAAGAGATCGACTCGGTCGAGCCGGGCGAGGCGGAATCGCGGCTGCTTGCGCTCCTGGAATCGGACCTCGTCAAGGCGTTCAAGAAAAAGGACGCGAAGCCGAATCTCGCGCTGTGGCGTGCGTTCGTCCGCACGCAGGCGGCGTACATGGGCGTGCAGCCCGAGGCGCTGTTCGCCGAGATCGAGGTGCGGGTGCGGCGGCGGGTCGAGGCCGGCGCATCGCCGCTGGAGGCCGCGACGCCCGCTGTGGAGGCGGAGCGGGCGGTCGAGGATGCAACGCCTGCGGTGGAGGCGGAGCGGGCGGTCGAGGATGCAACGCCTGCGGTGGAGGCGGAGCGGGCGCAGGCGGCCGAGGCGGTTGCGGATGGGCCGATCTCCGAAACCACGGGAATCGAGCCCAAGCCTGCGGAATCACTTGAAGTCGCCCCGATCTCTTCTCCGCGCCTGATCACTCCCCAGCGGCCCGAGGGTGAGCCGATCAGCTACCGGGTGATCGAGGCGGACGATCTCATCCAGTCGCACGATCCGCACACCTTCCTGCCGAACCCGGACTATCCGCCCGGCGTGCAGGAACGCGAGTACCACCGGCAGGTCGAGGAGCAGACGAAGGTCGCCACCGCGGCGCAGCGCATCGATCCCGATCTCCTTCTCTCCGATACGCCCACGGCGGTGGACGGCCCGCCGATCGTGACCTCCGGCGCACGGGCCATCGTTCTCGGCGGCAACGGTCGGACGATGATGCTCAAGCGCGCCAGCGAGGAGCAGCGCGCGGCCTACAAGGAAGCGCTCATCCAGCGCGCGGCGCGGTTCGGCATCGACCCGGCCACCGTCGCCTCGATGCGGAACCCGGTTCTCGTCCGCGTCCTCGATGGGGTGCCCGACACGGCTTCGACGGCGGACCTCATAGCCGCCGTGCGTCGCACCAACGAGGGCATGACGCAAGCCCTCTCGCCGGCCGCTCGCGCCGTCGCCGAGGCAAAGCTTCTTTCGGCGGACGCGATCCGCGACCTCGCCGCTCTGCTCGAAGGCGACGTGACCCTGCGCGACGTGATGCGCACACGTCCGCAGGACGTCGTCAATATCCTGCGGCGCGAGGGCATCATCACCCGGCAGAACCAGTCCGAATGGCTGTCGGGGAAATTCCTGACCGATGCCGCGAAGGACCGCATCGAGGGGATGTTCCTCGGCCGCATCGTCGGCAGCGGCGATCGGTTGGCGCAAACGCAGAAGTCCATCCTGAACAAGCTGGAACGCGCCGCGCCGTTCCTCTTGCGCGTCGAAGGGCTGGCACCAGAGCACGGGCAGATCGCCACCGTTCAGAAGGCGCTCGATTTGCTCGCGGATGCCCAGCGCCGCGGCATGCCGATCGAGACGATCGCCGGCCAGCAGGATCTCTTCGGCGCCTCGGAGACGACCCCCGACGTTCTGCGCATGGCGCAGCTTCTCCGCGACACCGGACCGGTCAACCTCGCCGCGCGCTTCCGTGCGTGGTCGGAGATGGCCGCGAGTACGCGCCAGACCTCGCTCTTCGCCCGCACCCCGACATTCGAGGAGGTGCGACAGGCCCTTCTCGGCGAAACGGTCGTCGGGCGGTTGGAGCAGGGGGCGGTCATCCTGTACCAGCCCCACACGGTGTCGGTGCCCCGCGGCTACCTCGAACGCCGCGGCAACCAGATCCTCATCACCCTCACGGAGAAAGCCGACCGCTCGACGTTCCTCCACGAGACAGGGCACGCCTTCCTTGAGATCGCGCTGGACATCGCGGAGCGCGCGGACGCGAGCGACGCGGCCAAGAACCAAGCCAAGGCCATCCTCGGCTGGCTCGGCATCGAATCCCGCGCCGAACTGACGACCGAGCATCACGAGCGGTGGGCGCGCGCCTTCGAGGCGTACCTGATGGAGGGCAACGCCCCTTCGCAGGAACTCGAATCCGCCTTTGCCAGATTCCGCAACTGGCTGGTCCGCGTCTACCGCGCCATCCGCAACCTCAACGTCGAGCTCGACGACGAGGTGCGGAGCATCTTCGACCGCCTCCTCGCCACCGACGAGGAGATGGCGCGCATTCCTCCTCCCCAGCCGTTGTTCAACAGCCCCGAGGAAGCAGGGATGACGCTGGAGGAATACCAGCGGTATCTCCACGAGTGGGGAAAGATCAACTCGCTCGCGCAGAAGCGCGCCGACCGTGCGCAGATGAAGGAGCACCTGCGCACGCTCGACAAGGCGTGGCGGGACGAGCTGCGCGACCTGCGCCGGCAGGCCGAGGAGGACTACGAGCGGCTGCCCGAGCGCAAGGCGTGGAACTACCTCCGGGGCCGCGTCGCGGGCGACGTGCGGCTCGACTTCAACCAGGTTGTCACGGTGCTCGGCAAGGAGCGCGCCCGGCGCTACCTCACCGCCCGCATCGGCGGCGCGAACATCGACGAGGTGGCCGTCACCCTCGGCTACGAGTCGGGCGCCGACATGCTGCGCAAGGTGGACGCCCTCCCGAGCAAGGAGGAGTGGGCGCGCTCCGAGGCGCAGAAGCGCATCCGCGAGAAGCATCCGTCCATGCTGGAGCAGCGCGACCGGCTGCGCGCCGAGATCGCCAAGGACATTCACGGCGACCACACGCTCCGGTGGCACCTGATCCAGCACAAGGCGCTCATGCGCAAGGCCGGCATCGAGGGCGAGGCCCCGCCGCTTGCCGTCATTCGCCGCGCCGCCGAGATCGTCGCAGAGCGCCGGCAGGTGAAACGGCTTGATCCGCACGTCGCGCTGCGCGCCGCATCGTCGTTCGGGCGCCGCGCCTACCTCGCCGCGTCGAAGGGCGACTACGCCCTCGCGTCGGCCCTCCATCGCCAGCAGATCGTCAACGAGGCGCTGCACCGTTACTTGCGCGACTTCAAGGACGAGATGGCGCAGGCGGAAACATACCTGCGCAGGCAGGCGAAGAAGGAGCAGCGAGGGAAGGTCGGCAAGGCCGCAGAGGGCGCCTTCCTCCCCGGCTTCGACGCCTTGCTCGCCGCCGTGGGGCTTGCCGAGCGGCGGGCGGATCTCGCGGAGAGTCTGGAAGCCTTCGACGCGCTCGTGCGCCTTGCGGAAGCCGAGGGCAACCCCATTGGCGACGACGCATCCGCCCTCCGCGCCCTCATTGCCGAGCCGAAGGAGTGGCGCAACCTCACCGTGCAGCAGGCGCGCGCCGTCCGCGACGCCGTGAAGCGCGTCCGCACCATCACCAAGCAGATGGTCGAGACCGCGCTTGAGAACGAGCGCATCGCCGTCGACGAGCTGATCGCACGCATTGAAGAGGAGGCGAGCGGGCGCAGGCCGGACCTTGGCCCGCTCTACGCCGCCCGGCAGCAGAAGTCGGCAGTAAGGAAGGGGATCGACAAGGCCATCGGTCTGCACGGCGCGATGATCGATCCATTCCACGCTCTCTCCGCGCTGGGGGAGACCGCGCGCCGGTTCTTCGGCGACTCGTTCAACGCCGCGAAGGTCAAGCGCGCCGAGCTTGCGGAGAAGTTCGCGGGCGCCATCGAGCGCCTGTGGCGCGAGCTTCCGCAGGAAACCCTCAAGCGCCGCTTCGAGGTGATGACCGACTTCTACGACCGCCTCGGATTCCAGGAGGGCGTCAACCTCGGCGGCCCGGTCGACCGCCTCACGCTGCTCATGATCGCCCTCAACATGGGCAACCCGCACAACCGCCAGCTCGTCAACAGCACCATCCGTGGGGGCGAGGCCAATATTCTGGCGTACCTCAACGAGAAGCTGACCGAAGCGGAATGGCGCTGGGTGCAGTCCGTGTGGGACGCGCTCGACGGCATGTGGCCCGAGATCGCGGCGAAGGAGATGCGCGTCAACGGCGTACCCCCGGAGCGCGTCGAGGCCATGCCCATCGAGACGCCCTACGGCACGCTGCGCGGCGGGTACTTCCCGGCGAAGGTCGATCCGCGCATCCGCCGCACGTCGCAGGGCGCGGTGCAGGAGGCCGTCGCCGCCTACCGGGATCCGGGCTACCGCAGCGCAGCGACGCCCAAGAGCCACACCCGTCGCCGCGCGCCGAATGCGTCCTACGTCGTCGACCTCAATTGGAGCGTCGTCCCCGGCCACGTCGCGCAGGTGGTGCATGACATCGCCTTCGACGAGTGGGTGCGGCGCAGTGCGCGCATCGTCGAAGATCCCCGGATGCGGACGTTGCTCCAGCGCACGCTGGGCGAGAGTCGCGCGCGCGAGTTGTCCGACTGGATCAAGTTCGTCTCCAACCAGCAGGCCGTCACCGTCGCGCAGATCGGAAACGACTGGGCAAAGCTGGGCCTGTGGGGCCGGGGCAGGCTTGCGGTCGGCGCGCTCGGCTGGGCGGCGCAGGTGGCGCTCCAGGATCTCACGAACGCCCCGATTGCCATGTTCCGCGGCACGAAGGCCGGGGGCATTTCGCTGCGCTGGGGCACGCTCGGCTACGTGGCGGGCCTGACGGGCGTCGCGAACAAGCTGCCCATCCGACGCGACGTGCTCAAGAAGAGCGGCTACATGCGCACGCGGACGGCGACCGAATCCGAGGCGCGGCGGCGCGAATTCCTTGTCAGCATGGGCGCCAACCGCTCGCGCATCATCCGGGCGCGGGATGCCGTCGCCAACACGGCGTTCTTCTTCCTCGAATACATGGACCGGATCTCGTCGACGCAGATCTGGCTCGCGCGCTACTGGGAGGAGAAGGCGGCTGGCTCCTCGGAGGCGGAAGCCGTCCGCGTGGCCGACCGCGCCGTGCAGGACAACCTGCCGACGATGGACAAGCTGGAGCAGGCCGCCGTCATGCGCCAGCCGGGCGCCATGGGCGCAATGATGGCGTTCTTCGGCTACTTCTCGAAGCTCTACAACATCACCGTGCAGGGCCTGGGCGGGCGCGCGGTGTCGGCCGTCACCGAGGCGGCTCGCGCCGGGACGTGGACCGCAGGCGCGCAAGCGTCGTTGGAGATCGCGAAGATGGCCGGGCGCTACGCTGCGATCATGGTCACTGCCGGGCCGCTCGCGGAGTTTTTGGCGGGGCGGGGCTGCGACCTCGACGAAGATTTCGCGGAGTGTATCCTTCGCAAGTCCGTTGCCATGCCGTTCAACATGGTGCCGCTGGTCGGCAGCATCGCCGCTGCGAAGGTGGAATCGGCACTCGGCGGCAGCTCGCGCTTCTACATCACGGCGCGCGCGCCCATCCAGAGCTTCGCGTGGGACATGATCCAGGGCCTCGGCGATGCGGTCGACGAAGACGCCGACTCCGAGGAGCGTGCATGGGCCGCGCTGGAATTGCTGTTGACGGGCAGCGGCCTGCCGACGCGCCAGCCCATGCGGACGCTGACCTACATGCAGGATCTGCTGGTGGGCGACGAGCAGCCGGACGACGTGTTCGAGGCGGCATCCGGCCTCATCTACGGCCAGCGCGCCACGTCGACCCCGCTCACCACCGCAAGCGACCTGTTGCAGGGTCGATGAACAGCGAGAGCAGGTAGACCGACGAGAAGATCAGCAGCGCCCACGCGAAGCTGAACGCGCGGGCGAGCGTCAGAAACAGCGTGCCGTAGAGGATCGTCGCGGCGATGTAGTCCTTCATGGCAGCCGCACCCAGCCGCTCAGCAGCTTTCGCATCGAATCCCCCTTCCCGGCCAAACCTACCCTCGCCCGAATCGACTGCACAAGCCCCGCGACCCTTGTGGTATGGCCGTTACCCTCACGACCCTCGAAGTCGAGTACGTCAGCGACGGCAGCACCACCGAGTTCCCGGTGCCCTTCGCCTTCGAGGCCGACGAGCACCTGCGCGTGTCTGTGATCAGCAACGGCGTCACCCTGCCGCTGGTTCTCAACGTCGGCTACACCGTCACGGGGGCAGGTAAGGGTGAAAACGCCGGAACCGTCACCCTGGTGACGGCAACAGCCGCCGGCAACACCGTTCGCATCGTCCGCGTCGTCCCCCTGACGCAGCCCGTCGAATTCCGAACGCAGGGCCGGTTCTCCCCGGTGCTGCACGAGAAGGCGTTCGACCGGCTCACGATGATCTGCCAGCAGCTCCAGGCCGGGGTTATCGACCCCGGCGAGATCATCGCTGGCGAGGTGAACGAGGGCGCCAACCTCGGATCCGGCGCCGGGGTGTACGCCGACAAGATCGGCGCTGTGCTTCGGTTTCGCTCCATCGTGGCGGGCGACGAGACGATCAGCGTCAGCGCTGGCGAGCAGACCATCTCCATCGCCCTCGGCGAAGTCGGCCCGGAAGACGTGGGGGCGGCACCCGCCGCGCTCGAAGATGTGGTCGACGACCTCGCATCCCGGCTCTCCGACCTCGAAATGGTCGCCGAGGCCGAATACCGCTGGGACGGCACGGCCTACACGCGAGTCTTCGCGAGTGACCCCCTCGCCGTGTTGCCGAAGACCATCGCCGCCCCCGTCGTCGGCACCGCCACTGTGGACCTGACCGCGGGCGAAGCGGGCGGCTCGCCGACCGATGAACGCTACACGGTTCTCGTCACTGCCGGGCCAGGCGTGTCGAGCGGGCAGCCCATGCGCGTCGCCTACAGAAACAAGTCCGTCGACGGCTTTGACCTCCAGTTCTCCGGCTCCGACCTCGGCGAGAACGTCGAGCACTTCTGCCTCCGGCTCCGGTTCGTGGTGTGAATCTGTCCCCGCACTTCACGCTCGACGAGATGCTGCGGACCAGCCGGGACGTAGACGGGGATCCGCGCACGCCCTACACCGTCGACAACCGCCCGAGCGAAGCCGACAGGCGCCATCTGCTCATCCTCTGCCGTGACCATCTCGAAGCGATCCGAGAGGTGTGGGGGCCGCTGCGCGTCACCAGCGGCTATCGTTCCCCGCGCCTCAACGAGATGGTCGGTGGCGCCCGCGATTCTGCGCACCGTTTTGGCTGCGCCGCGGATCTCATCCCGATGCGCAAGGGCGTCACCGTCGAGAAGGTCTGGCGCTGGCTCAAGACCAGCGGGCTCCCGTTCGATCAGGCCATCTGGGAGATCAGCAAGAGCGGCACCCACTGGTTGCACTACGGCATCGCGCGCCCCGGCTATGGGCCGCCGCGGCGGATGCACTTCACCATCCACAAGAGGCAGCCATGAAGCTCTGGACCCTCCCCGCCGACATGGCGGGCGCGTTCGTGAAGCACATGACCGGCGCGCGGACGGTCGGTTTCCTTCCGGGCGAGGTGTTGTTCGCACGGCTGCCGCCGGCATCGCTCCTCGCTCGCGCGCTGGTGCGCTCCGGCAAGTACGCCATCACGATCGGGCGCTTTGTCCTCACCGTCGCGGTGCTGAACGACGAGCAGGTGAAGCACGAGCGGGAGCACGTCCGGCAGTGGAACAAATGGGGCGTGTTCTTCCCGCTGGCGTACCTCGTCGCGTCGCTGTGGGCCGCGGTGCAGGGCGACGCCTACTGGGACAACTACTTCGAGCGGCAGGCGAGGGGAGAATGATGCTCCTCCTTCGCAACTCGGACGGCCGCAAGGACGGTGCCTGGACGCTGGCCGTCGTCTTCTCCATCGCGCTCGCCGTGACGATGCTCGTCGGCGGCTCCGAGTGGAGCGAGGCTGGTGGCCTCGTCGTCCGCATCCCGCCGCCGGATGGAACGAGCATCGCCGCGCAGGTCGCAGCGGTGGGGGCCTACGTCTGGCGGCGCCGGGATAAGGCGAGGGAGGCATGATGCGCCGCATCCTCACCCACGCAATCGCGCTCGGCGTCGGCGCCGTGCTGGCCCTCTGGCTGCGCCCGGAGCCCGAGGTGCGCGAGCGCGTGAAGGTCGAGTACGTGGAGACCTTCGCCGCGCACGAGGAGTGGGTCACGCGCCGCGACGCCACGACGGACGCCCACATCGAGCGCGAAGTCGTCCCCGGCCCCGACTACCGCCGCATCACGCGCCCGGACGGCACGGTCGAGGAGACCGGCGTGGTGGCCGTGCGCGAGGCGCTGGACGTGCGCCAGAGCGAGACCGAGGAGGCGCGCGGGGAGCGCGTGGTGGAGCGCGTGATCCGCGAGGCGGTGGAGGTAGAGCGGGTGGTCGAGGTGCCGTATGCGAAGTGGGCGCTCGGGCCGGCGGTTGGCTGGTCCACCGCTGGCGGCACGATCGGCGGCGCGCATCTGACCACGCCGCCGCTGGGGCCGCTCCAGTTCTCGGCGATCGTCGTCGGCGGGCCGGGCGAAGCGGCGGGCTTCCTGACGGCGCAGATTCGGTTCTAGGAACACGAAGGCCCCGCCGGCGCGGGGGGC
>Ga0207873_1001777_pt1 | contig 19552 bp, 14 predicted proteins | sample BGWIniCompost_FD_187373 | JGI IMG/M metagenome (GOLD analysis project Ga0207873, IMG submission 187373) | Cellulose adapted compost microbial communities from Newby Island Compost Facility, Milpitas, CA, USA - BGW Initial Compost (SPAdes)... ...
AGCCGCCACAAGGCTGGTCGTCACCAACTGGACCGAAGAACTCAGAATTATACAGACTCTGACTCTGCTGGGCCTGGCCGCCGGACTGGCGCTGGGCTACAGCCGTTTTTCCCCGCGCATCGCGGGGTTGTTCGCCCTGGCCTACGGGCTGTTCACCACTGGCTGGCTGGTGGGCCTGACGCTGGGCCCGGGGATCGCCTGGCCCGAACGCATGGCCAGCATTGCCGGCCGCCTGGGCGTCATCATATACCAGCTCTTCTTCCGTGAGGCGATCTACGATTCGCTGCTCTTCGTGGTGATCATGAGCGCCCTGTTCTGGCTGTTGAGCGTGCATGCCGGCTACACGCTGGTGCGCTACGGCAACGGCTGGAAGGCGCTGCTTCCAGCCGGCCTGACGCTCTTCGTCATCCACTCCTTCGACCCGGCTATTGCCCGGCGTGCCTGGTATCTGGCCATCTTCCTGTTCTTCGCCCTGGTGCTGATCGCCCGCACCGCCTATCTGCACCAGCACAACCGCTGGCAGCAGAGCCGCACAGCCCTGCCGCCGCACCTGAGCCTGGACTTCATCCGCTTCACCCTGCTGGTGGCAGGGGTGATCGTGCTGCTTTCCTGGACGGTGCCGGCTGTCGCCAGCGGCATCCCGGCGGCCGAGCGGGCCTGGCAGCCGGTGCGCCAGCTGTGGAATGAGACCAAAGACCAGTTCGACCACGCGTTTGCTTCCCTGAAGTCCACCGTGGGGATCGTCAGCGACTATTACGGCGATTCGCTGGCCCTCGGCCGCGGCAACCGGCTGACCGACAGCCACGTATTCACGGCAGTGCCGCCCGCCAGCACGCCGCGCGGCACCCGCTTCTACTGGCGCGCCCGGGTGTACGATACCTACACGGGGACCGGCTGGGAGAGCAACAACAACCGGCGCGAATCCTTCCGCCCCGACCGGGACCTGCTGCGCCTGCGCAATCAGGCTGCGCGCTGGAACGGGTCGATCAAATTCGTCGCCGCTGCACCGCTGACCACCCTCTTCTCCCCCGCCGAACCACTGTGGGTCAGCCGCCCGGCGAGCATGGAAATGCAGTTGAATCCCGACGGCACGATCGAGATCATCTCGATCGTCGCCGGCTCACAGCTCCGCCAGGGTGAGGTCTACGAAGTGCAGGCTGCGATGACGCAGGCTTCGGTCGCCCAGCTGCGCCATGCGGGCACCGATTACCCCGACTGGGTGAAAGAGCGCTACCTGCAGCTCCCGCCCACGGTGACCGAGCGCACCCGCCGCCTGGCGGAAGAGATCACCGCGGGGCTGGACAACCCGTACGACAAGGTGGTGGCGATCACCAACTACCTGCGCGAAAACTACGCTTACAGTGAGACCGTGCCTGCCCTGCCCGAGGGACGGGACCTGGTTGACTGGTTCCTGTTCGACCTCAAGCAAGGCTTCTGCAATTACTACGCTTCGGCCGAGATCGTGATGCTGCGCTCGCTGGGCATACCGGCCCGCTGGGCCGTCGGCTACGCGCAGGGGGAGCGCGATGACGACGGCAGCTACATTGTGCGCCAGCGCGATTCACACGCCTGGCCGGAGGTCTACTTCCCCAACCTGGGCTGGGTAGAGTTTGAGCCCACGGCGTCGCAGCCGACGATCGTGCGCCCCGAGACCGAGGCCGAGGCGGAGGCGGCTGCCCGCGAAGCCTCTCCGATGCGCGAGGACTTCGAAGCGGAGCGTCTGCGCCGCCTGGAAGAGCTGACCCAGGGAGAACCGGCGCCCAACAACGTGCGCTTCACTCCCACACAGGCCGCGGCTGCACAGGTGGTCCGCTCAGGCTCTTATTTAGGCATCGCGCTGATTGCGGCGCTGCTGGTCTGGTGGGCTGCCCGGCTGGTCTTCAACCTGCCTCCCCTGCCGGTGCTGTTCGTGAAAGCGCTGGAGCGTGCAGGAATGCGCGTGCCTAAATTCCTGCAGCGCTGGGCTGAGCTCTCCACCAACCGCCGCCCGCCGCAGATCAATGTGCTGCGCATTCCCATCGCCATCGAGCGGACGATGCGGCGCGCCGGCCTGCGCCCGCCCGACTTCATCCGCAGATGGGCGCTGCAGGCTTCCATGCCCCCACTCACCCGGGCCTACCAGGAGATCAACCACGCCCTGACGCGCCTGGGCAGGCAGCCGGAACCGAAGGATACGCCCTACGAGCGGGCCAGAGCGCTGGTGAGCATCATCCCGTCCGCGCGTGAAGCGGTGCAGACCCTGGTCGCCGAGTACCAGCGCCAGGTGTTCGGCCGCACCCCGGCCGATGTGGAGGCCGCCCAGCAGGCCGGGATCGAGATCCGCGGCCTGTCGTACCGCATTTATTTCCGGATGCGGCTGGAGCGGCTGCTGCGCCGCCTGCAGCGGCAGGACGTCCCCGCCTCGCGCCCGTCGTTTGGGGATTGAGGGGGTACGGCGGGGGGAACTCATTTGTCTTTGGTAATTATCGAAGGGGCAGGTCTGAGACCTGCCCTTTTGTGTTCCCATTCGTTGAATCCTTTATGGATGAATCCGAGCCCTCTTAAACACTGGACCGCCACCGGATGAGCCTTCGTTCACACTCACCAACCGGAAGCCTTGCACCCATTGCACATATACGCTCCAGCCTTTCGCAGGCAGCACCTGGTTCGAGAATCTGGCGATGAATCAGCTGGTCCAGAATCCAAAGAACGCCATGAACTTCCACGCCATGAGCTTCAGCTAATGCTCTCAACCTGCGGTCACCGGTCAACAGTACAGCATTCAGGTCTCTGGCGAGAATGAATGCAGCCAAATCCCTCATAGATAAATTTCTGTATTGATAACGAAAGTCGTACAACTGCTGAATAAGCGAAGGCCCCAACACATAAGGGTTGAGGCCCAGTAGTTCTAATTCATGCCATGAGAGGCAGACAAATTCCGGTATTGATAAATCTGGGATGAGAAACCGGTAGGGCAAGCGGAAGGTCTCTAAAAGGAGATTTCCGTTGTATACATCAATCCAGATGTTCGTATCTGTGACCAGAAGGGGCTGCGAAGACATCGTGATGGGGTTCTCCGGTCACCCATCCGTTCAAAGGCTCGCCCAGAAGTTCCTGAGCACGTGAACGAGAAATGAGATCTTCTGCAAGGGCTCGATACACCAGCAGTTTCAGCCGCTGCGGCCGTTCTTCTGGAATCTGCGCACCCGGCTCCTGCCGGTGCCAGCCTTGCTGCCGGAAAAACCGAAAATAATTCCGGGCAGTAGATTCCGAGATGATTTCTAAATCTTGAGCCCGGTATATCCAGGCCTGCATACTCAATCCATATTTCTGTTTGAGTAAAGCCAGTTCGTGGAGTTCAAGGCTGCTCCGTTTTTGCCCCAGTTCATGGCGCGCAGTGCTCGCCGGGACCAGGAAAGCGCCTGCAAACCGGTGAGCTGCTTTTTCCTCTTTCAGGGCACCAGAGATTTTTAAAACAAGATGCCCCATTTCATGGGCAATATTGAAACGCTGCCGGTCGCCGGGGATTTGCGCCCGGGTGACAATTACCGGCTGCTCCCTGGCTTTAAAGGTGCAGGCGTCAAAATCATCGAAGCCGTCGACCACTCCGATTTTGAGTCCGCGATCCTCTATCAGCCAGGTCAGGTTCTCAATTGCATCCATCCCCAGATTCCAGCGCCGGCGGAGCTCTTCGGCAGCGGATTCGACTTCATCGAAAGAACCAACGGGAATTTCCGGCAGCACCTCTGGAGAGCCCTGGATGTGCAACAGATCCTCAAGCTCAAAATAGCGTTCCAGCCATTCCTGGATGCGGGCCTGAATCGCGTCCTGCTCTTTTACCCCCAGAGAAACGTGTTTCCGGAATGCCCGCACTTCCACGTTCTGCTGCAGAGGACGGAAAAAGTATTCCACCGGCACTTCCAGGGAACGGGCCAGCTGCAGCAGTACAGAGGAGCTGGGTATATCACTGCCGCGCTCATATTTTGAAATCGCCATCGCGCTGATCCCCGCTGCTTCTGCCAGGGCGCGCTGGCTCATTTGGTTTGCCCTGCGGGCCAACCTGATGCGCTGCCCGATGGTCATCTTCCCTCCTTCGTTCGTGACTGCCCTTCGGTTTACATTTTATCAAATTTAACTTATTTTGTAAACCTCCCGGGCCGCTGAAAGGAAAGAATTAGCGGTGAATACTCAGGGATCTTCTGTGTCAACCTTCCGGCCACCTTTCGAAATCGCTTACCATAACTGGTTTTTCATGCAGGCTTTTAGGTACGTTCAAGGGATCCCGTGCCCCACCAGTCAATGGGCACGGCGCGCAATGAGCAGCTGACGAGCTTCCTTGACCGTTGCCCGGAGAAGAATGACGGTCTTCGACGCAACGCCGTGCCTTTACAGGAAATTATCTAACCCAAGAAGGTGGTAAAAATCCACGCCCAAATTTATACCCTTAACAAACGCTTAACCTACGCATCCCCTACGACTCCTCTACGCCGGGCTAAGCAAGTCGTTGGTTGACTATCCTGCCCCGGAGTTTTACAATAACTGCACCCTTGAGCCGCAAGACTCACATCTGAACTGAAATACCGGCCTCTGCCGGACCGGATGGGCCTGTAGACGAAGGTAGTTTCTACGCGCCTGTATACCGGCACGGCCAGGCACCCTCGCCGGGGAAGCCTGATGCCTCAGGGCTGCACTGCCGCACGCCTGGCCATCATCACATCCTCTGGAGTTCCTGAATGCCGCTGTCTCGTCTGAAAAAGTTCATCGCTGCACTGCTCATCGCCTTCACCCTATTTCTGGCCCAATTCATTACCCCTTCCGGACTGGGAAACCCATCCGCACTCGCCCGCCAGTGGGCGTCCCCCGCTCAATCGTTCGAAACCGATTACCAGGCTGACAGCGCTCCGGCGCTGCCCGTCACGGATTACAATCTGCTGCCCTCCCTGCGCCGCGCCGAGGTGGAACCCTCCCCTGCCCGGATCCTTTCAGCCGAGCTGCGCAGTTTTATCGCCCAGGTCGCCGATGGGACCCCGGACGTGGTGCGCGGCGTGTATGTGGAAGGCGTGCTGGCCCTGCCGGTGATCGAACAGCCGGAAGGCGAGCCCGGTTTCGTCTCGCGCGAGATGGGTGTGATCACCCAGTTCAGAAGCGCTGCCCAGCGCGGCGTCACCGGCCTGCTGGCGCACAATTACCTTTCGGGGATGGAGTTTTACAATCTGGAGATCGGGCAGGAGGTGGTGATCGTCTATGGAGACGGCACCCTGAGGATGTACCGCATCGTGGCCCGGCATGCCTACCAGAAGCTGGTCCCTTCCAGTTCCAAAAGCGATTACATCGACCTGGAGACCGGCGAACAGCTCACCACCTCGCAGGTATTCAAACGCTATTATGCCGGGGATCACCACGTCACGTTCCAGACCTGCCTGCAGAACCGTGGTCTGTCGAACTGGGGTCTGACGTTCTGGGTGGCCGAGCCCATCTAGACTGCCCGGAGGAGGACCGGCGGGTACTGCCGCCTGAGGTCCTGAGTTGAACTACACGAAGCCCGGCCTGTGCCGGGCTTTTTTATGATCTCGCTCCCACGCGGGAGCGTGGGAGCATAAAACCTGGGCGCTCCGCATCCATTGGTGTCCATACACAAACCAAGATTCAACGCTTCGGCGCGTTAAATGCTTGAACCACTGAGGCGCTGATCTTCGCTGAAGCGCTGAAGAACCAGCTATCAGCGTTTCAGTCCCATTCAGTGCTTCAGCGGTTCAAAGGGATTATTTCTCCCCCCCGCTTCCCAGGGGAATATTTATTCATCCGCGCCCTCCGAAACATCCGTGCCCATCTGCGTCCCCCACCTCCCGTAAATAAAAAGCGCCCGTGATCCTTCCATCACAGGCGCATTTCTGTAATCAACCTCTACCGCGCGAACCTGCTGATCACCCTTTCAGGGGAAAGCCCGACGAGGCCCAGACGTTCAGGTCCTTGCCCACCAGGTACGCCTCCACCCCGGCCAGCGATTCCACCAGGGTGCGCGCCTGCTCCATCCCCAGGGCCATGAGGGCCGTCGCCAGCCCGTCCGCCCAGGTGACCGTCTCGGCGGTGACCGTCGCGCTGGCCAGATCGGGCGCAGAGCGCCCGGTGCGCGGGTTCAGGATGTGGTGCTGTGAGTAATCGGCGCTGAAGGGCTGGAAATAATCCCCCGAGGTGGCCACGGCGCGGTTGGTCACGCCCATGCGTGCCTGCAGACCGCCTTCATTGAACCGCGGCGCCCGGATGCCGATGGACCAGTCCTGCCGGTCCTCACGCTGACCAGCCGCCATGAGGTCGCCCCCGGCCTCCAGGAACACATCGGTGTACCCCAGCGCCCGAAGCACGTCAATGCCGGCGTCCACAATATACCCCTTGGCGATGCTGTCCAGGGTGACGGCCATGCCCGGCACTGCGAAGCTCACCCGCTGTCCATCGATCTGAATCTTCTCATAACCGACCTTCTGCATGACCTCCGCGATCTCCTGCTCGCCGGGCAGTGCCGACTGAGCGGCGCGCCGGGCGTACAGGTCGTACAGCGGTTTGACGGTAATATCGTAGGCGCCGTCCGTCAGCTCGCTGATCCTGCGAGCGATGGCGAACAGCTCAATCAGGTGCGCATCGGCGGCCGGCAGCGCCCCGTCACGGTTGAGGACCGAGACCTGGCTGTCGGGCTTGAAGCGGCTGAACACGCTCTCGAGGGCCTGCATTTTGTCCAGGGAGCGGCTTGCGGCTTCGCGCGCGTCCGCCTGGTTGAGGCCCAGCAGGGTGATGTTCACTAGGGTGCCCATCAACAGGCGCGTCTCGGAATAGCGCAGGCGCGGGTCGAGCTGCAGGGCGTGCAGGGCAAAGCCCGAGGCGCCCGCGGCGGCGACGATTTTCAATACATCGCGCCGGGTGATCGACCGTTTGCGCGTGTCGTTTTTCGCCTTCATCTCACCAGCGCCCATCTCGCCACCTCAACAGACCGCTGCCCGCCAGCAGCACGATGTTCTGCACCTCCTGTGTCGAAACCGCCGCGGCGCTCTCGGTACGCAGCCCATACAGCAGATGCAGCAGCACCAACACAACTCCGGCAGTGACCAGCAGCAGGGTCACGATATCCCATTTGTTTGATTTTTGCGCGTCACCGTTTTCCATAATTGCATCACCCACTGCCGGATCTGGCGGAGCAGTTCGGTCACCGGCCGCACCGGGCAGAGATAGCGGCACCACGGCCGCCGGATAAATAACGAAGCGATCAGGACCAGGCTCAACAGGACGAACTGGAACCCCGATCCCACAAAGGCAAACAAAGTCCCGAACACCTCATAGCTGGAGATCGCCGGGTTGCGGTAGATCAGGGCCAGGATGACCGCCAGCCAGGCCAGGAAGCGCGGCGCCCAGGTGAGCAGCGTGCGGTAGCGTGTGGGGGTGTGGTTCTTCGCCTTACCCAGCGCGCCCAGGCATTCCTGCGCCGCCCCGAAGGGGCAGAACCAGTCGCAGTAAGGGTTCTTACTGTCCAGCAGGATGACGATCAGCACCCCGCCCAGCAGCATGTACCAGTACAGGTTGGTCTGCCACTGCGGCCAGTAACCAAGCAGGAACTTGTTGATCACCGCGATGCTCAGGGGCATGTTGAGCAGGAAGCCGAGGATGCCCAGACCCAGGAGCATCGAGATCCAGCGCGCCTGGCGGGTGTATTTGAAATTCTTGCGGTGGCCTACAAAGCCGATCCCGTACAGGGCCAGCAGCGAGATTTCGGGCAGGCCGAACTGGATCTGGGGGTTCTGCTCTTCCGCCACGGCATCGCCAAATTCGTTTTCGGCGATCTGCCGGGCGGCGAGGCGGGTGGCGTTGGCGATGGCGCGCGAGGTCAGGGTCGCGCTGGTGACCCCGTCGATGTCCTTACCCACCATCAGTTCGTCGCTGTACGACTTCCCCACCAGCCGGTCCATGAAACCAGCCATCTGGACCAGGTCGAAATATTCGCGGGTCTCGTGTTCAGCCACGACCACGACATTCAGGATCTTCCCCTGGGGATCGACCGCGACGGCCACCTGGACCGGTCCACCGTAGCCGATAGAACGGCCCAGGGTGGCGTAGCCGATGAGCTCAAAGCCCTGGTAGGCTTTGTAGCGCTGGTCGGAGGTCTCTTCAAATCGAGTTGCCTGGGGGAGAAGCTGCTGGAGGTATTCGGGCTGGCCCTTTGATTGACGCCGCAGTCCAATCCACCCGGCCAGGAGGATCGTGAGCAGCGCCAGAACCGTCAGGACGCCGTCGTACTTACGGTTAACAGCTGCCGGTCTGGCGGCGCTTTTTGTGTTGTTGTCTACCATTCAGTTCTATGTCCAGGATACGGGTTCAGTGGAACCACCCTGGGCGGGGCGGTTCGCACCGGGCTGGCCGGGGGCGCAGCACATGAAATTATAATCCCACATCACGTTAGTGGGGTAAACATCATCAATAATGTCAGGAAAAGGCGGATTGAATTCGTGGGCCTTAACAGATATCAATTCTGCCACGATCCTGCTGACCAACCGGTGCTTATTCACATCAGAATCATTGAGAAATATCAGGATCGGGGAGGCGATTGAACTGCTGAAGGAAATGAAATGCTGAAACACTCGGGGGTTCAGTGCTTCAGTCCATTCAGCGCTTCAGTGGTTCAAAGATGGATGTGAGATTCCCGGTTCACAAGCATACGTGCTCGTTCTGTGGTTTTTATGGCTGGGCCAGCGGGCACGGCATTGTCAGGCCCCTGGACAGCTCCATACAGGGTTCAAACCCAGGCACCGGATACGCTTTCTCAAGCGCAGCCCTACCCGCTGCCTGCAGGCACTCTTCGACTGATCATGCGAAGCGTGCCGCTCTGAGTGCCTGCAGGTGGCACGTCCCCAGATCCCTGTGCTGCAGGCCAATGCTTCAGGGGATGTTCAAAAGGGACTGTGCGGCGTTTTTTCTTATAAGAATGGGGGAAAAGTGCCCCAACAGCGCACCCTCACTCAAACAGCTCGCGATACGCGTCGGCGAAGATGGCCGGGGTACCGCCGGTGTGCCAGAAGAGCACCTGCTCGCCCGGGCGGAAGGTTCCACGGCGCACCAGGTCGATCAGCCCGGCCGCGGCGCGCCCGGTGTATACGGGATCCAGCAGCAGGCCCTCGCAGCGGGCAAACAGGCGAACGGCTTCCTGCTCAGCCTCACCGGCGATCCCGTAGCCGGCGCCGCGGTAGCTGTCGTTCACCAGCACTTCATCCGGCGAGAACTTCACCTGCTCACCCAGCAGATCGCCTGCTTCGGCAGCCAGATCAGCCACGCGCTTCTGCAGCTCGCCGGCCGGCTCGTCGACGCTGATGCCCAGAATCCGCCCTTCGTAACCGAACAGCCGGGCGCCGAGCACCAGACCGGCCTGCGTCCCCCCGGAAGAAGATGCGAACACGATCCAGTCGGGGCGTACGCCCTGCTCGAGCAGCTCCTGCAGGGCGAAGGCATACGCCGCGGCGCCGGTCGCGTTCGACCCGCCGTAGGGGATCAGATAGGGCCGCCGGCCGTCCGCCCAGGCCGAATCGAAGACTTCTTTCAGGCGCCGGTCGCGCTCCTCGCGGCGGGCATAGACGATCTCGGCCCCCAGCAGGCCGTCGAGCAGCAGGTTGCCGGAAGCAGAGGGCGGCGGGCTGCCGGCCAGCAGCAGGATGCAGTCGAAACCGAAGCGCGCTGCTGCCGCAGCCGTCTGCCGGCAGTGGTTGGACTGCACAGCACCGGCGGTGATCAGCGTGCGCGCGCCGTGCGACTGTGCAGCCGCAAGCAGGAACTCGAGCTTGCGGGTCTTGTTGCCGCCCAGGGCCAGGCCGGTCTGGTCATCGCGTTTGACCAGGATGGTCGGCCCGCCGAGGTCATGCGACAGGCGGGTCAGTGTTTCTACGGGCGTGGGGAGATGGGCGAAGCGAAGACGGGGAATCGGAATCATGCGGCAGCCTCCCGGCGGGTCTGTGAAATCCCCCTGCGGCGCAGCAGATCGAGCAGGCGGGGGAGGACCTGCTGGTACAGGCGGTACATCAGCGGCCTGGCCGGGTAATCCCAGGCGCCCACGCCGCGCAGCACCCGGCCGCCCAGGCCTTCTTTGAAGCGGTAGACGCCCCACATGGAATCCCGGGGGGTGAACTCATCCGGAGCGCCCCACAGGTCATACACCCGGCAGCCGGCCGCCTTTGCCCGGCGCATGGCCTCCCACTGCAGCAGGTAGTTGGGCATTTTTTCGCGGTGGGCATCGAGCGACATGCCGTACAGATACCAGGCTTTGCGGGCGAAGCAGAAGAGCACCAGCGCAGCCACCGGCTCCCCTTCCACCTCAGCCACCAGCGGTTCAGCCATCCCGGCCTGGATGAAAGCCGACCACACCTGGTGGTAGTAGCCAGCCGGGCGAATGACGAAGCCGTCGCGCAGCGAGGTGTGGGCGTACATGCGGTAGAGCAGGTCGAGATCCTCCAGGCCGCCCGGGCGCACCTGCACCCCTTTGCGCACCGCCAGGCGCACGTTGTAGCGCGTCTTCTGCTTCATGCGCGCCAGCATCTCCTCTTCGGAGGCCTCCAGGTCGACCAGCACGGTGTTGCGGAACTGCACCTGTTCAGCGGAGAACAGCCAGCCGCAGCGGCGCAGGTCGCCGGTCAGAGTCTGGCCCAGGGGGTCTTCGCTGGCATCCGGCTCTCCAGGGATGCCGTGCCCGAGGGGCACATCCGGGTCGATCTTGGTCAGCAGGGCACCCTGCCGGCGGGCAAAGCCGGCCAGGTCGTCCAGCACCTGCCGGCGCAGGCCGTCGTCGGACCAGTCGGCCAGAAGCGGACCCTTCGGGACGTACTGCACGCGCAGACCAGGATTCAGGCCGGCCGGGCGGACCTCGCGCTGCAGCACCAGGGCAGCGGCCGCGGGGCTGCTCGAACCCTCCCAGATGAGGTAGAACGGCCGCCAGCCGTAGGCGGCCTTCACCCCGGCCCACTGTGCCGTCTGCAGCACGTGGGCATTCGGGAAAGAGGCCACAATCTGGTTCCAGCGCTCTGGTTCGGGGTCGGTGAGATGCATCATGGGTTTGGTTTAACGGTCAGGCTGGTGAAGGGCGAACGCCGGCAGCGGAGCGGCGAGGAAACAATGAATGCCCGGTCGAAACCGGCGCCTGGATCAAGCCGCCGGCGTCCGGCGGCCGGCGTACAGGCGGTAAAGCGCATACAGCACGGGGTTATACACCCGGTCCCAGGGGCCGGCCGCGCGGAAGATGCGGCCGCCGAAGCCGCGTTTGAAGCGGTACACACCCCAGAGCCCGCTGCGGCGGCTGGTGAAGTTCGCCTCCAGGGTGGCTTCATCTTCGTCGGGGATGCCCCACAGGTCATACTCCTGGCAGCCCTGCTGGCGGGCCCAGCGCATGGCCTCCCACTGCAGGATATAGGTGGGCATGCGGTCGCGGTGCTCGTTGCCTGAGGCACCGTAGAAATACCAGGCGCGCCGCCCGCGGGCGAAGACCATCAGCCCGGCCAGGGGTTCGCCGGCATATTCCGCCATCAGCAGCTCGCAGGCGCCGTGAGGGTGAAACAGCTCATAAGCCCGGCGGTAGTATTCCAGGCTGTGGACGCCGAACGAATCGCGCCCGCCGGTGATCACCATCAGGCGGTAAAACGTCTCGATATCCGCCGAGGGGCGGATGACCACGCCTTTCTTCTGCGCCAGGCGGATGTTGTAGCGCGTCTTCTGCTTCATGCGCGCCAGCAGCTCTTCATCGCTGCCCTGCAGGCTCACCACCAGGGTGCGCTGGGGCTGAATGCTGTGCGGGGAGGGGCGAAAGCCTGCGGGCAGGCTGGCACTGGGGGAGTGCGCCTCTTCCCAGCAGTCGGGCTCAACTTTCAGGAAGATGGCCCGCCGCCGGCGGCATTCGGCGTCCACCTCGCGCCAGAAGACCTCGCCGGCATCGGCCCAGGGACCCACCGGTCCGCGCGGGATATAGGCCAGCGAGAATCCCAGCGGCAGCCGGCGGAAGAGGATCTGTGCCCCGGCGCGGGGGGCTCCCGGCTGGCCAGCGGCGAGGCGCGCCACCTCCCAGCCGAAGGCCGCTTTCAGCTGACCCCATTCGCCGGTTTGCAGCACATGCGCATCGGGATACTGGAACAGGAAGTCATCCCACTGGTGGAGATCGAGAACAGCCATCACAACCGTATGCGGCGGTTAGAGGTCGACCAGCACGCGAGTGCCCGCTCCGCTCTCGTTGAGCAGTTCGTAAGCCCAGCCGTTTTCGCGGCGCTCCAGGCGGAACATGCCCTCTTCGGTGAGGAACTTGACATTGCTGTAGCGCGCATCGCGGTAATCGCGCACTTTGCCCGTCTGGATAGCGTCGATCACCTGCTCAATGCCCTGCTCCACCGTCCAGCGCGGCGAAAAGCCCAGCGCCTGGTGGATCTTGCTGAAGTTGACCCAGTAATTGCGCCGGTCGGCGTCGGCACCCTTGTTCACGATCTGGGCATCGGGCACGAACTGGTGGATGATCTCGCCGATCTGGCGGATGGTGTAGTTCTGCTCGTTCGAGCCCACGTTGTAGATCTGGTTGCGGACGATCGAAAGCGGGGTCTCGAGCACGGTCATGATGGCGCGCGCAGCGTCGTCGACGTGTACGAAGGGCCGCCACTGGTCGCCGCCAAAGATGGTGATCTCTTTGTCCACAATCGCTTTGGCGGTGAGCAGGTTGATCACCAGGTCGAAGCGCGTGCGCCCGGAGAGGCCGTAGATGGTGCCGAAACGCAGGATCACCGGCGCAAAGTGGTCGTCGGCCATCTTGAGCAGCACCTTCTCCGAGGCAATCTTGCTGCGCGCATAGAGCGAGACGGGGTTGAGGGCCGAGCGCTCGTCGAGCATCTGGTCGCTGGCGCCGTACACCGAGCAGGTGCTGGCGAAGATAAAGTGCCCCACACCGCTGCCCTTGGCCACCTCGGCGATCATGCGCGTGGCCATCAGATTGATCTCCACCGTCAGCTCTTCATCCAGCGCGCAGGCCGGGTCGCCGACAATGCCGCCCAGGTGGACGACAGCGTCCACGTCGCGCATGGCTTCCACCACGCGGTCGATCTGGCGGAAGTCGGCCTGGATCACCTCCAGGTGCGGGTGGTCGAGCCACTTTTCGATCGGCTCGGTGCCGTAGAGAAGCAGGTCGAGCACACGCACCCGGTAGCCCTTCTCAAGCAGGTGAGCCAGCAGAGCCGAGCCGATGTAGCCCGCCCCGCCGATAACCAGCACGTGGCGCACTTTACGGTCTTCGGGGCGCTCATCCAGACGGCGCTCCGAGCGCACCACATTCTTCCAGACCGAAGCCCACAGACGGGCGGCCACCAGCAGGAACATGGTCAGCAGCCAGGCCAGGATGAGGGCGCCGGCCGGGAAGTTGAGCATTTCTTTGAGAAAGCCCAGACGGATCGTGCCCAGCAGGGTGCCCTGAGCGACATAGCCCAGCAGGCCGAAAATCAGATAAGCCATACTGACCGCCTGAACGACGATCAACACCTTGTATCGGCCGCGGTAGAAGCGGCCGTAGGTGTAAAAACCGCTCAGCGTGAAGATGACCAGGCAGATCAGAGTCAGCAGCCAGCCGCTGCGGCCGTAAGCCTGCAGATATTGCCAGAAGGTCTCCTGGTAATCGATGACCGCATCGGGGTTTCCGACGGCGACAATGTAAAGCAGGCGCACGATCAGCGAGGTGATGATGGCGACATTGACCAGAATGCTGTCTGCAATCAGCCGTACAACACCTTCGAATGATATGCGCCCCCGGATCCGGTTGATAACTTTGATACCCATGATTCACACCCATTCAGGCGGCATTCTGTCCTGCGTTCGTGCCGCTTCGCGGCGTAAAGCGGCGCGCACAGCAGGATAAATTACCGCCTCAATCCTTTATTATTTTGAGGCGAGTTTCTCGTGTACCGGCTGTGAATGCTCGTGAATCACCTGTACAGCTTCACAGATCCTCATGGCCACATCTGGCTCCATATCCGTCCACATCGGGAAGCTCAGACAGTTGGCCGAGAGCCATTCGGTATTCGTCAGCGGCTGGCCCGTATCATACTGGCGGTAAGCCGTCTGACGGTGCACAGGCGGGTCATAATATTTGCGCGTGTCAATATTCTCGGCTGCCAGGGCCAGCGCCAGTTCATCGCGCGAAAGCCCGAACCGCCCGGCATCGATGGTAATGGTGAATTCACGGTAAGAATGGCGGTCGCCCGGGCGGACCTGCTGGAAGCCGATTCCGGGCACGCAGCCCATGGCCTCCTGGAAGAGGGCTGCCGTTTCATTGCGGCTCTCGGCAGCATGCTCCAGGTTGTTCAGGCTCTTCAGGCCCAGCAGCGCGCTGAGTTCGGGCATGCGGGCGTTCAGCCCGGCGAAAGCGCTGTCGTAGCTGCCGTCGTTGCCATATTCACGGCCCATGCGCACGGCTGCGGCCAGATCATCGTGGTTGGTGGCGATGATGCCGCCCTCGCCGCTGATGAGCAGCTTGGTCGGGCTGAGGCTGAACACCTGGGCATCGCCCTGGCGCCCCACTGGGACGCCCTGATAGCGGGCGCCGAACCCGTGGGCAGCGTCGAAGATCAGCTTCAATTTGTATTTATCCGCCACGGCCTGCAGGCCGTCGATATCCGCCGGATTGCCGTAATTATGGACGGCGACGATGGCGGTCGTCTGCGGGGTAACCGCCGCCTCGACCGCCTGCGGGTCGAGCGTGGCGGTCTGCGGGTCTACATCTACAAACACAGGGCGCAGTCCATTCCAGACCAGCGCGCTGACGGTGGCCATAAACGTAAAGCTGGGGACGATCACATCGCCCGAAAGCCCCAGGCATTTGTAAACCAGCATCAGGCCTGAGGTGCAGCTCGAAACAGCTACCGCATGTTTTACCCCTAAATGATCGGCAACAGCCTCTTCAAATTCACGCAGGAACGGCCCTTTTGTTACCATGCCGGTGGAGAGGATCTGGCGGATCCCCGCTTCCATCTCGTCAAACTGCGGCAATACCGGGCGAACCATCGGTACCAGAGAATTAAACGCAGGGCTGCCACCCAGTACAGCAGGAAGTTTTTGCATCATATGCCTCTTTTTTCGGTTTGGTATTGTCCCATCCAGGCCGCGGTCTGCCTCAGGCCTTCCTGTAGCCCTACCTGAGGACGGAAACCGAGAACCTGTGCAGCCTTCTCCGGGCTGCCCAGGGACCTGTAAATATCGCCGGGACGCGGCGCAGCGAACTGGGGCTCCTGCTCGAGAGGCAGGAACTCCCCCAGGATTTCGATCAATTCTAACAGAGTCACTTCACGGCCCGAGCAAACGTTGAACACCTGCCCGCCGGCCTGCGGGCTCCCGGCAGCCAGCATCAGCGCCCGCACCACATCGCCGACGTAGACGAAGTCGCGCTTCTGCAGCCCGTCGCCGTAGATGGTGAGGGGCTGGCCGTCGAGCAAGCGGCGGATGAAGATCGGGATCACGGCGGCGTAGTCGGATTGGGGCGACTGGCGCGGGCCGAAGACGTTGAAAAAACGCAGCGAAGCCACCGGCAGGCCGAAGGCCAGCGTGTACAGGCTGGCGTAGGCTTCGTCCACCTGCTTGGAGGTGCCGTAGGGCGAAAGCGGGCGGGCGGGGGTGCTCTCCTGCAGGGGCAGGTCCGGTGCGTCGCCGTACACCGCGGCGCTGGATGCGATCACCACCTGGCGCACGCCGGCCCTGCGGGCAGCTTCGAAGAGCTGCAGGGTGCCGGCCACGTTGATATCGAAGCATACCTGCGGCTCGAGCATCGACTTCGGCGCGGAGACATACGCCGCCAGGTGGAAGACGTAATCCGCCCCTTCCACGGCCTGCTGCACAGCAGCCGGGTCGCGCAGGTCGCCTTCGATCAGGGTCAGCGCATCCAGCACGGCGGCCAGGTTCTCCCGGCTGCCGGTTGAGAAGTTATCCAGCACGCGCACCTGGTCACCGCGTTCCAGCAGCGCATTCACCAGATGTGAGCCGATAAAGCCGGCTCCGCCAGTCACCAGCGACACCGTCATCTTTACCTGCCCCGGAATCCCAGCATGGTGGGTGGTGTGCGCAGCATGATGATGAGATCGGTGATCAGGCTGCGGTGCTTGATATAGTACAGGTCGTATTCGAGCTTGATAATCGTCTCTTCGATCGTCGAGGCGTAGGAGAAATTGACCTGCGCCCAGCCGGTGAGCCCGGGCTTGACGAGCAGGCGGGCGCGGTAGAAAGGCACATGCTTCTGGAAGTAATCCACCAGCTCGGGGCGCTCGGCGCGCGGCCCCACCAGGCTCATCTCGCCGCGGATGACGTTGATGAACTGCGGCAGCTCGTCCAGGTGCGTCTTGCGCAGGAAGCGACCCACGCGCGTGGCGCGGTTGTCGTGCTCTTTGGCCCACTGCGGCTTGCCGTCGGGCTCGGCGTTGTTGCACATGGTGCGGAATTTGAGGATGGTGTAGGGCTGCCCACCGCGCCCCAGGCGCGTCTGCCCGTAGATGACCGGCCGCCCGTCGTCGAGGATGATGGCCAGGGCCACGAAGGGATAGACCAGCAGGAAGGCCAGCAGGCCGACAAAGCCGCCGGCCAGGTCCATCAGGCGCTTGACCAGGTCGTAAAAGGTGCTGCGGCGGTTCTCATCGACAAACGAGCGCAGGATCCAGTCGCTTTCCAGCAGGCGGATGGGCACCCGGCCGAGCACTTCTTCATATACGGTGGGCATGCGCGAAATCTCGACCCCGTACTGCTGGGCGTCGAGCAGGGCTTTGAACATCTGCGGGGCCATCGGCCCGGAAATGGCGACGATAATGTCGGTTACACTGCTCTCTTTGACGATGTCCATCAGGTCGTCGCTGGTGCCGATCACCGGGACGCCGTGGACTTCGGTCCCCTGCTTCTGGGGGTCATCGTCGATTACGCCTACCACGAAGAAAGGCGGGGGCCAGATCTCCGAGGTGACCTGCAGCAGGCTCTCGCCGGAGCGGCCGCCGCCCACCAGCAAAGCGCGGCGCATGAACTGCGCGGCAGCAAAAATGCGGATGTACAGGTAGCGCCAGCCCAGGGTAAGCCCCGCTGCGGCCGCCACGAACGCGGCCACGCCCCGGCGGGGCGGCCACTGGTTGCGCGGCAGGTCGGAGCTGGCAGAATAGAAGTAAACCAGCAGGTACAGGATAATACCCACGCCCACCGCGGCAGCCACACCCTGCACGGTCTTTTTCCAGTCGCCGGCGCGGCGCACGTCGTAGAGCTCAATTAACAGCACCATCCAGAACAGGGGCAGGAAGAAAAACCACTGGGGCGGGCGGGTGCGGATAAACTCCAGGCCCCAGGTGGGAAAGCGGTCGGCGCTGCCCCAGAAGTAGAGGGCCAGCAGCAGCGCAATGCACGCGACCAGAAAATCTCCCGCCAGCAGGACGACGCGCCGTTCGCCAATGCGCAGCTGCCAGGGGTTCGACTTCTGCACGTACCTGGGCGCGACGACCGCTTTTGCATTCGTTGGGAGTTTGGTTTCAGTCTGCAGCTTCATTCATGATCCCGAGACAGTGCTGCGTTCCAGCCAGGAACACAGGGTCTGCGCTACCTTCTCACGAGACTGACCGCCAGGCTCCACAAAAAAGCCGAACCCCAGGCCAGATGCATGGTTGCAACAGCCAGGGGAGCGCTGATGAGGAGTGGCAGGTCCTTATTCTTCACGGCAAGCTGAGCCCCCACGAAAAGCAGGGCCAGGGTGTATAAACCTAATTCTAACACCAGCAGGCTGCGCGCGGCGGGCATCCAGATGGCAAGCAGGGCCAGGACCAGCAGGCTGAGCACGAAAAGCGGCGGTAGCGCCTGCCGCCAGCGGATTGCAGCCGGATAACGGCGCAGCATTTTTACCTTCCAGTATCCGTAGCGCCAGTACTGCCGCGCCAGCGCAGCGTAATCGGCGCGTGCAAAATACGTGGAACGGATGGCCGGGTCGAGCCAGACTTTTCCGCCAGACAGACGGATGCGGGTGTTGAACTCGTAATCCTCGTTGGTCAGCAGGTCCTCGTCAAAAGGACCGATCTGCTTCACCAGCGAAGCCCGGAACGCACCGAAGGGCACGGTGTCGACGTACTGGGCGTGTTCTGCGTAGCGGTAGAGCGCGTCGCCCACTGCAAGCGGGTGCGCAGCTGCAGCTGCGATGCCGCGTGCCACCCAGCCTGGCCCTCCCGGGCGGATCTCCCACACCCCGCCGACGTTATCACCCCTGCCGGCCTGCAGCGCCTCCACACAGCGCGCCACGTAATCGGGGCGGGGCATGGAATGGGCGTCCAGGCGCACGATCAGGTCCCCGCGTGCAGCCGCCAGAGCGGCGTTCAGCCCGCTGGGGATGGTGCGCCGCGGGTTATCGACCACTCGCAGGTTCAGATCGGGATGTTCTTCGGAAAACGAAGCGATCTGCGCCCGGGTGCGGTCTGTGGATCGACCATCGGCGATCAATACTTCCATACAGGAACGCGGATAGGTCTGCTCATAGAGCGCGCCCAACAGCAGGCGAATGGTCCTCTCTTCATTGTAACACGGCACGATTACAGAAACGAGAGACACGGCCCTAACCTGTAGACTGCATGATGATCCGCGCGGCCCTGTTTTCGGGAGTAATGGGCTGTGCAGGTGCGGTGGGGGACCGTCACCGGCACAGGGATGATTTGTACCACAGAAAAGCGATCCTGTCTGTATCGGTTTAGATTACGGTTCCTGCCCGGATGAAACGAGAATTTAACCAGCCAGGGCGATCATTTCGATCTCGACGGCAGCGCCGCGCGGCAGCGCGCCCACCTGGAAGGCCGAGCGAGCGGGGTAATCGCCGGTGAAGAACTCGGCGTAGGCAGCGTTCATGCTGGCGAAATCGTTGATATCGCGCAGGAAGACGGTGGTTTTGACCACCCGGTCGAGAGAGGAGCCGGCGGCCTCTAGGATGGCCCTGGCGTTCTTCAGGGCCTGGCGGGTCTCTTCCTGGATGCCGCCCGGGACCAGCTCACCGCTGTCCGGGTCGATGCCGAGCTGCCCGGAGAGGAAGATGAATTCGCCGGCGCGCACGGCGGCGGAATAAGGACCGATGGCCTTTGGGGCCTGGTCGCTGTGGATGGTCTGTCTGGCTGTCATGAGTTGCGTCTCCGTATAATTTGAGACCCAGAGGCGGCCCCTGGGTCCTGGGATAACGATGGCTCGGCCCTATTTTACCCGATATGTGGAGGAAAGGCGGGGGGCTAGATTTTTTGCCCCTCCATGTGAACAGCCTGTTTCGCATACTCAGGGGCGTTAAGCCCGCAGCAAGGCGTCCTTCGACTGCGCCTGCTCACTGACACTCGCAGGCTGAGTATGCTTGCATACCGCTCCGGATGCCTTGTTGCACCAATCAGATGCCTGGCAGCGATGAATAGATAAAAAACTACCCCTGTGAGACCCTGACCCTCCCCGCATCAGCACGCCTGCCAGGGGCAGGCTGCCGTGCAGGGAAAGGATTCTGGGCCCCTCCCCTGTGAGTGGCCCGCCGAAGGCGGGCAAGCGAAACGGGGGAGGCGGG
>Ga0207873_1001779_pt1 | contig 19549 bp, 23 predicted proteins | sample BGWIniCompost_FD_187373 | JGI IMG/M metagenome (GOLD analysis project Ga0207873, IMG submission 187373) | Cellulose adapted compost microbial communities from Newby Island Compost Facility, Milpitas, CA, USA - BGW Initial Compost (SPAdes)... ...
TCGCCGCCCGTGATGCGGACGCGCCGGAGGCCCATGCCCGCCATGACGCGGATGATCGTCGCGATCTCCTCGTAGGTCAGCAACTCCTCGCGGCGCAGCCAGGGCAGGCCGCCCTCGGGCATGCAGTACACGCAACGGAGGTTGCACTTGTCCGTGACGGACACGCGCAGGTACTCGATGCGGCGGCCGAACCGGTCGCGCATCCCGTCTGCGGCTGCGCTGGCGCTCGCCTGCTCGACCGCCTTGCGGGCCGCGGCCGCGCGCTCGAGCAGCGTGCTCATCGGCCGGCCTCCTGCGGGACGGGCGGCGTCTGGCCCTCGAGCCAGCGGCGGTCGCCCTCCGCGTAGCGCTCTTCCTTCCAGACCGGAAGCCGGCGCTTGATCTCTTCGAGGAGGTGGCGCGCGACGTCGAACGCTTCGGCGCGGTGCGCGCTCGACACCGCCACGGCGAGGCTCACCTCGCCCACGCGCAACTCGCCGACGCGGTGGACGGCGGCGATCCGGACGCCGGGCACGCGGGCGGCGGCCTCGGCGGCCGTCTCCGCCAGCACGCGCGCGGCCATCGCCTCGTACGCCTCGTAGCGGATTGAAACGACGGCGCGCCCCTCGTTGTGGTCGCGCACGGTTCCGAGGAACAGGACGGCGGCGCCGTGTTCCGGAGCGCCGACCTCGGCGAGCACGGCGGCCGGATCGATGACGTCGTGCGTGACCCAGGTCCGCATGTCAGCCTCCGGCAACCGGTGGGATGAGCGCGACCTCGTCGCCGTCACGGAGCGGAGTGTCCGGCGAGACGTACTCCTGGTTGACGGCGACCGCAGCAGCAGCAGGGATGCGCTCGAACCCGCCTCCGCGGCTGCGAAGGACGTCCACGAGCGTGGCGGCGGTGGCGCCGTCGGGCAGCTCCACCTCGAGCTCGGAGGTCCCCGCGAGGTCGCGGTACTGGGCGAACAGGAGCAGCCGGACACGCATCGTCGTTCAAAAGCAAGCTAGCTCGCGCGCTCCCGGTGAGCAAGCTCCGGCATCCTTCAGCGGGATCCATCGCGGAGCTGGCGCACGCGCTCATGGAACCGAGCGAGCATCACCATGAACCGGGCGTGCTGGCGCGGCGTGAGCACGTCGGCCAGCGCACGCTGATCCTCGCGCCACTGCTCCTCCTGCTGCTTCCGCAGCGCTACCACCTCATCCACCAGCCGCTCGAACTCGTCGTCCGGCGTCGACGGATCGTGCAGCGCCTGGACGAGCTTCTGGCGAAGCTGCCAGGACTCCCGGGCAATGGCGGCGCGCCGCTCGGCAGACGCGCGCAGCAGGTTCTCGAGCCGGGCTCGCCGGTCCGCATCCAGTTCGAGCTCACGCGCCGCCCGGTCCACGAAGCGTGAGAGGATCTCCGCCTCCAGCCGCTCCCGCCGCGGGCCCGCCTCCCACTGCTGCTGTGCGGAGGCCGCGGACGGCGCCGCGAGCACGGCCGCGAGGATGGCCGTCAGGGCGAGGCATGTTGCGTTCACCTTCATGAGTCGAGCTCCGCGAGAAGGAGTTCCAGCTCGTCCACGGACAGCTCGTGCAGGGACGGCGCGATTCCGGCCACGAGCGCGTCATCCTCGGGCCAGTAGGCCTGGAGCAGGCCGGCGGGCGGCTCTACGTCCGCGTCGGGCGCCGTGACCGGCGGCCGGAGCGCGTTCTCACGCAGCACCAAACTGCCCAGCAACAGCACGCCGGCCGTCGCCGCGGCGAGGGCGTAGTGCCTTGCCGCCGGCCGCCAGGGCCGCGCCCGTGCCCCGTATGCGCTCAACACGCGCGCTGCCAGGTCAGGCGGCGCCTTCACGGCGTGCCGGCGCAGGAGCCCCAACAGGTCGGCCTCAGCGCGGCACTCGGCGCACGTCCGAAGGTGCGCCTCCACCGCAGCCCGTTCCGGTCCGGTCGGCCCATCGTGCGCCAGCAACGGAAGCAGGTCGCGGGCGGCGTCGCAGTCCATGCCGCTCATGTCAACAGCTCCCTGAGGCGTTTGATCCCGAGGTGGTAATTGACGCGCGCCGCGCCCGCGGAGCAGCCCGCGATCACGCCGATCTCCTCGTAGGCGAGGCCCTGGTAGACGCGGAGCGTGACGGCGAGCCGCTGCTTCTCCGGGAGGCTCGCCAGCGCCGCCGCCACGCGCGCGGCCTGGGATGGCAGCACGATGCCCGCAGCCAGGTCGGTTTCAGCGGTCATGTTCGCCGCAGCGTCCAGCACCACCTCGCGTCGGCGAATGCTCCGACGCGCCAGCGTGCGCGCGGCGTTGACCGCGATCCGTAGCAGCCACGTGCGGAAGCTCGCCTCGCCGCGGAACCGGTGCAGTGCGCGAAGCGCGTTGACGAACGCGTCCTGCGCGGCATCACGGGCCAGCTCCTCGTCTCCCAGCACGCGCAGGGCAACGTCGTAGACTTCGTCGAGGTGGCGCGAAACGAGGACCGCCAGCGCCTGGCGTTCGCCGGCGCGGGCGCGGGCCACGAGCAGCGCGTCGTCAACGGCGGGCAACGCCGCTGCAGTGTCCGGGGGCACGGTTTCGCTCGCCACGTCTGATAGACGCCCGTGAACGCGCGGCCGTTAAGACGAGCGGCGCCCCATGCCGGCAAACCGCCGGGGGGCGCCGCTCTGCCGCGCTCGGGGCCGTTCCCCGCGTGAGCGGGTGCGGAAGGTCAGACCTTGACCTTCTGCCTGCGGGAGACCTGGCTGCGGAGGTCCTTGGACGGCTTGAAGATCGGGACTGCCCGCGCCGGCACCTCGACGCGGTCGCCCGTCCGGGGGTTCCGCGCCACCCGCGACTTGCGCTTGCGCACCTTGAAGGTGCCGAAGCCGCGGATCTCGATGTTCTGGTGGTTCGCCAGCGCTTCCTTGATCGCGTTGAGCAAGCCGTCGACGACGAGAGAGCAGTCCTTCTTGGTGATGCCGGGGCCGATCGCGTTGGCCACCTGCTCGACGAGGTCGGCTTTGGTCATCGTACCTCCATGCCTGATCCAGGAGTGAGTTGAGCGGGGTCGTTGCTCTCCCGCCGGGCTAATAAGGGACGGCAAACATGACTCGTGGGCCGCGCCACTCGTCTATCGAGCGGACCAGACGCCCCAGAGCTGCCGTCGTCGTGCGCCCCAGGAAGACGTCCAGAAGCGAGGGCCCTTCGCGCGGCGGGCGGATGATCTTCGGTCGGTCCCCGAGGCCTGCCATCCGGCCGGCCGCCGCCACCGCATCGTGAAGGTTGCCGATGCGGTCGATCAACCCGTACTCGAGCGCCTGCCGCCCGGACAGGATGCGCCCGTCCGCGAGCTGACGCACGGTGGCGGGGTCGAGGTTCCGCTCTTCCGCCACCACCTGCACGAACTGATCGTAAAGGTCCATGACCACACTCGAGAGCATCTCGCGATCATCCGGCGTCATCGGGCGGAAGATCGAGCCGGCGTCCTTCTTGTCGGCGCTCTTCACCACCTCGACGGACACGCCGACCCGGTCCATCAGCTCGCTCGCGTTGGGGACTTCCAGCAGCACGCCGATCGAACCGGTGATCGAGCCGGGCAGCGCGAAGATCGAGTCTGCCGCGAGCGCCACGTAGTAGCCGCCGGAGGCGCCCGTGCCCCCGATCGAGGCGACGATGGGCTGCCCTTCCTCCTCGCTCAGCCGCTTGAGCTCGCGGTACAGGCTCTGTGCCGGACCCACCACGCCGCCCGGCGAGTTGATCGCGAGGACGTAGCCCTTGACGGCATCGTTCTCGCGCAGCCGCCGGATCTGCTCCAGGTACTCGCGGTCATCGTCCAGCAGGCCGTTGACCTCAAGCACCGCGATCCGTCCACCCAGGCCGAGGCCGCCCCCATCCTCTCGCCCCGCGAGCACCACGGCGAGCACGATTCCGGCCAGCGTCATGACCACGACGACGGCCAGGCCGAGTGCGACGATGCTGGAACGCCGGGACACGCGAGGCAATCGTTGCTGATGGAGCGTATGCGGCGAGGGACTGGCGCGCAGCTTAACGCCTCGGTCCCTCCCAAGTCAAGTCCTGGCTTCTCGTTGGGCCATCGCCGCCACGAATCGGTCGAAGAGGTAGACCGAGTCGTGGGGCCCGGGGGCCCCTTCCGGGTGATACTGGACGCTGAACACCGGGAGCTCACGGTGTTCGAGCCCTTCCATCGTGCCGTCGTTCAGGTTCACGTGCGTCACCCGCAGTGCCGGCGCGCCCTCGACCTCGTCGCCCGGACCGCGGCGCACGGCGAAGCCGTGGTTCTGCGTCGTGATCTCCACGGCGCCGTCGGCCAGCCGCTTCACCGGGTGATTCCCACCGCGGTGGCCGTACAGCAGCTTGTACGTGCGGCCGCCGAAGGCGCGCGCGACGAGCTGGTGCCCGAGGCAGATGCCGAAGACGGGCGTCCCCGCGTCGGCGAGGCGGCGGATCGCCTCGATCGTGCCGTCCACCGCATCGGGGTCGCCGGGCCCGTTGGAGACGAAGAGGCCATCGGGCTGCAACTCGACCAGCGCCTCGGCCGGCGTGCGTGCGGGCACGATGATGACACGGCAGCCGCGCTCAGCCAGCAGGCGCACCGAGCTCGACTTGACGCCGAGGTCGAACGCCACGACGCGGAACCGCTCTGCCCCGACCGCCGGCACCTCGTACCGCTCCGCCGTCGTGACCGCGCACGTGAGGTCCAGGCCCTCCATCCGCGGGTGCGCCAGGATCCGCTCCATCGCCTCATCCCGCGAGACGCTGGCCGGCGCGATCGCGGCGCGCATTGCGCCAGCCGAGCGCACGTGGCGTGTGACGGCGCGCGTGTCGACTTCGGTCAGGCCCACCACCCCGTGCCGGGCCAGATAGGAATCCAGCGAGTCCCGCGCGCGCCAGCCCGTGCGAAACGCGGAAAGCTCACGCACGATGAACCCGGCAACCTGTGGCACGGCGGACTCGTTGTCCTCTGGCGTGACGCCGTAGTTGCCGATCAGCGGGTAGGTCATCACGACGATCTGCCCGGCGTAGGACGGGTCCGTGAGGACCTCCTGGTACCCGGTCATCGCCGTATTGAAGACGACCTCGCCGAGCGCAACGCCCTCGGCGCCCATGGTTACACCCGCAAACTGCCGGCCGTCTTCGAGAAGGAGGTACCCGGATCGGGACAAGGGACCCACCGCGCTGAATCGTGAAGGTTGAAATGCCGCACGAATTTACGGCAACGCCGCCCGGTGTCAAGCGGAGCCGCCGGTGCCCCACGACCACGCCTCGCCGCCACCCCCGGGTTTCGCCGGCCGGCGCCTGCGCGTATGTTCGCGCCCGCTGCCGCGCCGGCCGCGACGGCCGGTCCAGAGGAATCGTGCGAGTACGGCTGACATGAGCGTTGGCGACAAGCCCACCGTCTACATTCACGCGGATGAATCCTGCCTGGGCGTGCAGTTCAAGGACCGACCCGCGCGCGGCGGCGCCGCCGGCCTGGTCGAGTACTGGAAGGACGGCGCCTGGGTCCGCCGCGATTACTGGATCAGTGAGCCCGCGACGACCAACAACCGCATGGCGATCCGCAGCGCGATCGAGGGGCTAAGCGCGTTGCGCGTGCCCTGCCGCGTCGTGTTCGTCTCGGACTCGGAGTACCTCGTGAAGGGGATGCGGGAGTGGGTCCCCACATGGAGAAAGCGCGGCTGGCGTCGAAAGACGGGGCCCGTGGAGAACGAGGACCTCTGGCGCCAGCTCGTCGATGTCGCCGAGCGTCACGACGTCGAGTGGCGCTGGGTTCGCGGGCACGCCGGCCACCCGCGCAACGAGTACGCGAACGTGCTGGCGATCCGTGCGGCGAAGGAGCAGAGCTCGTCGCACGGGCTCCAGCCGTCAGGCTTCGAGCAGTGGCTGGAAGAGCAGCGTGAGCGGGGCCGCTACCTCGACTTCTTCGAGTTCGCTCCGCCGGGCGACGAAGAGGCTGGGGCCGCGGGCGCGGGGCGCTGAGCCCCGTCGCCCCCTCCCGCACCGTCGCAAAGCGTCAACGCGGATCGAAGACGACGTCGCGACCGAAAACCTCGGCGAAGCTCGCCGCCACCGGCCGCGCCACATCCTGGGCCGTGAGCCCCTCCGCGCCACACCGGGCCATCGAGGTCACGCCGTACTCGCGGATCCCGCAAGGCACGATGGCGCCGAAGTATCGCAGGTCCGGGTTCACGTTGAGCGCGAAGCCGTGGGACGTGATCCACCCGCTCGAGACGCGGACGCCGATCGCGGCAATCTTCTCGTCCCCCACCCAGACGCCCGTCAGCCCCTCGCGCCGGCCCGCAACGATGCCGAAGCCGGCCAGCGCGCGGATCAGCGACTCCTCGATGTCCCGGATGTAGCGGTGCAGGTCGCAGCGGTCCGGCTTGAGGTCGAGGATCGGATACCCGACGAGTTGCCCGGGGCCGTGATAGGTGACGTCGCCGCCGCGGCCGGTCTCGAACAGCGAGATCCCCATCAGCCGGCGCTGCGCCTCATCCGCGAGCACGTGGTCGGGATCCGCGGACGTGCCCAGCGTGATCACGTGCGGGTGCTCGAGCAGGAGCAGCTGGTCGGAGATGCTGCCGGCACGCCGCTCGCGTACCAGCGCCTCCTGCATGCGCAACCCTTCGCCGTACTCCACCGTGCCGAGCCAGCGCGCGCGCAGGGTGCGAGTCGGCGGCAGGTGGTGCCGTGACTCCACCTGCCGCCGACCAGCCTGACGGCGTGCCTGTCGTTCGACCTGCGCGCTCATACGTCAGCTCGCGTCCTCCGGGAACGTCTCGAGGACCTCCTTGAGCCGGGCCAGGAAGCGCGCGGCGTCCGCGCCATCCACGATGCGGTGGTCGTAGCCGAGCGAGAAGAGCGAGCGCAGGCGGATCGCGATCGTGTCCATCCCGTCAACCTCGACGACGACCGGCCGCTTCTCGATCGACCCCGTGCCCAGGATCGCCGCGGTGCCCTCCGGGATGATCGGCATGCCGACGAGGGTGCCGAGCACGCCCGGGTTCGTGATCGAGAACGTCGCCCCCTGGATCTCGTCCGGCTTGAGCTTGCGCTCGCGGGCGCGTGCCGCGAGGTCGTTGATGCGCTTCGCGATGCCGACGAGGTTCAGCTCGTCCGCGTTGCGGACCACCGGGACGATCAGCCCGGGATTCAGGTCGACCGCGATCCCGATGTTGATGTCCCCGCGGTAAATGATGTTGTCACCGGAAACGGTGGCATTGACGCGCGGGAACTCCTTGAGCACGCGGGCGGCGGCAGCGGCCACGAAGGCCGTGTAGCTGACCTTCACGCCCTGCTCCTCCCAGCGCTGCTTGTTGCGGCGCCGGATGCGGTCGATGCGCGTGAAGTCGATCTCGATGAACGAGTGGACGTGCGGCGCGATCCGCTTGGCGAGCACCATGTGCTCCGCCGTGAGCCGCCGGATGCGATCCATCGGCTCGACACGGTCGTTCTCGCGCACCGGCCACTCGGGGTGCCGGACCTGTCCGTAGAACAGGTCCCAGAGCTGGTCCGCATCCATGACGCCCGCAGGGGCCGGGCGCGGCGGCGCCACGGGAGCCGCGGCCGGTGCGGCGGGCGCCGCCGCGGCCGTCCTCTCGCGCTGCTCGAGGTAGGCGAGGATGTCCTGCTTGGTGACGCGGCCGGCGCGGCCGGTGCCCTCGACCTCGGCGAGGTCGACGCCGTGTTCCGCCGCGATCTTCCGGACCAGGGGCGTGGAACGCCGACGCAGCCGCTCCTCCGCCGTCTCGGTGCGCCCGTCGCCCGACGGCACCGCCGCAGCCGCAGGCGCGCGCGTCTCGGCCGGCGGAGCCTCGCGCGGCGCTTCCGGCGCCTTTTCCTCCGGCGCTGGCGCCTCTGCCTTCGGCGGCGCCGCCGTTGGGGCCGCGCCCTTCTCCGTCTCGATGTAGGCGAGCACGCTGCCGACCTCGACCGTCGCGCCTTCCTCCACCTTGATCTCGGCCAGCACGCCCGCCGCCGGCGAGGGGATTTCCGCGTCCACCTTGTCGGTCGAGATCTCGAGCAGCGGCTCGTCCCTGGCCACCTCGTCCCCGACCTTCTTCAGCCACTTCGAGACCGTGCCCTCGGCGATCGACTCGCCCATCTGGGGCATTGGCACTTCGATGCGCGCCATTGCAAGGCTCCGTTGGTGTGGGGCGGCGCCGCGTCCCGCGGCGTCCCCGTCCGTTCTCTACGCTAATACCCCGCCAGGTACCGGCACGCCTCCACGATGTCCGACACCTGCGGGAGGAAGTAGTCCTCGAGCGGCGCGGAGTACGGCACGGGTGCGTCGATGGCCGTCACCCTCAGGATGGGCGCGTCGAGCCACTCGAACGCCCGCTCGCTGATCCGCATCGCGATCTCCCCGGCGATGCCGCCGGTCCGCGTGTCCTCGTGCACGATGAGCACGCGGTTGGTCTTCTTCACGCTGTCGACGATCGCATCGTCGTCCAGCGGGAGCAGCGTCCTCAAGTCCAGGATCTCGACCTCGATCCCGTCCTCGGCGGCGAGCTGCTCCGCCGCTTTCCGGCTCTCGTGGACCATGCTGCCATACGTCACGATCGTGACGTCCCTGCCCTCCCTGTGCACCCGGGCCCGGCCGAGCGGCACCACGTAGTCCTCCTGTGGCAGCACCTCGCGCAGCGCCGGTAGCCGGTAGAGCTTCTTGTGCTCGAAGAAGAGGACCGGGTCCTCGTCCCGGATGGCCGCCTTCAAGAGGCCTTTGGCGTCGTACGCGGTCGCGGGATAGACGATCTTCAGCCCGGGGGTGTGGAAGAACGCCATCTCCGGGTTCTGCGAGTGGAACGGTCCACCCCGTACCCCGCCGCCCACCGGGCCGCGCACGACCAGAGGCAGCGGGCCTGCGCCCCGGTACCGCGATGTGGCGATGTAGTTCGTCAGGACCTGGTACGCGGACGACACGAAGTCCATGAACTGCATCTCGACCACGGGACGCCGCCCCATGTGCGCCGCGCCCGCGGCCGCGCCGGTGAAGCCGGCCTCGCTGATCGGCGTGTCGATCACACGCTCCGGGCCGAAGTGCTCGAGGAAGCCCTCCGTGACCTTGAACGCGCCGCCGTAGACCCCGATGTCCTCCCCCATCAGGAAGACGCGCTCATCCGCCTCCATCTCCTCCCAGAGCGCTTCCCGGATGGCCTCCAGCATCGTGACCGGCTTGCCCAGCTCCGTGTGCCGCACGTTCTCCGGCTTTTCTCGCCTCATCGCGCGCGGGGAAACCGTCGTCGCCATCGTTCACGCTCTTGGGGTCGGTAGCGGCACGGCCGCGAAAGCGCGCTGAAAATGGACGCGGCGCCGGGCAGGGTCAAGCCGGCGCTTGCACCCCGTGGCCCGACTCTTGCCCCTCCTCCCAACGCCGCTGCGACCGCCCGCCGAACAGCGCAAAAGCGCCGGGCAGGCCGCCCGGCGCCTCGAGAGCGTTTCCCGATCGAAAAGGGGGAGCGGTGCACGAACCACCCGCCCGGTCAGCGCAACGGAGCTGGACCCGCCGCGCGAAGCGCCGCGCCCGGTCGCCCCTCCCGCCAGCGGGAGAGGCGCGCACGCCCGAGCGCTCCGTGCTCGTCCTCCGTCGTGAGGATGGCCAGACGCTCGGCGCGTACGAAACCCGCTACGACATCCGCCACGGCTACGGCAAGGAGCGGACGATCATCCGGCCTTGACGCTTCCCCGCTCCGGTCCCAGCGCGGGTCCGCCGTTACGGCTGCCCGGGCGGCTGCTGCTCGCCCGTGGCGCCCGCCGCGGGCGGCTGCTCCGCCGTCGAAGCCCCGCTGCTCTGCTCCTGCTGTTCCGGCTGCTGCGTCGGCAGGATGGGCTGTGGGGCCGCCGGGGCCGTCTGCCGGAGCTCCTGCCGCAGGATCGACTCCGGCCGCTGCGCCCTCGTGGACAGGATGGCGAGGACCAGGGCCAGGGTCATGAAGACGGCCCCGCCGATCCACGTCGCCTTGGTCAGGATCGTCGCCGCCTGGCGTCCACCAATAAAGGTATCCGTGCCGGCGCCGCCCATGGCCGCCAGCCCGCCGCCCTTCCCCGCCTGGAGCAGCACCACGATCATCAGCAGGATGCCATCCAGGATGAGGAGTGCCAGAAGAATTCCGAACACGTTCTGTTCGCTCCCGCTCGACTGGAATGTAACCCCTAAAGCTCGCGACGGAACGGGTTTCCGTCAAGGTTGCCAAGCGTTTCCGCGTGAGGGCCCCGCACGCGCGGGTCTCAACCGGGGCGCGCGGCGCCGATCGCGGCGAAGCTCGCCGGGTCCAGGCTCGCCCCGCCAACCAGCACCCCGTCCACGTCCTTCGCGCCGAGCAGGGCCGCGGCGTTGTCCGGCTTGACCGAGCCGCCGTACAGGATGGGGGTCGCGGCCGCCGTGGCCTCGCCGGTGTGCTCCGCGAGCCGCCGGCGCAGCACCGCGTGAGCCGCAGACGCGTCTTCCGGGGTGGCGTTCACGCCCGTTCCGATCGCCCAGACCGGCTCGTACGCGATCATGAAGCGCGGCCGGTCGCTGGCGGGAACCACGGCGAGCACGGCGTCGAGCTGGCGGAGGATCACGTCCTCGACGCGCCCGGCCCGGCGCTCCTCCAGCGTCTCGCCCACGCAGACGACCGGGACCAGCTCGGCATCCAGGGCAGCGGCCACCTTGCGGGCGACCTGGTCGTCCGACTCGCCGAAGAGGTGGCGCCGCTCGGAGTGGCCCACGAGCGCGTAGCGCGCGCCCGCATCCCGGGCCATCGCAGCGCTGACCTCGCCCGTGAACGCGCCCTCCGCTTCCCAGTGGATGTTCTGCACGCCCAGCCCGAGGTCCGGGCGGTCCCGGAGCATCTCAGCCGCGACGGTCAGCGAAACGGCGGGCGGGAAGAAGAGCACGGTGCGATCGGCGCGCGGCGTCCACCGGGCCTTGAAGTGGCGGAAATACTCGCGCGTCGCCGAGGGCCCCCGGTTCATCTTCCAGTTGCCCGCGATCACCGGTGTGCGCCACGGCGCCGCGCTGCTCATGCGTCGCCGCTCCGGTCCAGCACCGCGACGCCAGGCAGCGTGCGGCCTTCGAGGAACTCGAGCGATGCGCCCCCACCGGTGGACACGTGCGTCATTTGATCCGCGAGGCCCGCCTCCTGCACGGCGGCGACGCTGTCGCCTCCGCCGACGATCGTCGTTGCACCGCGCGCCGTCGCGTCCGCGAGCGCGCGGGCAACACCGACGGTGCCGTGGGAGAACTCCTCGATCTCCGCCATGCCCATGGGGCCGTTCCACAGCACGGTGCGGGCGCGGTCCACGTACTCGCGGAACGTCGCGACCGTCTTGGGCCCAATGTCCAGGATCATCCCTTCCGGCGGCACCGAATCGCGGTCGAGCAGCCAGGTCCTCGCCCCGGGCTTCGCTTCGCCAGACACCACGCAGTCCACCGGCAGCACCAGCTTCTCGCCGGCCCGCTCCAGGAGCTGCCGCGCCAGCTCGACGCGGTCCTCCTCGACCAGCGAGCGGCCGGTCTGGAGCCCGAGCGCGCGGAAGAACGTGTTGGCCATGGCCCCGCCCACGAGCAGCGAGTCCACGCGCGGGAGCAGGTTTTCGATCACGTCGATCTTCCCGGAGATCTTCGCGCCGCCGATGATCGCGACGAACGGGCGCTCGGGTGATTCGAGCGCCTTGCCGAGCATGGTGAGCTCCCGCTCCATGAGCAGCCCCGCCACGGCGGGCCGCCCCTCCTGCCGCACGATCTCCGCGACGCTGGCGGTGGATGCGTGCGCGCGGTGCGCAGCGCCGAACGCGTCGTTCACGTACACGTCCGCCAGCGCGGCGAGTCCTTCGGCGACCTCGCGCTCGTTGGTCTCCTCGCCCGGCAGGAAGCGCACGTTCTCGAGCAGCAGCACGTCGCCGTCGCCGAGCGCCTCGGCGGCGGCGCGCGCTTCGGCGCCCACGATGTCCGGTACGAAGCGGACCTCGGCGCCGAGCACTTCAGAGAGACGGGCGGCGACCGGCCGGAGCGAGTACGCCTCGTCCCAGCGGCCCTTGGGACGTCCGAGGTGCGAGACCAGGATGACCCGCGCGCCGCGCTCGGTGAGGTACCGCAGCGTCGGCAGCGTGGCCTGGATGCGCGTGTCATCCGCGACACGGCCATCCTCGAGCGGGACGTTGTAGTCCACGCGCACGAGGACCCGCCGGCCGCGATACGCGCTGTCGGGCAAGTCGCGAATGGTCAGTGTTCGCACGTGGAGCCTCGAGTCGGTTTCGTCGATGCCGCCGCGATACGCGGCGCAACCGAACGCGCGTCAACGTATCAGGGTGCCGCGTGCCGATCAAGCAACGCGGCGGGGACGCCCCGGCGCCAGCGCCCACGCGGCTGGCATGGCAGGACTTCTGAGCCCGCGGCCCGGTCGTGCTTCAGCGTTCGGCCACGAACGGGAGCAGCGCGGCCAGGAGTTCTTCCGGGGCCTCCCAGTTGGGCGAGTGGCCGGCGCCCTGGATGCGAACGAACACCGACCGCGGAATCAGCGCCGCGGCCCGCGCACCGTGGGCCGCCGGGAGGAACCGGTCCTCCGCGCCCCACAGGACCAGCGTCGGCGGACGGAGCGCAGCGAGCTCCTCGTCATCCAGGACCTCCCGCTGGCCGCCGAGATCGCAGAACTGCGCGATGGCCTCCGCGAGGACGCGGACGTCCCCGATGCGTGCCGACCACCAGAGATAGTCCACCAGGGCCGCGGCGTGCTCGGGAGTCAGGGGACGGCTCGTCAGCACCCGGTCCAGCAGCCAGCGCGTGCCCAGCCGGCTCGGGGTGAGCAATGCCGGCCCCACCAGCGGCAGGCAGGCCAGCCGGACGAGCACGGGCAGGTCCCGGCCGAGCCCCGCCGAATCCAGCAGCACCAGCCGGTCAACCCGGTCGGGCCGGCGCTGCGCGAGCCGCAGCGCGGCAAGCCCGCCGAACGACGTCCCGACCAGCGTGCACCGCTCCACCCCGATCCGCGAGAGCCAGTCCTCCACCACCCCCGCCACGTAGCCGCCGAGCGGCCCGGCGGGAGCTGCCGGGCCCGACAGCCCGAAGCCCGGGAGGTCCAGCGCGAGGACGCGGCACTGGCGGGACAGCGGCCCGATGATGCGGTACCAGTTCGCCGCGCCGCCGCTCGCGCCCTGGAGCAGCACGACCGTCGGCCCGGCGCCGCCTGCCGCCAGATAGTGGAGCCGCGTCCCGGCGGCCTCCACCTCGCGGCTCTCGGCCTCGACGCCACCCAGCTCGAGCAGGCGCTCCATCGCGGACCGGAGCCCCTCCCGCGCCGATGACGAAGGGCCACGGCGCTCCCACTCGCCGTGGCCCTGCCGCCCGGGCTCAGCCGCCCGGGTGTTGTGGCGATCCCGCTTCACCTCGTGGCGTGCTCTCCCGCAACCTGCACCGCGAACCGTACCGGGTCGCGGCCACGCGGGGACAGCTCCAGCGTGGTGTCGCAGTAGCTACAGCGAATCAGCCCCACGGGCGCTCCACGGCGGATTTCCGCGCCATCCCGGTGGCTGCAGACGGGGCAGCGGTACGTCCCGTACTGTGCCTCCTCTCGTTCCGGCATGTCGCTCTCCTCCCGTGCTCGGGGTGCCAGGCCGCCCCCTCGCGCGCGCCAGATGCGTGCCAGCCGCCCTGACGCCCGCCGCGGCCGCGCGCCGCGACCACGGGTGCGTCCCTCCCGTCCGGCGCGAGAGACCGGACCACATCAATAAACCTAGAGACCTGTCCGGCCGTCACATGCGCTCCGCGATGTAACGTGCCAGCTCAACACACCGCAGCGAGTAGCCCCACTCGTTGTCGTACCACGCCAGCACCTTCACCAGCCGCTCGTCGACGACAAACGTGGAGAGCGCGTCGACAATCGAGCTGGCCGGGTTGCCGATGTAATCCACGCTCACGAGCGGCTCCTCTGACACGGCAAGGATGCCCTTGAGGTTGGTCCGCGAGGCCTCGCGGAATGCGTCGTTCACGGCATCCACGGTCGTCGCCTGCTCGACTTCCGCGGTGAGGTCGACGATCGACACATCCGGCGTCGGGACGCGCATCGAGATGCCGTCCAGCTTGCCCTTGACCTCGGGGATCACGAGCGAGGTCGCCTTGGCGGCGCCGGTGGTCGTTGGGATGATCGACATGGCCGCGGCACGGGCCCGGCGCAGGTCCTTGTGCGGCAGGTCGAGGATCCGCTGGTCGTTGGTGTAGGAGTGGACCGTGTTCATGAGGCCGCGCCGGAAGCCGAAACGGTCCAGCAGCACCTTGACCACCGGGGCGAGCGCGTTGGTGGTGCAGCTCGCGTTGCTGATCACGTGGTGCTGGGCCGGATCGTACTTCTCCTGGTTGACGCCCAGCACGATGGTGATGTCCTCGCCCTTCGCAGGCGCGGTGATGATCACCTTCTTCGCGCCGGCGGCGAGATGCTTGGCAGCGTCCTCGCGCGTGGTGAAGCGGCCGGTCGCCTCGAAGACGATATCGACTTCGAGATCCTTCCAGGGCAGGTTGGCGGGGTCCTTCTCCGCGGTCACGCGGATCTCATCGCCGTCCACCTTGAGCCCGCCCTCGGTGGCTTCGACCTCGCCCGGATACTTGCCGTGGACGGAGTCGTAGCGGAGCAGGTGCGCGAGCGTCTCGGCATCCGTGATGTCGTTGATCGCAACAAAATCGAGATCTACGCCGTGCTTCTTGGCCGCGCGCAGGATGTTGCGGCCGATACGGCCAAAGCCGTTGATTGCCACACGTGTCGCCACGGGGACCTCCGGAGATCAGGTTTCCAGCAAGCGCCGCACATCGAGCGCGCGGGCGAAGGTCAGCACGCTGATGGCCCGTGCTCCGGCCGCGACCAGCGTGGCGCCGCACTCGAGTGTGGTGGCGCCCGTCGTCAGCACATCGTCCACGAGCAGCAGATGACGTCCCTTCAGGGCCGTCTTCAAGTCTCCGGCCACGCGGAACGATCCAGCCACGTTAGCCCGGCGCGCAGCCGGTTGCAAGGTCGTCTGGCTGGCTGCCGCGGAGGAGCGCTCGAGCGCCAGCAGAACCGTACGACCAGTGCGAGCAGCGAAGCCGCGTGCGAGCAGCTCCGCCTGGTTGTACCCCCGTTCGCGGATGCGGCGCCGCGTCGTGGGGACGGGGACCACAGGCAGCGGCGTTTCGTCCTGGGCAACAGGCAAGTGGACCGCAGCCATCGCTTCGGCCATCGGCTCGGCGAGCGCGCGCCAGCCGCGGTACTTGAGCTGGTGCACGATGCGGTCTGCCGGTGGGTGCAGCAGGAAGGCGGAACGCGCGAAGCGGAGCCAGGGGGGCCAGTCCTCGCACTCGCTGCACACAGGGCCCGGCGCCCGCCCGGTCCGCAGAACGGGCGCGCCGCAACGCGGGCAGGAGGGCGGCGGAATGGCGCGGAGCCGCGCGCGGCAGCGCACGCAGATGAGTCGGCGTGACGGGTCGCCACGACTCGGCTGATCACAGCCCAGGCAGACCGGCGCGAAGACCAGGTCGAGCAGGCCGGCGGCCATGCGCCTGAACAGGACGGACAGCGATCTGTCGTGCGCCATGCCTGGGATCGTCCGGCCCGGTGAGCCCCGCCGCCGCGGACGGCGCGGCGCCGCTCACCAACGTCAACGATGCAGAGGATGGCGTGATGGGTGGGACAGAACCATGGCTGGAAGCGACGCGCCGCGCCGCCCGCGGGCCACGTCGGCGCGTGCCGGCTCCCACGTCGTCGTGCCTCGCAGCCCGTTCCGCCCGCCTTCGCGCTGGCCTCGACGCACGATCAGCGCGCGAGGGCGCCCAGCGCCGCGCGCATCGCATCGACCGGCGCCGGCGCGCCCCACCAGCGCTCGAACGCCGCGGCCCCTTGCGCGATCAGCATCGGGATCCCGTCCACCGCGGGGATGCCGAGGGAGCGCGCGCTCGCGACCCACGGCGTCGGCTCGGAGCCGTACACCATGTCCAGCACGGCGCCGACGGAGCCGAGGGCCGAGAGGTCGAGCGGCAGCGGGTCGCCCGGCCGGAGGCCGAGCGGCGTCGCGTTCACCACGAGATCGAAATCCTGGCCGCGAACGTCGGCCTCGCTCGTCGCCGTGTGGATCGCGAGCCGCCCCGCATCGAAACGATCCTTCAGCTCCTGCACCCGCGAGGGCGTCCGGGCGAGCACGGTCACCGCGGCATCGCCCTCCTCCTCGAGCGCCGCGAGCGCGGCACGCGCCGCACCGCCCGCGCCCAGCAGGAGCACGCGTGCGCCTTTCGTTGTCGGCACGAGCTCACGCGCCGCGGCGCGGAAGCCGGCGACATCCGTGTTGTCGCCGCACAGCGCTCCGCCCTCGTGCCAGAACGTGTTGCACGCGCCCGTGCGCGCCGCCGCTGCTGCAGCGCGGTCCAGGACACGGCACGCGGCCTCCTTGTGCGGGACCGTCACGTTGCCGCCGCCGCCCGCGAGCGCGATCCCGCGCATCAACCCGGGCAGCGTCTCCGCTGTGCAGCGCAGCGCCACATAGACGCCGTCTGCACCAGCCGCGCGGAACGCGGCGTTCTGGATCAACGGCGAGAGAGAGTGGGAGACAGGGTCGCCGAGAAGCGCGAACAGCCGGGTTGTCGCCGAGACCTGCATCACGGCGCAAGGATCGGGGTCAGCCGGTCGAACACGCCGGCCACCGCCTGGCGGAGCTGATCGAACGTGCGGCGATACGCCTCCGCGTCCGCGCCGAACGGGTCCTCGACGGGGTCACCCCGGCCCTCGCCTTCGATGAAGTCCGTGATGAGCGCCACCTTCTCTGCCCCGCCGAGCTCCACCACGCCGATGATCTGCGACGCGCTCATGGCCAGCACGAGGTCGGCCCATTCGACGAGCTCGCGCGTCAGCGGCCGCGAAGTGTGGGTCGAGAGGTCGAGCCCGCGCTCCGCCGCCACCTGCACCGCACCCTCGGATGCGGGCGCCCCCGGCGCCGCGGCCACGCCGGCGGACTCCACGGCGATGTGCTTCCATGCCCGTCGCTCCGCCTCGTCGCGGGCGATCACCATCGCCAGCGGGCTCCGGCACGTGTTGCCCGTGCACACGAAGAGGAGGTTGTACGTCGTCGGGCCGCTCTGGTCGGAACCGCGTTCATCCGAGCTCATCGATTTCGCCCACTACCTGTCTCAGTTCGTCCACGGACACCGCGCCGGCGCGCAAGAGTCGCGGCCGCCCGCCCGTGACCGCGAGCACGGTCGAAGGCAAGGACGGCGGCAGCGGCCCGGCGTCGAGGATCCACACCGGCTCGCCGGGCGCGAGCGCGTCGAGCACGGCCCGGACGGCCTCGGCCGTCGCGGCGGGCGGCTCGCCCGGCAGGTTCGCGCTCGTCGAGGTGATCGGCTCCCCCAGCTCGTCGAGCACCGCCAGCACCGCCGGGTGCGGCGATGCGCGGATCGCCACCGTGCCGCCTTCGCCCACCACCTCGGGCGGGAAGTTCCCCTGCGTTGCCCGCAGCACGAGCGTCAGCGGCCCCGGCCAGAACGCGCGCGCGAGCCGTTCCGCCGCTTCCGTCCACTCCAGGCCGGGCACATCCTGCGCGCCGCGCACGAGCAGCAGGAACGGCCGCGGCGTGCCGCGCCGCTTCAGACGCGCGAGCCGCGCGAGCGGGTCCGCGCGCAATGCGCACCCGAGCCCGTACACCGTCTCGGTCGGGTGGGCGACCAGCCCGCCATCCCGGAGGTACACGGCCACGCGGGACGCGTGCCGCTCGCGGTCCTCGGCAGTCCGGAACGGGATCGAAGTGTGTGCGCTCACGTATGGCTCACGGCGACGCGGTCAGCGCCGCCCGGTGGCCTGCGCGCAAGCCGTGCCGCGACGCGCGGCAAGCACCGCTTCCGCGAGCTCCAGGTCCGCCGGCGTCGTGACCTTGATGTTCGCACGCGACCCTTCGACGAGCACGACCTCGCCGCCATAGTGCTCGACCAGGGCCGCGTCGTCCGTTCCGGTAATGCCGTCCTGCGCCGCACGGCGGTACGCGCCGACGATCATCGCGCGCGGGAACGCCTGCGGCGTGAGCGCATGCCAGAGGCCATCCCGCTTGCGCGTCTCGACCACCGCGCGCCGCTCGTCCGCGAGCTTCAGCGTGTCCACGACCGGCACGCCGACGACGGCGCCGACGCCGCGCGCCGCCGCGGCGATCGCGCCATCCACCTCCGCGGCAGTGACGAGCGGCCGCGCCGCGTCGTGGATCAACACCACATCGACATCAGCGGGCACCGCCTCGAGCCCGTTGCGGACGGAGTCGCCGCGCTCCGCGCCACCGGCGACCACGCTCACCCGCGGATCCACGGCGGTGAGCCATTCGGGCGGCTGCGCCGCCTCCTCTGGCGCCAGCGCCACGATCACCTGCACCACCGCCGGGTGCGCGAGGAACGGCCGCAGCGCATGCAGGAGCATGGGCTCGCCGGCCAGCTCGAGCAGCGGCTTGCGAACGCCTCCCATGCGCCGGCCCGCGCCCGCCGCGGGCAGAACGGCCACAGCCCGCACGCTCATCGGAACAGCAGCTCGAAGAGCGTGCGCACGTCCGGCACGGGCACGACCTCGATGCCGGCGGGCGCCTCAGGCGGGACCGCGCGGCGCGGCACGTACGCCCGGCGGAACCCCATTCGTGCAGCCTCGCCGAGCCGCCGCTCGATCTGCGCGACCGGCCGCAGTTCGCCGCCCAGCCCCACCTCGCCGACGAACACGGCGTCGCCCGGCACGACCCGGTCGAACACGCTGGAGGCGATCGCGGCGACCAGCGCCAGGTCTCCCGCGGGCTCTGCCAGCCGCACGCCCCCGACCACGTTCAGGAATACGTCGAGCTGGCCGAACGCGATCCCCGCCCGCTTCTCCAGCACGGCCAGCAGGAGCGCGAGGCGCTGCCGGTCGAACCCCGTCGCCACGCGCTGCGGCGCAGCGTAGCTCGTGCGCGCGCACAGCGCCTGCACTTCCACGAGCAGCGGCCGCGTGCCTTCCATGGTCGCCACCACCGCGGACCCGCTCACGCCTTCCGTACGTTCACCCAGGAACAGCTCCGACGGGTTCGGCACCGGCACCAGGCCCGTGGGGCTCATGCGGAAGACGCCGATCTCGTCCACGCCGCCGAACCGGTTCTTCGTGGCGCGCAGCACGCGCGAGTCCAGGCCCGCGCCGCCCTCGAAGTACAGGACGGTGTCCACGATGTGCTCGAGCGTCTTGGGCCCCGCGACCATGCCGCCCTTCGTCACATGACCCACGAGGAACACCGCGACGCCCGCCTCCTTGGCAAAGCGCTGCAGCCGCGCCGCGCACTCCCGCACCTGCGTCACGTTGCCCGGCGCGCCGTCGAGCTCAGGCGTGTAGACCGTCTGGATCGAGTCGATGAAGAGCGCGGCGGGCCCACGCGCCGTTGCGTGCTCCAGGATCGCATCCAGCTCGGTCTCGGCGAGGAACGTCACCTCGCCGGTCCCGTTGCCGAGTCGATCCGCGCGCATTCGCACCTGCGCGGCGCTCTCCTCGCCGGAGACGTAGAGCGCGGGGCGGCCGGCGCGCTCGAGCCGCGCGGCGACCTGGAGGAGCAGCGTGCTCTTGCCGATGCCCGGCTCGCCGCCGATCAGCACCAGCGATCCGCGCAC
>Ga0207873_1001782_pt1 | contig 19531 bp, 20 predicted proteins | sample BGWIniCompost_FD_187373 | JGI IMG/M metagenome (GOLD analysis project Ga0207873, IMG submission 187373) | Cellulose adapted compost microbial communities from Newby Island Compost Facility, Milpitas, CA, USA - BGW Initial Compost (SPAdes)... ...
CGACCACGCGATATGCTCCGGCACCACCCGCGCCGTCCCACTGTCGCGATCCCGATGAGCTCACCCGCTGCACCTTCGACCGCGCCGATCATCGATGGCCTCGTCCTCTCGGCGGGCCGCTCCCGGCGGATGGGCCGCCCGAAGGCGCTCCTCCCCATCGACGAGGAGACGTTCATCGAGCGAGCGATCCGGGTGCTGGTCGAGGGCGGCTGCCGCGAAGTCTTCGCGGTCGTCCCCGCGGACGCGGACGGCGTGACGCGCCTCGCCGAGCAGGCCGGTGCGCAGATCGTCGTCAACCCAGACGCGGACTCGGACCAGGCGACGTCGCTGCGCCTCGGTCTGGAGGCCGTCGGGGACGACGCCGACGCGGTCGCGGTGCTCCCGGTGGACCATCCGCTCGTCTCGTCGGAGACGGTGCTGCGGCTTCTCTCGAAGTATCGCGAGGCACGCCCGGCGGTCGTGCGGCCGGTCTACTGCGGCGTGCCCGGCCATCCGGGGATCTTCTCGCGGCGCCTCTTCCCCGAGCTGCTGGATCCCGACCTCCCGGAGGGCGCGCACACGGTGATCGAGGCGCATCGGGACGAGGTCGTGGACGTGGAGGTCCGGGACATCGGTGTGACTGCGGACATCGACTCGCCCGACGATTACCGTCGGCTGGTGGAGGGGACGTGCTGACCGGGGGCGGGCCGACCGGGCCGGCAGCCGCGGGGCCTACCCGTGAGCCTGGCGCGGGAGGCGTGCGCACGGATCGGGACGTAGGCGCAGGCGACGTCGTGACCGCCGCGGACGCGGCGCGTGCTGCGCTCACGGCGTACGAGGGCGGCCCGGCGGTGGCCGTGGTCCTGCAGCTGGACGGGCCGGACGCGGGGCGCCGGCTGCTGGTGCTCGAGACCGGCGAGGCGCGTGGATCGCTCGGGTCGCCGACGCTGGACGCGCAGGCGGCGTCGCTCGCGCGCCAGGCGCTCGGGGTGCGGGCCGCCACCGGGGGCGCCGAGGTGGTAGAGGTGGCGGAGGGCGCGCGCCTCTACGTCGAGGTGCACGTCGCGCCCGAGGAGCTGGTCATCGTCGGCGCCGGGCACATCGCGGTGCCCCTGGCGCGCCTGGGGGTCATGCTCGGCTACCGGGTCACCGTGCTGGACGACAGGGAGGAGTTCGCGATGCCGGCGCGGTTTCCCGAGGAGGCGACGGTGCTGCGCATGGACTTCGGCGATCCGTTCCGCGGCGTGGCGATCGGGCCGCGCACGCACGTACTCCTGGTCACGCGGGCGCACAAGTACGACTTCGACTGCCTGAAGCACCTCCTCACCCGCGACCCGCTCCCGCGCTACATCGGCATGATCGGCAGCCGGCGGAGGGTGCGGGCGACGTTCCAGGCATTGCTGGAGGCGGGGATCCCGCGCGAGCGGGTGGCGCGGGTCTCGGCGCCGGTCGGGCTCGACATCGGCGCGGAGACGCCGGAGGAGATCGCGGTCAGCATAGCCGCGGAGCTGGTGGCGGTGCGGAGGATGGGGGTGGGGGCGGTGGGCGCGGTAGGCGCGACGGGCGCGAGCGCGGCGGGCGTCGGCGCACCGGTCGCCAGCGCGTCGGCCGCCGGCGGGATGGGCGTCGGGGCGTCGGACGCGGGAGCAGCGAGCACGGGCGACGCCGTGGACCCAGGCAACGCGCGTCCCGCCGATAGTGCCCAGCCCGCCGAATCTGCCGGCGCCGCCGCCCCCCACGCGCGCCGCTCCCCCCTCCCCCTGTCCGCGAAGGAACGCGTGCTCGATCGGCTCTTGCCGGAGGTGGATCATGGATGACGCGGCCGTGCAGCGGGCGGTGCTGGAAGCGGCGCGGAGCGGACGCAGGGCGGCGCTCGCGACGGTGGTCGGGACCCGGGGATCGGTGCCGCGGCACGTGGGAAGCAAGATGGTGATCGAGCCGGGCGCGGGGCTGGTCGGCACGATCGGCGGCGGGTGCGGCGAAGCGGACGTGATCGCCGCGGCGGAGGAGGTGGTGCGTACGGGCGAGCCGCGGCTCGTGCGGGTGGAGCTGCTCGACGCGATCGATTCGTGGAGCCCCGCCGTGTGTGGCGGCGTCATGGAGGTCTTCGTCGAACCCATCACCCCGGATGAGCATGTGGAAGCGATATAATGCCTTCCTGCGCAAGGCGCCGGAGCTGACGGTCCACTGGAGGGACGAGAAGACGGGCGCCCGGGCGTGGCTGGTCATCAACTCGCTGCGTGGCGGCGCGGCGGGCGGCGGCACGAGGATGCGCCCCGGGATCACGGACCGGGAGGTCGTCTACCTGGCGAAGGCGATGGACCTGAAGTTCTCGGTCTCCGGTCCGGCGATCGGCGGCGCGAAGGCGGGGATCGACTTCGACCCGACGGACCCGCGCAAGGGCGAGGTCCTGGAGCGCTGGTACCGGGCGATCATGCCGTACCTGCGCAACCTCTACGGCACGGGCGGGGACCTGAACGTGGACGAGGTGCTGGAGGTCATCCCCACGTTCCAGCGCCTGGGCCTCCAGCACCCGCAGGAGGGGGTGGTGCGGGGGCACCTCGCCCTCGACGGCGACCGCTTCGGTCGCATCATTCGCAACCTGCAGGAGGGGGTCGAGGCGCCGGTTCCCGACGCGATCGGGGTGCCCGGGTTGCGGCTGACCGTCTCGGACATGATCACCGGGTACGGCGTCGCGCGAGCGATCGAGCACTTCTATGCCAGGCGCGGCCGCTCGCTGGAGGGAGTACGGGTCCTGCTCGAAGGGTTCGGGAACGTGGGCGCGGCGTGCGGCGTCTACCTGGCCCGGGCCGGCGCCCGGATCGTGGGGATCTCGGATGCACGTTCGGCGCTGGTCGCGCCGGGGGGGCTCTGCGCCGCCGAGGTCGAGGACCTCATGCGTCGCAGGGAGAACAAGCTGCTGCCCGACGATCCGCGGAAGCTGCCGGCGGCCGACCGGGACCGCTTCGACGACACGCCGGCCGACGTGTTCGTCTGCGCCGCGGTGTCCGGCTCCCTCACGCCGGAGCGCCTGGACCGGCTGGCCGCGGCGGGCGTGAGCGTGATCGCGAGCGGCGCGAATCACCCCTTCCGTGAGGTGCGGCTGGGCTCGACCCGTGTCGCCCAGTGCGCCGACCGTCGCTTCTCCGTCCTGGCCGACATTCTGGCGAACTGCGGGATGGCGCGGACGTTCAGCTATCTCATGGAAGAAGGCGCGCGCCCCGAGGCCGAGCCGATCTTCCGTGCGGTGGACCAGACGATCCAGGACACCCTCGACGAGGTGCTCGACCGGAACGGCCACCGCGTCACAGGTCTGCTCGCGGCCACCTTGGGCCTCGGGTTGGACCGCGTCGGCGCTCCCTGATCCGCCTGCGGCGGACACGCTCGGGGAGGCGTCGCATGCGGCGCCACTCCTCCCACCGGATGAGGCGCTCGAGATCGTCGACCGGCCCACGTTCGTCCGCCAGGCCGGACTCCCGCTTGAACTGCTGCCACTCCATGTAGGCGTCGACCAGCCGACCGGGCCTGTACGGCCCGCGCATCTCGAAGTCGTAGTCGTGGAGTTCCGCGTACGCGGAGCGGGGCGAGATGAACCCCGACCGGAAATATCGGCGCGGAAGCCGGAACGTGTCGTCGTACGGCATGCGTAAACCTCGTCGCTGGTGGCCCGGGTCCACGTCCGGCGCCGGGCCGACGTCGACGCAAGCGGGTGGTGGATGGTCCGAGGCAACCGCCGTGCCTTCGGGTGTGGCCGCGCTGGAACCCCTCTTGCCGGTGCACCCGGCGTGATGCCGGGACGACGCAGTGCGAGAGGACACGTTGCCGCGCCGGCTCGCCGCAGTGCGGGTCTCAACCCGCACGATCCGCTCGACGTCGTCTACCAGGGCTACACCGTCCTCGTCTGTCGCCACGACGGCTCGATCGAGGGTGCCGGGCGGGAGGGGCTCTGGGACTTCGACACCCGCATCCTCAGCCGGCACCGGATCCTCCTGTCCGGCCAGCGCGCGCGTCACATCGGGAGCGGGACGCCGGAGGCGGACCGCTGGATCGCGCACCTCCGGGTGCCGCGCCCCGGGGGAACCGCCGCGGGGCCGGGTCTGCCGCAGGACTCGCTGGAGCTCGTCGTCGCGCGCCGGGTCGGCCGTGGGATGCAAGAGCGCCTCTCCCTCCACAACCACTCGATGACGCCGGCCGAAACCGACCTGCGACTGGAAATCGACGCGGACTTCGCGGACGTGCAGGAGGCCGGCGGGCCGCGCCTCCAGCACGGCCGCGTGGAACGGCGCTGGGAGGCCGAAGCCGCCGTCCTGTGCCTGGACTACCACGTGGAGCACGAGGGGCGCGAGCTGCGGCGCGGGCTGCGGCTCCGCGTCGTCAGGTCGGACTCGCCGCCGTCGTACGAGGAGGGAGGGATCCGGTTCACGGTGGCGCTGCCGCCGCGGGGACGCTGGGAGGCGACGCTGTCGTACGAGTCGTTCGTCGATGGCGTGTGGCGCACGCCGCTCCCCACCTCCCCGCGCTCCGGGACCGCACGGGATCGGCTCAGGCGACGCTGGCGCGCCCGGCGTGCGGCGCTCACGGCGTCGCACCCCGTCGCCGAGGGAGCGTTCGAGCAGGCGGCGGAGGACCTGCACGCCCTTCGCAACTGGGAGTACGACGTCGCCCCCGACGCGTGGTTCCCCATGGCCGGCGTGCCGGCCTACACCGGGGTCTTCGGCCGCGACTCGCTCACGGCCGCGTGGCAGGGCGCGCTCATCGGCCCCGAGATGCTGCGCGGCGCCGTCGAGGTCATCGCGGCGACGCAGGCGACGAGCGACTCGGCGTTCCACGACCGCGAGCCGGGGAAGCTGATCCACGAGATGCGCCGCGGTCCCCTCTCCGAGCTCGGGATCATCCCCCAGCGCGCCTACTACGGCACCCAGACGACGCCGGCGATGTTCGTCCTGGCCCTCTCGGAGCTCTGGCACTGGACCGGCGCCGACGCGGTGCTGCGCCGCCACCTGGACACGGCGCTCCGGACGTTCGATTGGGCCGAGCGCTACGGCGACCTGGACGGCGACGGCTTCCTCGAGTACGTGCGCCGGTCGCCGCGGGGGCTGAAGAACCACGCGTGGAAGGACTCGGACGAGGCGATCCGCTACCCCGACGGCACGCTGGTCGAGGACCCGATCGCGACGGTCGAGGAGCAGGCCTACCATTACATCGCGCTCCTGCGGATGGCCGAGATCCTGGTCGCCCTGGGCGACGACGAGCGCGCCGCGGCGTTCCTGCGCCGGGCTCGTCGCCTGCGCCGGCAGTGGGACGAGGCGTTCTGGGTCGAGGAGGACGGCTTCTACGCCATGGCCCTCGACCCGGAGAAGCGGCCGGTGCGCTCGATCGGATCGAACCCGGGGCACGCCCTGGCGGCGGGGCTCGTGCCGCGGAGGCGGGCGCGCGCCGTCGCCGACCGGCTGATGGCGCCCGACCTCTTCAACGGGTGGGGGATCCGCACGCTATCCACCGAACACCCCTCCTACAACCCGCTGGCGTACCACCTCGGTACGGTCTGGCCGGTCGAGAACGCGACGTTCGCCCTCGGATTCAAGCGGTACGGATTGGACGGCCACGTGGAGCGGCTCGTGAGCGGGCTGTTCGCCGCCGCGGAGCAGTTCCATCGCTTTCGCCTGCCCGAGGCGCTGGGCGGCCACGGCGCCGACGAGTCGCCGATCCCGACCGTGTACCCCGGGGCGAACAGCCCGCAGGCGTGGAGCGCGAGCGCGGTGATCCAGCTCGTCCAGATCCTGCTCGGGATCTACCCCTTCGCTCCCGCCCGCACGCTCTTCCTCGTGCGGCCGCGTCTCCCCGAATGGCTCGAGGAGGTCACGCTGCACGGGCTGCGCGTGGGCCGCGCCCGTCTCTCGCTGCGCTTCCGGAGGGAGAAGGACGGCCACGCCAAGCACCAGGTGCTCGAGCGGGAGGGGAGGGTCGTGATCCTCGAGCCGCCGCCGCCCGACGCCGTCGAGGGGGTGGGGTGGATCGGGCGAGTCGAGCGCTGGCTCCTGGCCCACGCGCCCGGGCGGATCGCCCGGGCCGCCCGGATCGCGCTGGGTGACGTGGAAGCGTTGTGAGCGGCGCCCGCCGGCGGCGGGCGACGAGCGCCCACCGGTGGCGAGCGGCGCGCCATCACGGTGGGCGGGTCGGCGACCGCGAGCGCCACGCAATGGCCGGGACCGGCGCCGTCAGTACAACCGGAACCCCGGAGAGATCATCCGCGCCGGGAGGTAGCTAGCGAAGAACGGGCCGTAGGCGATCGCGATCAGCGCGACCGTGACCAGGACCCAGAGCCCGATGCGGTCCAGGTGCCGGTCCCACCCGCTCAGCGACGGGGCGAGCAGCGTCCTCGAGACCGGGATGTCCTTCGGCTGCTCCCCCTTTTTCCCGCGCAGGATCGTCATCCCGATCACGACGAAGAACAGGGCGAGGCCGATGAACATGAGCGTCCCGCCGATCCCGGTCAGAACGCCTCCCAGCCGCCAGTCCGGGTTGGTGTACGTCGCCTGGACGCGGAAGAGGCGGCGCGGCATCCCCTCCAGCCCGGCGGAGATCATCCCCCGGGCGAAGATCAGGACGCCGATCGTGTAGATCCACGACGAGGCCAGCGCGAGCTTCCGGCTCCAGAGGGCGCGGCCGGTGAGATACGGGATCATCCAGTACGCCACGCCGACGAAGGTGAGGGCGACCGCGGTCCCGACCGTCATGTGGAAGTGGCCCGGCACCCACGTCGTGTTGTGGATGATCTGGTTCATCGTGAAGCTCGCGTTGATGAGCCCCGTGATCCCGCCGAAGACGAACACCGCCATGGCCAGCATCTGCGCGGTGACCGATGGGTCGTTCCACGGCAGCTTCGCGATCCAGCGGATCACGCCCCTACCGCCGCGCCGCCGCGCGCCGATCTCGAGGGCGGCCACCACGGAGAACGCCGTCGCCAGGCTCGGAAAGAAGACACCGAAGGTCAGCACGCCGTGGACCGCCTTCATCCCTTCGGGGATCCCGGGATCCGTGTACTGGTGATGGAAGCCCGTCGGGATCGACAGGATCAGGAAGAGGATGAAGACCGTGCGGGTCAGTGCGTCGCTGACGAGCAAACCGCCGGCCTGACGGGGGACCAGCGCGTACCACGAGACGTACGCCGGGAGCAGCCAGGCGTAGACGATCGCGTGCCCCGTGAACCAGAAGAGCGTGCGCGTGAGCAGGGGATCGACCAGCCCGCCGTACGCGCCGAGTGACCACGGGATCAGGAAGCCGATGAACTCCACCGCGATCGGGAGCGATGCGAGGAACCACATCACGTAGGCGACGACCGAGATGAAGGCCAGGAGCGGCACCCGCTCGCCGATGTGGTCGCGCCTCCAGCGCCGCAGCACGATCAGCATGTTCAGGAGCGCCGCCCACGTGCTCAATACGATGAAAACCAGCCCGACGTAATACGTCCAATGCGCCTGGAGGGGCGCGTAGGAGGTGTAGAGGACCGAAGCCTGGTTGGTAACGATCGCGTAGACGACGAGCACGTTCCCGATCGCCAGGAGCGCGAAACACGCGTAAACCAGCGACGAGACGAGCTGCCGGCTCAGGGCCCGCGCGGTCATCAGCGGGAGGAAGCCGTTCGAGAAGGCGAAGGTGAAGACCAGGACGTTGGCCACGCCGTGCGCGGTCAGCCCCTGGTAGTAGCCGCGCAGCCGCGGGAAATACGGGAGGATGTTGATGTTCGCGTACGAGAGGGCGTTCGCCAGGCCGTGGAAGATCCCGGCGATGAGCGCGCCGTAGCCGATGTAGATGGTCCACCGCAGGAAGCGTTTGTGCGACGCCGGGATCTCGAAGCCGCTCGGGTCGTAGACTGTGGAAGCACTCATTCCGCGATGACCTTTCCGAACATCGTGTGATGCCCGATCCCGCAGTACTCGTGGCAGATCACGGTGTACTCGCCCGGCTCCCGGAAGGTGTGCGTCGCCGTGGCGATCTGCCCCGGGATGAGCATGATGTTAACGCGTGTTCCTTCTATGAAGAAGCCGTGGATCACGTCCTGGGAGGTGCCGATGAAGGTGACTTCGGCGCCGACCGGGACGCGGATCTCCGGCGGGTTGAAGCTCCACGCGCGGCCGATCAGTACGGCCTCGTACTTGTTGGGCCCGACCTGGCGGACGCCGGGCTGGTCGAACGGCGGCGTCGACGCGAGCAGCTTCGGATCCACCTCGCCCGCTCGTCCCGGCAGGTGAATGTCCATGGCGACGCTGGAGTAGAGGAGGACGACGAGACAGGCGAGGAGCGTGAGTCCGCCGAGCCAGAGATAGGCTTTCTCGTAGGTTTCGATCTTCATCTCACAGCCGATCGAGCATGGTGAAGTAGATCACGAACCAGGCGCCGAGGATGCCGATGAGGAGGAGCATCGAGAGGAACAGGGTTCCGGTGACGACGGGCTCCTCCTCGGGCGATAGCTCGGTGTCTTGCGGGTAATCGGACCCGGTCGAGAGGGGATCGTGGGTGTCGTCGGTCATGATCACCTCCGATCGTCTCCGTGGGCGTGTTCCTGCCGTTCGATCTCCCAGCGTGCGATGCTGCGGGAGAGGGAGCGGAGCAGGAGAAGGAAGACGACTGCCACCAGGGCCGTGAGAAGGATTCGGATGGGATCGAACGAGAGCGACATGATCTCGTTGATGTTCCACCAGATGAAGCCGAACATCGGCACGCCGAAGAGGAGATAGAGGGCCAGTCTGATGGCCATCCGGGCGGTGCCCGGTCTGTCCTTGCGCTCCATGCTGCCGTCCGATCCTCGGGCGGTTGCCTGGGTGTCCTCCGATGCGAGACGGCGGGCGGTGGCAAGAAGCGGACCAGGCAGGAGGAGCGCGGCGGAAGAGGCTCCGGGGCGGCCGGGCTGGGCGGCGGCAAGCAGGTCGGTCGCGCCGAGCGGAGACGGGGCGTCGGGTCGGGGTGGCGGGGGGTATCGGCGCGGCGTAAGTTCGGTGGCATGGCACGACGGGTCTATCTGATGATCGGGACGCAGCGCGGGCTCTTCGTGGCGGTGTCGGACGAGGGCCGACGGGCGTGGCGGCTCTCGGCGCCGATGCTGGTCGGCCGCGAGGTGTACCACGCGTGGCTGGACCCGCGGGACGGCCGGACCGCGTGGGCGGCGACGGACCACAAGGTCTGGGGCGCGCACGTGCACCGGAGCGACGACCGGGGCGAGAGCTGGACGGTGCTGGAGGCGGCTCCGCACTACCCCGACGAGCGCGGGCTGAAGGCGATCTGGGCGCTGGCGCCGGGTCCGGCTTCGGAGCCGGACACGCTCTACGCCGGGATCGAGCCGGCCGGTCTCTTCGTGAGTCGCGATCGGGGCGAGAGCTGGTCGGGCGTCGAGCCCCTCAACGAGCACCCGACGAACCGGACGTGGCAGCCCGCGGGCGGCGGGCTGGCACTGCACTCGATTCTGATCGATCCGCGGGATTCCTCACGGATCTATTGCGCGCTGTCGGCCGGAGGCGTCTACCGCTCCGAGGATGGCGGCGCGAGCTGGACGCCGATCAACGCGGGCACGCGGGCCGATTTCCTGCCCCAGCGGTATCCCGAGGCGGGGCAGTGCGTGCACAAGCTGCGGCTCCATCCCGCGCGCCCGGCCCGGCTCTACCAGCAGAGCCACTGTGGGGTCTACCGTTCGGACGACCGGGGCGACACCTGGACGGAGATCACGGATGGTCTGCCCAGCGACTTCGGTTACGCCCTCGCCCTGGACCCTTCGGACCCCGACGTCGCCTACGTCATCCCGGAGGAGTCGAGCCACATGCGGGCGACGGTGGATGGGAGGCTGCGGGTATACCGGACCCGGGACGCGGGCGCGAGTTGGGAGCCGCTCACGCGCGGGCTGCCGCAGGAGCACGCCTACGTGTCGATCCTGCGGGAAGCCATGGACACGGACGGGCTGGACCCGTGCGGCGTCTACTTCGGCACCTCGAGCGGGCACCTCTTCGCGAGCCGCGACGGCGGCGATTCCTGGGAACTGATCGCGGGGTACCTGCCGAAGATCCTGTCGGTGACGGCGGCGGTGGTGGAGGACTGAATCAGGGGCGGCGCGACGCCGGCTGATCACCGTGACCCGAGGGGTCCGCGGCACGGCGCGCTCGAGGGAGCGGCCGGGAGCGGACCCCGCGCGGGCGTCGCCCGTCGCTCACCCCTCCGGCCCCTCCCACCCGAACCGATCCCAATCGATCCTGCCGCGGGCGTCGAAGACGACGCCCTCTCGCTCGAGGAGCACGCGCTGGAGCCGGGCGGCGAGCGGGTCGAGCTTCCCCAGGGAGATCGCGCCCGCGTGGTTGACGACGCGCCACCAGGGCACGTCGGTGCCGTGGGGGAGCTCCCGGAGCGCGCGTCCCACGCCCCGGGCGGCGCGGGGCCGGCCGAGGAGCGCGGCCACGCCGCCGTAGCTCACGACGCGCCCCCGCGGGACGCGGCGCACGAGGTCGTAGACGCGCTCGGCGAAGTCGGACACGGCGTCGCCTCAGGCGTCCCAGCTCAGGACGAGCTTGCCGAAGTTGAGGTTGGATTCCATGCGACGGTGCGCCTCCGCCGCCTGGTCCATCGGATACGCCGCGTCGACGACCGGACGGATCCGACCCGAGGCGAAGAGCGGGAGCGCGTGGTCGGCGAAGGCGCGGGTGGCCTCGGCCTTCTCCTCCGCCGTCCGGCCGCGGAGCGCGGTCCCGATCAGGGTGAGGCGCTTCCGGAGGAGGAGCCCCATGTCCAGCTCGGCACGGGAGCCGGAGACGAGTCCGACCACCGCCATGCGCCCCTTCGGCGCGAGAACTCGGAGGTTGTCCGCCAGGTACCCGCCGCCGACCAGGTCGAGGATCGCGTCCACGCCCGCGCCGCCGGTGCGCTCGAGGATCTCGTCGGCGAAGCCTTCGCCCTCCGTCCGGATCCCGTGGTCGAGCCCGAGCTCCCGGGCACGGTCCAGCTTCCACGGCGAGCGCGCGGTGCCGAAAACCGTGACGCCGGCCTCGCGGGCGAGCTGCAGCGCCGCGACGCCGACCCCGCTCCCGACCGCGTGCACGAGCAAGCGCTCGCCCGCGCTCAGGCCGAGGAGAGTGAAGAGGGCGTCGTGTGCGGTGATGAAGGCCTCGGGGATGGCGGCGGCCTCCTCGAAGGAGATTCCGTCCGGGATCGGGATCACGTGGGACTCGGGGACGACGACGGCCTCGGCGTACGCCCCGCCGCCGACGATCCCCATGACCCGGTCGCCGGGGCGGAACCGGGTAGCGCCCGCGCCGACCTCGTCGACGACGCCGGCGTACTCCAGGCCGAGGATGTCCTGGGGCGCGTCCCCGGGCGCGGGGTAGCGCCCTCGGCGCTGCAGCAGGTCCGCCCGGTTCACGCCCGCCGCATGCACGCGAACGCGGACCGCGCCGGGCCCCGGCTCGGGCGTGGGGACCTCCCGCACCTCGAGGACCTCGGGCCCGCCGGGCCCGCGCATCACGACCGCCCGCACGCCTCTAGTCGACGATGGGTATGGACGGGACGCGCGCGATCGGGATGGAGCCGACTCCGAATCCCGGAGCCGCCAGGATCAGACGGCCTTGCGCGCGACGAAGTGGTACATCCAGGTGAAGAACAACGCCCCGGCGGCCGCGCCGATCAGGGCGCCGACCCGCGTCGGGTACGGGTCGTGGTAGACGTACGGCGCCACGCCCAGGAGGCCGCCGATCAGCCCACCGAAGATCGCGAACGTGAACGACAGCCCGCTGGACGTGCCCGGCGCCCCGTACAGGGCACGCACGAGCGCGCCCGCGATCACGGCCATGACGAGCCAGATCAGGATCCCGATAACAAAGACCATTTCGTCGGTCCCTCCAGTCGTTGAGCTATCTGGTGCGGCCGCGATATAGCACCCCGCGCCCACCGCCGCAAGGCCGCGGCGTCATCGGGCGGCTGTCCCGCACCCTCGGCCGCACCGGGCGCCACGCTCACTTGTACCGGTACGTGACGCGTCCGCGGGTCAGGTCGTACGGCGAGAGTTCGACCTTCACCCGGTCCCCCTCGAGGACCCGGATGTAGTTCTGGCGCATCTTGCCGGACAGATACGCCAGCACCTCGTGCCCGTTCTCCAGCTCGACGCGGAACGTAGCGTTGGGCAGAACCTCGATGACCGTACCTTCGATCTCGATGGCCTCTTTTGCCACCCAAACCCTCCTGTGGGATAGACTTGGCCGGGCCGCCGCACGATACAACATCGGGGCCGCTCGCGCAATCGGCCAATCTGTCTCATACAGCCATGGTGTTCCATCGGATCCGTGTGCATCGTGGTGCAGCGACCACCCGGGCGATGGGAGACGACATGGGACGATGGAGCCGCGGGCCGAAGGAGCCGCTCCTGGGGCTGAAGAAGCGGGCGTTGACCTGGCCGTTCGATGAGATTCCGCCGCGGCGGAGGCGCCGGGGCGGCGATGGCGAGTTGTGGGAGCGGGACGAGGAGCCGTTCGAGGGCGCCCGTGCGCTGGACGACCTGGATCGGGTCGGGTCGGATGCGCGGGAGGCGGCGGCGGTGATCGCGCGGTATGCGGTTCTGCGGGTCGCGCTGCGCGCCGAGGCGGGGCTGGCGGAGTGGACGCTCTTCGACGAGTGCGCCGCGGCCGCGGAGTACCTTTCCGCGGGCGACCATTCTCTCCCGGAGGAGGAACGGATGGCGCTCGCGGACGTGCTCCGTCAGGTCATGCGCCGGGACACGGAGGCGTTGCTGGCCGCGCTGATGTCGGCCGGGGCGTGTGCGGCGCGCAGCCACCACGCCGCGGGTGCGTTCGCGCTCTACCTGGCCGCCTACCGGATCGCGCTGTCGCACGCGTGGAGCGAGGCGGCGAGCCGGGCGGCCAGGGCGGTGGCCGTACTGGCGGAGGACGGCGGCGGACGCCGAGCGGTCCGGCGCTGGACGCGGCGAGCGAACGCGCTGGAGCGCCGAGCCGCCCGGGAAGCCGCCCAACGCGAGGCGGCACCGGGCGAATCGGCCGAAGGTTGAGGCGACGCCGGACCCGGCGTCGCCGCGCGGAAGCGCGCCGCGAGGCCTCAGTCGCCGGCGACGAGGGCGTCCGCGGCGCGCGGCTCCGGGACGGTCGGGCTCGCCAGGAGCCAGCCCTTCAACGCAGCCACGCCACGCTGGAGGATCAGGTACACGCTCGGGACGAAGAAGAGCGTGAGCAGCGTCGAGAGGCTCATCCCGCCGACGACGGTGATCGCCAGCGGCTGCATCAGCTCCGAGCCCTCGCCGATCCCGAGCGCGAGCGGCAGCATCCCCAGGACCGTGGTGAGCGAGGTCATCAGGATCGGGCGCAGACGGATCACGCCCGCCTCGATGACCGCCTCCTCCATGGACGCGCGCCTCTCCTTCCTGAACTGCTCGATGTACTCGACGAGCAGGATCGCGTTGTTCACCACGATTCCGGCGAGGAGGATCACGCCGAGGAGCACGGGCGCGCTGAGCGGCGTGTCCGTCAACCAGAGCGCCACGCCCACGCCGATCAGCGAGAGCGGGATCGAGGTCAGGATGATGAGCGGGTTGATGAAGCTCTCGTACTGCACCGCCATCACCACGAAGACGAGGAAGATCGCGAGCAGAATGACGATCGTGAGCTGGCGGTTGTTCTCCCGGATCGCCTCCTCCTCACCGCCGTAGATGATGCCGTAGCCGTCCGGGAGCTGCAGATCCGCGAGGCGCGCCCGGATCGAGTCGTTGACGATGCCGACCGGCGCGATCTCGGTGATAACGTCGCCGGTAATGCGCAGGACGCGGTTCTGGTTCTCGCGCCGGATCGTGGTCGGCCCGAGCGACTGGTAGACGTTGGCGACGTCGCGCAGGTAGATGGGCGGGCGCCCGGCGGTGCCCGGGAAGAGCGCGACGGCGCCCAGGTCCTCGGGGCTGGTGAAGTTCTGCCGCGGGAGCATCACGCGCAGGTCGAACTCCCGGTTCCCTTCGGTGAAGCGCGTGGCGACGGTGCCGTCGAGCGCGGTCCGGATCGTCTGGCCGACGCTGACGACGTCGAGGCCGAGGTAGGCAGCGCGCTCGCGATCCAGCTCGATGACGAGCTGCGGGCTGGCCTCCTCGGTCGAGGCCTCGACGTTCTGGAGGCCGGGCACGCCCTCGATACGCCTGATGATCTCGTCCGCGATCCGCTGCAGCTCGTGGAGGTCGTCACCCTGGACGTTGATCGCGATGTCCGACCCCGACATGGACGTGCGCAGCCCCGGGATGCGGGGCGGACGGACGAAGATGGAAGCGCCGGGGATTCCGCGTTCGTCGATGCGCGCCTGGAGCGTGCGAACCCACTGGTCGGCGGTCATGTCGCGCTGCGAAGCCGGCGTCAGAATGATGGACAGCGAGCCGCGCCCCGCGCGCTCCGCCGTGGAGCTGCCGAAGAGGAAGCCGCCGGCCGTCGTGAAGACGTGCTCGACATAGGGCATCTGCGCGACGATCGACTCGATCTCCAGGGCGACGCGATTCGTCTCTTCGGCGGACACGCCGGGGGGGAGCCGGAGCATCACGCTGACGTTGCCGTTGTCGACCTGGGGGAGGAACTCGGTCCCGAGGTCGCGGGTCAGCCAGAAGGCGCCGGCGAGCAGCAACACGCCGCAGGCAACGATGGCCCAGCGCCCGCGGACCACGGCGCGGTAGGCGATGCGGCGGTAGAACGAACGCAGGAAATCGATCAAGCGATCCAGGCCGCGGATGATGCGCCACCGGTTCACGCCGCTGCTGAAGCGCACCTTCGCGAGCTGGGCCGAGAGCATCGGCACGATGGTCAGCGCGACGCCGAGCGAGGCGATGATCGCGAAGGTGATGGTCAGGATCAGCTCGCGGAAGATGAGGGCCGCGAGTCCACTGATCAGGAGGAACGGCACCACCGCCGCCACGTTGGTCGCCGTCGAGGCAATGACCGCGCTCTGGACCTCGTTGGCGCCGATGTGGGCGGCGTCCTCGGGGTCCTTCGCCTCGGCGCTGTGGCGGAAGATGTTCTCGAGCATGACGATCGAGTTGTCGATCAGCATGCCCACGCCGAGGGCGAGACCGCCGAGGCTGATGATGTTCAGCGTGAGCCCGCCGAGCCCCATCATCACGAAGGTGGCGAGGATCGCGATGGGGATCGCCGTCCCGATGATGAAGGTCTTGCGCAGCGAGCCGAGGAAGAAGAAGACGACGAGCATCGCGAGCGCGGCGCCGACGATCGCGGCGTCGCGCACCGAATTGATCGACTGGCGGATGAAGCCGGCCTGGTTCTGCGTCGTCACGTAATCGATGTCGGGCGGGATGAAGCCGCTCTCGCGGAGCTCACGCAGGCGCTGGTCGACGGCCTCGGCCACGGCCACGGTGTTGGCGTCCGGCTGCTTGCGGACGGAGAGCTTGACGGCGGGCACGCCGTCGAGCCGGGACCAGAGCCGCTGTTCGCGGTGCGTGTCGCGGACGGTGGCGACCTCCGAGAGCGGGATGTGGCGGCCGCCGGGGAGCTGGATGAGCAAGTCACGGACGTCTTCGACGCTGCGGAACTTCCCCGCGGTCTTCCCGACGATCTCCCGCTCGGGCGAGCTGATCCGCCCGGCGGCGACGTCCTGGTTCGCGTTGCGGATCGCCTGGATGACCTGGAAGACGGTCAGCCCGTAGGAGCGCAGGCGCTCCTGGTCGATGATGACCTGGACCTCGCGGACGAGCCCGCCGGAGACGTCGACGGAAGCGAGGCCGGGGATCGTGAGGAGCTGGGGCCGGAGGCGGAACTCGACCCAGTCCCGCAGCGAGACGAGGTCGCGGGTCTGGGAGGAGAACCCGGCCTCGTAGATCGGCTGCTGTTGCGGGTCGAACTTCCAGATCGTGGGCGGGTCGGCCTCCTCGGGGAGCTGGCCGCGCGCACGCTCTAGGTTCTTCGAGGCGTCCTGGAGCGCGAAGTCGATGTCGGTGCCATAGGCGAAGTGGAGCGTGACCCCGACGCGCCCTTCCTGGATCTCGGTCTCGATGGCGGTCACGTTCTCGGTCGTGGCGAGCGCGGCCTCGAGCGGCTTGGCGATCGTCTCCTCGAGCACCTCGGGCTCCACGCCGGGGTTGTTGACGCCGGCCCGGACTTGCGGATAGACAATGTGCGGCAGCAGGTCGAGCGGGAGCCCGGAGAGGAAGAAGACGCCGAGCACCAGCACGACGGACGTAAGCATGAGCGTGCCGACGGGGCGGCGGATCGCCCAGCTCGAGATGCTCCCGTGGCGTTTCACGTCCTGCTCTTTCATTGATCGGCTCCTCCGGCGTTGGAAGCGGCGATCCCGGATTCGGCCGGCGCGAGTTCGGAGCGTTGCGTCTCCCGTACCAGCGCGCCGTCGCGCAGGGAGTTGTGCCCCGCAACGATGACGCGCTCGCCCGGCTGGAGGCCGGCGACGATCTCGACGCGGCCCTCGGAGGTCAGACCGGTTTCGACGGTGCGCCGGAACGCGCGGTCCTCACGGACGACGAAGACGGCTGGCGAGCCCGCGTCGCCCACGATGGCGGATGCCGGGACGAGCAAGACCCCGCTGCGCGTGCCGAGGGCGAGCCGGACGCGGGCGAGGAACCCGGGCCGGGCGTAGGCGTTGGCCTCCTCGTCGAGCGCGACCTCGACGGGGACGAGGCGCGTGGCCGGGTCGGCAGTCGGGAAGATGCGCCGGATCCTGGCCTTGAACAGGCGGTCCGGGTACGCGTCCAGGGAGATGTCGACGGTCGCGCCCTCGCGGAGCTCGACGACGTCGAGCTCGGAGACCTGCACGCGGGCGACCAGGGTGTCGAGGTCGGCGAGCGTGAAGAGGCGGCTCTGGGTCGAGACGATGTCGCCGGCCTCGATGAACTTCTCGGTGACGATCCCGTTGATCGGCGCCTCGATGGTCGCGTAGGCGAGGCGTGTCCGGAGCTGGTCGAGCTGGGCCCTGGCCGCCATGTACGCGGCGCGGTCCCGGTCGTACTCGGCGCGGGTGATCACCTGGCGCTCGAAGAGGCGCTCGGACCGCTGGAACGTGGCCTGGGCGACCTCGAAGGCGGCCTCCGCGCTGGCGACCTGCGCGCGGATCTCGCGGTCGTCGAGCCGAGCGAGGACGGTCCCCCTGCGGACGACGTCGCCCTCCTCGACGTTCACCTCGCGCACCGCGCCAGCGAGCTGGCTGTTGATCCCGACGGAGCGGAGTGGCTGGACGACGCCGGAGACGGTGATGGACCGGGCGATCGTCCCGACCTCCACGGCCGCGGTGGCGACGGGCACCGCCCTCTCGCCCGCCATCCTGCCGGGCCCGCCCGGACCTCCGGCCGGCTGGCCCCCTTCGCCGCTGTTACCGCACGCGGCCGCGCCGGCCGCGAGCACCAATCCCACCCACGCGCCGCGCCCCTTGCGGCGCCTCCAGATGCGCTTCACTCGTAGCTCTCCCTGGCGTACGTGGCCGGGCCGCCGTACGGCGCCGGCCGCGGGTGTACTCACGAATCCGACATGAGCTGCTCGCCCAGCGTCGCCTCGAGCCGGGCGATCGCGACGCCCAGCGCCTGCCGGGCGCGCAGGTATGCGATCTCCGCGTCGGCGAGCGCGACCTGCGAGGTCTGGAGCTCGACGATGGTCGCGTTGCCGATCTGGTAGCGTTCCTCCTGGACCCGCAGGTCCTCCCGCGCGAGCTCGACGGCGCGCGCGGCGATCTCGATCCTCTCCTCGGCCGCGCGCACGTCGACCACGCCGGTCTCGACCGCGTTCCGGACGGCGATGGCGGCGTCCCGCGCCCGCGCCCTTGCGGCGCGCTCCGACGCGGCCGCCTGCTGGAGCCCGGCCTCCCGCTGGAAGCCGTTGAAGAGAGGGAGTGAGACCTGGACCCTCAGGCTCCAGCTCTCCTGGTTCGGCGGAAACTGATACGCGAACCAGTCATAGCTCGAACTGAGCCCGACCGTGGGCAAGTACGCCATGCGCGCCGCCAGACGCTGGGCGGAGAAGCTCTCGGCCTCGGCCCGCGCCGCGACGACGGCAGGCGAGCGCGCCTCGGCGCGACGGATCAGCTCCTCCAGCGGCGGGAGCGTCGGCGCCCGTTCGGGGAGCGCCGCATCCGCCGGCCGCGCGCCGTCGGGGAGTCCGAGGATCCGCCCAAGCTCCAGCCGCGCGGCGCGGCGCGCCGCCTCCGCGTCGACCAGCGCGATCCGGGCGTTGCCGACCTCGATCTCAGCCCGGAGCACGTCCGAGCGGGTCGCCGTGCCGACCTCCAGGCGCGTGCGCGCGAACTCGAGCTGCTGCTCGGCGCGCTTCAGGCGCTGCTCGGCGATCGTGACCATCTCCTCCGCGACCGCGGCCGCGTAGAAGAGCTCCGTCGTGCGGAGCACCGTCGAGAAGCGCTGCGCCCGATAACCGGCCTCGGCGGCCTCGACCCGAGCGCCGGCCGCCCGGTTCTGCGCGATCCTGCGACCGCCGGAGAAGAGGGTGTAATTGGCCTGGAAGGCCGCCGAATAGCTCTCGGAAACGAGCTGGCCCGACGCCTGGTCGAAGCGCTGATTGCTCGAGTTGCCGTACGAGGAATTGAACGTGATCGAGGGCAGCCACGCGCCGCGCGTCGCGAGACGATTGGCCTCGGCCGTCGCGACGGCGGCTTCCGCCGCGACCGCGGCCGGGTCGTTCTCCAACGCGAGCCGGATCGCTTCGGCGAGGGTGACCGTCCTCGGCTCCGATTCCTGAGCCCGCGCCGCCGGCGGCAGCAGTATCATCCCCAGAAGGACCAAGCCGACGGGGCCGGTTCGAAACCAGTCAAACTTCATTTGCGATCGAGAGACGGGATGACACCAGGAGTGCTCCGGACGCACCCAACCGGTATTCTTAGACGCTTTGACCCGTCAAATCGTTGACGGACGCCTTCGACGGGCGCCCTGGAGGTGCGTCTCCGCGAGGCGCCCACGCCTGGCGCGTTCGACGGGCGGCACGGGCGGGCGTCTTCGGGTTGCCGCCGGCTCCCCGGATTGCCGCCGGCTCCCCGGGTTGCCGCCGGGTCACGCCCTCCGTACCATGCCACGCATGGCACGCGGCTACACCCCCGACGAGCGGCGCGAGATCGAGCGCGCCCTCGCCCGCGGCGGCCCGGTCCCCTGCCCCGCGTGCGGCGCCCTCACCGCCCGATCGGAGGTGCCGACGCCGCCTGACCTCCCGTACGTCCGGCGCCGCGTGTGGGTCCTCTGTCCGGCGTGCAAGCGCAGCGCCGCCGTGGACGTCAGGAAGGACGGGCGACCATGATCCCGTCCTGACCCTCGATCCGCTGGATCCGCCCGGCCAGTGGAAGCTCGCTGATCTCCACCGTCTTCCCCACCAGCGGCGCGTGCAGGAGGTGGAGCCGCCCATCGAGCCACAGCGCGAACCCCTCCAGGTTGGCCGGGTCGGCGAGCTGTCGGTACGCCTCGGGGTGCGTGGACATGAAATTGACCCGTCCGGTGTCGGGGATTCCGCCGAGCTCCCGGGTCACATTGCGCACGATCCCCTTCGACTCGCCGTCGGCGATCCAATCGCTGAAATAGTGGAGCCGGCTC
>Ga0207873_1001783_pt1 | contig 19526 bp, 18 predicted proteins | sample BGWIniCompost_FD_187373 | JGI IMG/M metagenome (GOLD analysis project Ga0207873, IMG submission 187373) | Cellulose adapted compost microbial communities from Newby Island Compost Facility, Milpitas, CA, USA - BGW Initial Compost (SPAdes)... ...
GAGAAAGGACTTGAACTCATTCGCAAAGCAGCGGATAAATTTGGTTTACTTGTAATTACAGAAATTATGGAGAGTAGCCAGATTGACCTTATTGAAAAATATACAGATATCTTCCAGGTTGGTGCCCGGAATATGCAGAACTTTTCATTACTTAGAGATCTTGGTAAAGCATCAAAACCTGTTATGCTTAAAAGAGGACTCTCTGCAACTATTGATGACTGGCTGATGTCTGCAGAATACATTTTATCAAGCGGCAATCAGAATGTTATGCTGTGCGAAAGAGGAATAAGAACTTTTGAAACTTATACTAGAAACACTTTTGATATCTCAGCAATTCCTGTTGTTCATAAGAGAAGCCATTTGCCGGTGATTGCTGACCCGTCTCATGCAACGGGAATAAGAGATAAAGTTATTCCAATGGCAAGAGCTGCAGTTGCTGCTGGTGCAGATGGAATTATGGTTGAAGTGCATCACGATCCGGAAAAAGCTTTATCAGACGGACCGCAGGCTCTTCTTCCCGAACAGTTCACAGAACTGATGAAACAGATAAGGCTTATTGCCGATGTAATAGGAAGAAAAATTGCCTAAGCAGGTGTGTTTATAAAAAAATAATTATTTTTCGGTTAAGAACATATCATGTTTTTCAGAAAGAATTAGATTGTTTTTGTAGAAAAAACACAAATAATTAGTACAAAGGCTTTTAATAATTGCTCATTAAAGTGAACCTGAAGATCGATTATTGGCTTCCAATAATTTTAATTTCTCTTGCGGGGTTGTTAATTTTTTCAACTGAGAAAACTGAAGGGGGATTTATACCGGGAGGATTGTATAGTGGTGTTTCAGTTCATGGTGTAACTATATCAAAGAATCTTTTAAATAGTGAACATCCATTATTTATGTTTGCCGGTAGAGAATTACAAGATAATAAAATATTATACGATGCTTATAATAGATTTCCTGTATTTCCCTTCATTATTACAGGGCTTATAATTTATCCTTTTAATTATAATTTTTCCCTTCAGGTTTATGTAGCACGACAAGTAATGAATTTATTTTTTTTCCTATCATTTCTTATGGGGTATATATTAACTAAAGAACTCATAAAGAATAAGTATCTGGCATTAATTGTAGCTATGCTAACTTTTTCTTCTTATTATATGTTAACATATAATAATTTCATCTTTAACGATATTCCCGCACTATTTGGTTTCACGATTGCATTATATGGGGTTATAATAGCTTCTAAAAGAAAATTAAATTTTAAACAAATCTTATTATTTTCTTTTATCCCTATAACCTTTGGTTGGCAGCCTTATTCTGTATATGGTATTTGGTTTTTGGTAGATATCCTGGAGTTATTTACAGAAAAAGGAATATCTTTTAAAGTTAAGATATTATCTTTACTCAAACAGACATCATTCAAAGTATTAATTCTTTCTGTTATTTGGGGTATTTGTATCCTGGGCTTTCAGTTACTTAATGAGTGGCGAATAGTCGGAGGAGAGTTTATTGAACTACCAAGTGTAAGTAGTGCATTATGGAGAAGCGGTTTAAGTTCAGCATCTGGGCATACACAGTTCATATGGTTATTTGATTGGCTTAATTATCTTCCCGCACAAGCACAATCAGTTATGATAAACCTCATTCCTTTTTGGTCTATTTTTCAGGTTAATGTCGGGACAAATGCTTCGGTTTTTTTAATAATTTCATTTATAATATATGTCTTTCTTAGATATTTTAAGAATAGAAATATTGTAAACAAAATGTATTTAGTATTAATCCTATCTGGACTTCCATGGATAATTCTTATGAAACAATTTGTTGCAATGCACGAATTTCAATCTATATTTTACCTGGGATTTACAATATGTATATATACTTTATTGTTATCTAAAATTAATTTAAAATCCATAAAACTTCTTGCAATTAATGTTACATTATTTTTTCTGATTAATGTAGCTTTATCAAATCATTTAAAAACCCCACACTCTGGTATGAATCAACTAGCAAAAGAACTTGAACCTATTAGTAAATTATTGCCCCAAGACAGCAAGATTTTCTTCGATGGAAATCGTAAGAACATAGAAGGATTTTCAGATTATGCTATAGACATTTTCTTCATTCAATGTATTTTCACCGAAAAGAATGAAGCTGATTATGCTGTATCGAAGGATCCTCAACATGGTGGAAAAAAAATGACAAATAATAGTGGTTATAATTTATTTAAACTGGATGAATTTAATTATTGATATAAGGTTTGTTTGATTCTCAATATATAATAAAAAGTTTCACTCTTAAACCAAATGATTGGGGATTTTATTAAATAATCCGAACATTTCTAATCAATAGGGAGTGTGAAAAGCTATCATCACATTTTATCTTTATGTTACAAAATTTCTTAATGGTTCTTCCTTGGTCACTAGTCAGACAAACTAAGCTTATAGAAATTGTTTAATTGTATTTTTATAAATAAAATGAAAAATTTTTAATTGAATATCTCCATTCTCGGTCTCGGACTCATTGGCGGTTCTCTTGCCAAAGCTTTAAAAAATTCTGAACAGAATTTATTTATTTCGGGATGGGATAAATCTGAGGTTACTGAGCTGGCTTTCAACCAGAAAATAATTGATAAAAAAAATAGAGATATTATTGAGAGCCTCGATTCAGATATAATTTTTCTCTGCCTTCCTACAAATTTATCTTTAAAATATTTTATTGAATTATCATCCAAACTTAAAAGCAATCAAATCATTACCGATGTCTCAGGTGTTAAAGGTATTTTTGAAACTGAATGGCAGAAAATAAAATCAGGTGGTTACTACATTGGCGGTCACCCGATGACAGGAAAGGAAAAAGGTAAACTTACTAATTCGGATTCATTATTATTTGAAAATTCTCTTTACCTTTTATCAAATAAATCTGAACACCTTCCCTGCATAAATAATTTTACAGATTTAATTAAACTCACAGGTGCAAGAATAAAATTTATCGATCCTTACCTCCACGATAAAATAATTGCAAATGTTAGTCATCTTCCGCAGGTTTTAGCAGTCAGTTTAATAAATTCAATTAGAGAAAATAATCATTTTGAATTTGCGGCAGGCGGATTCAGGGATTTAACGAGAATTGCTTCGAGTGATTTTAATGTGTGGGAACCACTCTTTCTTTATAATAAAAAAGAAGTTCTTTCTGCTATAGAAAATTTTATTAATGAACTTCATACAATAAAAAATATTATTGATAATGAAGATTTAGATTTATTAAAACAATTATTTGAATCTTCTAAAAACAAAAGAGAGAGTATTCCTTCAAATATTAAAGGATTTCTTAATCCTGTTTATGATATTTATATTTTTGCCGAAGATAAACCCGGTACCCTTTTTAAATTAACAGAAGTTCTTTACAAAAATTCTATCAACATAAAAGATATCGAGCTTCTTAAAATAAGAGAGGGTACAGGAGGGACATTTAGAATATCTTTTGAAACAAAAGAAACCGCCGACAGAGCTTGACAATTACTGATTGATGCCGGCTATCATCTGGCATAACAATTCTTCACAGGGGATACAATTCTGCTTTTAACTTGACCACAAAAAACTTTAATTTTGTTTTTCAATTACATAAAATAAATGATTAAAGAAAGCATTGAAGAAGATATTATTTATAGTTTTGTTTTTTGCTTCTGTTGTGTTCGCGCAATCGGGAAATGGAGTAGAGGTTACACGAACATATTATCCCAATGGTGTTTTAAAAACTGAAGGGGAATACTGGAACGGTCAGCTCCATGGTATTTATAAAGAATATTACCCAAATGGAAAATTATGGAAGGAGTGGAGATTCTTCCAGGGGAAAGAGGATGGTATATCAACCTGGTATTTTGAGGATGGAATTAAAAGCACAGAATGGAATTACCGCAACGGTCTGAAAGAGGGAGTTTCAAAATGGTATTATGAGACCGGGGAGCTTTGGGCAGAACAAAATTATTATAATGGTAAACTGAATGGTACAACATTCACATATTATAAAACAGGAGAACTCCAGGGTGAATGGAATTATGAAGACGGTGTTCTGCAGGGAATTTCCAAAACATATTATAAATCAGGTGCTGTTGAAGTTGAGAGAAGATTTTTAAATGGAAAAATGCAGGGAGTAACGCGTGTTTATCACGAAAGCGGCGGTATTGCCCTTGAAGCTTTTTACATAAATGATAAGCTTGAAGGTGAAATAAAAATTTATGATATAGGCGGCACAGTTAGAGTTGTAGATAATTATGTTAATGATGAATTAATTAATCGTGTAAGGTATGATGTTACAGGTGAGCTTGAATCACAGGAAAGAACAGATAAATATTTTTATGAAAATGGTTCTCTTAATGAAGAGATATTTATTAAAAATGGATTAAGAGAAAACTCAACAAAAGTTTATTACCCCAGCGGTTATCTTAAAGAAGAATGGTTTTACAAAAATGATACTTTGCAGGGAAGGTCTTATTTATATTACGAGTCAGGCATAGTTAAATCTTCTGTAGATTATGTTGACGGAGTTCAGCAGGGTATCACAAGAAATTATTATGAGAATGGAATGATTGAATCGGAAATTTCTTATAATAACGGAATAAAAGATGGAATTGCAATGACGTATTACGATAATGGTGTAATCAAATCATCATTCAGGTATGTTAATGATATAATTGAAGGTCCAATGAAAATATTTTATGAAAATGGTTTACTTAAAGCTGAGGAGAATTATGATGATGGAGAACTTCATGGGTTAAGAAAAGAATATTATACAAACGGAGTATTGAAAGAGGAGCAGCATTATATTTATGGCAAGCTCAACGGCTGGTCTAAATCATATTTCAGAAATGGTAAAATTAATAAAGAAGAATTTTATGAGAATGGCATAAGAACAAGATCAAAAGAGTATGATGTTAATGGGATGTTAGTTTCTACTTACGGTTATTAATGATTCTTAAAAAAAATCTAAAATATTATGAAGAAAAATAAAAACAGTTTTAAAATCGGACTTATTCAGATTTCTCTTACAAAAGATCCTGATAAAAATTTAAAGAAAGTCGTTGAATGGATTTCCAAAGCTGCAAAGAAAGGTGCACAGGTTATCTGTTTACCGGAACTTTTCCGTACACAATATTTTTGTCAGAGTGAGAATATAGATTATTTTGAATTCGCAGAAACAATTCCCGGTCCATCTACTTCAACAATATCTAAAGTTGCAAAGCAGCATAAAGTTGTAGTTGTGGTTCCTGTTTTTGAAAAAAGAGCACCGGGTGTTTATCATAATTCACTTGCAGTAATAGATACAAAAGGAAAAATAAAAGGCATCTACAGGAAGATGCACATTCCTGATGATCCGGCATATTATGAAAAATTTTATTTCACTCCCGGCGATCTGGGTTATAAATCATTCGATACTGAATATGGAAATATTGGTACACTGATCTGCTGGGATCAATGGTACCCTGAAGGTGCAAGACTTACTGCAATGCAGGGTGCTGCAGTTTTATTTTATCCGACTGCTATTGGCTGGCATCCTCATGAAAAAGAAGAACACGGTAAATACCAGTTTGAATCATGGCAGACAATTCAAAGAAGTCATGCTATTGCAAATGGTGTGTACGTTGCTGCAGTAAACAGAATCGGACTGGAAAAAGAAAACCCTGATTCAGCAGGAATTGAATTTTGGGGTTCATCTTTTGTCGCCGACCCGCAGGGGGTAATAATTGCTCAGGCTTCTGTTGATAAAGAAGAAATCCTTATTGCCGAAATTGATTTAAATAGAATCGAATATATCCGCCGTAACTGGCCGTTTTTGAGAGACAGGAGGATTGATTCTTATTCTGATATTTCCAGAAGATTTATTGATGATGTTGAAAATCAAAAGTCAAAAGTCAAAAGTCAAAAATAAAATTAAACAAATTCTATGGAAGGGAAATATGGGTAAGGAACTTAAGGATATAAAAATTCGTTGTTATACTTTATCATTATCAATTATTCAGATAATTGATTCAATAAAAATTAAGAGAATATTTTATTCATTAATTGATCAGCTTTTGAGATCTTCAACATCAATAGGAGCAAATTTAGTAGAAGCAAAATCAGCACATTCAAAAAAGATTTTATTAAATTTTATGAAATTTCACTTAAATCTTCAAATGAAGCTAAATATTGGTTATGTCTTTTAAGAGATGGTTTAAAAATTGATAAAGAAAAAATAAATATTTTACTTAATGAAACTGATGAGATTTCCAAAATAATAGCTTCAACAATAATTAAATTGAAAAATATTAAATCAAATGTCATTAAAGAAAAATATATTTCTTATGGTTAAAACGATTCTGATAATATAATATTGTTTTTAAATACAAAGTAAAATTATGCTTAGTAACTTTTAATTAATTACTTTTGGATTTTGACTTTTGAATTTTTACTTTGGAAAATAGATTATCAAAAAATAAAACATACAGAATCCCCGCAGAGTGGGAACCACACGAAGCAACATGGATTGGCTGGCCTCATAACAAATCTGACTGGCCGGGAAAATTTACTCCCATCCCCTGGGTGTATGGTGAGATTGTAAGATATATTTCACGCGGAGAGAAAGTCAGAATTTTTGTTGAGGATAAAAAGCATAGAGAAAAAGCGGAGCAGGTTTTAAAATCTGTCGATGCCGATTTCAATAATATTGAATTTCAAATACATAAAACCGACCGGGGATGGCTTCGGGATTCGGGACCAGCTTTTGTTAAAGATGAAAAAGGTGAAATATCCGCAGTTCATTTTAAATTTAATGCATGGGCAAAGTATAATAATTTTAAGAAGGATCAGAAAATTCCCGGTTTTATTTCCAAAAAATTTAGGTTGAACAAAATTACAGCAGGGTATAATGGAAGACATGTTGTTTTAGAAGGCGGCAGCATTGATTATAACGGCAGCGGTACATTATTAACTACAGAAGAATGCCTGATGGATGATAAAGTTCAGGTGCGAAATCCGGGTTTTACAAAAAAAGATTATGAAGAAGTTTTTAAAAAATATCTGGGAATATCTAATACAATCTGGCTTGGAAAAGGTATTGTCGGAGATGATACCCATGGACATGTAGATGACCTCTGCAGATTTGTAAACCGCAACACTGTAGTTTTATGTTCGGAGAAAAATCCTGATGATAACAATTACTCTATCTTGAAAGAAAATAAGGAAAGGCTTCAGGATGCAAAACTTGAAGATGGCACTAAATTAAATGTAATTGATTTACCTATGCCTTCACCTGTTATCTTCAAAGGTGAAAGACTTCCGGCAAGTTATGCTAATTTTTATATTTCAAATTATGCAGTTCTTGTTCCTACTTTTAATGATCCAAGTGATAGAATTGCACTGGGAATCCTTTCTGAATTAATTACAGACAGACCGGTAATCGGTATTCATTCTGTTGACCTTGTCTGGGGACTCGGCACACTTCACTGCCTTACTCACGAACAGCCAAAGGCATCTTTTTAAATTTATCTTTACGCAAAAATTCTTTTGTAAATTTAATCCTATAAATAAAATTCCTTTATATTAAATTATTATTTATCGTTTGTAGAGTATAAACATCTGATTTAAATCTCTTGAAATCTTTAAAAGAAATTGGTTTACTCTTCTTTAAACTTGGCTTAATTGCTTTTGGTGGTCCTGCTGCACATATAGCAATGATGGAAGAGGAAATTGTATCTAAAAAGAAATGGATGAACCGCCAGCATTTCCTTGACCTTATTGGAGTTACAAATCTTATCCCCGGTCCTAATTCAACAGAGATGGCTATACATTGCGGCTATTATAAAGCTGGTATTCCTGGATTAATTACTGCGGGTCTGGCTTTTATTTTACCCGCAGTTTTAATTACAGGAGTTCTCGCATATCTTTATGTTAATTTCGGAACTCTTCCTGATCTTCAGCCATTTTTATATGGAATAAAACCGGCTGTCATTGTAATCATTTTAAATGCAGTTTATAAACTAAGTATTAAAGCATTTAAAGGATGGAAATTAATTTTTATTGGAATCAGCGTTGCCGTAATTAATTTTTTGGGAATGAATGAAATTTATTCAATTCTTCTTGGGGGAATTTTTGGGGCATTATTTATTTTATTATCAGAAAGAAAAAAGAAACTAAATTCAGTCTTACCAATAGAGATATTTTTTATCATATCTTTCTTTATCCAGGCAATAGAAAAAAATGAATTATCATTAACTAAAATATTTTTAATTTTCCTTAAGATTGGTGCAGTGTTATTCGGAAGCGGTTATGTTCTTGTTGCATATCTCGATGGTGAAATTGTTCAGGGACTTCAGTGGTTAAGCAGACAGGAGCTCCTTGATGCAATTGCAATAGGTCAAATTACTCCCGGCCCTGTTCTCTCAACTGCTACTTTTATTGGCTACCAGTTGTCAGGAATAAGCGGGGCATTAATCGCTACTGCAGGTATTTTCCTCCCTTCATTTATTTTTGTTTTGATAGTAAATCCCATAGTTCCAAAACTAAGAAACTCAAAAATATTTTCAGTATTTCTTGACGCAGTAAATGTAAGTGCAATTGCAGTAATGTTCATTGTGGGAATAAAATTAGGAGCAGAAGTTTTAATTGATTGGAGAAGCTGGTTAATTGCTCTGTTAAGTGCTGCAGCTTTCTTTAAAATAAAAAGAATAAATTCTGCATATATTGTTTTGAGTGGAGCAATAACAGGATGGCTGCTGAGTTTAATTTGAAATTTAAAACTCCTTCACAGTTATAATATTTCACTTTGGTTTTACTTTAAAAACCAGTTATTTTAACTATAAATAATTGATCGATTTCAGAGGAGGTTTTTATTTTGATCATCGCCGTCCCTAAAGAAATTATGCCTGGTGAAAACAGGGTTGCTATCATTCCTGAAATTGCCTCAAAATTAATTAAATCCGGATTCGAAATTAAAATTGAAAATGATGCGGGGTTAAATGCAGGATTTACTAATGATAAATATGAAAAATCCGGATGTAAAATTATAAACTCTCCTGAGGAATTATATAAAGGTGCGCAGATAATTTTAAAAGTTCAGCGTCCGCTTGAATACTCTCAATCAGGAAAAAATGAAATTGATTTTATGGAACCCGGCTCCTTTCTGATTACTTTTCTTTATCCTTTATATCATTATGAACTTGCAAAAAAATGTGCAGATAAAGGGATAAATGTCATATCAATGGATATGATACCCCGTACAACTCTCGCACAAAAAATGGATGCATTAAGCTCACAGGCAAACATAGCCGGGTATAAAAGTGTAATAATGTGTGCTAATGAACTTGGAAAAATCTTTCCTTTAATGATGACTGCTGCAGGAACAATCCAGCCTGCTAAAGTTGTTATAATGGGTGCGGGTGTAGCAGGACTTCAGGCTTTGGGTACTGCAAAACGTCTCGGTGCTGTTGTTGAAGTATCCGATATTCGTCCTGCTGTAAAAGAAGAGGTACAATCTTTAGGCGGAAAATTTATTGAAGTTGAAACCTCAGAGAATATGCAGGATGCAGGCGGCTATGCAAAAGAAGCTTCTCCAGAATTTCTTCAGAAACAGAAAGAATTAATTTTTAAGCATGTTACTGAGGCTGATATTGTTATTACAACTGCACTTGTCCCCGGTAAAAAGGCTCCGGTACTAGTAACTGAAGAGATGGTAAAGAATATGAAGCCGGGAAGCGTTGTTCTTGATATGGCTGTTGAATTTGGCGGCAATTGTGAGGTTAGTGAAAAGGGAAAGACAGTAAAAAAATATAATGTTACAATTATTGGTGAACCTAATATACCAAGCCTTGTTCCGACACATGCAAGCGAGGTTTATTCAAAAAATATTTTTAACCTGCTTCAGCATATAAGCAAAGATGGCAATTTAAATGTTAATCTTGAAGATGAAATTACTAAAGGGTGTTTAATTACATACAACAAAGAAGTAATTAATCCCCGTGTCAATGAATTATTAAAACAATAGGAGTTATTATGGAAGGACTCGGACTTTTAATGCTCATTTATGTTTTTGTCCTTGCAATATTTATCGGATTTGAATTAATAAGTAAAGTACCGCCGACACTTCACACACCGCTTATGTCAGGTACAAATGCTATTTCAGGAATTACTATTGTTGGTGCTTTAATAGCTGCAACAATGGAAGAATCTGAAATCAGTACTATACTTGGTGTGGTTGCAATAGTTTTTGCAACAATTAATGTTGTGGGTGGTTTCCTCGTAACGGACCGCATGCTAAAAATGTTCAAAAAGAAATGAGTTAAAATATGCAGACACCTCCTTTTATACTTTACTTATCATACATTATTTATTTAATCTCTTCGATACTTTTTATTTTCGGTATAAAAAAGTTAAGCTCTCCTAAAACGGCACGGCAGGGTAACTTTCTTGCTTCACTGGGAATGTTCCTCGCAATTATAATTACTGTAGTATTGACAGAACTTATAAACTGGGAATTAATGCTTCTCGGTGTTGTTATTGGCTCTGTTATAGGTTCAGTTATGGCAATAAAAATCCCTATGACGGGCATGCCGCAGATGGTAGGATTGCTAAATGGTTTTGGCGGCGGAGCATCAGCACTTGTTGCTCTTGCAGAGTATTATAATATACTTAATCATCCTGCTCATAACTTTGAAACATCTTCTACAATTACTATTATAATTGGAATTTTAATCGGTGGTGTTACTTTCACCGGTTCATTAATTGCTTTTGGAAAACTTCAGGGTATTGTAACTGGTAAGGTTGTTAAATATCCGATGCAGCACCCTTTAAATGCATTATTGTTAATAACATTAATTGTCTGTGGTGTTGTTCTGGCTATTGACCCTTTTCAATCTGACTTAATGCTGGGAGTTACCGGTTTATCACTTCTGCTTGGAGTTCTGCTTGTTCTTCCGATCGGCGGTGCAGATATGCCAGTTGCTATATCTCTTCTTAATTCTTATTCAGGTTTGGCTGCTTCTGCTACAGGGTTTGTGCTGGAAAATAATATGCTGATTATAGCTGGTGCTCTTGTTGGTGCATCAGGAATAATTTTAACTTTAATTATGTGCAGGGGAATGAACCGTTCACTTATGAATGTTCTTCTTGGCGGCTGGGCATCTGCCGGCTCTGCACCTACTGCTGCCGGAAGTGTTACAAGTGTTAAAGGTGATATTAAATCTGTCGATGCCGAAGAGCTTGCAATGATTTTTGATGCTGCAAGTTCTGTTATAATTGTTCCGGGTTATGGAATGGCTGTAGCTCAGGCTCAGCATGCAATTCGTGATTTAATGAACGTACTTGAAAAGAAAGGAATAAATGTCAGGTTTGCAATTCATCCGGTTGCGGGAAGAATGCCCGGACACATGAATGTGCTTCTTGCTGAAGCTAATGTTCCTTACGATAAACTTTTTGCACTCGAAGATATTAATGATGATTTTCCTAATACCGATGTTGCTTTTGTTGTTGGTGCAAATGATGTTGTAAACCCCGCTGCACGCCACGACCAGAGCAGTCCGATTTACGGCATGCCAATTCTTAATGTTGATTATGCAAAGACTGTTGTAATAAACAAAAGGTCTATGAATCCCGGTTATGCAGGAATTGAAAATGAATTATTCTTCGGGCAGAACTCTCTTATGTATTTTGGAGATGCAAAAGAGGCAATAACAAAATTAACAACCGAAATAAAAGCATTATGAGCTTTATGAATAATTTTATATGAAAAGATTTTTTTTTGCAGGCTTATTTATTTTTAATTGTATCTCCTATTCTCAAAGTGATTTAAGTTTTAATACTGAATTATTTCATGTTTTTTCTGAAAATAATTTACTGAAAGTTGAAAATGAAAACGGGGAAATCATCTATTCAAAAAATTTCTTTAATCCTTTTTTTAATAAATCAGACCTTGATGGGGATGGCGTTGATGAATTATTAATTAATGACATTAACGATTCATCAGAGTACACTTTATATATTTATAATCTTCTGGATACATTTTACCTTGCCTCTGAAATTAACTCAGGAATATTTGAACCATATCAGACAACTTCGGAGGAAACAGATGGACTTATAATTGTCACCGGAAATTCCGATTTTTCTTATATGAATAAGGAAAGTGACAAAAAATCTCTCCCGATTAATTGCTGGAAATATGAAGATGGAGAATTGTTTTCAATCAATGAAGAATTGTATGAAATTTTCATCGCTGAAAACGAAATTATCCTTGAAAAATTATATAAGGGTAATGTTAAAACCTGCGGTGATTCCGAAAGTTTTAAACCATTTATTATTTCCGCTTTTATAAATTATCTTAATGCAGGTGAAGCTGCTTCTGCAGATAACCTGCTGGAGACATTTTATCTTTGTGATGATTTAAATATTTTCAAAGAAAAATTACTCAACTTATTTAATGAGGAATAAATGAAATTCAACTGGCAGGAATATATTGGCAAAATATTAAATGTAACTATGCATGAAAATTATGGTGTACAGGATTTACCGGGTTCCGAATCACCTTTTTATGAAATTGTTTTTAAAACCGGTAAACTTACAGGTGCTTTCGATGAGGGGATTCTTCTTGAAGCTGTAAGGGAACAAAAGCTTGTAAGAATCTTCATTCCTTATTCATCTATTAAATGCGTAGAAATTTTTGATTTATAAATGAGGGTTTACATCTTGAAAAAATTATCCCTTCTTTTCTTTCTCATTTTCTTTATTACTCCTGTATTTTCTCAGGATGTTTTAATTAAAAGTCTAAGAGCTTATACAGCAGGTGATGAAACCTCGCTTCCTGTTATTATATACGGCAAAGAAAGAGAAGGAAACAATATTACAATTGAATTTGATGTTCAATCAGAGTTCGTTCCTAATTTAAATATTGTTTTCAGGTACTGCGATAAAAACTGGAGACCAACTGATAATCTTTTCCTGATAAATCATGGAAAGAATGTAGCTCACTTTATCGATTTCGTAACTCTTCCTGCAACTGTTGAAGATGCAAAATATAGGTTTAAAGGAAATTTCCCGGCAGGATTTGAGGATATTGAGTTTCCTTTTTCAGGCAAGTGGATGTTTTTTATTACTGAATCAAATGATACTTCCAAAGTTTATGCTTCAGGAAAATTTTTTGTTATTTATGAAGAAGTATCTTTAAATACCACGATTAAAAAAGAACAGCTTGAAGATAAAGTTTATTTTCCTGCAGACCTTGCAAAAATTTTTAATGTTACATCAACCTTTAATCTTCCCGAAAAATTATTTCCTGCTTTTGTAAGTCATATTGAAATTGTTGAAAATAAAAAATTAATGTACCCTGTAATCGTAAGCAGAGATTTCAATACGAACAGAAGACAATTTTATTGGGATGGCAGCAGAAAATTTACTTTTACTGCAAGAGATATTCTCCCGGGAAATGAGTACAGGCAGACAGATTTAAGAAACATTAATGTATTCAATGCAAAAAATGTTAAAGCTCAGTTTGATGGTATTGAGTATTCAAGATTTTTCAAATTCCCCCCGCCGGATTTAAATGGCGGTTCAATCCTTACAAACTACAAAGATGAATTTGCTACTTATTTAAATGTTACATTCCAGATAAGACCCCCTGATGATGTTTTCGGAAATATCTTTCTTGTTGGTTCATTTAATGACTGGCAGATACTTCCCGAGTTTGAACTGGAAAACAAAGCAGGGCTTTATTCAAAGACAATTTCTCTAAAAAGAGGAATTTATGATTACCAGTATGTTCTTGCTGACATTTTAAATGGTCAGATAAAAAATGAAAACTGGGTTGTACTCGAAGGCAACAACTGGGAAACAAAAAACATTTACCATATATTTTTATATTATAACGACCCTGAATTCGGAGGGTATGAAAGAATAATCGGTTACTCAAAAATTGTAAGTCAGTAATGGAAAAATTAAAAACCGGTGTAATTGGTACAGGACATCTCGGCAAGCTTCACATAAAAATGTTTAAAGAAATTAATAATTGTGAGCTTATCGGAATTTTTGATACGAACCTTCTCCAATCCGAAACCGCGGCCAAAGAATTTCAGGTAAATTATTTTAAAGATGAACAGGAGCTTCTTGATAAAGTTGATGCTGTTTCAATTGCTGTAACTACATCTGCTCATTATGAAGTTGCTTTAAGATGTTTGATTCAGGATAAACATATTTTCATTGAAAAACCTATTACATCAAAAATAAATGAAGCCGAAGAACTTGTTAAAATTGCAAAAGAAAAAAACCTGAATATACAGGTTGGTCACATTGAGAGGTTTAATCCTGCAATTATTTCAGTTGAAAAATATATTTCCAGTCCTGTGTTTATTGAATCCGACAGGCTTTCACAATTTAACCCGCGCGGAACCGATGTAGCTGTAGTACTTGATTTAATGATTCATGATATTGATATCATCCTGAGTTTTATAAAGAGCAATGTAAAGAAAATCGATGCTAATGGTGTAGCAGTGGTATCGGATAATTTTGATATAGCTAATGCAAGAATTGAATTTGAAAACGGAGCGGTTGCCAATGTAACTGCAAGCCGCATCTCACAAAAGAAGATGAGGAAAATGAGAATATTCCAGAAGAACACTTATATTGCTCTTGATTTTGTTACAGGTGCATCTGAAGTATATCGTTTGCAGGAAGTTGATGAAAATGTTTCTTCGGGAATTTCATTTGGAGAAATTGGTGTCGGCGATAAGAAGAAACGGCTTATTTATGAACAGCCTCAGATTAGCGAAGTAAATGCTTTAAAGTATGAACTTCAATTGTTTATTAATTCTGTTCTTGAAAAAACAAAACCTGTTGTTTCAGGTGAAGATGGTTTGAGAGCGTTAAAGATTGCTGATATAATAATTAATAAGATAAATGAATCGGCAATTGCATAATATTCTTTAATTATTCATAGAGGTATGAATATGAAAAAAATAATTTTACTCTCGGTTTTAATTCTATTCTCTAACTTAAGCTGCAGTGTTTATGAAACACTTGTAAACATCTCCCGGCTTAAATTTAAATTAGGCGATGTTAACAACTTTACCCTTAATGGTATTAATCTTTCAAACAAAAAAAGCATTAAAGATTTTACAACTACGGAAGCATTAAAACTTTCATCTGCTTTTTTTTCAGGAAAACTTCCTGCTTCATTTATTCTGAATGTTGAAGCAAAAAATCCTAATGACGGAACAGGTGGATATAAAAGAACAAATGCAACTATAAAAAGTTTTCCCTGGAGATTATTTATCGATGATAAAGAAACAATCTCAGGCAACATAGAAACGCCCGTTACTGTTCCCGGCACAGGCGAAATAGTTAATATTCCATTTGTAATGGAACTTGACCTGGTTAAATTTTTTGAAGACAGGGGATATGAATCAATAATAAATCTTGCTTTAAATATTGGCGGTTATTCAAGCGAATCTTCCAAACTTTCTCTTCTGGTTCAGCCTGTTGTTGCAACATCTTTTGGTGATTTGAAATACCCCGAAGAAATAAAAATTGTTGATTTCCGGTTTTCAGATTAATAACAATTTATTCATCTGTTTCGTCTTTAATCATGGCTGAAAAAATAAAATATGCAATTGGTGTAGACCTTGGCGGAACGAGCATTAAACTTGGTATTGTTTCAAATGAAGGAAAAATATTAAGTAAAATCTCTCTTCCATCTAACGCAGAGAAAGGTCCGGATGAAGTTATCTCTCAAATAATAAAAGGTATTAATCATCTTCTTAATTATAAAAAGAAAGTTAAGATAACAGGCATTGGTATTGGTTCTCCCGGAGTTATAAATATAACAACAGGGACAGTTGAATACCCTCCTAACTTTCCCGGCTGGAAAGTAATAAAATTAGGAAAGATTATTCAAAAGGAATTTAAATTTAAAACAGTACTCGAAAATGATGCAAACGCTGCTGCTATTGGTGAATATATTTTTGGTGCAGGGAAAAAATATAAATCATTTGTAATGATTACTCTTGGTACAGGTGTCGGCGGTGGAATTATTTCTAATGGAAAAATTTACAGGGGTGAATTTGGTGCAGCAGGTGAACTTGGACATATGTCAATCGATTACAAGGGTCCTGAATGTAAATGTGGTTCCATCGGCTGCATAGAAGCTTATGTAGGTAGCAATTATCTGAAGCAAAAAGTGATTAATGAAATTAAAAATTACCCCGGTTCAAAAATTCTTCAGCTTGTTAATGATGATGTTGATTCAATTAATCCCCGCATAATACAGGAAGCAATGGAAACAGGAGATGAATATGCAAAATCAATTGTTGAAAATATGGGAATTCAGTTGGGTGCAGTTTTAACATCTGTTAGTAATTTGCTTGACATAAGTACATTTATAATCGGCGGTGGTGTTGCCGGCTTCGGTAAACCATTGTTCAATAAAATTAAAGAGACACTTGTGGACAGAGTTTTTATACCTGCAAAGAAACGGGTCCAGGTTCTTCCTGCTAAATTAAAAAATGATGCAGGCATAAAAGGTGCATCTGCACTGGTTTTTTATAAATGAAAAGGATGCTCTTGTTTAATGGGCATATTCTTACTTTTAGTTTGTCTGATTCCTGTTGATATGGTTAATTTCCGATATGCGAAATTCATTTTTAATTTTTCTTCTGATTTTCTCCATAAATTCCTTTCCGCAGGAAACTAATACTCTATTTATTCCCGATACATTAAATCAATTCTTAAAAGATACACTTGCTGTAGCCGATTCAATTCCTGAAACAACTTCCGATATCGATACTGTAATTTATGCAAATGCTACTGATTCACTAATCTTTTTTGTTAATAAGAAAAAGATGAACATTTACGGAAATGCATCGATTCAATACAAGCAAACCGATCTTAAGAGTGAAAATATATTTGTTGATTTCAATACGAGTTTTATTGAAGCCGAAGGAATACCATCCGATTCTGTTGAAGGAAAATTAACCGGAACACCAGTTCTTAAAGAAGGACCGGAAACCTATGAAGGTTTAAGGATGAAATATAATTTTAAAACAGGGCAGGGTTTTATTTCTTCTGCAGGAACAGAAAGTGAAGGTGCATATTATACAGGAGAAAAAATTAAAAAGGTTGATGAAGTGACATATTTTGTTGAAGATGGAATTTATACAACCTGCGAAATTGATACTCCTCATTATCATTTTTATTCAAGTGAGATGAAAGTAATTCATAAAGAACAGATTGTTGCTAAATGGATATGGCTGCATTTTGGCGGAGTACCATTTCCAATTCCAATACCTTTTGCAGTTTTCCCGATTGAATCCGGAAGACGTTCGGGTTTGATTCCTCCTATATTCGGAGAGGATGCAACTTACGGAAGATATTTTTCACGCTTCGGATATTTCTGGGCTGCAAGTGATTATTTTGATTGGGTATTAACCGGAGATTATTACACACGCGGCAGTTATAATATTAATTCAAGAGTAAGATACGCCAAACGTTATAACTTTACCGGACAGTTTGAAGGCAATTACAAAAATTTTATTGAAGGTGAAACGACTGACCCTGACAGAACCGAAAGCAGAGACTGGTTTATAAAGTGGAATCACAACCAATCATTTACTCCTACTTTACGATTGGATGCAAACCTTCAGTTTGTTTCAGGTTCCAATTATTCACGAAGAACAATTTATGATTTAGACGAAATTCTTAGCAGGGATATTATTTCAAATGCAACTTTAAGTAAAACATGGGATGAATCGGGCAACAGCGCATCAATCAGTTATAGCAGAACACAGAATATTGATAACAATACAATTTCCGAAATTCTTCCCAGGGCATCTTTCAATATGTCTCAGAAATATCCTTTCAGGAATAAAACAAGCGCAGGGGATTATGAATGGTATGAGTTAATAGGATTTAATTATTCAGGTGTATTTCAGAATAACAGAAACAAAGTAGAAGACAGGTTAAGAATAAGAGGAGGTATTCAGCACGATATCAGAACCAGTGCATCACCAAAGGTTGGCTACTTTAGTGTTACGCCATCCGTAAGTTACCAGGAGAGATGGTACAACAAAAGAATTGAACTTGTACCTGTCGGCGTAGATTCATTAGGAAGAGACATTATTGATGAAAGAGATGTTAATGAAATAAACATGGTTCGTACTTTTAATATGGGTGTTGGCGCCTCGACAAAATTCTATGGTATGTTTCAGCCAAATATTTTTGGAATTTCTGCAGTAAGACATACGGTAAATCCGGCTATTAGTTACACTTATACACCTGATTTTTCAAAACCTTTCTGGGGATATTTTGACTCATACATAAATTCAGAGGGAGAAGAAGTAAGGTATAATAAATTTGCCAGAGAAATTTTCGGCGGACCCTCACAGGGGGAAAGGCAAAGTATCAATCTCAATGTCTCCAACATTTTTGAAATGAAGACCACTGTTGACCCGACAGATACAACATCTAAAGAAGAAAAAATTCAGCTTCTTAATCTTGATGGATCTCTAAGTTATAATTTTGCAGCCGATAGTTTAAAATTTTCTCCGCTTAATGTCGGGTTCAGAACCCAGGTTGCAACATGGTTCAGCTTTAATGGGAATTCTACTTTCACTTTATATGATACCGGTCCTAATGGTAATCTTATTGATAAATTTTTAATTAACCAGGGGAAAGGTTTGCTGCGACTAACAAATTTTAATTTCTCTGTTTCAACAAGTCTCTCCGGTGAGAAGTTGAAATCATCTGATACTCAGACAGAGACTGCACCTTACCAGACAGATGAATTTCAGCTTGGCGGTGCAGGCAATCAGTACAGGGGAATTTATGATATTGAAGATCCTGATTTTACAATACCATGGGATATTTCATTAAACTATAATTATTCACTCAATAAATCTGATCCGGCAAACGTCAGATCTTATTCAAATCTTAGCGGATCATTAAATTTTAATCTTACTCCCAAATGGAAATTCTCTTTCAACGGCAGTTATGATTTTGAAAGGAATGAATTTGCTGCACCCGTTGTTCGTATCTCAAGAGATCTGCACTGCTGGATTTTAAATTTCACATGGAACCCGATCGGAACATACCGCGGTTACAGTCTTGAAATAAGAGTGAAAGCTCCTCAGTTACAGGATTTGAAAGTTACAAAGAGAGATAGATTTTACAGCGGATATTAAACTCCGAAAAATTTATTTTAAGAATTATGAGACATTATATCATCGATGGAAATAATTTAATAGGGAAGGTTAAAAGATTATCTGATCTTAAAGATAAACAAAGTGCAAGAGAGCAGCTCGTTTTTCTTTTACAAAAAATTTTTGCAGGAAAGAAGATTAAAATATCTCTTCACTTTGATGGATATGAAAACACAAAATTAAATTTGGGCAAAGGAAAAATTATTTATTCAGAATCAAAATCTGCTGATGATAAAATAAAAGAACAGGTAAGCAATTCTAAGAACAGGAGGGAAATTGTTGTTGTCTCATCAGATAATGGAATAAGAAATTTTGCAAA
>Ga0207873_1001786_pt1 | contig 19505 bp, 19 predicted proteins | sample BGWIniCompost_FD_187373 | JGI IMG/M metagenome (GOLD analysis project Ga0207873, IMG submission 187373) | Cellulose adapted compost microbial communities from Newby Island Compost Facility, Milpitas, CA, USA - BGW Initial Compost (SPAdes)... ...
GGCTCGTCTCGTTCAGTTACACCCTCGCCTTGAACGAGGGGACCGCTCTCCAGTGGGCTCGGGCAGCGAGTTACCCCATCCAGGAGTTTGTCGTGGTGGTGGAGGAAGGCAAGCTGGAGCTGCGCCCGGGAAGCCTCCGGGTGCTGGGATCGACGGAGCTCGCAGGGCGAGCGTTCAAGCTCTTCGGGGCCACGGAATTGAAGCCCGGTGACCGGGTGGCGTTCGACGTGCTGCCCGCGGCGGCGAACCGACAGGTGTCCGGCGGCGACGCGGCCGACGCCGGCGCCGAGGCCCATCCTGAAGAACATGTCATCACCACGTCGTTTCACGGCGGCAACGCCAACGTGGAGTTGTGGCGACGCGCGACGGGGCTCAGGGGGCATGGGGGCCTGTTCGGGGTGTTCCTGATGAGCGTCTTCGGGGTGGTGGCGCTCTACGGGGGCCTGAAGCTTGCGGCCAGGCGTCGAGCCCGAAGCGAGGCTCCTTCTCCGGAGGTCTCCGACGCCGGCCGGCAGTCCGCGCTGCACGAGGAACAGCAGCGGCTCATCCGGCAGATCGCCGACCTGGACCGCCGTCGGGCTGCCGGCGCCGTCGACGAGGCGTCCTACGCCGACAGCCGCGAGAAGCTCAAGCGGCGGCTCGTCGAGGTGATGCGCCAGCTTCGGGGGACGTAAGGCCGCCGTGTAGAGCAGGCCGACGCACGGCGCCGGTTCGGTCTTGCTAGCGTGCATCCGAGTCTCGCTTGCGTGCATCCGATGGGAATGGACGGGCGGTGTGGGCAATGGCTCGTCGCGGCAGGGACAGCGCAGTCGTGGCAGCGGTGGTGGCAGCGGTCGCGGCCGTGGTGGCAGGGGGCTGGTGGCTGCAACGCGCGGGGTGGCTGACAACCGGGCGGGCGGACAGCGCGACGGTGCCGCCCGCGCAGCTCGAAGGGCTGCCTCTGGTGCGCCTGCAGCGGGGCGAAGAGGCCCTGCAGGCCATCAACCGCCTTCACCGGACGGCCATCGAGATCGTCGACGGCTACGTGGCCGCGTACGGGAACGCGCACGAACAGGTGATCGTGTGGTGGGCCAGGGCGGCCTCGGAGGCCAAGGCTCGTGAACTGGTCGACGTCATGACCGAGAAGATGGCGGCAAGCCCCCTGTTCAGCAGGCCCCAGCCCGTGACGGTGGGCGGGCGCCGGCTCCATTTCACGGTAGGGGCCGGCATGCGCAACTACTACTGGGTCTCCGGTCAGGACGTCTACTGGGCCGGGGTGGTCTCCTCCCGAGAAGCGTCCATCGTCGAGGCGCTGCTCAGGGGCGTGCCGGACGACCCCGGTCCGCCGAGTGCGGATAGGTTCCCTCGGTGATGGGACGGAGGCGTCCGGAGCCGTTCGACCAGCCGGCAGCCACGGCCTTCACCCCCGATGCCGACCGAAAGCCGCCGGCTATCCCATACGGTAAACCTTCTAGCTACTCGAAGGTCAAGGCTCCGAACATGGCACATCCGATGTTATTGTCATGGTTGCTCAAGTATGGTAGGATGACACTCGATGCGAACCAAGGAGGAGGCCTTGCGGATGGGTCGGACGAGTGTGTTGCGCCAACAGAGGGGCCCCCGTGGGGTGACGAGGGTTTCCCGCGGGCCGACGTCGAGGTTCCGACGTGGCGCTTCGAGTCCCGATGTCTGCGAGGTGCTCGGAATCCACCCCGAGGCGATTCAGCGGGCCCGCCAAGGTCTGCCTTCCGTCGACGAGGCCCGGCGCATCGCCGAACGCTTCGCCCTTCTGGCCGATCCCACCCGCCTTCGAATCCTCCACGCCCTGGCCAGGGAGGAGCTGTGTGTTTGCGACGTCGCACAGGTGGTCTCGCTGTCCATCAGCGCGGCGAGCCATCAGCTCCGCCTGCTCCACCGGTCCGGCGCCGTGACGTACCGCAAAGAGGGGCGCATGGCCTACTACCGGCTGGCCGACGACACCATCCGACGGTGGTTGCGAGAGGAGGCCCTTCACGATGGTTGAGGAGCGCGTGCGAATGGAGGAGCGCGTGCGAGAGGAGCGGGAAGAGGCCGAGGAGGGCTTCGATGGCCCCTGGTACGCATTCGGTCCGGTGAAGAACGCGGGCGCAGCGGCCCTCATCCTCACCGCCGGCTGGGCCGTGGAGCGGCTGGGCGGGCCTGCGTGGCTGTCAGCGCCGGTCTACCTGGCGGCCATCGCCGTGGGCGCGCGGTACTGGGCGAAGGAGGGATGGGAGGAGTGGCGCCACGAGCGAGAGATCGGCATCGAAGCGCTGATGGCCTTCGCCGCCCTGGGTGCCATCCTGTTGGGGGAGTGGGTGGAGGCCGGGCTGCTGGTGGTGCTCTACAGCGCGGCCGAAGCCCTGGAGGAATACACCTACGCCCGCACTCGCACGGCCATTCGCGCGCTGCTCAAGCTGGTGCCGGAGACGGCGTGGCGGCTGCGGGACGGGCGAGAGGAGCAGGTGCCCGCCCAGGCGCTGAAGCCCGGCGACCTCATCCTCATCCGGCCGGGTGAACGGGTGCCGACCGACGCCGTCGTCGTGGAGGGCCGTTCGAGCCTCGACGAATCCGCCGTGACTGGGGAATCCATTCCCGTGGACAAGGGGCCGGGCGACCGGTTGTTCGCCGGCACCATCAACACGACGGGCGCCCTCACGGCTCGTGTCACGGCCGATTTCGCCAGCAACACGCTGGCGCGCATGATCCACCTGGTGGAAGAGGCCCAGGAGGTCAAGTCGCGGGCCCAGCGGTGGATCGACCGCTTCGGTCGACGCTACAGCCCGGCGGTGCTGGCCGCTGCCGCCGTGCTCCTCGTGGTGCCGCCTCTCCTGGGCCAGGACGTCCGGACCTGGGCGCATCGGGCCGTGGTGCTGCTGGTCGCCGCCGCACCCTGCGCCCTGGTCATGTCGACACCGGTGGCCACCGCCGCGGCCATCTCCCGAGCAGGCCGCCAGGGTGTCCTGATCAAAGGCGGCATCCACCTCGAGCAGCTGGACCGAATCCGGGTCGTGGCCTTCGACAAGACCGGGACGCTCACCCGAGGCCGGCCCCAGGTGACCGACGTCGTGCCCGAGAGCGGCGTGACACAGACCGAACTCCTCGCGCTGGCGGCAGGGGTGGAGCGCTGGAGCGAACACCCCCTGGCACGCGCCGTGGTGGCGCGCGCCACGTCGGAAGGGGTGAACCCCCTGGCGACGTCGGGCTTTCAGGCCGTGGTAGGGGCGGGGGCCCGGGCCGTCGTGGGCGACGAGGAGGTGTTCGTCGCAAGCCCGGCCTTCGCGGCGCAACTCGGCACGCACGTCTCACCGGCATTGGAGCACCATGCGGCTCGGTTGCAAGAGCAGGGCAAGACGGTGATCCTGGTGGCCCGGCGAGGCCGCGCAGTCGGGCTCATCGCCTTGCGTGACCAACCCCGCCCCGCCGCCCGCCCGGCGGTGGCCGAACTGCACCGGATGGGGCTCCGGGTGGTCATGCTGACGGGCGACCACCCGACGACGGCGCAGGCTATCGCGCGGGAGTTGGGCATCGACGAAGTGCGGGCCGGGCTTCGGCCGGAGGAGAAGGTGGCGGCGGTGCGGGAGCTGGAGGCCCGATACGGTCCGGTCGCGATGGTGGGAGACGGCGTCAACGACGCGCCCGCTCTGGCCGCAGCCTCGGTCGGGATCGCGATGGGGGCGGCGGGTTCGGATGCGGCTATCGAGGCAGCGGGCGTCGCCCTCATGGGGGACGACCCCGGCCAGGTAGTGGCGGCCATGAAGGTGGCCCGGCGAAGCCAGCGCATCGCCTGGCAGAACATCGTGTTCTCCGTGCTTCTTCTGCTGGTACTGGTCCCATCGGCCCTGCTGGGTGTCATCGGGGTGGCCTCGGCGGTGGTCGCCCACGAAGTGAGCGAGCTTCTGGCCGTAGCCAACGGCCTGCGGGCGGCCCGGGGCTGAACCCGCGAGGCGAAAGGACATGGACACCCCCATGGGGTATGCTATCATGCGGATCGAGCCAACTGCCGCCGAAGGAAGGTCATGGAGATGGCAAGCGTCGTACTCAGCATCCCGGAACCTCTCCGGAGCGGTGACGCCACCGCCCTCGAGCGCTTCCTCTCCCGCCAGGCCGGCGTCCACCACGCGGAGCTCAACCCCATCAGCGGCGCGCTAACGGTACACTACGACGAAAGTCAGATCACCCCCGAACGGCTCCGCCAGCTCGTCCGCGAGTGCGGCTACCACCGGGTGCAGGCTCAGGGCAAGCGGGTGGCGATGGTGGGGGACGGCGTCAACGACGCTCCGGCGCTGGCGCAGGCGGACGTTGGCGTCGCCATCGGCGCCGGCACGGACGTGGCGGTCGAGACGGCCGACGTGGTGCTGATGCGCTCGGAACCCCTGGACGTGGCCACCGCGATCGCCATCTCCCGGGCGACGGTCCGGAAGATGCGGCAGAACCTCTACTGGGCGGCCGGCTACAACGCAGGCGCCTTCCCGCTGGCCGCCGGCGTGTTCTACCCGAGCTTGGGACTGCTGCTGCGGCCGGAGATCGCGGCCCTGCTCATGTCGGGAAGCTCGCTCCTGGTGGCGCTCAACGCGCTCTTGTTGAAGCGGGCCCGCCTGGAGCCGGCGTGACGGCATTGGCCGGTGTGACCCTGCCGGCTACGCCTCGTGGAGGTCGTACACAACCGCGTCGTCACCGGCCCGCTGCCGGTCGCCAAGAAGGCGCCCGCCGCCTTCGGCTACCGCGCCTCGTGCCTCTCAGGGGGCCCCGCACGGGGTGCGGGGAGTACCGCAAGGCTCTTGAATTGGCTGAAGATGACGTACTAGCGCAGGATGAAGTAAAGGATGGCCGCCGCCGCGCCGAAGACGATGGGAGCAATCCAGCGGTTGGCGGACGATTCGCTCGCCCCTGCGTCAGCCCCCGGCATGACGGTCGATGCCGGCGCGCAGCCGGTCTGCCCGTGGTCGTGATGGCCGCTCACGTGGCGGCGCGGCTGCCGTTCATCGTGCATGTCGAAGTGCCCACCACAGCATCCCATCGAGCCTGCCCCTCTCTCGCGGCATCGTACGCCCGGTTCCTTAAACGCGGATGAGAGCAACCTGAGGATCGCCTGAGGAATCAACCGGACGCGGTCGCCAACGCCCGGCGCATCCGCCGTACCTGGAGACCCATGTGGACGGCCCCGGCCGCGTTCATCGCAAGTCCCACGAAAGCCAGCGGCGTCTTGATGTCGTTGAGGAAGATGGCGGCCGCGGAGAGCCCCACCACCGGCAAGACGTCGGCCAGGTGGTGGGCGCAGCAGGCGAGCATGGCGACGCCGCTCACGCCGGTGCTGCCGGCGGCGAGCGCGGCGTGGGTTCGAGACGCCTGATGCAGGCGTCGCAAGTAGACGTACAGGGCGACTTGCGTGCCGAACCCTGCCGTGATGGGGGCGATGAACCCCAGATCCTCTCGGAGCTGCTGGAAGGCGTGCGCAGGATCCTGAGCCAGGGCGATGATGGCGAGGTAGGACAAGACCAGCCCGAGACTGGCTGCCAGGCCGCTCAGTACGAGGTGCTTGCGTTCGGCCCCGGAGATCCCCATGACACCGAGCCTCACGACGCCACCCCGAGTTCCCAACGGAGCACGCGCTCCGGGACGCCGGCCACGTCACGTATCACCAGCTCGAGGAACCGAGTACCGGCCACGAAGCTCGCCGGCACGTCGAAAGTCAGCACACCCCTGCGGTGATGGCCGCCACGAGGTGCCTCCCATGAAGCGGGCCGGACGGTTTCGCCTCGGTGGTTGCGCAGCGCGGCCATCTCCGCGAGGTCGTAGACGTCCAGGTTGACAAAGTGGGTATCCATGGCCACCCGGAAGGTGAGGGTGACCCGGTCGCTTGCTGCCTGTGCCACCCCGTCCCAGAAGACGGCGACGGTGACGCGTCCGCCTTCGGAGTACAGCGTTCCGCCTTCGGCCAGCCGGTCCGCCGATTCGGCCGGGGGCGGCGACCCCTGCTGGCTTCCGAAAGCGACCCGCCCACCCGTCAAGAGGACGGTTGCTGCGACGGCGACGAGAACGCCTTTCACGAGACCCGCTCTCACAGGCACCACGCTCCTCGGTCGAAGCCTGAGGCCCCACCGGCGTCAGCCTACCGCGCTCACCTGAGCGCAAGCTGAGCGGCGCCTGAGAGTTTGCTGAGAGAGGCCTGAGAAGCAGGCGTAACGGGGCGTGCCTAGACGGTGGGCAGACGGACGGTGAAGCGCGACCCCTGCCCGGGCCGGCTTTCGACCTGGATGCGACCTCCGTGCGCCTCGACGATCCACTTCGCGATGGCCAGACCCAGGCCGGTCCCGCCGGTTTGCCGGGAACGTGCCTTGTCGGCCCGGTAGAAACGTTCGAAGATGTGGGGCAGGTCCTCCGCGGCGATGCCGATGCCCGTGTCCTGCACGGCCAGCTCCACCTCGCCGTCCCGCCCCCTCCACCGGGCCAGGCAGACCCGTATGCTGCCGCCCTCAGGCGTGTAGCGCACGGCGTTGTCCAGCAGGATGACGAGCAGTTCGCGCAGGCGATCGGGATCCCCGAGCACCGTGACGGGCTCCAGGTGCTCGACGGTCAACCGGTGCCTGGCCATCTCCACCCGCATGGCCCGCAGCACGTCGGTGACCAGCCGATCGAGTTCCACGGGCTGGCGTTGCAGGGGCTGGCCGGAGTCCGCCCGCGCCAGGGAGAGGAGGTCGCTCACCAGTCTGCCCAGGCGGCGCACCTCATCCCGGATGTCGCGCCAGATGGCCTCGCGCTCGGCCAGGGGGAGCGCGGTGGCGCGCTCCAGGAGTTCGAGATTGCCCTGGATGGTGGCCAGGGGAGCCCGGAGCTCGTGGGAGGCATCGGCGACGAAACGGCGCTGGTTGTCGAAGGACTGCTGCAGCGCTCCCAGCATCTCGTTGAAGGCGGCTGCCAGTTGGCCCAGCTCATCACGGCGCTGGACGACGGCAACCCTGCGGCCGAAGTTGCGCGAGGAGGCGATGGCGCGGGCTGTTTCGATCATGGCGGAGATGGGGCGCAACGCCCCGCCCGCTATGGCCCAGCCCAGCGCGACGGCGGCCAGGGTTGCGATGGCCGCACCTCCCGCGATGACCCGCCGGAGGTGGTCGAGCAGTGCCTGGCGGCTCGACATCCACCCTACGACCAACGCCAGTACGGGCTGTGTCCGAGAGAGCCCGTGGGGGGCAGCCACCCATCGGACGACCTGGTACCCGGCCCGGGGTCCCTGCAAGAAGCCTTCCGCGCCGATCCCGCCCCCTGCGCCGGCGTCGGCATCCGCATCTGCACCGAGCGCAGCCGGGCTCACGTCGGCGGGCAGCCCGACCCCGTGCCCTCCCTCTACATCCGCGCCGGAGCGGGCGAGGAGGCGCCCGTCGAGATCGTAGACGGCGACGACCACGTCAGGGGCATCGAAGGCGTTGAGGAGCGGCTCGATGGAGGATTCGTCAGGGGCCGCCCGGATGGACTCGACGAAGTGGTCTGCCAGCCGGCGCGTGCTGGTGCGCAGGTCTTCCCTCAAGTAGGCCCGCACGCTCGAGTGGATCAGTCCGCCGAAGATCAGCACCAGCACCGCCAGCAGCACGCCGTACCAGAGTGCCAGGCGCACGCGGATGGACATGACTAGCTTTCGGCGTCCTCCCGCAGCACGTAACCCACGCCCCGGACCGTGTGGATGAGGCGGGAGCGGCCCCCCTGCTCGAGCTTGCGTCGGAGGTATCCCACATAGACCTCGAGCACGTTTGACTCGCCGTCGAAGTCATAGCCCCAGACGCGCTCCATGATCAGTTCGCGGGGCAAGACCCGGCGAGGATTGAGCATGAAGAGCCGGAGCAGCTCGAACTCAGTCGTCGACAGGGTGATGAGCTGACCTGCACGGCGCACCTCTCGGGCCGCGGAGTCCAGCACGAGGTCGCCGTGACGAAGCACCTCGTTCGGCTGCATGGCCGCGGCTTCATGGCGGTGCCGCCGTAGCAGCGCCCGGATGCGGGCGACCAGTTCCTCGAGGGCGAAGGGCTTGACGAGGTAGTCATCGGCCCCGGCCTCGAGCCCCGTGACCCGGTCCTCCACCGCGTCACGGGCCGTGAGCATCAGGATGGGTACGTCCGCTGACTCCCGGACCCGCCGGCAGATCGCAAGGCCGTCGAGGTCCGGGATCATCCAATCGAGGATGAGCACGTCCGGTACTGCATCCTGGGCCATCTGCAGCCCTTGAGCCCCCGACGTCGCCGTTTGCACGTCGAAGCCCTCGTAGACGAGCGCACGACGCACCATGTCGAGGAGCTTGGGGTCGTCGTCGATGACGAGGATGCGCGCTGCCGTCGCCGCTTCCCTCCCCGTCGGTTGTCCGCGCTCAGTATACCGAAGAGGGGTATGGCGCTGGCTGTCGGAGAGCGCGTAGACCGCCCATCCAGTCGCCAGCCCACAGGCCGGGGGCGCATCCCCACCACATGGCACGGCCCCCCCTCTCTCGAGCACGCGATGGGAGACGCCGGAGCTTCCGCCGCCTCGGGCATCATCCAGACGGAAGCTGAGAAGAACCTGAGAGTCTAGCTTCCCTGGCTCCATGCCACGGCCGGCTGCAGGACTCTGAGGCGTACTCGCTGGCCGGGATGGAGGGCCGGTACGGCCGGGCTGCGGACCTTGAGGGGGGTGCTCTTGCCGTGTGCCACCGACGGCCGGGTCAGTCCGGTTGTCTCGGTGGTCGGGCCATCCGCCCGCAGCCTCTCCCATCCGCCGCCTGCGCCGTCGTCGGAGACCGGGACGACAGAGAGCAACTGGAAGGAGCCGTGGTACTCCCGGCCCATCACTTCAAACGGGCCCGCAGGGTCGGGGGTGCATCCCAGCCACTCCGGACGCAGCATGGCCAGCACGCGGCCTGACACCGGGCTACCGCGCAGAGGCACAGGACCGATGGGCGTCTCGGCCACCTGACCCCGTGCCACGGCCGGAAGCAGGTTGACCTCGCCCAGGAGGGCCGCGATGCCCGGGGTGAGGGGCTGGTCGTAGACCATGTCCGGCGGGCCCACCTGCAAGATGCGGCCGGAGACCATCACCGCCACCACGTCGGCCATGCTGAGAGCTTCTGCCGGGTCATGGGTGACCAGCAGAGCCGCCACCCCTTCTTCCACCACGATCTGGCGAACCTCGCGCCGCAACCGCACCCGGAGCGCCGCATCCAGACTGGCGAACGGCTCATCCAGCAGCAGGAGCTGTGGCCGGGGCGCCAGCGCTCGGGCCAGGGCGACTCGTTGTTGCTGCCCTCCGGAAAGCTCGTGGGGGTAGCGGGACTCCAGTCCCTCCAGCCCCACACGGCGCAGCCACCAAGCAGCCCGGCGGGCCCCCTCGGGGCCCCTGGGAAGGCCGAACGCCACGTTCTCCGCGACGGTGAGGTGGGGGAAGAGCGCGTAGTCCTGGAAGACCACCCCCACCCCTCGACGCTCGGGCGGCACGGCCCGGCCTGGTTGGGCCACCGTGACGCCACCGATCTCCACCCGACCCCGATCCGGCACCTCGAATCCGGCGATGAGGCGCAAGAGTGTCGTCTTGCCGCAGCCGCTCGACCCGATGAGCACCGTCATCTGGCCGCGCCGCAGGGTGAGGGTGGCTCCGTCGACCGCTCGCACCGGACCGAAGTACCGGGCCACATCCAGGCAGCGGGCGGCAGGCACCTCGCCAGGGGCCTCGCCGTCGCGCACCCCGTGGGCCGCGCCCGGGGAGGGGGCCACCTCCGCTTCATCGGCCGTGTTCGCCAGGGGCGGGCGGTACCCGAGCTGGCTCGTCATCACCTGTGCCCCCACCGCTCCTGTTCATGGCGCAGCATGATGGCCACCGACGCGGCCGAGACGCCCAGCAACACGAGCCCGGGCAAGGCTGCCCGAGCGAAGAAGCCCTCGGCTGCGCTCATCCACGTCAGGGCTGCCAGTGTGCGAAACCCGGTCGGCGAAAGCAGCAAGGTGGAGGGGAGCTCCTTGATGCTGGTGAGGAAGACCAGACTCGCCCCCGCCAGCACCCCAGGCCGCAGAAGGGGCAGCACCACCCTCCGGAGCACCCCGGCAGGGCGCTCGCCCAGGCTGCGCGCCACCTCCTCCAGGTGAGGGTTGAGACGCGCCAGGGCCGCCGACTGAGGTGCCAGCGCCTGGGGCATGAAATGCACCGTGTGGGCCATCACCAGCAGGCTGATGGTCTGGTACAGCGGTCCCAGGTAGCGCACCCCGAAGAAGACCAGCGCCAGAGCCACCACGATGCCCGGCAATCCGAAGCTCAGGTAGGCGGCCTCTTCCACCGCCCTCGCCAGCCTTCCGGGGAATCGGGTCGTCAGGTACGCGAGGGGGAACGCGGCCGCCACGGCCACGGCGGCAGCCAGCGCAGCCACGTAGACGGAGCTTGCCGCCGCCTGCGCCACCGCCCGCAAGTGGTCGACGCCGCTCGTGCCTCTCACGAGCCCCCACGATAGCCAGTGCAACAGGGAGAGGGCAGGGAGCCCCCAGGCGGCCACGGCCACCAAGGCGCACGCCAGCGTCGCCGGGCCTGCCCAGCGCCCGAGGCGCACCGGCGAGGGCGGCCGGGGGACTCCAGGCTGGGCTCGAAAGAGTACCGCCTGCCTCCGCTGAACGGCTCGCTCGACGCGATGCAGCACCACGGTGATGAGCAGCAGCAGGAGCGCCAGCACGGCCGCACGGGCCCGGTCGAAGGAGCCGCCGTATTGCGCGTAGATGGCGAGGGGCAGCGTGTCGTAGCGGACCAGGGAGACGGCACCGAAGTCGCTCAACACGTACATCGCCACGACGAGCGCTCCGGCCGTCACCGAGGGCCAAAGCTGCGGGAGCACGACGCGCCAGAATCGTCGGGCCCGCCCGACCCCGAGCGATCGGGCCGCCTCCTCCAGGCCGGGGTCGAATCTGCTCCACGCCGCCCGCACGGGAAGCAGCACGTAGGGGTACGTGAAGAGGGTCAACACCCACCAGGCGCCCCAAAACCCCTCGACTCGGGGGAGCGTCACCCGCCCGGCCAGGGACTCCAGCAGGATGGCCGCCACGCCTCCCGGCTGCACCGCCGCCTGCAAGGCGAAGGTGCCCACGTACGAGGGCATTGCCAGGGGCAGGGCCAGCAGCACCAGCCACAGGCGCTTGTGCCGAAGGTCGGTCCTGGCGAGCAGCCATGCCAGGGGAAGGGCGAGGGCGACCGCCGTCACGGTCACGGCGCCTGCGAGCACGAGGCTGTTGTGAAGCAGGTGCCAGGTGCGGGGATGCAGCAGCCACTGCCACGACCGCTGCCACCCCTCGGCCGCGCGGATGACCAGGTAGAGGGGCGGGATGAGAAGCACGGCCGTCGTCAGCAGCGCGGCCATGACCAGGCCCAAGGGGACGGGCGAGGCCGTCCGTCCGCCCGACCGGAGGGTCGCCCATGTCGGCCGCAGACTGAGGGGCCCCGCCCGTTCGACGCCCGATGCGACGCTTCTCATCGCATTCCGCTCCTGCCGGCTGCCTGCCCGTCGCTATCGCCTGCCGGGAGCCTCCTCACAGCACCCCCGTCTCCCAGAGGAGCTCGAGGGTGGTCTCCAGGTCGGCCAGGTCCCCGAGGTCGATGTGGGGGGTCTTGATCCGCTCGAGCGGCACCAGGTCCGGGTGCGCCGGCACGCCGACGACCAGCGGGTACTCGTAGGTCTGGCTCGCGAAGTACTCCTGCGCCTGTCGAGACAGCAGGAAGTCGATCAGCCGGAGGGCGGCCTCCTTGTGCTGAGAGCTCTTGAGCAGGCCCACCCCGGCTACGTTGACCATGGCGCCTGCGTCGCCGGCCCGGGGATGGTAGTTTCGCACCGGCAACGATGGCCCGCGCTCTGCCAGGAACTGGTACAGATAGTAGTGGTTGACGAACCCCACGTCGATCTCGCCGGCGGCGATGGCCTGGATGATGGCCGTGTTGTTGCGGTAGGCCTTGGGCTCGTTGGCCTTGACTCCCAAGAGCCATTGCCGTGCGCCGTCCTCGCCCAACGTCTTGCGCAGGGCGGTGACGAAGGCCTGGAACGAACCGTTGGTCGGAGGCCAGCCGATGCGCCCCTTCCAACGGGGATCGGTGAAGCCCGTGATGGAGTCGGGCAGCTCCTCCGGTCGCACGCGCTCGGTGCTGTACGCTACCACCCGCGCCCGACCGCTGACGCCGATCCAGCTGCCGTGCGGCGAGCGAAAACGCGGCTCCACTCGGTCCAACAGGGGCTGAGGGAGCTTCTCGAACAGGCCGGCCGCCGCCACCGCGCCCAGCGCCCCCGCGTCCTGCGCGAAGAAGAGGTCCGCGGGGGAGCGGCTACCCTCCTCGAGCAGCGTGGCAGCCAGCTCCGCGGTGTCCCCGTAGCGAACCCGGACGTCGATGCCGGTGGCCCTCTCGAACTCCTCGAACAGAGGCCCGACCAGGGCCTCGCTGCGACCCGAGTAGACGACGACGGGTCCCATGTCCTGGCTCGACGTGGGCCCACGTGCCCCTTGAGAACCAACCACCCACATGGAGAGCAGCCCCACTGCCAGCAGGGCCGCGGCTACGAGCTTTGGGCTTCGCTTCACCCGCAAGTCCTGTCTCCCTCACTGTGTGCGTCGTTGTCAGCCCATCCGACGGAGGGCCCTCGCTGCGGACGTCCGCGGGCCATCGCTACATTACCTGAGGTTGATTAATCACGTCAAGTATTAAGCGAGTTAACAATACATCTCCAAAGAGACAGGGTCTCCGGAAAGAGATCTTTGAGACAAGGACAAGCCAGGGGGGCAACGCGGCTCGACGGGCCCAGCTCTACGCGGCGTACGCCTTGACGGCGGCCATGATCCGAGGGAAGCCGCGCGGGCCCAGCAAGTAACTGGCCGTCATGACGCCGCCCATCATCGCGCCGACGATGCCGGGGGCCGCGGCGTCCGAGCCCGTCAGCAGTAGATTGGGCACCGGCGTGCGGGGGCCGAGCCATCCACGCCGGAAGCGTTCGGGAGTGGCCGGAAGCCCGTAGATCCCGCCTCGCAACGCGCCGGTGAAGTGTTGCACCGTGAGCGGGGTCGAGAGCTCGCGATAGGCCACGAGGTCCCGAAACCCCGGGTAGTGGCGTTCGACCAGCTCCAGCAAGGCCTCCGAGATGGTCTCTTTGAGGGCTTCGTAGTCCGCACCCCGGCGTCTCCAGGGACGGCTGCGCCAGGGTGCAAACACTTCGTAGTCGACCGGCGCGATGATCTCGGCAGTGGATTTGTCGGCCAGGGGGTCCTTGAGCGACGGGAACGAGAGGTAGGCCATGGCGGCCCGTCCCTGAGCCAACTCGTTGCGTCGCGCGAACAGCGCGTCGTGGTCGAAGCCGTCGAACAGCCAGTGGTTCTCACCCCGGAAGCCCAGGGTAGCCGGACTTTCTCGCAACCCCAGGTAGAGGGTCACCACTCCGAACCCCTGGCCGGCAGCACGCTCGAGGGCGGCCCGCTCTTCTTCGCCCAGCGGACTGTTTGGTAGGAGCTGATGCCCGCGGCCTTGTGCGGATCCGGCTCGACCACCAACCGGGCGCCCAGGACCTCCTCAAGCGTGACCGGCGCCTCGCCCTTTCTCGCGGTCAAGAGCTCGGTCACGAACCTGGAGCCGCTGATGGCAGGCGGCAGCCCACGTGCACGTCGACGCCGTGCGCGAGGAAGTAACCGCCCAGGCCTTCGGTGGAGAGGATGCCGGCCTTGCCGAGGGAGTGCGCGGCGCATCCGGTGGTGACCACCAAGACGTTGTGGCGCAGCATCTGCTTGGTGAACTCCACGTTGGCCCAGTCCTGTATGAAAGAGCGGGCCCCTCTTTCGAGGGGCCCCCGGGAATTCAAGTAGATTCAGATCGAATGCGTTGAAACGTTGAATATCGGCGCCTTCATGGGCTACGATCGGCGAAGCTTTCGGACGGGATGTCGTCGGGGCTGCCCGGGCTGGTGACGTAGGCCTCCTCGTCGTAATAGAGCTCCCGCCCCATCATCACCGGCCCGGTGTACACGGGCTGCGGCGGGCCCACCAGTTGGAGCCGGAACAGGCTGCTGGTGTAAAACAGCATGTCCGGCTCCCCCGGTGGCACCGGCGCCTCTGTCACGACCCGCCAGTCGTTGTCCAGCACGTGCTCCAGCGCGTACTCCTGGAACTGGGGCAGGATGGCCGTGATGGCGTAGCCCATCTCCAGCAGGCCGCGCTGGATCTCTCGCCACTTGGACGCGGACGCCTCCAGGTGGGTGAGCCCGAAGTAGCCCGTACCGCCCTCTCGAAGCGCCTCAGTGCCCCGCGACAGGAAGAGGAGGATGCCGTTGAGGGTCTCCACCGGATCGGTGAAGAAGACATCGAAACGCCCTCGCAACTCCTCCGGCAACCCCCAACGAACGTCGTACGTTTGAACCGTCAGGTAGTCGTCCCAGCCCTCGGCCTGTGCGACGTCGGCGATGAAGCTGACGAGCCGTTCGTCGGCCTCGGCGACGTGGATGCGTCGCGGCAGGCCGGAGAGCGCGGCAGCGATGCAGGTCAGGTCGTCGTCACCCAGCAACAGCAGGTCGCGGCCCTCGAGGTCGCCCTGCTGGTACATGAAGGCGACACGCAGCACACTCACTTCCGGCGTGACGGCTCCCTGGTCGTAGAGGGCGATGGCCTCGGGCCGTTGGCGGGTGAGCTCCCGGAATCGCTCCAAGATGGACCGGAATTCCCCGGGCAATATGACGCCGCGGCCCCGACACGACGGGCACTTCACATCACGGTGCGCCCGAAGTCCGTACCGAGCCGCCAGAGCCGTGCCCTCGGGCGTGAGCGAGAACTCGTGGCCGGCGTACTCGACGAGTCCGCTGCGCAGGAGCTGGCGGAGATCGGCGATGACCTCCGCGGGGTGTCGCCGCGAGGAGCGCAAGAGGGCCCAGTACGAGCGTGGCCCGTCGAGGAGCTCCGCCAGGATGTATCGGGCGTCGACGACGACCGATGCCTCAGTCCCTTTGGTCTGCATGGCTTCTCCCCTCCGAACCGAGCTTCGGCCCCTCGGGTAAAAGCCTGCTTCCTCCGGAACGGCAGGCCGATCGGGGCAGGATGAGCGATGTGAGGCGATGAGCAGCGGGTAGGCCCCCCGCCACTGTCCCCGATACCACATCCTGGGTGGGCTCGCAAGCCGGACGCCAACGCTTTGCCCGGGTGCCGGATGCTGGCCCCCGGAGGCGATGCCCGCCCAGCGGGGAGTTGAGGTATACTCCGTACGCCATGGAGATCGGCATCTACAGCTTCGGCGAACGCACCCGGGACCCCGAGACCGGGCAGCTGATCAGCCCCGAAGAGCGGCTGCGGCGGTTGCTCGAGGAGATCGAGCTGGCCGACCAGGTGGGGCTCGACGTCTTCGGTGTGGGCGAGCATCACCGTCCCGACTACGTGGTGTCGGCACCGGCGGTGGTGCTGGCGGCTGCGGCTGCTCGGACCCGCCGCATCCGGCTCACGAGCGCGGTCAGCGTGCTGAGCACCGACGACCCCGTGCGGGTCTTCCAGGCTTTCGCCACCCTCGACCTGCTCTCGGGCGGCCGCGCGGAGATCATGGTAGGGCGGGGCTCTTTCGTCGAGTCGTATCCTCTCTTCGGCTACGACCTGGACGACTACGACGAGCTCTTCGACGAGAAGCTGGATCTGTTGCTGCGTCTCCGCAGCTCGGAAAGGGTCACCTGGTCGGGCCGGCACCGGCCACCCCTGCAGGATGCGGCCATCTACCCGCGCCCCCTGCAGGACCCGCTCCCGGTGTGGGTGGCGACGGGGGGTACGCCGGCCTCGGCCGCACGGGCCGGGCGATTGGGCCTGCCCATGGCGCTGGCCATCATCGGGGGCATGCCGGAGCACTTCGTTCCGGTCGTGCGGTGGTACCGGGAGGCGGCGCGGCGCGCCGGGCACTCCAACGTGCGGGTGGGCATCAACTCCCACGGCTTCATCGCCGACCGTTCTCAGGATGCGGCCGAGACGGCGTTTCCCGCCTTCAAGGAGACCATGGACCGCATCGGGCGGGAGCGAGGCTGGCCGCCCATGACCCGGGAGCAGTTCGAGTTCTCGAGGTCGCTGAGGGGCGCGGACTTCGTGGGAAGCCCTCAGCAGGTCATCGAGAAGATCCTCTGGCAACACAGCCTCTTCAAACACGACCGCTTCCTTCTCCAGCTCACGGTGGGCACGTTGCCGCACCGCAAGGTGCTGCGGGCCATCGAGCTCCTGGGCACCGAGGTGGCGCCGGTGGTGCGGCGGGAGCTGGGGTGCCCCTCTCCCTGATGACGGGGACCGGTCCTTGGTCTCCCCGCAGCGAGCGCCGCAGAAGCCGGCCGACGGGGAGGCGATGCCTGTCGCGACCTGGGGCTCCCATTCCAACGGTGGTAATGATATGATCCGCCCGGCTCCAGGTCGGGCAGCGGGCACCACCCGCGCCGGTCGACTCGGGAAAGGAGAGAGCATGGTGGCAGATCCGTCCCAGGGGCCGCAGGTGGGTCACATCGGGGAGATCGAGATCACGGCGCGAGACCCGGAGAAGGTCAGGGCGTTTTTGGAGTCGGTCTTCGGCTGGAAGGTCGCGGAGTACGGTTCCGACATCATGACCTTCGCCAGCTCGGACGCGGGCGTCGGCGGCCACATCGTGCGCTGGCCCCACCAGGAGCCGACTTACGTCACCTTCTACGTCAAGGTCGACGACATCAAGGCGACCGTGGAGCGGGTGGTCAAGGCCGGGGGCACCGTGCTCGTGCCGGAGGGGGAGATTCCCGGCGGCGGTCACTTCGCCCTATTCACGGATCCCGAGGGCCATCCCATGGGCGTCTACACCGAGACGTGAGCGCAGGACGCGCCCCGACTTGCGGTGGTCAGCATGCCACGGGGACCCGCCCAGGGTCCCCGTGGCTCTTCATGCCGTCGGTCAGGCCGAGACCTCGACCGTGCGGCTGCGATCCGCGTAGGTGGCCACATCGAGGCTGCCCGTCACGCGGCTGGTCACGATGCCGGCCACCATGCTGCCGCTGACGTTGAGCAGCGTGCGCCCCATGTCGATGATCGGCTCCACCGAGATCAGCAGGCCTACCAGTCCCACCGGCAGGTTGAGCGTCGACAGCACCAGCAGGGCGGCAAACGTCGCTCCGCCTCCGAGACCGGCCACCCCGAAGGAGCTCAGCACCACCACGGCCACCAGCGTCACCAGGAAGCTCGCCGACGTGGGGTCGATGCCCACGGCGGGGGCCGCGATGACGGCCAGCATGGCCGGATAGATGCCCGCGCACCCGTTTTGGCCGATGGAGAGCCCGAAGGAGGCCGCCACATCGGCGATGCCCGCCGGCACGCCCAGCTGCCGCTGAGCGCTCACATTGAGCGGCAGCGTCGCGGCGCTGCTGCGGGAGCTGAAGGCGAAGCCCAGCGCGGGCCAGGCCTTGCGCACGTACGTGGCGGGCTGCAGGCCCGAGGCCGCCAGGATCAGCAGATGCACGGCAAACATGGCGGCCAGCGCCACGTACGAAGCCACCACGAACTCGCCGAGGCTCACGATGGCCTGGAGGTTGGAGATCGCGGCCGCTCGCGCCATGACGGCGAGGATCCCGTAGGGCGTCAGCCGCAACACGATCCGCACCAGGCCCATGACGACCCCGTAGATGGCCTCGACCAAGCGGGCGAAGTCAGCGGCCTGCTCCGCCGCCCGGCGCTTCATGCCGAGGTACGACAGCCCCAGCAGCCCCGCGAAGATGACCACGCCGATGACCGACGTGGGGCGCGCACCGGTCAGATCCAGGAACGGATTGGTGGGAATCAGCTCCAGCAGCTTCTGCGGCAAGCTCTGCGACTGCACGCGCTCCATGCGGGCGCCGAGATCGGCCGACGGAGTCGCCGTGGCCGCCGCCTCGGCCAACCCCGACTGATGCAACCCGAAGCCTAGCGTCGAGGCGATGCCCAGTGCCGCCGCGATGCCCGTGGTCACCAGCAGCACGGCCAGCACCCAGCCGCCGATCTTGCCGATGTCCGATGCCGCCTGGAGCCGCGTGAAGGCGCTCAGGATCGAGATGAAGACCAGGGGTAGGGCCACCATCTGCAGCAGGCGCATGTAGCCCGTGCCGACGACGGCGTACCACTGGGCCGTTTGCGCCACGACGGCGGAGCCCGCCCCGTAGGCGGCCTGCAGGGCGAGACCCAACACCAGGCCGAGACCGAGGCCGATGAAGACCCGGGCCGAGAACGACAGACGCCGCCGCTGCAGGCCGTACAGCACGACCAGCAGGGCGACCAGGACCCCCACGTTAAGAGCTACGAACCAGCTCTCCACGACGCTTCCCCCCAAGAGTGCAAGGGCGTGGTCGACGAGACGACCCGACAGATGACACGACCCGGCACACGAGCGACGACTCGCAGCTGGGCATGCCAGGGTGCGGGTACGGAGGACGCGGGATGCGGGAGCCTACGGGACGCGCTCGCGCCTGGCCTCACCGGCCGGCGAACGAGACGCCCGCCTCCCGCCGAGGACAGATGCAACGGCGCGGGGTGTGCAGGGACAGGCGACCCGCCAGGCCTTGCCCATGCGGCAGAAGACGCGAGGTCGCCGTGCGGATCGACAAGGTCTCCATCTCCTCGTTACAGAGGTAACGCACCGGCTCCGGCAAGTCAAGGTCGCAGGGTACAGGATCGCCGTCTCGTTGCCTCAGCGAAACAAGACCGAAAACCACTGTTCAAGCGCCGGTAACCCCCAAGCCCGACGCTGGGAACGGAGACGGCCGGCCGGCTCACATCCGACCACAGGAGGCGAGAGCATGAGGATCGCTGCACCTCGCGCGGCCGTCGTGGCCGCCCTGGTTGCCTGGGCCTGGATGGCGGCGGCTCTGCCCGCCCTGGGGGCCGAGAGGCTGACGGGGGCCGGGGCCACCTTTCCGTACCCGCTGTACTCCCGCTACTTCGAGGAGTACCGGCGTCTCACCGGGGTGCAGGTCAACTACCAGTCCATCGGCTCCGGAGGTGGCCAGCGCCAGCTGCTGGAGCGCACCGTCCATTTCGGGGCCTCTGACGCGTACCTCTCGGATGAGCAGATGGCGCAGTACCCGGCCGAGGTGGTCCACATCCCCACCGCAGTAGGGGCCGTGGTGCCCACATATAACCTTCCGGGCGTCACCCAGCGCCTGCGCTTCACCGGTGAGCTCCTGGCCGACATCTTTCTGGGCCGGGTGACCCGATGGGACGATCCCCGCATCCGGGAGCTCAACCCGGACGTTGGCCTGCCGCCGCTGCCCATCGTGGTGGTGCACCGCGCCGACGGCTCGGGGACCACGTTCATCTGGGTCAGTTACCTGGCGACGGTCTCCCAGGAGTGGCGGCAGCGCGTGGGGGTGGGTACCAGCGTCGAGTGGCCCGTCGGGCTGGGCGGCCGCGGCAACGAGGGCGTGGCAGGGCTCGTACGCCAGACGCCGGGCACGATCGGTTACGTCGAGCTCATCTATGCGCTCGAAAACGGCCTGGCCTACGGGGCCGTGCGAAACCGCTCGGGCCGGTACGTCGTGCCGGACC
>Ga0207873_1001788_pt1 | contig 19496 bp, 16 predicted proteins | sample BGWIniCompost_FD_187373 | JGI IMG/M metagenome (GOLD analysis project Ga0207873, IMG submission 187373) | Cellulose adapted compost microbial communities from Newby Island Compost Facility, Milpitas, CA, USA - BGW Initial Compost (SPAdes)... ...
GGGAGCCGTTCTGCTCCGACGGCGGGCCCGTCACCTCCACGAAGGCGGGGCGCAGGAGTTCGCCGCCGAGGCGGTAGCCGGGGCGCAGGATCTTGCTGCAGCTCATGCCGGTGGCGGCCGGATCGGCGTGGAAGGCCGCGGCCTCGTGGCGGGCGGGGTCGAAGGGGTCGCCCACCTCGCCGAACGCCCGCAGGCCCAGCGCTCCCGTGCGGTCCCGCAGCGTGTCGCTGATCTCCTTGAGGCCGGGCGTCATCTCCTCGTGCGCGCAGGCGCGGTCGACGGCGTCGAGGACGGGCAGCAGCGCGCGGAGAACGTTGGCCGCCGCCACGGTGCGGACGGCCATGCGGTCGCGGGCCACCCGCTTGCGGTAGTTGTCGTACTCGGCCTTGACCCGTTGCAGGTCGGCCGTGCGCTCCTCGAGGAGCCGCCGCAGTTCGGCGGTGTCCTGGGTCCGCAGCCCGTCCCGGTCCATCGTCAGCTCGCCTCCGACTTGTCGTCGTCGACGATCTCGGCGTCCACCACCTCGTCGTCACCGCCGGAGGCACCGCCCCCGGAGGCGGAGGAGGTTCCGGTGGCCGCGCCCTCGGGGCGGGCCTGCGCGTACAGCGCCGAGCCGATCTTCTGGGCCGTCTGCGCCACGTGGTCGACCGCCTGCCGGATCGTCGCCGTGTCCGTCTTCTCGTCCTTGAGCTTCTCCTTCAGGTCGTTCAGGGCCGCCTCCGTCTCGCTCTTGGCGTCGGCGGGGATCTTGCCCTCGTTGTCCTTCAGGAGCTTCTCGGTCTGGTAGACGAGCTGTTCGGCCTGGTTGCGGGTCTCGGCGGCCTCGCGGCGCTTGCGGTCCTCCTCGGCGTGCTGCTCGGCCTCCCGCATCATGCGGTCGATCTCCTCCTTCGGCAGCGCCGAGCCACCGGTCACCGTCATCTTCTGTTCCTTGCCGGTGCCGAGGTCCTTGGCGGAGACGTGCATGATGCCGTTGGCGTCGATGTCGAAGGCGACCTCGATCTGCGGCACGCCGCGCGGCGCCGGCGGAATACCGGTCAGCTCGAAGCTGCCGAGCTTCTTGTTGTAGGCCGCGATCTCCCGCTCGCCCTGGTAGACCTGGATGGTCACCGACGGCTGGTTGTCCTCGGCCGTGCTGAAGATCTCCGAACGGCGGGTCGGGATCGTGGTGTTGCGCTCGATGAGCTTGGTCATGATGCCGCCCTTGGTCTCGATGCCGAGGGACAGCGGGGTGACGTCCAGCAGCAGGACGTCCTTCACCTCGCCCTTGAGCACACCGGCCTGCAGAGAGGCGCCGACGGCGACGACCTCGTCCGGGTTGACGCCCTTGTGCGGCTCCTTGCCGGTCAGCTCGCGCACCAGGTCGGTGACGGCGGGCATGCGCGTGGAGCCGCCCACCAGAACGACGTGATCGATGTCGGACACCTTGATCCCGGCGTCCTTGATCGCGTTGTGGAAGGGGGCCTTGCAGCGCTCCAGCAGATCGGCGGTCAGCTGCTGGAACTGGGCGCGGGTCAGCTTCTCGTCCAGGTGCAGCGGCCCCTCGGCGGAGGCGGTGATGTAGGGGAGGTTGATGGTCGTCTCGGTCGAGCTGGAGAGCTCGATCTTCGCCTTCTCCGCCGCCTCCCGCAGCCGCTGCACGGCCATCTTGTCCTTGGACAGGTCGACGCCGTAGTTGTTCTTGAACTGCTTGACCAGGTGGTCGACGATCCGCTGGTCCCAGTCGTCACCGCCGAGGTGGGTGTCACCGTTGGTGGCCTTCACCTCGATGACGCCCTCGCCCATCTCCAGCAGGGACACGTCGAAGGTGCCGCCGCCGAGGTCGAAGACGAGGACCGTCTGGTCGTTCTCCTTGTCCAGGCCGTACGCCAGGGCGGCGGCCGTCGGCTCGTTGATGATCCGCAGGACGTTCAGCCCCGCGATCTCACCGGCCTCCTTGGTGGCCTGCCGCTGGGTGTCGTCGAAGTACGCCGGGACGGTGATCACGGCGTCGGTGACGTCCTCGCCCAGGTACGCCTCGGCGTCCCGCTTCAGCTTCTGCAGCACGCGGGCGGAGATCTCCTGCGCGGTGTAGCGCTTGCCGTCGATGTCCCCGTGCTCCGGGAACCGCCAGTCGTGGTCGCCCATGTGCCGCTTGACCGACCGCGCGGTGCGTTCCACGTTCGTCACGGCCTGCCGCTTGGCGACCTCGCCGGTGAGCACCTCGCCGTTCTTGGCGAACGCCACGACCGACGGGGTGGTGCGGGCGCCCTCCGTGTTCGTGATGACGGTGGGCTCGCCGCCTTCCAGGACGGAGACCACCGAGTTCGTCGTACCGAGATCGATACCGACCGAACGGGCCATCTGGACTCTCCTTCCTCGCGCATGCCCTGTGTACGTCCTGCGGACCGGTCCGTCGGGTCACCGGCCGGGCACATGGCGGACCGGTCCCGCACGCAGGGGCGGCTCTGCCTGCGGGACACCGAAGAGGCCGGAGCGGCGGCGGGGCGGGGCCGGTGGCCCGGGGCGCGTCTCCCGTCGGGTGCGGTCGTAGGCCGCGCGCCGCGCCGGGTCGCGCAGTGTCTCGTAGGCCGCCCGGACCTGCCCGAACTCCTCGGCCGTCACGGTGTCCACCCTGGTGTCGGGGCGCAGCTCCCGCACCCGGCGGCGGTAGGCGGAGGTGATCACCTCGACCGTCGCCGAGGGCTCCACCCCCAGCACCGCGTACAGGTCCGGCACGTTCATCAGGCCACCTCCTGCCCCTGCGCACTGCGACCACGGACCTGGGTTGCCTACGTCAACTGAATAAAACTTGAGTCCTGGCTTGTCAAGGAGGATGGTTCGCCCGGAGGACTATGCTGGTCAGACCTCTTGAACTGCCCCTGCTGTGCGCGGGAGGCGCGATGAAAGTGGAAATGGTCCAGCAGGCCGCGAGCGTCCTGTCCGACGTCCCGGACGAGGTGCACGAGGAGATCATCACGCTGATCGGGGCCGTGGCCGGGGACCGGGAGACCCAGGCCTCGGATCTGGCCGCCGCGTTCGGCGACTGGTGCTGGCTGGTGTACACGCGGCACGGTGATGTGATCGAAGTTCTGGATGTGGGCTGCGCTCGATGACATGAGGTGACAGCGCACGACGGGCCCGGAGCAGGACGGCGCCGTCGCCTCTCCCCCGCGCGCTCGCCGCCCCTGGACGCCACGGTCGCGTTCCTGGAACGCCTGCAGCACCCCGGAGCTCACCCAGCGCACCCCGGAGCCTGTCCGGCGGCGTGGGCCGCACGGCATGACGCACCCGGCCGCCCTTGCGGACAGGAGCTGACCGCAAGGGTTCCTACGGTCGGGGCATGACGCAGACGCAGAAGATTCTTGTCACCGGAGCCACCGGAACCGTCGGCCGCCAGGTCGTCTCGGAGCTGCTCGCCCGCGGCCACGCGGTGCGCGCCCTCACCCGGGACGCCGCGCGGGCCGGCGGCTTCCCGGCCGGCGTCGAGGTCGTCCAGGGCGACCTCACCGAACCGGAGAGCCTCACCGCCGCCCTCGAGGGGATCACCGGCCTCCATCTGATCACCTTCGGCGGCCCCTACTTCGCTCCGCTGGAGACCGGCCCCCGGATCCTGGAACTGGCGCGCGCCGCCGGGGTGCAAAGGATCACGGTGCTGCACGGCGGCGGGCCGACCCCGCTGGAGGACGCGGTGCGCGCCGACGAGCGTGTGGACTGGACGGTGCTCATGCCGGTGGAGTTCATGGCCAACGCCCTGGAGTGGGCGGACTCGGTGGTGCACTCGGACGAGGTGCGCGAGCCGTTCGTGACGCGGCTGAGCGCCATGGTCCACGAGGGCGACATCGGCGCGGTCGCGGCGGTCGCGCTCACCGAGGAGGGGCACGGCCGCCGGACGTACGTGATCACCGGCCCGGAGGTGCTGACCGTCGGCGACAAGGTGAGCACCATCGCCGCCGCGCGCGGCCGGGACATCACCTTGGTCGAGCTGACCAAGGAGGAGGCCGTGGCGCAGTGGCGGGCGTCCGGCCACTCCGAGGAGGTGATCGGCTTCCTGCTGGAGGCCTACGGGAACACGCCCGAGGTGGGGCGCACGGTGACCGGCACGGTCGAGAAGGTCACCGGCCGTCCCGCCCGCAGCTTCGCCCAGTGGGCGGCCGAGCACGCGGACGCCTTCCGGGCACGTCCCGCCGCCACGGGGTGAGACGCCCCCGGCCCCGATGGGCCGGCCGAGGGGACGTCCGCCGTTCGCTCCGAGAGCGAGGTGGCCGGGACGGCGGAAGCGGACCCCGCCCGCAGGGGCGGGGTCCGGCCGCCGTCAGGAGGCGCGGGTGAACACCCGGTCCCCGGAGGCGGCCTTCTCGGCGGCGCAGGCCTTCTTCTCCTCCGCGGTCATCTTGCGGGACTTGACCATCACCGCGCTGCGCTTGCCGTCGGTGCCGTTGGGCGCGGGGCTGGTGATGACGTCGTCCACGAACCAGTAGTAGTGGTCCCACTTCCGGTCCTCGTAGTGCGTCTGCCAGGTACCGGATATGCGCTGCATGACCTGGGCGCGGGAGATCCAGCCCACCTCGCCCGGCGCCACGGTGACCGTGGCGCTGCTGGTCTCCGTGTGGCTGCTCTGCCAGGTGTAGTTGTACGTCGCGGTCAGGCTGGCGCTGATGATGCCCTCCAGGCCGCCGCTCACCGTGACCGAGCCCCCGACCGAGTGGCTGGAGCCTACGGTGTCGGCCCAGCTCAGGGTCTGGGAGGCGGGCGAGGAGGAGCAGTTGTAGAGCAGGTCGGACACCTGGCGGGCCTCGCCGAGGAAGGCCTCGCCGATCTTCGGGTCGTTGAAGGTGCATTGGCCCTCGCCGGAGGCGCAGTCGGCGAGGATCTGCTCCTTGGTGGGCTGGTCGTCGTCGGCCGCGGCGGGCACGGCCGTCGCGGCCACCGTGCCGAGCACGGCGGCCGTCAGTGCCATGGCGCGACCGCCGTGACGCAGCAAGCGATTCACTGTCATCTGTTCGTTGTTGCCTTTCACCTACGTGGGGGGAGCGGTGACACCAGTGCCAGGTGGTGCTGATGGGACTGGAGTTCACCGTCCTGTGCTCCTGAGGCTCACGTAAACAGCTGATGAGCTACACCAAGGAAAGGCAAAGTTGTGGTTGATTCGTTGACTGATGGATCGTCAATACATGCTCTGTACACGGGAATTGGGCGTCGCCCCGTCGGACCGCATCGACGCGTCGTCACCGGTTCGCTTCCGACCGTGACGACGGCCCGCCGCGCGCCGCCCCGGTCGGGGGCCCGCGGCGCACGGCGGGCCGGTGACGCTGCGGCACATGCGCCGGGCGGACGGCGAGAGTGGGGCGCGCGCCGGTTCCCGAGGATGTGCCGGTCGCATCAGAGGGGGCGGGTCAGTTCATGGGCTCGAGAGTGATGCGTGCCTCCTGCGGGTTTCCGTCGTGCACCAGGGACTCGTGGTTGCCCACGTCGTCGAAGGCGAAGGCGTAGGCCTTGCCGTCGGCCATGTGGGCGTGGACGACCCGGGCGTAGTGGTTGGTGACGCCGTCCTTGTAGAAGGCGCCGGCGTCCGGGTCGGGCTGGTCGGGGTTGACCAGCAGGGTGGTGCGGTTGAAGCCGGCGCACAGGGTGCGGGAGATGGGGCCGCGCACCTGGTCGTTGGGCGCGTCGAGCTTGCCGTGACAGCCGAACACCGAGGAGGCGTCGGGCTTCTGGAAGCTGGTGACGACGGCACCCGATCCGTCGGTGAAGTTCATGACGCCGCCGGAGACGCGTCCGTAGAACTTGGTTCCGGGCCGGTCGGCGAAGGGGGTCACCGTGAGGGTCTCGGTGGTGTACTTCTGCCAGACGCGGTCGATGTAGTCGTCCATGACGGAGGCCGGGAGCGCGCCGGTCTCCAGCCCGTACAGCGGCGCCAGGGCCCGCAGCACGGTGCCGTCGGACCGGGTCTGGATCAGGTCGCCCCAGCCGCCGGGCTGGGCGCGCAGGGCGTCGAGGACACCCTGGTAGCCGCCCGGATCGAGCTTGCCCGTGGTCGCGGAGCTGCCGTCGCCCCGCAGGACGCCGACACTGTAGGGCGCCGAGAACATGTCCACCTGGGTGCTGTTGAGCCACAGCCCGTCGTCGTTGAGCGTGTACTCCGACCAGTTGAACAGGATGTCGCGGTTGGGGTCGGAGGGGTTCTGCACGGCGGGCTGCACCAGTCCGCCGGTGGCCAGCTTGAACACCAGCTTCTGGCCGTACGAGAAGTAGACCCGGCCCGAGAACTTCGGCAGGCGGATGGTCACCGTCTGCCCGGGCGCCGGTCCCGGGATGGAGGCATCGGGGGCGGGCGTCGGCGGGTTGCCGCCCGCGGGCCAGGGATGGAAGGTGCCGCTCGCGTCGGCCCAGCCCTGGCGGCCGGAGGCGAGGTCCGTGCCGAGGTTGTAGACGTACAGCGGCTCGGCGCGGCCGGAGTTGTTGGTGATCTTCAGCGGGATGGTCGCCGGGACGGCTGCCTCGTCGGCCGCGGCCGGGCTTCCGGCCGCCATGAGGGAGCCCGCGAGGAGCGCGGCGACGGCCGGGGCCGCCGCGGCCGCCCTTCGTTCGAGGGCGCGTCTGATGAGTCGGAACATGCTCTGTCTCCGTTTCGGTGATGGCCGGTATCAGGCCTTGAGAGCGCTCTCAGAGTCCCGCCGTGTTGTGCACCTGTCAACTGTTCGGGAGGCAACCGTCACACGGGAACGGGGGTACTGCCGATCCGGCGCCCGGCCCGCTCGTCCGGGCGGGCCCTGACCCGTCCGGAGGACGCCCCGGAGGATGAACTGTGGTGCCGTACGGCCCTCGGCGGACGTCCCGCCCGGACGCCGCACCCCCGCTGAGCCCTGGTCAGCAGGCGGGAGCCGCCGGGGCGTCGCGCTCGTCCAGCGGACGCGAGGCCTCACCGGATCCGCGGGCGGCGACGAGCGGCCGTCGTGATCGCGGAGCACAGTAAGAACCATGAACCGTCACCGACGCCCTCCCCGGCGCGCCCCCTGGATCGCGGGGGGCGCCGTCGTGCTCGCCCTGGGGGGCGTCGGCGTGTGGGCGCTGGTGTCCCAGGACGGGGACGGACCACGGCCGGAGCCGACCTCCACGACCGACATCGCCCTGCCCACGCTCGATCCGCTGCCGACCTGGACGGTCGGACCCGAGGAGACAGGCACCGGGCGCCCGGCCCCGACGGACTCGCGGTCGGCCCGGCCGACGGCCACGGACCGCACCTCCCGGCCGTCCCCGACCGGCCGGCGCCCCACGTCCACCTCCCGCACGCAGGAGCAGGCACCACCGAGCGGCCGGCCGACCGCCGGGGCGCGGACCCCTCAGCAGCGGCCGCCGGGTACCCGGGACACGGGCACGGCTCCGTCCCGGACGTCCGCCGCCAGCAGTCGGCCCACCGCGACCGGTGGTACACAGCGCCCGGCCCGGCCCAGCGACCGCCCGGCCGCCACGGAGGCATCCCGGCGACCGGTGACCCCCAGCAGGCCGGCCACGGCCTCCGTCCGCACCCCGCAGGCGCCGAGCCGCCCGGCGACCGCCGCCCCGACCCGGCGCACGAGTCCCCCGGGCACGCCGCCCACCGCCGCCCGTACCCCGGAGCCGACCGCCGAGCCCGGGAAGCCCGGGAAGCCGACCGCCCAGCCCGACCGGTCCCCGCAACGCACTTCCCCGGCCCGGCCCTCCCGGCCGCCGGCCGCGACGACCACGCACCCGCACCGCCCGCGCCCCTCGGCCACTCCCCCACCGCCGGTGGCACCGCCCCCCGGTGACCGCCCGCCCGGCGTGACCACCAGCTGGTACACCTCGGCCGCGGCCACGGCTGCCGCCCGGCGGATGGCCGGGAACGCGGTGGTCGGCGACCCGGTGTGCTCGCTGGCCTCGGTGGGCGGGGTGGATCCCCGGCTGGTCCCGCACGGCGGCCGTGTCGGGATCGGCGAGCACGGCGGCTACTGGTGTCTCATCTGGTAGGCCGGACGCGGCAGTCCGGCCCCCGCCCGTCACCGGAAAGCCGCGGCGGAGACTGCGGCCGCGCGGGCGGTTCCTAGGCCGCGTCGTGGATGACGAGTTTGAACTCGGCGAGGGTCAGCCGCCGGGGGCCCGAGGCGTTGTGGGTGACGCGCAGGGCCAGCGGGGTGCCCGGGTGGACGAAGATGCCGTGGCTCTTCACGTAGTACTGGCCGCCCGGCGTGGGCCCGCGGTGCTCGGTGGCCGTCGTGTCCTCGGGCTCGGAGGTCAGGCCCAGCGGATCGCGGACGAACTGGTCACGCAGCTCGGTGTAGTCGCCGGACTCCCACTGGATCATGGCGTACAGGTGGCCCCAGCCCGGCTTGGACGGCCATATCAGTCCGCTGCGGTCGTCGGCCGCCCAGTCGTCCACCACGTGGCCGTCGGGCTGTTCCACCTGGTGCATCCCGAAGCGGTCGAAGGGCTCCGCCGACCCGAACGGGAATCTGACGATCTGGTAGGTCGTGCCGGGCCGGATCAGCTGGGGCGTGTCGGACTTCAGGGAGCAGACGTGGACGCCGGATTCGGCGTTCGCGTTCGTTTGCATGAGGCAAGCCTGCCCGGCCGCGGCGGTGGGGATGCCGCCCGTTCACTCCCCTCTTCTCACTGCTCTCCCTCGTCCATCGGCACGCAGATGACCGGCACGGGCGACAGGTGGAGCAGCTTGTGGGGTGTGGAGCCGAGGAGGGCACCGCGGACCGGGCTCTCCCCCCAGCTGCCCACCACGATGAAGCGGGCGCCGTGGCGCAGGGCGGCGTCCAGCAGGGCCTGGGCGGGTTTCTCGTCGAGCACCTCCACGGTCGTCGGCACGCCCGCCCCCTCGGCCACGCCGACCGCGTGGTCGAGCACTGTGCGGCCGGCCTCGTGCAGGGCCTCCAGATGGGTGCGGTACTCCTCGCCCAGCGCACCCGGCGCGGCGGCGCCGTAGACCAGCACCAGGGGCTCGTGCAGCGCGGCCGCCAGTTCGATCGCGACGTGCAGGGCGCGGACGGCCCCGGGTGACTCGTCGTAGCCGAGGACCAGGGACATCTCAGGACTCCTTGCGGTGGACGAGTTCCGGGTCGGCGACCGTGGGGCGTTCCGACCAGAAGACGGGTGACACGAACCGCATGACGATCATGATGACGACTCCGGCGAGGGAGATGCCGATGCCGATGACCAGGGGCGGGCCGAGACCGAACCAGGAGACTCCGCTGTAGGAGTTCGCCGGGTCGGCCATGTCGATGACCGACTCCACCAGCAGCCAGGCGAGCAGCCCGGCGCCCACCACGGGGCCGACGCCGATCAGGAGGAACTGCTTGACGCTCTCGGTGAGATGGCGGCGGTAGAAGACGGCGCAGGCCAGTCCGGTGAGTGCGTAGTAGAAGGCGATCAGCAGCGACAGGGCGGTGAGCGAGTCGAACAGGGCGTTCTCGCTGAGCTGGGCGACGACCACGTACCAGACGATGGCGATGACGGCCACCCACCAGGTGCTGACGTCGGGGGTGCGGAACCGCGGGTGGATGCGCGCGAAGTGATGGGGCAGCGCGTGCCGGCGGGCCATGGACAGGGCGGTGCGGGAGGCGGGGATGATCGTGGTCTGGGTGGAGGCGATCGCGGAGGTGGAGACGGCGAGCAGGACGATCCAGTCCCAGCCGCCCATCGCCTCGTCGGCGAGGAGGGAGAAGATGAACTCCTCCTCGTCGGCGTTCTCGGTGAGGAAGGCGGTTCCGGCGTAGGCGACCACGGCGATGGCCACCGACAGATAGGTCACCAGGAGGACGACGGTCGACCAGACGCCGGCCTTGCCGGGAGCGCTGGCGGAGTCCTCGGTCTCCTCGGTGAGGTTGACCGCCGATTCCCAGCCCCAGTAGATGAACACACCGAGCAGCAGCGCGCCGGTGAGTGAGGCGCCTCCGGAGCCGAAGGGGTTCAGCCAGCCGAGGGCCGGTTCGGTGGATTCCAGGGAGCCGGTGCCTGCGTACACGCGGTACAGGGCGACCACGGCGAAGATCAGCAGGCAGACCACCTGGGCCAGGATGAGCACGTTCTGCACCCGGGCGGACACCTCGGTGCCGATCACGCACAGGGCCGTCATGACGATGATCAGCAGCACGGCGAGGATCTGCCGGACGGCCTGGTTCTCCACCCAGCTGTCCAGGCCGAACGCGAGCAGGGCGAAGGTGACGGCGACGTCGGCCAGCGAGCCGACCACCAGGACGCCGGTCATGGTGATCGCCCAGCCGCCCAGCCAGCCCGCCCAGGGGCCCATGGCGCGGGTGACCCAGGAGAAGGTGGTGCCGCAGTCCTGGTCGACGCGGTTGAGGTAGTAGAACGCCGAGGCGATCAGGAGCATCGGGACGAACGACGCCAGCATCACGCCGGGGGCGTGGACGCCGACGAGCACCGCGATGGGACCGACGACGGCGGCCAGGGAGTAGGCGGGCGAGGTGGCGTTGAGCCCGATGACGAGTGCGTCGAGGAACCCGATCGCGTCGGGCTTCAGTCCCTCCGGCCGGTCCGCCTGAGCCGTCGCGTTCGCCATGCGCCCTCACTTCGGTCGTACGTCGGGATGAATCCAACCGGTCGGGCGGGGGCTTTCCGCGTCGCGGGAGCCGTTGCGCGCCGTGTGTCACCCGAGTGCACGCACCGTTCCCGGGCGCCGGGCGCAGGCGGGGCGGGGCGGCGGCCGAGTTGCCGTGGCGGGACGATGCGAGAGGGTGAGTGCGGGGCGGTGGTGAGGGGGTGGTGGTGAAGGGAGGACGTGATGGGCCTCGATGCCGTGGACGACTCGCTCGTACTCGACGCGCTGTTCGGCAATTCGCCTCAGGGGTTGTACGTCCTCGACTCCGAGCACCGGGTTCTGAGGTACAACTCCGCCGGGCGCGGGGTGCAGGGCCTCGCTCCGGAGGACATCATCGGGCACACCGTCGACGAGTTCGCCCCCGAGTTCGCACCGGACGAGATCAAGGCGCTGGTGGACGAGGCCCTCTCCACCGGGCGGCCGCTGCGGAACCGTCTGGTGCGGGGGCGTGCGCCTTCGGGTCCGGATCACCCCGTGACCGTGGAGATCTCGCTGTTCCCGCTGCGCGAGCCGCAGGACGGCACGGCGGCCGTGGTGGCGGTGCTGGAGGACGTGAGCGAGCGGCAGGCGGCCGCCGAACGGCTCGCGGTCCTGAGCCGGGTGCACCGCACCGTCGGGACGACTCTGGACGTGGACACGACGGCGGACGAACTGGTCACGGCGCTGGTGCCGGATTTCGCGGACGCGGCCGGTGTCGATCTGATCGACGAGCCGCCCGCCGGGTCGGGGCGCCGGGAGCCGGGGCCGGTGCCGTCGGACACACCGCTGCGGCGCGTCGCCTACGCCCCCGCGACCGCCTCGCGCACCCTCCGGGAGAAGGGCGACAGCAAAGCCTTCCCCTACCCGACCCCGTACACCCAGGCGTTGGGCGACGGCGAGGCCCGGGTGGTCCCGGTGGAGCCGGGCATGTCGTGGCTGGGTGCCGATCCCGACGGACTGGCGCCGCTGGTGGAGGCCGGGGTGCACTCCATGATCGTGGCCCCGCTGGTGGCGCAGGAGGCGGTGCTGGGGCTGCTGACCCTGTACCGGCACCGCCCCGATCCGTTCACCGAGGAGGATCTGGAGGTGGCGCGGCAGGCCGCGTCCGCCGGGGCCGCGCACCTGGCCAATGCGCGCAGCTACCGGCGGGAGCACATGGTGGCCTCCGCGCTGCAGCGCAGGCTGCAGCCGGGCACGCTGCCGCAGCTCTCCGCCGCCGAGGCCGCGCATGTGTATCTTCCGGAGAGCGCCGGCGGCGACTGGTACGACGTGATCCCGCTGTCCGGCGCGCGGGTCGCTCTGGTCGTCGGCGACGTCAACGGGCACGGCATCGAGGCGGCGGCGACGATGGGGCAGCTGCGGCTCTCGCTGCGCGCCCTGGCGCTGCGGGACCTGGAGCCCGACGAGCTGCTCACTCATCTGGACGAGGTCGCCTCCCTGCTCGACCCCCCCTCGCCGACCTGCGGTTCCCACGTGGCGACCTGTGCGATCGCCGTCTACGACCCGGTGTCCCGGCTGTGCACGGCGGTACGCGCGGGACATCCCGCGCCCGTCCTCGTGGACCCCGAGGGTGTGCCCCTCGAGCTGGACGTGCCCAAGGGGCCCCCGCTCGGTGGGGGCGGGGGGCGCGCCTACACGCCCGCCTGCGTGACCCTGGCCTCGGGCAGTGTCCTCGCCCTCTACACCAACGGGCTGGTCGCCAGCCGGGACGAGGAGTCCGGCGACGCCCGGCAGGTCCTCGCGCGGGTCCTCGCCGCCACCACGCTGCCGCTGCGGGAGCTGTGCGACGCGGCCCTGTACCGTCTGGCGCCCTCTCGCGACGACGACGCGGTGCTGCTGGTGGCCCGCACCAAGGAGCTGCCGGACGAGCGGGTCGCGGACTGGACCCTGCCCGCCGACCCGTCGGTCGTCGGCACCGCCCGGCGGCTGGTGGAGCAGCAGCTCCAGGCCTGGGACCTGGGCGAGCAGGCGTTCACCACCGAACTGGTCGCCAGCGAACTCGTCACCAACTCCGTCCGCTACGGCAAGGGGCCGATCCGGCTGCGGCTCATCCACGACACCGGCCGGCTGCTGACCGAGGTCACCGACGCCAGCAGCGCCAGCCCGTACATCCGGCAGGCGCGCGAGAGCGACGAGGGCGGCCGTGGCCTGTTCATCGTGATGCAGGTCAGCTCCCGCTGGGGAGTCCGCCACAGCCGCCGGGACAAGACCATCTGGGCCGAGCAGCGTCTGTGAGCGCGCACGGCAACGGGCGTTCCCCGTCAGGAGGTACCACCATGACCAGTTCCCCGTGTCCGGGTGAGGCACCGGCCGGCGGCCGGTACGGAGAAGGGCTGTTCGAGCCGGAGCGGGCGGGCGAGGCCGACCGGATCGATGCCGCCGCCCTGGTGTACGACCCGGTCACCACGGCCCGGCTGCGCGCCCTGGGTGCGGGACCCGGCATGCGCTGCCTGGAGGTGGGCGCGGGCACCGGCACGGTGGCGCGCCGGCTGGTGGAGGAGGCGGGGGTCGACGAGGTGGTCGCGCTGGACCGGGACACCGGTGCGCTGGACGGTCTCGCCGGTCCCCGGCTGCGGGTGATGGCGGGGGACCTCACCGACGAGGGGCTGGAACCGGGGGTCTTCGACCTGATCCACGCCCGGTTCGTGCTGATGCATCTGCCGGAGCGGCGCCGGATCGTCTCCCGCCTGGCCGGGTGGCTCGCGCCGGGCGGGCGGCTGGTGCTGGCCGACGCGGTGGAGCTGCCGGATGTGCTGGACACGTCCTCCGCCTACCGGCGCACCATGGACGCGATGTGGCAGGCGCTGCGGGCGACCATCGGCACGGACATCTCCGGTGTGCCCGGCTACCCGCACATGCTGCGCGAGGAGGGCCTGCGGGAGGTGGGCGCCGAGGTGTACTGCCCGCCGCTGGTCGCGGGCGGGCCGCTGGCCCGTTTCTGGTCGGAGACCTGGAGCCGGATGCGGCCCGAACTGGTGGCGACGGGCCGGGTCGACGACGCGGTGATCGACGAGGCCCTGGCCTGTCTGGCCTCGCCGCTCCTCGCCGAACTGGGGCCGGGCATGGCGATGGCGTGGGGCCGCCGGCCGCCCGGATGAGGACGGGGCCGGGCACGGGCGGCAGGGGCGAGGGCCCGTCCAGGGGACGGTGGGGCGGGCATGCGTGTCCTGGGCCGGTCGCCCGGAGACGGCAGGGGGCGCCACGCGCGCGGCAGGGGCGAGGGCCCGTCCAGGGGACGGTGGGGCCGGGCACGCGCGGCGCGGAGACGTCGGCCGGCCCAGTGACGGCGGGGCGGGCATGCGTGTCCTGGGCCGGTCGCCCGGAGACGGCAGGGGGCGCCATGCCTGACACGAGAGCGAGGGCGCCCTGGGGGTGCGACGATCTGCATGCGTGGGGTGGAAACGGCGGCCGCCCGGGGGCGGCGGGGCCTTGGTGCGATCGAGTGGTGGGGTGCACCAGCCGGGCGTAGCGTCGGACGGGTGGACTTCCGAAGGGGCGACTCCGCATGACCGGTGGACCGCGCCCGGCACCCGCAGCCCAGCAGACCACCGCCAAGAGGTCCGGCGGCGGGAACGCGATGGCCCTCCTGGTCATCGCCTCGTGCCAGCTGATGGTGGTGCTCGACATCACCATCGTGAACATCGCGCTGCCGCACATCCAGCGCTCCCTGGACTTTTCCACCACCAGCCTGTCGTGGGTGGTGAACGCCTACACGCTCACCTTCGGCGGGCTGCTGCTGCTCGGCGGGCGGGCCGGTGACATCCTCGGCAGGCGGCGGGTGTTCGTCTTCGGCGTGCTGCTGTTCGTGCTCGCCTCCCTGCTGGGCGGGCTGGCCCAGAACGGCGGTCAGCTCCTGGCCGCGCGCGCCCTGCAGGGCGTCGGCGGTGCCATCGCCTCGCCGACCGCGCTCGCCCTGATCAGCACCACGTTCCGGGAGGGCCCGCAACGCAACCGGGCCTTCGGCGTGTTCGCCGCGGTCTCGGCGGGCGGCGGCGCCATCGGGCTGCTGGCCGGCGGAATGCTGGTGGAGTGGCTGAACTGGCGGTGGGTGCTGTTCGTCAATGTGCCGATCGGCCTGCTGATCGCCTTCGCCGCACCGCGCTGGATCAAGGAGTCCGAGCGGCACCCGGGCCGCTTCGACCTGGCCGGTGCGCTCACCTCGACGGCCGGGATGGTGCTGCTGGTCTACGGCTTCATCAGGGCCGCGCAGGAAGGCTGGCGGGACCCCCTGACCCTGGCCTCGTTCGGTGCGGCAGCCGTCGTGCTGACGGTGTTCATCGCGATCGAGCGCAGGTCCCGGCAGCCGATCACGCCGCTGCACATGTTCGCCGACCGCAACCGGGCGGGGACGTACGGGATCATGCTGTGCCTGGCCGCGGCGATGTTCGGCATGTTCTTCTTCCTGACCCTCTTCGTGCAGAACGTGCTGGACTTCAGTCCGTTGCAGGCCGGGCTGGCGTTCCTGCCGGTGAGTGCGGTCATCGCGATCGGGGCCGGGCTGGCCTCGCGGTTCCTGCCGGTGTTCGGGCCCAAGCCGTTCATGGTGCTGGGTGGCCTGCTCGCCGCGGCCGGGCTGGCCTGGCTGACGCTCACCGATGTGCACTCCACCTACGCGGGCAGTGTGCTCGGGCCGATGCTGGTGTTCAGCCTCGGCATGGGCATGGAGTTCGTGTCGCTGACGCTGATGGCACTGTCCAACGTCACCACGGCGGAGACCGGCGCCGCCTCGGGGCTGCTCAACGCCACTCAGCAGGTGGGCGGTTCGCTCGGGCTGTCCATCCTGGTGACCATGTACGGCACGGCCAGCGCGAACGAGGCCGAGCAGCAGATCCCCCGCTTCCTGCAGCAGGCGACGCCGGCCGAGCGGGTGCGGTTCCAGCGCACCGGGGAGCTGCCACCACCCTTCGCCGACGAGATCCTCACCGCCGGGGTGTCGGCCGCGTTCATCATGGCCGCAATCTTCACCGCGCTGGCCGCGTTGATCGCGCTGGTCGCCATCCAGGTCCGCCCGTCCGACCTGGAGCGCCTGCAGGGGAACGGGGCGAGCCCCGGCGGTCCAGCCTGAGGGGGCGCCGGCCGGGCGGCCACGGGCAGCACCTCACGGTGCCTCGTCGCGGACCTGGGCGGGCTGATCCTCGCTGGTCAGGGTGCGGGCGAGAGGGAGGGCGGCGAGCGCCAGGACTCCGGTGGCGACGAGGGCGACGCCGAGCAGCTGGGGCAGCAGCCACCAGCCGGTGCGGACCGTCTCGGCGTACACGACGATGCCCAGGACCAGGCTGAGGCCCGCGTCGCCGAGGGTGAGGGCGGGCTGGGAGGCGACCAGCGGGCCGGCCTGCATGGCGTGCTCGAGCAGGAACAGCGCCGCCGCGCCGTACAGCGCGAAGCCGTAGGTCTGCCAGGTGGTGAGGAAGGCGGTGATGCCGCCGTCGTCGAGGGTGTGCATGGAGGTCTTCATCAGCGCCGCGGTCGTCGCGTAGGCGATGGCGGTGGCCAGTCCGAAGCAGGCGGCGCGTGCCCTGCCCTCGGGCCGGCGCAGTCCGGCGGCCACCAGGCCGACGAGGGCGGCCGTGCAGACCGCGAGTGCGGGGATCCAGTGGCTCATCGGCACCTGGGTGCGGTTGCCGGCCGGGGCCGCGGCGGCGAGGGCCACGGCGAGCCCGGTCACCACGGCGGCGACGGCGGCCCAGCCGGCCGGGGGCAGGCGTCCGTCCAGCAGCACGGCGGCGATCATCAGGGCGAGCGGCAGTTCCAGCACGAACAGCGGCTGCACGACGGTGAGCGGGCCGGTGGCCAGGGCCACCGCCTGGCAGACGGCCGCCAGCACCACGGCGGCGATCCCGGCGAGCCAGACGGGGCGGCGCAGCAGGTCCAGCAGCAGCCCGGCGCGCAGCTGGTCGGAGCGGGGGACGCTCAGGGCGGCCTTGCGCTGCAGGACGGTGGCCAGGGCGTTGCTGAGAGCGGCGCCCAGAGCGAACAGGACCGGCACCAGCATGTCCACCGTGTTCCTCCGGAGATGACCAGACGGCTCGCCCCTCCCCGGTTCGCGCTTTCGCCATGGTCACCCCGGTGCCGCGCCGTCGCCAGCGCGGGCACGGCAATCGCCGGATCAGGCGGACGAGGGGCTGGTGCCGGCCCGGAGACCCGGGCGGGGGCGGCGGGCGGGGCGCCACGTGGCCACCAGGGCCGCGGCGAGCAGCAGTTCGGCGATGTCCCCGCCGTAATACATGATCTCCGCGCCGCCCCTGACCTCGGCGGCGGGTGCGTGCACCTGGACCCAGTAGCCGCCGTACATCAGCTGCGACATCACGGCGTGCCCGGCGATGGCGAGGCCGAGGACGACCAGGCGGGCGGGCACGCCGGGCCGGGCGGGGGCCGGGTCGGGGCCGGCGATGGCGTGGGCGAAGAGGCAGCCGGACAGCAGGAAGTGGAGGAGGATCAGCCAGGTCCCGGCGGGGTGGGCCGCGGCGGCGTCGTGCAGCGGGGTGAAGTAGAGGAGGGCGAGGCTGCCGGTGGACAGCAGCAGGGCCACGGCCGGGTGGGTCAGGACGCGGGCGGGCCGGCTGTGCAGCACCGCGGTGAGCCGGCGGGCCGAGGCGGCGGGCAGGGTCCGCAGCAGGAGGGTGACCGGGGCGCCGAGGACCAGCAGCAGCGGGGCGTACATGCCGACGAGCAGGTGCTGGACCATGTGGCCGCGGAAGTCGGCGCCCGCGAAGGGTGCGAGGGGTGGCAGGAGGCCCGCGGCCAGCAGGAGCAGGCCGGTGGTGAAGGCGGCGGTGCGCCGGGTGCTCCAGCCGAGGACCGGGTTGCGGCGGCGGGCGGTGCGGGCGAGCAGCAGGTAGCCGGCGGCGCAGATCAGCAGGGCCGGCACGGGCAGCAGTGTCTCGAGCGGCCCGATGCCGGATTCCGGCGCATGGTGGTGGGCGGGGTGGTTCATCGGGTGCCGGGCCCCGGTGCGCGGGCGGGGACTGCGAGGGGGCGGCCGCCGCGTCGCAGCAGCAGACCGCCGGCCACCAGCAGAACGCCCAGGAGGAGGAACGCGAGATCCCACCAGAGCTGTCCGTCACCGGCGTAGACGTGGTGGATGCCGAGGACGTGGTGGTCCAGGACCCCCTCGACGAGGTTGAACAGGCCCCAGCCGACGAGCATCCAGCCCCACAGCACCCGGGAGGTCCACACCCGGCGCCGGTCCTGGGTGACCCGGGCGTACAGGATCGCGAGCCCGGTGAGGACCGCCAGCCAGCACACGGTGTGGAAGACGCCGTCCCACACGGTGTTCATCCGCAGTCCGGGCACGGTGTCGGGGTCGTAGTACTTCACGGCGATGCGGTCCTGGTCGGTGCTGGTGAGCATGTGGTGCCACTGCAGCAGCTGGTGCAGCAGGATGCCGTCGGCGAATCCGCCGAGGCCCACGCCCAGCACGATCCCCGGCAGCCGCAGCACGCCGGTGTGCTCACCAGAGGTGTCCGTGTGTGCCATCGGTGCGTCTCCGTCCCTCGGGCACGGCCGGTTCGACGACCGCCCGTGCGGGTGACTCGTGTGCCCTCCGCGGTGGTGCTCATGTCGTCCGGTCGCTTCCAGGCTTCGCCTGCGTCTCGTGTGCCGCAGTGCCGCTGCGGGCGCCGCCCCTTACGGACTATCAGGGCGCGGCGACGGCCGCCGCCCCGTTCTCGGCCGTTCTGCCCCGTATGAGGGCCCGTCGGTGGGCCGGCGCACCGTGTGGTCCGGCCGCGCCGCCGACGGGCGGGGTCGCGGCTCCGCGGGCATGATCGGACCAGGGGCCCACGGCCGCAGTCCGGCAGGCGGACCAGGGCCGTCGGCGACGATCCGGAAGGCAGACAGGTGGACATGGACGGACAGCCTCACCCGGAGGGACTGCACTGCCTGGTGACCGGCGCGTCCGGGTACATCGGCGGACGGCTGGTGCCGGAACTGCTGGAGGCCGGTCACCGGGTGCGGTGCCTGGCCCGCTCCCCCGGCAAACTCCGCGATCATCCCTGGGCGGACCAGGTCGAGACGGTGCGCGGCGACGTGACGGACGCCGGGGACGTCGCGCAGGCCATGCTCGGTGTCGACGTCGCCTACTACCTGGTGCACGCGCTCGGCAGCGGCTCGTCCTTCGAGGACACCGACCGGCGGGCGGCGCGGATCTTCGCCGGGCAGGCGCAGGCGGCCGGCGTCCGCCGGATCGTGTACCTCGGCGGGCTCACCCCGCGGGGCGTGCCGGAGGAGGAGCTGTCGCCGCATCTGCGGTCCCGGGCCGAGGTCGGGCGGATCTTCCTGGACGGGCCGGTGCCGGCGACCGTGCTGCGTGCGGCGGTGGTGATCGGCTCCGGTTCGGCCTCCTTCGAGATGCTGCGCTATCTGACCGAGCGCTTGCCGGTGATGGTGACCCCCGGCTGGGTGCGCACCCGGGTGCAGCCGATCGGGGTGCGGGACGTGCTGCGGTATCTGGTCGGCTCGGCCGCCATGCCGGCCGAGGTGAACCGGGCCTTCGACATCGGCGGTCCCGACGTGCTGACGTACCAGGAGATGATGCAGCGCTACGCCGCGGTCGCCGGTCTGCGGCGGCGGATCATCGTGCCCGTGCCGGTGCTCTCCCCGAAGCTGTCCAGTCTGTGGGTGGGGCTCGTCACCCCGGTGCCGGCCGGTCTGGCCCGGCCGCTGACGGAGTCGCTGCGGCACGAGGTGGTCTGCCACGAGCACGACATCGCCCGCCATGTCCCCGACCTGCCGGGCCGGCCGCTGCCGTTCGACGAGGCCCTGGCGCTGGCTCTGCGCCGGGTGCGCCAGGCGGAGGTCGCCACCCGCTGGTCCTCGGCCGCGGTGCCGGGGGCGCCCAGCGATCCGCTGCCGACGGACCCGGACTGGGCGGGCGGCAGCCTCTACCAGGACGAACGGCAGGCGACGGTGGACGCGCCGCGCCAGGCGCTGTGGCGGGTGATCGAGGGCA
>Ga0207873_1001792_pt1 | contig 19492 bp, 11 predicted proteins | sample BGWIniCompost_FD_187373 | JGI IMG/M metagenome (GOLD analysis project Ga0207873, IMG submission 187373) | Cellulose adapted compost microbial communities from Newby Island Compost Facility, Milpitas, CA, USA - BGW Initial Compost (SPAdes)... ...
GTCGGCGGATACCTCCGCCGCACCATGACCAACCTGCACATCAGCGCGTGGCGCCGCCGCAAGCTGAACGAGTACCCGACCGAGGAGCTGCCGGAGACGGCCGGCGACACGGACGCGATGCGCGGCACCGAGCTGCGCGCGGTCCTGTGGCAGGCGCTGGCCCGGCTGCCCGAACTCCAGCGCACCATGCTGGTCCTGCGCTACTACGAGGGCCGCACGGACCCGGAGATCGCGGACATCCTCAACATCAGTGTCGGCACGGTGAAGTCCAGCATCTGGCGGTCGCTCCGCCGGCTGCGCGAGGACGAGGTCCTCAGCTTCGGCCGTGACGAGGAGAACGCCTTCGGGGAGCTCGTCGCCTGAGGGTTCGGGGGACACGGGGGACACGGGGGTTCCACGGGGGAGGCAAGGAGCGGGACTGGAGGGCCGGGGGGTCCGTCCAGTCCCGCTTTCGCTTGCCCGGCTGTCCGTCCCTGCCTGCCCGCAGCCGCCCCGGCCGGCGGACCGGACCAGCCCGCAGCCGGCCGTACCGCCGAGGGGAGCGCGCGGGAGAGCGCGCCGGACCCCGTGAGACGCCCGCCGTCACCGTCGACCGGGTTCAGGCGACCGCACTCGCGCTGGGGTCCGTGGCCGGGCGGCCGCGCACCGCCGCCGTCGCCATCCGGCCCAGCGCCTCGTCCCGGTCGCAGGCGTAGGCGCCGAGGGCCGTCTGACGGGCGATGATCGAACGCTCCAGGCGCATCAGCCGCCACCCGCGCCGCAGCAGGAACGGCACCGACTTGCGGCCCTCGCGCAGATCCCGCACGAAGCGGCGGCGGAAGGTGCGCACCGGGCCGCGGTTCAGGCAGAGCGCGTCCGCCAGCAGGCCGAGTTCGCGGCAGCGGGCGACGATCTCCGCGGCGAAGATGCCCTCGGCCACGAAGAGGGGAGCGGCGCCGATGTCGACGGCGCCCTCTCCGGTGCGGGCGCTGAGGGAGAGGTCGTAGACCGGGACGGGCGTACGCCCGGTGCGACACAGCCGTTCGATCGCGGCGACCGCGGCGTCCGCGTCCCAGGAGCCGGGGTGATCCCAGTCGACGGCCGAACCGTCGGGCAGCAGCGGCAGCGTCGGGTCGTCGCCCTCCTTGTAGAAGTCGTCGAGGCGCAGCACCGGCAGGCCGGAGCGGGCCGCGATCAGGGACTTGCCGGAGCCGGAGGGGCCGCAGAGCAGCACGACTCGCGCGGATATGGGCGACTGGGAACTCACGGGACACCAGTGTGAGGCATCGGTCGGGCGCCGTACGACCCCGCGGGTCCGCTTTGATACGTGCGTCACATCTCAACTACGCTTCGCGTCGACCTGATTACCCAGTGAGATCAGAAGGTGGCACACAGATGGCCCGACAGGACTCCCCCAAGACGTCGACCGTGCGTCGTGCCCTCGCCGTCCTGGCGACCGCGTCGGTGGCGCTTGGCGCTGCCGCGACGACGGCGGCAGCGGCGGACTCCGAGTCGCTGCTGGGCGAGGGCGGCAGCCGCTCCGGCGCACTCGGCGAACTCGACCCGCAGTCCGGCCTGGACGCGACCACCAGCGCGGTGGGCCACGCCACCGCCCCGGTGACCGAACTCAAGCCCAACGCGCTCGACGGCACCGGCTTCGACGTGCTCAACAACGGCGTCGGCACCCAGGTCGCCGACTTCCAGCCGGTGAACACCCGCGCGGTGACCGACCCGGTGGCCAAGGCCGACTCGGTCGGCGACATCGGGCCGGTCGCCCAGACGACGGAACTGCTGCGCGGCTGACCCGCCAGGCGCAGCCGGACGGCGAAGAGCCGCGCCCCTCCTGGACGGAGGCGGGGCGCGGCTCTCCGGTGTGGGGGGTGGCGGTCAGTAGGAGGAGCCGGACGCGCCCAGCGAGCCCGTGGGGTGCCAGACGGTCTTGGTCTCCAGGAACGCCGTCATGCGGTCCAGGCCGGGCGTCGCCGTCCAGTCGTCCACAGGCTGTGGACGAAGGACGCGCTTGAGGTTGTCGGCCGCGGCGATCTCCAGCTCCTTGGCCAGGTCCTCGTCGGCGCCGGCCAGGTCGATCGCGTTGACGTCCATGTGCGCGGCGAGCGGGGCGGCGATCTCCGCCGTACGGCCCGACAGCACGTTCACCACGCCGCCCGGCAGGTCCGAGGTGGCCAGCACCTCGCCCAGGGAGAGGGCGGGCAGCGGGTGCTTCTCGGAGGCCACCACCACCGCCGTGTTGCCGGTCGCGATCACCGGGGCCACCACCGAGACCAGGCCCAGGAACGACGACTCCTGCGGCGCCAGCACGGCGACCACCCCGGTCGGCTCCGGCGAGGAGAGGTTGAAGAACGGGCCCGCGACCGGGTTGCCGCCGCCCACCACCTGGGCGATCTTGTCGGTCCAGCCCGCGTACCAGACCCAGCGGTCGATCGCCGCGTCGACCTGCGCGGACGCCTTGGACTTCGACAGGCGCTCGGCCTCGGCCACCTCGCGCACATACTGCTCGCGGCGGCCCTCCAGCATCTCCGCGATCCGGTAGAGGATCTGGCCGCGGTTGTACGCCGTCGCCCCCGACCAGGCGCCGAACGCCTTGCGGGCGGCGACCACCGCGTCACGGGCGTCCTTGCGGCTCGCCCGCGGAGCGTTGGCCAGCCACTTGCCCTTGGAGTCGGTCACTTCGTACACCCGGCCGCTCTCGGAGCGGGGGAACTTCCCCCCGACGTACAGCTTGTAGGTCTTGAAGACGGAGAGTCGGGTCGCATCAGACATCGAGGTACGCCTCCAGGCCGTGGCGGCCGCCCTCGCGGCCGAAGCCCGACTCCTTGTAACCGCCGAACGGCGAGGTCGGGTCGAACTTGTTGAACGTGTTGGACCAGATCACGCCCGCGCGCAGCTTGCTCGCGACGGCCAGGATGCGGGAGCCCTTCTCCGTCCAGATGCCGGCCGACAGGCCGTACGGGGTGTTGTTGGCCTTGGCGACGGCCTCGTCCGGGGTGCGGAAGGTCAGCACCGACAGCACCGGGCCGAAGATCTCGTCGCGGGCGATGGTGTGCGCCTGGGTGACGTTCGTGAACAGCGTCGGCGCGAACCAGTAGCCGTTCGACGGCAGTTCGCAGGCCGGCGACCAGCGCTCGGCGCCCTCCGCCTCGCCCTGCTCCACCAGCGAGGTGATGCGGCTGAGCTGCTCCTCGGAGTTGATCGCGCCGATGTCGGTGTTCTTGTCCAGCGGGTCGCCGAGGCGCAGCGTCGACAGGCGGCGCTTGAGGGAGTCCAGCAGCTCCTCGTGGATCGACTCCTGCACCAGCAGGCGCGAGCCCGCGCAGCAGACCTGGCCCTGGTTGAAGAAGATGCCGTTGACGATGCCCTCGACGGCCTGGTCGACGGGCGCGTCGTCGAAGACGATGTTGGCGCCTTTGCCGCCCAGCTCCAGGGTGAGCTTCTTGCGGGTGCCGGCGACCGTCCGGGCGATCTCCTTGCCGACCGCGGTGGAGCCGGTGAAGGCGACCTTGTCCACGTCCGGGTGCGCCACGAGGGCCGCCCCGGCGTCTCCGTAGCCCGGGAGGATGTTGACGACGCCCTTGGGCAGACCCGCCTGGCGGCAGATGTCCGCGAAGAACAGCGCCGACAGCGGGGTGGTCTCGGCCGGCTTGAGCACGACCGTGTTGCCGGTGGCAAGGGCCGGGGCGATCTTCCACGCCAGCATCAGCAGCGGGAAGTTCCACGGGATGACCTGGCCGGCCACACCGAGCGGGCGCGGGTTCGCGCCGAACCCGGCGTGCTCCAGCTTGTCGGCCCAGCCCGCGTAGTAGAAGAAGTGCGCGGCGACCAGCGGCAGGTCGGCGTCGCGGGTCTCCCGGATCGGCTTGCCGTTGTCCAGGGTCTCCAGGACGGCCAGCTCTCGGGAGCGCTCCTGGATGATCCGGGCGATGCGGAACAGGTACTTGGCGCGCTCGGAGCCGGGCAGCGCCGACCACTTCTCGAAGGCCTTGCGGGCGGCCCTGACGGCGCGGTCCACGTCCGCCTCGCCCGCCTGGGCCACCTCGGAGAGCACCTCCTCGGTGGACGGCGACACGGACTTGAAGACCCTGCCCTCGGCCGCCTCGGTGAACTCGCCGTCGATGAACAGGCCGTAGGACGGGGCGATGTCGACGATCGAGCGGGACTCGGGCGCCGGCGCGTACTCGAAAGCGGACGACCGCTTGTCCGTGGTCTTTTCGGTCATGGTGATCAGTCCACCGTCACGTAATCGGGGCCGGAGTAGCGGCCCGTGGCCAGCTTCTGCCGCTGCATCAGAAGATCGTTCAGCAGCGATGAGGCGCCGAAGCGGAACCAGTGGTTGTCCAGCCAGTCCGCGCCCACCGTCTCGTTGACCAGCACCAGGAACTTGATCGCGTCCTTGCTGGTCCGGATGCCGCCGGCCGGCTTCACGCCCACCTGGACGCCGGTCTGCGCACGGAAGTCGCGCACCGCCTCCAGCATGAGCAGGGTGTTCGCGGGGGTCGCGTTGACGCCGACCTTGCCGGTCGAGGTCTTGATGAAGTCGGCGCCGGCGAGCATGCCGAGCCAGGAGGCCCGGCGGATGTTGTCGTACGTGGACAGCTCACCGGTCTCGAAGATGACCTTCAGCCGCGCGGAGCCGCAGGCCTCCTTCACGGCCACGATCTCCTCGTACACCTTCATGTAGCGGCCGGCGAGGAAGGCGCCGCGGTCGATGACCATGTCGATCTCGTCCGCGCCTGCCGCCACGGCCTCCTTCACGTCCGCCAGCTTGACGGAGAGCGGGGCGCGGCCGGCCGGGAAGGCGGTGGCGACCGAGGCGACCTTCACGGAGGAGCCGGCGACGGCCTCCTTCGCGGTGGCCACCATGTCGGGGTAGACGCAGACCGCGGCCGTGGCCGGGGCGGTCCGGTCGGTCGGGTCGGGCAGGACCGCCTTCGCGCCGAGCGCCCGGACCTTGCCCGGGGTGTCCGCGCCTTCCAGCGTCGTCAGGTCGACCATCGAGATGGCGAGGTCGATCGCGTACGCCTTGGCGGTCGTCTTGATCGAACGGGTGCCGAGGGAAGCGGCGCGCGCCTCCAGGCCGACGGCGTCGACGCCGGGCAGCCCGTGGAGGAAGCGGCGCAGCGTGCTGTCGGACGCGGTGACGTCGCCGAGGGGGCTGGGTGCAGTGGTGGGCATGCTCACAAGCCGAGCATATCTACGCGCGTAGCGGCTGTACAGCCCCCGGTGGCATCCGATCCCGGCCGGCAGGAGCGAGCGAGCCGTCGGGCAGAATCGGGGGCATGACCTCGTCTGACTCCCAGCCCGACTCCCAGCCCGACCCGAAGCCGTCCGGTGCGAGCAGCGACGCCGGGGACGCCGTGGGCGGTGCGGGCCGGCCGGACCGTGTGCACCGGTCGCCCGCGGGCATCGCCGGCGGAGCGCTGCTGCTGGCCGTCATGGCGTGGCTCGGCGGCGACGCGGTGGCCCGCGGCGAGGGCCGCGCCCCTTGGCTGGCGCTCGCGGCGCTGCTGTTCCTGGTGCCGCTGGTGGTGGCTTTCACACTCCGGCCCGCCGTGTATGTCGGGCCGGACCGCCTGCGCGTGCGCAATCCGTTCCGGGTGATCGTGCTGCCCTGGGGGCGCGTCGCCGGCCTGCGCTCCGGCTACACGAACGAGGTGCTGGCCGAGGACGGGACCAAGTACCAGCTCTGGGCGCTTCCGGTCTCCCTGCGGGCGCGCAAGCGGGCGGCCCGCCAGGAGATGCGGGCGCAGGCGGAGCGCGGCCAGGGCGTCGACGTGCGGTCGGCGGGGCGCGGGCCCGGTGTCGGCGACGCGTTCCGGGCCGGGGGGCGCAGCGCGGCGCGCACGAGCCCGTCCGGTGCGGGGACCGGTGCCGGTGGCTCGGGGCCGGTGCGAGCGGCGACCGACCAGGTCATGGATGAGCTGCGGGAGCTGCACGAGGAGCGGCGGGAGGCGGCCTCGGCGCAGGGGGAGGTCAGCGTGCGCTGGGCCTACGAGGTGCTGGGGCCCGCGGTGGCGGGGGCGGTGCTGCTCGGGGTGCTGCTGGGGATGGGGTGAGCTGCCTCTCCCGGCAGGTACGGAGCCCGCAGCCCCCGGTGGGCGCTGAGCGTGTGTGGTGAGCGGCGCGCCCCTCCGGTGGGGGCGCCCCGCTCTTTCGGTGTCCCGGTGGGTGGTGACCCGGTGGAAGTGGCTCAGATGCCTGCCGCTCGGGAGAAGTCCTGCTTGAGCCGGCTCAGGAGAGCCGTGGCCTCGGCACGGGCGGCGGGGAGGCCGGGGCGGCCGGAGACCGGGACGACCACCTCCAGGTAGCACTTCAGCTTGGGCTCCGTGCCGCTCGGGCGGACGATCACCCGGGCGCCCTCGAGGGTGTAGCGCAGGCCGTCGGTGGGCGGGAGGGTGTCCGTGCCCCGATTGAGGTCCTCCGCCTTGGTGATGCGCAGCCCGGCGAGTTCCGTCGGGGGGTGCTCGCGCAGGCGGCGCATCGCCTCGGTGATCAGGCTGAGGTCCTGCACGCGGACCGAGAGCTGGTCGGTGGCGTGCAGGCCGTGCTCGACGGCGAGGTCGTCGAGGAGGTCGAGGAGGGTGCGGCCCTCCTCCTTCAGGACCGAGGCCAGCTCGGTGAGGAGCAGGGCCGCGGTGATGCCGTCCTTGTCGCGGACGCCGTCAGGGTCGACGCAGTAGCCGAGGGCCTCCTCGTAGCCGTAGCGCAGGCCCTCGGCGCGGGCGATCCACTTGAAGCCGGTGAGGGTCTCGACGTGGCGCAGGCCCGCCTTCTCGGCGATGCGGCCGAGGAGGGAGGAGGAGACGATCGACTCGGCGAAGGTGCCGGTCGCTCCGCGGCGGACCAGGTGGGCGGCGAGAAGCGCGCCGACCTCGTCGCCGCGGAGCATGCGCCAGTCGTCGCCGTCCCTGACGGCGGCGGCGCAGCGGTCGGCGTCCGGGTCGTTGGCGATGACCAGGTCGGGACCGGTCTCACGGGCCTTGGCGAAGGCGAGGTCCATCGCGCCGGGCTCCTCCGGGTTGGGGAACGCGACGGTGGGGAACTCCGGGTCGGGGTCGGCCTGCTCGGTGACGAGGACGGGGGCGGGGAAACCGGCGCGGGCGAAGGCGGCGAGGAGGACGTCCTTGCCGACGCCGTGCATCGCCGTGTAGACGGTGCGCGCGGTCCGGGGGGAGCCGGGGGCGAGCACGGCGTCCGTGCGGGCGAGGTAGGCGTCGAGAAGGGCGTCGTCGAGGGTCTCCCAGCCGTCGGTGGGGCGGGGGACGGTGCCGAGGGACGTGACCGCCTGGATCTCGGCGGCGATCTCGGTGTCGGCCGGGGGGACGATCTGGGAGCCGTCGCCGAGGTAGACCTTGTAGCCGTTGTCGCGGGGCGGGTTGTGGCTGGCCGTGACCTCCACGCCGGCCACGGCGCCGAGGTGGCGGATGGCGAAGGCGAGGACCGGGGTGGGCAGCGGGCGGGGGAGGACCGCGGCGCGCAGGCCGGCGCCGGTCATGACGGCGGCGGTGTCGAGGGCGAAGTCGCGGGACTTGTGGCGGGCGTCGTAGCCGATGACGACGAGGCCGTCGGTGTGGCCGTGCTTGGTGAGGTACGCGGCGAGGCCGGCGGCGGCGCGGATGACCACGGAGCGGTTCATGCGCATGGGGCCGGCGCCGAGCTCGCCGCGGAGGCCGGCGGTGCCGAACTGGAGCGTGCCGGTGAAGCGGGCGGCGAGTTCGGTGCGGTCGCCGGACTCGATGAGGCGGGCGAGTTCGGCGCGGGTGTCCGGGTCGGGGTCCTCGGCGAGCCATGCCTGGGCCTGTGCGAGGAGATCGTCTTGCACGTCGGTCAGCCTCTCGTGGGTGTGTGCGGGTTCGGTGGTGACCTGCGGGCCGGTGGGGGTGCGCTTCGGTCTCGCCTGCGGGTGGGTGGGGGTGCGCGGTCTCCGGTGCCTGCGGGTGACCCGTGCGGTGCCCGTCCGGTTGTGCCTGCGGCCCGGTGGGGGTGCGGGTTCCGGCTGTGCCTGCGGCCCACGGCCCGGTGGGGGGTGCGCGTCCGGTTGTGTCTGCGGCCCGGTGGGGGTTGCTGCCCGATGCCTGCGGCTGCGGCTCCGGTGGGGGTGCGTGTAGCGCCTGCGGGGGTGGGTGCGTCGGGGCCGGGGTGGTGGTGTGTGTCCTCGGTCTGGCGCGGAATCGGTCGCTTCAAGGGTTCTGCGGCTGACGCGCCGGCCGCTGCGGGCGGACGCCACCACCCCGTCCCCTGCCCGCCGCGCGCGCCTGCGGCACGCCAGGACCGGTGGCCGGTCGAGCGCCGTGCGCGGCTGCGGGCAGTGGTGCGGCCCCGCTGCGGGGTACCGCGCCTCCCCGCGCCGATACGCCCCCCGCAAGGGGCCCGCACTGTGCAGAACGTCAAAGTTCACCCCCCGGTTTTGTACACATACGGCTCATGACGGGCCCCCTGCACAGGGCGATAGCCTGGTGGCGTGATCAGCGCGATAGCTCGCGGGGACATCGGTGTCCCCGCCCTGCGCCCGGCGTGCACGGACGACATCCGTGCCCGGGCGGCGATCGCTGGTCCTCGCGGGCGGGAGGGGGCGCGCAGCACTCCCGGGACGCCATCCATCCACCTGCCGGTGCCACGGCCGAGACCGGCCGGCAGCTCAAATGTGGCTCATATCCCCCCGCTCATCTCACCTCGCGGCATAGCGTCGGAACAGACCGGACACCCCGTGTCGTATCACCGCACCGCCAGGGCAGAGACCGTATTTCCTTCTACGTCACGCAACGGCGCGCGACAGGAGCCAGAGGACAATGCAGACCAAGCTGGACGAAGCCAAGGCCGAGCTGCTCGATCGGGCTGCCCGGGTAGCTGAGAACAGCCCGGCCGGGGGGAAACTACCGACTGGGACGGCGGACGAGGGCATCCCCGACCGGGAATCCGTGCTCGCGTTCCTCCAGCGCTACTACCTGCACACCGCCCCGGAGGACCTCGTCGACCGCGACCCGGTCGACATCTTCGGAGCCGCTGTCTCGCACCTCCGGCTGGCCGAGAACCGTCCGCAGGGCACGGCCAATGTGCGGGTCCACACGCCGACCGTCGAGGAGAACGGCTGGACCTGCAGCCACTCCGTGGTCGAGGTCGTCACCGACGACATGCCCTTCCTCGTCGACTCCGTCACCAATGAGCTGACCCGGCAGGGCCGCGGCATCCATGTGGTGATCCACCCGCAGATCGTGGTGCGCCGTGACGTCACCGGCAAGCTCGTCGAGATCCTCACCGACCCGCCCGCCGCCGACAGCCTTCCGCACGACGCCCACGTCGAGTCCTGGATCCACGTGGAGATCGACCGCGAGACCGACCGCGGCGATCTGAAGCAGATCACCGCCGATCTGCTGCGGGTGCTCTCCGACGTCCGTGAGGCCGTGGAGGACTGGGGGAAGATGCGGCAGGCCGCGACCTCGCTGGCCGACTCCCTGCCCGACGAGCCCATCCCGGACGACGTGCCCCGGCAGCAGGTGGACGAGGCCCGCGAGCTGCTGCACTGGCTCGCCGACGACCACTTCACCTTCCTCGGCTACCGCGAGTACGAGCTGCGCGAGGACGACTCCCTCGCGGCCATCCCCGGCACCGGTCTCGGCATCCTGCGCTCCGACCCGCACCACGCCACCGAGGAGGGCCACCCCGTCAGCCCCTCCTTCGAGCGGCTGCCCGCCGACGTCCGCGCCAAGGCGCGTGAGCACAAGCTGCTGATCCTGACCAAGGCGAACAGCCGGGCGACCGTGCACCGGCCGTCGTACCTGGACTACATCGGCGTCAAGAAGTTCGACGCCGAGGGCAACGTCATCGGTGAGCGCCGTTTCCTCGGGCTGTTCTCCTCCGCCGCCTACACCGAGTCCGTCCGCCGGGTGCCGGTGATCCGGCGCAAGGTCGAGCAGGTCCTGGAGCAGGCCGGCTTCTCCCCGCACAGCCACGACGGGCGCGACCTGCTGCAGATCCTGGAGACCTACCCGCGCGACGAGCTGTTCCAGACGCCGGTCGACGAGCTGCGGTCCATCGTCACCTCGGTGCTGTATCTGCAGGAGCGCCGCCGGCTGCGGCTCTACCTGCGCCAGGACGAGTACGGGCGCTACTACTCCGCCCTCGTCTACCTGCCCCGCGACCGCTACACCACCGGCGTCCGGCTGCGGATCATCGACATCCTCAAGGAGGAGCTCGGCGGCACCAGCGTCGACTTCACCGCGTGGAACACCGAGTCGATCCTGTCCCGGCTGCACTTCGTGGTGCGGGTACCGCAGGGCACCGAGCTGCCGCAGCTGTCCGACGCCGACAAGGAGCGCATCGAGGCCCGCCTGGTCGAGGCCGCCCGCTCCTGGGCCGACGGTTTCGGCGAGGCGCTGATCGCCGAGTTCGGCGAGGAGCACGCCGCAGAGCTGCTGCGCCGCTACGCCAACGCCTTCCCCGAGGGCTACAAGGCCGACCACACCCCGCGCAGCGCGGTCGCGGATCTGGTGCGCCTGGAGCAGCTCGGCGAGGACAAGGACTTCGAGCTCAGTCTGTACGAGCCGGTGGGCGCGGCCCCCGAGGAGCGGCGCTTCAAGATCTACCGCAAGGGTGAGGCGGTCTCGCTGTCGGCGGTGCTGCCGGTGCTGCAGCGGCTCGGCGTCGAGGTCGTGGACGAGCGGCCGTACGAGCTGCGCTGCGCCGACCGCAGCGTGGCCTGGATCTACGACTTCGGGCTGCGCATGCCCAAGGCGGACGGCGCCGACTACCTGGGCGACGACGCCCGCGAGCGGTTCCAGGAGGCCTTCGCCGCGACCTGGACCGGCAAGGCGGAGAACGACGGCTTCAACTCCCTCGTGCTGGCCGCCGGGCTGACCTGGCGGCAGGCGATGGTGCTGCGCGCGTACGCCAAGTACCTGCGGCAGGCCGGCTCCACCTTCAGCCAGGACTACATGGAGGACACCCTCCGCAACAACGTGCACACCACCCGGCTGCTGGTCTCGCTCTTCGAGGCCCGGATGTCGCCGGACCGGCAGCGCGCCGGCTACGAGCTGGTGGACGCGCTGCTCGAGGAGCTGGACGCCGCCCTCGACCAGGTCGCCAGCCTCGACGAGGACCGCATCCTGCGCTCCTTCCTCACGGTGATCAAGGCGACGCTGCGCACCAACTTCTTCCAGGAGGCGTCCGGCGGCAAGCCGCACGACTACGTCTCCATGAAGTTCGACCCGCAGGCCATCCCCGACCTGCCGGCGCCGCGTCCGGCGTACGAGATCTGGGTGTACTCGCCGCGGGTGGAGGGCGTGCACCTCAGGTTCGGCAAGGTCGCCCGCGGTGGTCTGCGCTGGTCCGACCGGCGCGAGGACTTCCGGACCGAGATCCTCGGCCTGGTCAAGGCGCAGATGGTGAAGAACACCGTCATCGTGCCGGTCGGCGCCAAGGGGGGCTTCGTCGCCAAGCAGCTGCCCGACCCGAGCGTGGACCGCGAGGCCTGGATGGCCGAGGGCATCGCGGCCTACCGGACCTTCATCTCGGCGCTGCTGGACATCACCGACAACATGGTCGGCGGGGAGGTCGTGCCCCCGGCGGACGTGGTCCGGCACGACGGGGACGACACCTACCTGGTGGTCGCCGCCGACAAGGGCACCGCCACCTTCTCCGACATCGCCAACGAGGTCGCCCAGAGCTACAACTTCTGGCTCGGCGACGCCTTCGCCTCCGGCGGCTCCGCCGGATACGACCACAAGGGCATGGGCATCACCGCCCGGGGTGCCTGGGAGTCCGTCAAGCGGCACTTCAGGGAACTGGGTCTGGACACCCAGACCGAGGACTTCACCGTGGTCGGCATCGGCGACATGTCCGGTGACGTGTTCGGCAACGGCATGCTGCTCAGTGAGCACATCCGCCTGGTCGCCGCCTTCGACCACCGGCACATCTTCATCGACCCCGACCCGGACCCCGCCACCTCCTATGCCGAGCGCCGCCGGCTCTTCGAGCTGCCCCGCAGCTCCTGGGAGGACTACAACACCGACCTGATCTCGGCGGGCGGCGGCGTGTTCCCGCGCTCCGCCAAGTCCATCCCGGTCAACTCGCAGATCCGCGAGGCACTCGGCATCGAGCAGGGCGTCACCAAGATGACCCCGGCCGACCTGATGCGGGCGATCCTCAAGGCGCCGGTGGACCTGCTGTGGAACGGCGGCATCGGCACCTACGTCAAGGCCTCCACCGAGTCCCACGCGGACGTCGGCGACAAGGCCAACGACGCCATCCGCGTGGACGGCAAGGACCTGCGCGTCCGGGTCGTCGGCGAGGGCGGCAACCTGGGCCTGACCCAGCTCGGCCGGATCGAGTTCGCGCTGCACGGCGGCCGGATCAACACCGACGCCATCGACAACAGCGCGGGCGTCGACTGCTCCGACCACGAGGTCAACATCAAGATCCTGCTCAACGGTCTGGTCGCGGACGGCGACATGACCGTCAAGCAGCGCAACAAGCTGCTCGCGGAGATGACCGACGAGGTCGGCCGGCTGGTGCTGCGCAACAACTACGCGCAGAACACCGCCATCGCCAACGCGCTCGCCCAGTCCAAGGACATGGTCCACGCCCAGGCGCGCTTCATGAAGCACCTGGTGCGCGAGGGCCGGCTCGACCGAGGGCTGGAGTTCCTGCCCACCGACCGGCAGATCCGGGAGCGGCTCGCCAACGGGCACGGCCTGACCGGCCCGGAGACGGCCGTCCTGCTGGCCTACACCAAGATCACGGTCGCCGAGGAGCTGCTGTACACCTCGCTGCCCGACGACCCGTATCTGAAGAGCCTGCTGCACGCGTACTTCCCGAGCGCGCTGCGCGAGCGGTTCCCGGAGCGGATCGACAGCCACCCGCTGCGCCGGGAGATCATCACCACCGTGCTGGTCAACGACACGGTCAACACCGGCGGCACCACCTATCTGCACCGGATGCGCGAGGAGACCGGGGCCTCGCTCGAGGAGATCGTCCGGGCGCAGACCGCGGCCCGTGCCATCTTCCGCTCCTCGGTGGTGTGGGACGCCGTGGAGGAGCTCGACAACAAGGTGCAGGCCGAGGTGCAGACCCGCATCCGGCTGCACTCGCGCCGGCTGGTGGAGCGCGGCACGCGCTGGCTGCTCAACAACCGGCCGCAGCCGCTCGAGCTGCAGGAGACCGTCGACTTCTTCTCCGAGCGGGTCGAGCAGGTGTGGTCGCAGCTGCCGAAGCTGCTGCGCGGCGCCGACCTGGACTGGTACCAGAAGATCCACGACGAGCTCACCGACGCCGGGGTCCCGGAGGAGCTGGCCACCCGGGTCGCCGGGTTCTCCTCGGCCTTCCCGACGCTCGACATCGTCTCGGTGGCCGACCGCATGGGCAAGGAGCCGCTGGAGGTCGCCGAGGTGTACTACGACCTCGCCGACCGGCTGCGCATCACCCAGCTGATGGACCGCATCATCGAGCTGCCGCGCGCGGACCGCTGGCAGTCCATGGCCCGGGCGGCGATCCGCGAGGACCTGTACGCGGCGCACGCGGCGGTCACCGCGGACGTGCTGGCGGTCGGCAACGGCTCCGACACCCCGCACCAGCGGTTCAAGCTGTGGGAGCAGAAGAACGCGGCGCTGCTCGCCCGGGCCCGCGCGACGCTCGACGAGATTCACAACTCGGACAGCTTCGACCTGGCCAACCTGTCGGTGGCCATGCGGACGATGCGCACCCTGCTGCGGGCTCACACCTAGACAGCGGCCGCGTCGATGTGAGGGCGCCCCGGGTCCGGCCGGCCCGGGGCGCCCCCGCGTTGTGCTGCCTTCGGTGGGGCTCGCACCCAGAAGCGGTGGACATGTCTGGTTTGTGGGCATGTCTGTGAGGTGTCCGTCAGCACCCGGATCCGCTACCGGCCCGCCGTGCCCGTGCCCTGGGCGGCCGCGGTGTCCTGGACGGCCGCGGGACTCGTGGTCGTCCTGCTGCTCGCGGTGATCGTCCGGCTGCCCTGGGCCGGTGACCTGGGCATGCACGCGGCCACCCTGCAGCGGCTGCGGCACGACCCCCTCCACCCGGGCAACCCGCTGGTCGACGCGGACACCCCGAGCCCGTACTACTCGCCCTGGATGCTGCTGCTCGGGCTGCTCGCCCGGGCGAGCGGCTGGTCGGTCTTCGTGGTGCTGCGGATCGCCGCCGTGGCCGGGCTCGCCCTGCTGGTGACCGGCGTGTGGCGGTACGTACGGACACTGAGCGCGCACCGGGCGGCGCCCGCGCTGGGGCTGCTCAGCCTGCTGCTGGTGTGGGGCACCACCGCGTACACCTGGAGCGGCTTCCCCGGGCTCGGCTCGCTGGCGCTGACCGTGTCGTACCCGAGCACCTTCGCGCTCGGCCTCGCCTTCCACCTGTGGGCCCGGCTCACCACCGCGCTGAGGGGCGCGGGAGGGTGGGGGACGTGGCTCGGCCTGGGTGCCGTCTGGGCGGTCGTCCTTCTCTGCCACCAGTTCACCGGCGTCGTGGCCAGCATCGGCGCCCTCGCCGCCCTGCTCGCGGTCCGCCGCCCCCGCAGCATTCCCTGGCCGCAGCTCGCGGCGGCACTGCTGCTGGGCGCGGCGCTGCTGGCGGCCTGGCCGTACTACGACTTCTTCGCGCTCGTCGGCGCCGGCGACGACCTGGCGGACACGCACCGGGGGCTGTACCGGGACTGGCCCGTGCGCTACGGCCTGGTGCTCGCCGGAGTGGCCGCGCTGGCCGCGCGGGCGCGGCGCGACCCGCGGGACCCGCTGCTGCTCTTCTTCGCCCTGGGCCTGCTGTTCGTCGCGGCGGGCTGGCTGACCGGCCGCCACTCATGGGGCCGCGCCCTGCCCGCCGCCCTGATCCCGGCCCAGCTCGCCCTGGCCCTGGAGGCGCTGGAGGCGGGCCGGAGGTGGTTGCGGGCCGCGTGGGCGGTCCTCCTCACCGGTGTGCTGCTGGCCGGGGCCTGGGTGCAGTCCGGGACCCTTGGCTATGTCCTGCCGCGCGACGCACTCCCCGCGCCGGCCGAGGCCCGGTACCGCGAGCCGTGGAACGGCTACCACTGGATCACCCCGTGGGTCCGCTACGGAGACGTGGTCCTGGCGGAGAAGCATCCCGCCCGCCGCATCCCCGCCTACGGCCCCTACACGGTCGCCCCCGGCTACCCGGACGTCTTCCTGCCCGACGCGGACCGCCGCACATCGGCCGTCGAGCGCTATTTCACCCCGGGCACGCCCGCTGCCGTACGCCGGGACGTCGAGCGCACCTACGGGGCCCGCTGGGTGGTCGACGCCTACCACGTCCTGGACGACACCGGCCTGCGCCCGGTCGCCACCGGCCCGGACGGCCAGGTGCTCTACCGGGTGCCGGGGCCCTGACCGGCCCCGCCGTGCTTCCGCAGGTGCCTCACCGCACCGCGCTCGCCACCAGCCGGACCGCGCGCTTCACCCCGGGGCGGGCCACCTTGCGGACCACCGGGCGAAGGACGCGGGCCGTCACTCCGACCGGCTCCCAGCGGACCTGGAGACGACCGGGGCCGTGCCCCTCCGGTTCGATGGTGACGCGATGCGGGGCGGCGCCCGAGTGGTAGGGGACGCGGGTGGTCAGCGGGGGGAAGTCGAGGGGGGCCAGGAGGAGGCCCGTGTTGGCCTGGCCCTGGTGGGTGAGGCGGAGGAGGGGGTGGCGGGTGCCGGCGAAGCCGGCGGGGGAGAGGGGGGCGGTCGCCATGTCGAAGTGGACCCGGCCCTCGAAGACGCCCGGGCGGACCGGGTCCATCCGGAAGGGCACCGTCAGACGGCGCGGTCCGGGGGCGATGAGCAGGGCCGCGCGCTGGGGTCCGACCGGGAGCCGCAGCGCCGGGTCGTAGGTGCGTACCGTCAGGTCGACGGAGGCGCCGGGGCCCCGGACGATCTCGGTGATCTCGTGGCGGAACTGGGCGCTGAAGAACGGGCGGGTGTCCAGGTCCAGGTCGGTGAGGTCCAGCTCGCGGCGGGCGGCCTCGGTCTCGGGGACGCGCTCGCCCCAGTAGGTGCGGCCCTCCGGGTCGGTGACCACCCGGCGCGGGGCGACCCCGCGGCCCAGGCCCCGGGCGGCCAGCCGGGCCTCGTCGAGCCGGCGGTCGCGCACCAGCTGGAGCACCACCCGTTCGGCGCGCGGCAGCCGGGCGTAGGCGCCGGGGGAGAGGGTGTCCAGGTACGGGTTCATCACGTCGGCGAAGGCCTCCAGCCAGGCGTCGTCCCGGTAGGGCAGGTCACCGGCGTACATGCGGAAGTCGTGCTTGAGGAACTTGTGGTCCTTGTCCTCGCGCAGCGCCTGGTGCCCGCTGTCGGCGAGGAAGGCGTCGATGAGCCGCTGGACGTGGACGCGGTCGCGGACGTTGGCGATGCGGTGCCGCTGGTTGGAGATGGACGCCGTGTCGGAGGAGGCGTACGGGGCGACGTACCAGACGTAGACGGGCTCGGGGATGATCGTGAACCGTTCGGCCAGGCAGTAGGCCTGCGCGGAGAACAGCTGGTCCTCGTAGTGGATGCCCTCCGGGAAGCGCAGCCGGTGCCGGTCCAGGAAGGCGCGGGCGTACATCTTGCTGGTGGCCAGGTGCTCGAAGAACAGCCGCGGGTCGGCCTCGATGCCGTCCAGGGTGCGGCGCTCCTGCACCAGGTGCGGCATCCAGGTGGAGCGGCGCCCGGTGTCGACGCGGATCCGCTGCACCGCGCCCATCGCGAAGTCGATGTCCCGTTCGCGGTGCGCGGCGAGCAGGGAGGCGACGGCGTCCGGCGGGAGCTCGTCGTCGCTGTCGAGGAACATCAGATACGGCGCCCGGGCGATCTCCAGGGCGCGGTTGCGCGGGGCGCTGCAGCCGCCGCTGTTCTCCGGCAGGCGCAGATAGCGGACGCGGGGGTCCTGGGCGGCGAGGCGGCGGGCGACCTCGGGGGTGGCGTCGGTGGAGTGGTCGTCGCTGATGACGATCTCCAGGTCGCGGTGGCTCTGGCGGCGCACGGACGCCACGGCGCGGGGCAGGCGCTCGGCGTCGTTGTGCACGATGACCGTCACCGTCACATCGGGCGGGGGCGTCACGCGTCCACCTCCTCCGGGGCCGGCGCGGGGGTGCGCTGCTCCAGGGGCAGCACCGGCGGCAGTTCGCTCTCGTCCTGGCCGAGGAAGACCCGGCGCACCACGCGTTCGGCGGCGCGGCCGTCGTCGTACTCGCAGAATCTGCGCCGGAACACCGCGCGCGCCTTGGCGGCGCTCTCGTCCCGCCAGGCGTCGGTGGTGAGGATCTCGGCGAGCTGCCCCTGGGTGCGGGCGACCGGGCCGGGCGCGTCGGCGATCAGGTCGAAGTAGACGCCGCGGGTGGTGCGGTAGGTCTCCCAGTCGTCGGCGTGGATGACGATGGGGCGGTCCAGGTTGGCGTAGTCGAACATGATCGACGAGTAGTCGGTGACCAGCGCGTCGGCGGCCAGGCACAGCTCCTCGACCGGGTCGTAGGAGGAGACGTCGATGATGCGGCCCGAGCGGCGCAGCCCGGTCAGCGGGGAGGCGGTGCCGGTGTAGAAGTAGTGGGCGCGCACCAGCAGCACGGTGTCCTCGCCGAGCCGGTCGGCGAGCGCGGCCAGGTCCACGCGGGGCGTCCAGCCGGCCTCGTAGTCGCGGTGGGTGGGCGCGTAGAGGACGGCGCGGCGGCCCGGTGCGATGCCGAGCCGTTCGCGCACCGCGCGGATCTCGTCGGCGCCGGCGGTGTAGTAGATGTCGTTGCGCGGATAGCCGTAGTCCAGGGAGACGTACCGGGACGGGTAGGCGCGCTCCCACATCCGGGTGGTGTGGCTGTTGCTGGAGATGCTGTAGTCCCACTTGTCGACGCGCTCGAGCAGCGCCTGGAAGTCCAGGCCCTGCGCGGCCGCCGGGTAGGACATCTGGTCCAGGCCCATGCGCTTGAGCGGGGTGCCGTGATGGGTCTGGACGTGCACGGCGTCGGGGCGTTTGACCACCGAGTTGGGGAAGTTGACGTTGTTGACCAGGTACTTGGCGGTGGCGAGGGTCTCCCAGTAGCGGCGGGTGCCGGGGACGACGTGGTCGGTGCCGGGCGGCAGCAGCGCCGTGTTCTCGGCGGTGACCACCCACACCGGGTGGATGTGCGGGGCGAGTTCGGCGAGCTTGGCCGCGATGGCGGCGGGATTGCAGGCGACTCCGCGGTTCCAGTAGGCGGCGAACACCGCCAGGTGCTCGTCGACGGGGCGGTGCAGGGCACGGCGGTACTGCTCCTCACGCAGCCGGGTGCCCAGGCGCCGGCCGCGGGTGCGTACCGTGGAGCGGACGGTGCGCCGGGCCCGGTTGGCGGCCTGGAAGGCGCGGTACCGGCGGTAGGCGCCCTGCTCCAGCAGGGCGCGGCGCACGCCCTCGGGGCCCGCGGGGCGCTGGTGCCCCTCGGGGCGCAGCCGGACGGCGGCGCGGGAGGCGCGCCGGAAGAACTCGCGGGCCACCTCCTCGGGCATGCCGCCCCGGGCGAAGGTGCGCAGCAGGTCCCGGACCATCACCTCGTACAGCACGGACCGGACGGCCGGGCGCTCGCGGGCCAGGGCGTGCAGCGACTCGTAGCGCCGGATCAGGGCGTAGCGCTGCTCGGGGGTGGGCGGCGGGAGGCTGGCCGGGCGGAGCCTGCGGTCCTCCAGGGCCGGGTGGGGCAGGCAGGCCAGGCGGTCGGCGAGCAGCAGCGCGGCGAGCGCCGCGTAGGCCTCGTCGTCGGTGTTGAGCCGTGCCTCGTGGGTGCGCCAGAAGCCGGCGCGCAGTACGCGGGTGCCGAGCAGCGGGGTGAGCCGGAGCAGGTAGGCGTTGTCGTCGAGGGCGAGACCGGTGCGGCCGGCCCGGGCCAGCAGCGGGCCGTCCGGCGAGGGCAGCGAGGAGGCGCGCCATGAGCTGCGGACATGGTCGAGGAGCAGCACGTCCACGGTGTCCGGCAGCTCGGCGGCGCGTTCGGCGACGGTGCGGACGCTGCCGGGCGGCAGCCCGTCCTTGGAGTGCACGAAGAGCAGCCGGCGGCCGGTGGCGAGCCGGGCCCCGGCCGCCCGGGAGGCCGCGTCGCCGGTGCTCTCGGGCAGGGGCAGGATGCGCAGCTCGGGCGCGTGCCGCTGGGCGGTCTCCTGCGCCCAGTCGCCGACGGCGGCCACGACGACCTCGACTCCGGCGAGGGGCTGCGCGGCGAGGGAGTCCAGCAGACCGGTGAGGTGGTCCTGCGTGTTCGGGCCGTGGACGATGACGCTGAGCTCGGGCATCGGGCGCTCCTCCGTCTCGCCGTCGCACTGCGGGGGACTCCCTTTCGGGTGATACGGGTCATAGTGGCATCAATGCGACGCATGGGCTGCCTGGTGTGCGCCCCGCGGGGGAGTGTGGGTGGGCCTCAGGCCTTCGCCGGCTTCTTGCTCGCGCCGTCGCCGGTGAACTTCTCGTACTCCTTGAGCACCTCGTCGGTCGGCCCGTCCATGCGCAGCTCGCCGCGCTCCAGCCACAGCACCCGGTCGCAGGTGTCCCGGAT
>Ga0207873_1001793_pt1 | contig 19489 bp, 19 predicted proteins | sample BGWIniCompost_FD_187373 | JGI IMG/M metagenome (GOLD analysis project Ga0207873, IMG submission 187373) | Cellulose adapted compost microbial communities from Newby Island Compost Facility, Milpitas, CA, USA - BGW Initial Compost (SPAdes)... ...
CACAGGATCCTAAAATTTTGCATAAACAGCCAATTTTTTCAAAGTTAAATAAATCCTTAGTCAGGAACTTATAATAAGTTTTATTAATAAAGGAATGTTTGCTTATTTTGCTGCTTGTTTTCAGAAGCGCCAACCTGCAAGTGAATAAGAGAAAAATTATAAACGACCCGCTTTATGGACTGCTGTCGATCTCCTCAGACCTGATCTTTGATATCATTGAACATCCCTATTTTCAAAGGTTAAGGAGGATCAAGCAGCTTGGCCTCACCGATTTTGTTTATCCCGGGGCCACGCATACGCGTTTTCATCATGCCATCGGCTCCATGCACCTGATGGGGCAAGCCCTCGACAGTTTGAGGAACAAGGGCGTGGATATTTCAGACGAAGAATATGAAGCGTCGTTATGCGCGATTCTTCTTCACGACATCGGTCACGGCCCGTTTTCTCATACCCTGGAAACCAGCTTTCTCGCCGGAGTTCATCATGAAGAACTGTCGTTGATCTACCTCGACTACTTCAACCGGCAATATGGCGGCCGCCTGTCGTTGGCTTTAAAAATATTCAGGAACGAATACAAAAGGGGCTTTTTTCATCAGTTGGTTTCGAGCCAGCTCGATGTGGACCGCCTGGACTATATAGCGCGCGACAGTTTCTTTGCGGGGGTTTACGAAGGCACGATCGGTATAGACAGGATCATGCGAATGATCAACGTGGTGGACGACCGGCTTGTGGTCGAAGAAAAAGGCATCTATTCGATTGAGAATTTCCTGAGTTCGAGAAGGTTCATGTACTGGCAGGTTTACTTCCACAAAACCACCGTGGGAATAGAAAAAATGCTCGAGCTGCTGATTGGCCGGGCAAGATACCTGTCGAGAAACAATGTCGAACTCAGCTGCAGTCCAGCCTTGCGTTTGTTCCTGAAAGAAGAGATAACCCTTGAAACGTTTAAGGACGAATACTATCTTGAGCAATTTGCCTTGCTCGACGATTACGACGTATGGGGGGCGATCAAGTTATGGAGCGGACATAGCGACAAGCCGCTGTCGCTGCTCAGCCGGATGCTTCTTGAAAGAAAATTATTTAAAACCCGGATATCGGGCAAAGAGATCGAACCTAAGGAAATTGATATTTTAAAAACCAGGGCCATCGATCATTTTCAAATTGCGCCCTCCGACTGGCGGTATTTTGTAGCGGCGGGCAGCGTCAGCAACGCCGCATATATTTCAGAAGGAGAAACCATCAATATTCTCAGAAAGAACGGAGATATCGTGGATATCGCTAAAGCCTCAGATTTACCGAACATCAAAGCTATGAGCAAAATTGTAAAAAAATTCTACCTTTGCTATCCCAAAAGTTTATCTTTGTGAGAATTTTTCAAATTCTTAAAAACATATAATGGAGTTTAGTATCAATGACTTAGCCGCAATGTTAAATGGCGAAGTCGAGGGCGACGGAACTGTAAAAGTCAACAGAATTGATAAACTTCAGGAGGGGAAAAAGGGCGGCATTTGTTTTTTATCTAATCCCAAATATGAGCCATATATTTATACCACCGAGGCGTCGGCGGCATTGGTCAGGAGGGACTTTAAACCAAAGAAAAAAGTAAAGGCCACATTGATAAGGGTAGACGATCCTTATACAAGCTTCACAATCCTGCTGGAAGAGTATCAGAAAACGTTGACATTTCAAAGAAGCGGTATTGAAACCCCCTCGTTCATCGATCAAAGCGCCAAGTTTGGCGAAAATCTGTATTTTGGAGCATTTTCATATGCCGGCCGGAATACCATTATCGGCAATAATGTAAAGATTTATCCCCAGGTTTACATTGGCGACGACGTGAAAATCGGCGACAACGTCGTGATCTATCCCGGAGTGAAGATCTATTCGAGGACGGTCATTGGCAATCATTGCACGATACATGCGGGGGCGGTCATTGGCAGCGACGGCTTTGGATTTGCCCCGCAACCCGACGGTTCCTTCAAAACGATACCGCAGGTGGGCAACGTCGTATTGGGAGACAATGTCAGCGTAGGCGCCAACACCACCATCGATAAAGCCACCTTCGAATCCACGATCATTGAAAACGGCGTCAAACTGGACAATCTCATCCAGGTGGCTCACAACGTGGTTATCGGATCGAACACCGTCATCGCCGCGCAGTCGGGCATCTCCGGATCGAGCAAGGTGGGCAAGAATTGCGTCATCGCCGGCCAGGTAGGCATCGCCGGTCATCTCGAAATTGGAGACCGGGTAACGCTCGCCGCGCAAACCGGAATTATTGCAAATGTGCCTTCCGGAGAAGTGAGGCTGGGAAGCCCCAGCATGGAACGAATGAAGTTTTTGAAATCTTTTTCAATTTTCCGAATATTGCCGGAATTAAATTTGCGGTTAAAACAACTTGAGGAAAAAACAATAAATTTGTCGGCCAAGATAGAGTCTAAGTTAGAGAAAAAATAACGGATGAATTATAAGCAACATACCATAAAGAAGCCAGTAACGGTTTCCGGAGTTGGGCTGCATACAGGGGTTCAGACAAACATGACTTTCCTGCCTGCCAAGCCTAATCACGGAATCAAGTTTCAAAGAATCGACCTTGAAGGACAGCCTATTGTCGACGCCGATGTGGACAACGTAGTCGACCTGTCCAGGGGAACCACCATCGAACAAAATGGAGCCAGAATCGCCACCGTCGAACATACCATGGCGGCGCTTGTGGGCATGGAAATCGACAATGTGCTCATTCAGCTCGACGGGCCGGAACCGCCCATTATGGACGGCAGCGCCAAGATGTTTATCGAAGCCCTCCAGAGCGTTGGAACCGAAGAACAAAATGCTTTAAGGAACTTCTTCGAAGTCCGGGAGAGCATTTTTTATAGAGACGGATCGAGGGACGTGGAAATCGCCGCCCTCCCCCTCGACGACTACAGGGTGACGGTGATGATCGATTACAATTCGCCGGTCTTGGGCAGCCAGCACGCGTCGCTGACGGATATCAAGCAATTTAACAAAGAAATCGCCTCTTGCCGCACCTTTTGCTTCCTCCACGAATTGGAGATGCTTTACAAGAACAACCTCATCAAGGGAGGCGACCTCAACAATGCGATTGTCGTAGTCGATCGCATCGTGGAAGATCATGAGTTGGACTACCTTGCAGATCTTTTCAGGAAGCCCAAAGTAGAAGTCAAAAAGGAAGGCATCCTGAACAACGTGGAGCTGCGATATAAAAACGAACCGGCGAGGCACAAGCTTCTTGATCTGATGGGCGATCTCGCCCTGGCCGGACGTCCTATCAAAGCGCAAATTCTGGCCGCCAGGCCGGGGCATGCCGCCAACGTGGCTTTCGCCAAAAAACTAAAGAAAGCGATGAAAGAAGCGGCGATCAGCAATATCCCTCATTATGATCCCAAATTGCCGCCGGTGTTGGACGTCAACCAAATCAAGAAATACCTGCCTCATCGTTTTCCATTTCTGCTTGTAGACAAGATTTTCCACCTCAACGACGTGACGGTCGCCGGAGTAAAGAATGTCACTGGCACAGAACCATTTTTCCAGGGTCATTTTCCGGATAATCCGGTCATGCCGGGAGTGCTGATCGTTGAAGCGATGGCGCAAACCGGGGGCGTTTTGGTCTTGAATACCGTGCCCGATCCGGAAAATTATATCACCCTGTTCCTTTTAATAGAGAATTGCAAATTCAGGAGGATGGTGTTGCCCGGCGATACGATCGTTATGAAATGCGAACTATTAAACCCCATCAAAAGAGGAATCGCCAAAATGCAGGGCTATGCGTTCGTGGGCGATTCATTGGTTTGTGAAGCAATAATGACAGCACGAATAGTAAGGAAAGATTCATGATTCATACACTATCCAATATCCATCCTGAAGCGAAAATTGGCTCGAACGTAATTATTGAGCCGTTTGTCACCATTGAAAAAGACGTTGAAATCGGCGACGGAACCTGGATCGGCCCCTATGCAAGCATTCTGAATGGAGCCAAGATCGGGAAAAACTGCAAGATTTATCATGGAGCCGTGATTTCCGCCGTTCCCCAGGACCTGAAATTCAGGAACGAAGAAACGACGACGATCATCGGCGACAATACGACCATCAGGGAATACGTAACGATCAGCCGCGGAACCGCCGAAAAATATACGACAATCGTTGGCAGCCGCACGTTGTTGTGCGCATATGTCCACATAGGGCACGACTGCATTGTGGGGAACAACTGCGTATTCAGCAATTCCGTTCAGCTCGCCGGCCATGTCGAGGTCGACGATTACGCCGTATTTGGCGGAGCGAGCGCGGTACACCAGTTCGTACGGATTGGCGCGCATGTAATGATCGCCGGCGGTTCGCTGGTCAGAAAAGATGTGCCGCCATACACGGTTGCGGCCCGGGAACCTTTAAGCTACGCCGGCATCAATTCCGTCGGCCTTCGCAGAAGAGGCTTCACCAATGAGAAAATCAACGAAATACAAGAGGTTTACCGGTATATTTTCCAGAAAGGGCTGAACAATTCGAAAGCGCTGGATATTGTGCAGCTCGAATGCCCTCCAAGCAAGGAACGGGATGAAATCGTTAATTTTATCCGCAAATCAGACCGGGGCGTCATGAAAGGTTACAAAGCATGAAATGGAGATCCGTCTGACAAATCTTGGCAAAAGATTCAGGAAAGATTGGATTTTCAGGAACCTGAATTTAACCTTGTCGGACCGAAACTCATATGCGATCACCGGCCATAACGGAAGCGGAAAATCGACGCTTCTGAAAGTGATTAGCGGGTTTATCCCGGCTACCGCAGGCTCCGTTTCATACTTCCGGAACGCCGCTCCTATCGACCCCGGACTTTTCTACAAGGATATCGTTTACGTCGCCCCCTACATGGAGCTGGTTGAAGAGTTCACCCTCATGGAAATGCTTCAATTTCATTTCCGCTTTAAAAAACTGCGCCTCGATTGCCAATTGCCCCAAATTATCGACGATATTGGCCTGACGCATTCGGCAGGTAAGCCGCTTCACGACTTTTCTTCGGGGATGAAACAGCGAGTAAAACTTGCCCTTGCATTTTATTCCGACGTGGAAGTCGTATTCCTGGACGAACCCGCCGTCAATCTCGATTCGCAAGGCTTTCGTTGGTATCTCGAACAGGCGGAAAAAATGCTATCTGGAAGGTTATGCCTAATCGCCTCAAACCAAAAAAGCGAGTATGAATGGGCGTCGCACGCCATTAGTATGGAAGACTATAAGATTTAGTCGCTCATTTTTTTATGATTTACCATTTCTTTTCATAATTTAGCTCAACAGAAAAAAAACTACGCATGAAAAAAGCTAAAAACTATCTTATTGCAATGCTGCTTCCGGCGTTCATCTTTGCCGGATGCGGTGGAGGAAGCGAAGAGCCAGAGTTAACCGACCAACAAAAAGCGACCAAGGCGCTTACAGGATCGTGGGGAGGAGCGGGTAAAGTTACGATCGATTCCGCCCCTGAAAATCTTGAGGAATCGGATTATCAATCGCTTAATTCGCTAAAGCTTACGTTCAATTCGGAAAAGAATGAACCCACCTCGTTCGTCGCCAATGGCGGAGGACAGATTTTCCCCAATGTGGTGGGAGGTTCATGGGAATGGTCGAGCTCCGACGTCATCGCCATAACCGGCGGGGAAATCTCGCAATTGACGGGATTCAAATTCCTGCCCGGCCGCGATAACGCAACGGCGATCCAGTTCACGTTCCATTACGATCAGGCTGCCGGAAAAGTCCTGGATTTGAGCGGAGATTACACAGTGACGCTTTCAAAATAGCAGTGGATTGCAAATCCTAATGTAAAGTATAGTCGATTTTAAAAAAGCCTCCATGCGATGGAGGCTTTTTTAATTCAAAGTCACTACCGTGACTCCGGCTCCCCCGCGCTCTACGTGCTCGTCCTGGATGGAGGCGATCATCGGAAAGCCTTTCAAATGCTGTCTGATCATCTTGCGCAGGATGCCGTCGCCTTTGCCGTGTATAATCCGCACTTCTCTTTGACCAAGCAGAATAGCGTCGTCGATAAAGGAATCGATCTCCGGCAAAGCCTCGTCAGTTCGCTTCCCTCTTACGTCCAGATTCGTTGAAAATTCCATCGCCTTGGCGCGATAATCGAAACCCGCATTCCTTTCCGCAGGCTTCTGAACGGAATCGACCTCCTTCCTGGTTATTTTCTCAAGCCTGGAAGTTTTGATCTTCGACTTCAATTCTCCAATAGATATTTCGGCGTGTTTTTCGTGCAACGCCACCACCTGCCCGATTGCATCCTGTCCTTTCACTTTCACCCAGTCGCCTTCCGCAATATCGCCTCCAATAGTCTGATATTCGGGACGCCCTTTTGTTATCTTTTCGGGCCTGATGGACGCCTTGAACGCCTCCAGTTTTTCCCTCGCCTGTCTCGTGACTTCCTTTTCCGCTGCGCTTTCTTTTATCTGGCGGATGGCGTTTTCTATAAGTTGATTGCTGTTTAGGAGTATGATCTGCGCCTGCTCTTTGGCCTTGTTGATGATGGATTTCCTGTCGGTTTCCAGGGAATTTTTAAGGGTTTCATATTCTTCGATTGCCTTCTTTAACCTGATTTCTTCCGCCCGCAGCGCGGAATACTTTTGGTCGTACATTCTTTTTTCGCTTTCCAGTTGCCCCAGGAGCTGCTCCATCTTCACCTGCTCCACTCCTATCTTCTCCTTGGCCGAATTAAGAATCGCTTTGGGCAATCCGATTTTCCTGGCGATTTCAATGGCAAAAGAACTTCCAGGCCTGCCTATTTCCAACTCAAACAAAGGCTCGAGATCGTTCATATCGAAGCGCATGGCGCCGTTTACCACGCCTTCATTCTCTTCGGCAAATCGTTTCAGGTTGGAATAGTGGGTAGTGATCACGCCGTAAGCTTGTTTTCGATGGAGGCTTTCAAGAATCGCCTCGGCCATCGCCCCCCCAATCTGGGGATCCGTGCCCGATCCAAATTCGTCAATTAAAAACAAGGTGCGCGAATCGGCAAAATTGACGAAATGCTTCATATTGTTCAGATGAGAACTGTAGGTGCTCAGATCGTTTTCGATCGACTGCTCGTCGCCAATGTCGATGAACAGATTCTTAAAAATTCCAAGCTTTGAACTTTCCCTCACCGGAATCATCAAACCGCATTGCAGCATGTACTGGAGCAAGGCGAATGTCTTTAGACAAACGGATTTCCCGCCGGCGTTGGGCCCGGATACTACAAGAATTCTTTGGTCTGGATTTAATCTTGCGGACAGGGGGATTACTTTTTTCCCGGCTTTCGAATGCGACAGAAACAGGAGCGGATGCCGCGCGCCGTCCCACTTGATCTCCTGCGAATCCGCAAGATCGGCAGGTTCGCACTCCAGCTTTACCGCCAGCCTTGCCTTCGCCCGGATGAAGTCGATAATGCCGAGAAACTGATAAGCCTTGAGCAAGACCTGAACGGATGGGCGTATATAATCGGTCAGCCTGGTTAAAAGGCGGATTATTTCCCTCCTTTCCTCATGCAGCAATTCCCTGATCGCATTGTTGGTCTCCAATGCCTCCTCCGGCTCAATATATACCGTTTGCCCGGTGGCCGATTCATCATGAATAAATCCTTTTACAGCCCGCTTGTATGCGGAACTAACCGGTATAACCATCCGGCCGTTCCGTATGGTAAGCGACGCGTCTTCTGTTGTGAAGCCCTGTTCGATGGCTCTTTGCAAAACCTGGTTTAGCGACCTCCGCAAGCGCGACTGCTCCTGCTGCAAGCGGTTCCTGATTTGCCGCAACTCAGGGCTTGCAGAGTCCTTCACCGACCCGTTCTCATCGATTATCTTCCCTATTTCTGCGGGCAGCTTCGCATCCAGCTCCAGATTCGCCGCCAGCTCGCTGAGCGATGGATAACGCTCTCCCTTGGTTTTGAGAAACGAGATGCATTGCAGAATCGTCTCCAGCGAAAGCTTCAGATTCAGAAATTCCTCCTCCGACAAAAACACGCCCTCGATCCTTCCCTTCTCAATCGACGGCGTAACATCGATGTAATGCGACGAAGGAAACGATTCCCCTTCCACGATCAGCTTTCTGAACTCCTGGGTCTGCCTGATCAGCCTTTCTATGAGCTGGAAATCGGCGCTGAATTGCATCTTCTCGACATACCTCCTGCCCAACGGGCTGAGACAATATTCGCTCAGGATTTCCCTGATCTTGTCGAAACCAATTTTCTCTTCTATATTTTTGGGGTAGATCATTCCAGTTCCTCTTCTGAAGGTTTCGATTCAGCGGCCATGGCTTCCCTCACTTTCAGGCTGTCTATTACAATGGCGTACACTTCGTCAAACTTCTTCAGGTTTTCCATATAATAATGATAGCTTTTCTGATAGACAGAATCGGGGATATTTTTTTCTTTGAGAGTCCTTTCAAGCGCCAGCTGATTCAGTACGCTTGCCGAATCCTGACTTAAATTCATTTCGCTGATCCGCGCTTCCTGAATATACATTTCAATCAAAACAGACGCCATCGTCTTTTTGTCCAACGCCCATTCGGGAACAGACGTGGAACAACCGGCGCAAACCAGGACCATCGCAAGACCAAGAACCTTATATTTTTTCAAATCGCTTTATATATTTTGTTAAATTTGGCTTCTTAATCGCAAAGTTAAAGCCAAATTGAGATTTATTCACCGCCATATCCGAAATTGGCGCTCCCGGCAGTTGGGAACAATCTATTGTTCTTTTATAATAATAACTTTTTCAAATCGTATAGTTCAATAGCGAAAGCATATATGGACTTAAGAGCGCTTTATAAAAAGCTTCACGACTACGAAATACGCATCCGAAAGGCGGTGAGATCTCACATGCAGGGAGACTTCCATTCTATTTTTAAAGGATCGGGGCTGGAATTTGACGACGTAAGGGCTTACCAATACGGCGACGACATTCGCCACATAGACTGGAACGTTTCGGCAAAAGGGCATGGCGTTTTCGTCAAGACGTTCAAAGAAGAAAAAGAACAAACCGTCTTCTTCCTGCTCGACGTGAGCGCGTCGCAGGAAATCGGCTCGCCGGGCAAGTTGAAGCTGGATATCGGAAAGGAAATTTGCGGAACGCTGGCGCTGTCGGCCATCCGGGAAGGCAGCCAGGTCGGACTGATTTGTTTCTCCGACCGCAATGAACGGTTCATCAAACCCGGCAAGGATGTGAAACATGCGTTTGTGCTTTTGAATGAATTGTTCAGGCTGGAGCCGAAGTCGGTGAAAACCGATCTGAATAAAGCCATCCTCTTTGCCCAGCAGATGATAAAGCGGCGCAGCGTGATTGTATTTATTTCCGACTTTATCGATAAAGATTACTTGCATAATTTTAAAGCGCTGGCGCGAAAACACGACCTTGTGGCGATTCATCTGACCGACAAACGGGAAACCGCGCTGCCCAAGCTCGGCATTGCGCCCATGTACGATAAGGAAGCCAGAAAGACAATCTGGATGAACACTTCTTCCTATTCGTTCAGAAACGGTTTGATGAAGACTTACAGCGAGAATAAAAAAGAATTGGAAATAATATGCCGCCAATACGACGTCAATTACTTACATGTCGACACAAGCGATGATTATGTGCCGAAACTGGTCAGGCTTTTCAGAATCAGAAACAGGAAGACAAAAGCCTGAGAATGACTTGGGGAATTTACATAAGCGTCGCAATATCTTTTTGATTTGATTGAGCGAATTCATGTTTGGTTTGATAAAACATATTTCACGCGCGGATGAAGCTTTTCGAAACGCTGGTTTGCGGGCGGCCGCGGCCCTCGCTTTTTTAACGGCTTTCGTAGCGCCCGGCGTTTGCCAGGATGCGGCTCCCAAAGGCAGGTTTATGGCCGATTCTGTCCGAACCGGGGAGATCGCCGCCTATGTCTTCTCTTTTCGATATCCGGCGGAAAAGGAAGCGGTTTTCCCCGACTCCAATTATAACTATTATCCTTTCGAGTTTATTCGCAAGGAGTTCTTCCCCACCCGCACAAATGCCGGAGTCAGTTTCGACAGCGCGGTTTATTACCTGGCTTCCTACGAAGCGCTGGACGTATTGCCCCTGTCATTGCCCGTGATTGTTTTGGAAAACGGCGACAGCGTCGCGTACTTCTCCGAACCTGATACGCTCATATTCAAGGCTACGGTTACGGCGATGCCCGATTCTATCCAGCTGAAAGAATCGACGGCCTATCTTCCTGTTCGCACGACTTTCAACTATATCCACGCCGCCCTGGCAACGCTGATCGTCTTGGCCGTCGCCGGCGTAGCGGCATTGCTTTTTGGAAAACAGATCAGGCGGGCTTACAGGCTTTACAAACTAAAGAAAGACTATGTCAGATATATCGGAACGATGAGCCGCCTTCTGGAGAATATCAATGGCGACGCTTCTATCCGGACGGGACATGCATTGATTGAATGGAAAAAATATTTGGAAAGACTCGACAATAAACCGCTTACAAAACTGACTACCAAGGAAATATCGCGAATATATTGCGACAAAGCGGTGGAGGAATCCTTGCGCGGCATCGATCGCGCTTTGTATGGAAACGTTGTGGACGAACGACTGAAAGAATGGCTGGAACGCCTGGTCGATTATTCGAAGGAAAGGTATAGAAATAAAACGGAGGAGGTAAAACATGTTTAGTACGCGGGAACCCTGGGATTGGCTGTCGCTGCATTGGCTCCTTCCGGAAACTTTTGCAGGATATGTATGGGAAAACAAGGAAGCGTTGTACCTGCTTCCCTTGATCCCCGTGTTTATACTCGTCCGTTTAATCCTTATTTCGGGGAAACGCAAGAAGCTTTCTATCGCTTTGCCGGAAAAAGAATTGAAATGGCGGCCGGAAACATTGTTGAGGCATATTCCGCCGGCATTGCTGGCGATCGTTTTTGCCTTGCTCACGGTCGCTCTTGCAAGGCCTCAAAAAACCACCGAACAGGTGGAACAATGGACCGAAGGCATCGACATTATGCTGGCGATCGATATTTCCGAGTCGATGGAAGGAATGGACTTCAAACCCAACAGGCTGGAAGCTGCAAAGAAGGTGGCGCTGGATTTTGTGAATGGCAGGTTTCGCGACCGCATTGGCCTGGTTATTTTTTCCGGCGAAGCCTATTCTCTGTGCCCATTGACCACCGATTACGATCTCTTGACGAGCCTTATCAAGGAAATCAACTATAATCAGATCCAGGCGAATGGCACGGCCATTGGATCGGCCATCGCGGTGGCCACCAACAGGATGCGCGAATCGAACTCCAAATCGAAAGTGCTGATCGTGCTCAGCGACGGCGAAAACAACGCCGGAAATATCGACCCGATCACGGCGGCTGAAATCGCCCGCACTTACGACGTAAAGCTTTACGCCATCGCCATTGGCAGGGAAGGCAGGGTGCCATACCCCGGCGGCATGTTTGGACAGGCAAGATATTACGACAACATGCTTGACGAAACCACCCTCCGGAGGATTGCAGAAATAGGCGGCGGCCGTTTTTTCAGAGCTTCCGACAATAAAGCCCTAGAAGAAGTGTTTAGCCTGATCGACCAATACGAAAAGGTGGAGATAAAAGAAACCAGGTACACCGACACGGTCGACTATTACCATATCTATCTCATGTGGGCCATTGCGATCTTTCTCGTTTGGCTCTTTCTCAAATCCACTTTCGTTTCCAACGCTTTGTTGGATTAAAGGGAAGGTGGAAAGGCGCCAAATTCACCTGCAATGTCCCAGCTCGAAAATGTAAATAGGATTTTCTCAGCATGAAATAAAATTTTCCCGATGTGAAATAGGATTTTCGCAACATCGACTAGGATTTTCCCGATTGCGAGTAGGATTTTCTTTATTGTCAGTTGGATTTTCCCTTTGTTCGGTTGGATTTTCTCAATTGTCAATAGGATTTTCCCGGAAGTCAGTAGGATTTTCGCTGGCGCTAATAGGATTTTCCCGATGTTAACTATAATTTTCGCTGGGTTACATTGGATTTTACCGGCATGATTGATGACTTCGCCTTAAGAAGTTTTTCTCTCATTGCGGCAATAAACCGGAAGGGGGGATCGTCAAATCCCCCTGAAAAGTTCTACTGATTCAAAATATTGCGGCACATACGCATTCAATCCCAGTTCTTTCCGGATGGTTTTCGCAAATCGCTCGCTTACCTGCTTCTCTCCATGAACGACGAATGTATATTTTGGAGATTTCTCAAAATGGCTAAGCCATTGCATCAGCTCCACTTTATCGGCGTGCGCCGACAAGCCGTCCAGGTGCCTCACATTGCACTTAACCGGAACCTCTTCGCCAAACATTTTCACCGTCGGCTCGCCGTCAAGAATCTTTCTGCCCCTGGTGCCTTCGGCCTGGTAACCTACAAACAAAAGCGTATCGTTGGGCCGGGGCAGGCGATGATAAAGATGATGAAGAATACGGCCGCCTGTGCACATCCCGCTGGCGGAAATAATGATCGCGCCGCTCTTTATTCCATTTAACTCCACCGACCGGGCCTGGTCGCGGCAATATTGCATGTTCTTGTATTCGAATATTCTCCGCGTATTCCCCAAATCGTTGTCGCTCAGCTTATGGTATTTATAATTTCTTTTGTAAACTTCGGTGGCGCTGATAGCCATGGGGCTGTCGATATAAACGGGGATGTCCGGTATCAATTCTTCCTCGAGCAACTCCTTTAGATAGTAAATAATCTGCTGGGTTCTGCCAATCGAGAAGGCCGGTATCAGCAGGCAGCCTTTGTTGTCAAGCGCTTCGAGCACAAACTTTCTCAGGTCTTCCTTGGGCGAATTAAACGGATTCTCCCGGTCGCCATATGTCGATTCGACAAACAGCACGTCCGCTTCTTTCAAAATCGCCGGATCCCTGAGGATTGGCTGATTGTTTCTGCCAAGGTCGCCCGAAAAAACGATCTTTTTAGTTTGGTTGTCCCCTCTTATGGTAAACTCAAGGATCGACGATCCCAACAAGTGACCCGCTTCGTGAAACCGTACGCTGATTCTCTCGGTCAGGTTCACGTCCACGTCAAATTCAAACGACTTCAGGTAAGGAAACACTCTTTTGGCGTCGTCGGTGGTATATAGCGGCTGCGGATCCGCATGTTTTGAATAGCCCTTTTTCCTTGCGAATTGCGCTTCTTCTTCCTGCAGTTTGGCGGAGTCTAACAAGATCAATTGGATGAGATCTTCCGTCGCGTTGCTGCAATAAACCGGTCCTTCGTATCCTTCTTTAAACAGCTTGGGCAGATATCCGGTGTGATCCAGGTGAGCGTGCGTCAACACCACCTGGTTGATCGTGAAAATATCGATGGGAAAGGCGTCCCAGTTCTTCAACCGCAACTCCTTTAATCCCTGAAACAATCCGCAGTCGACCAGGATCTTGTGATCGTCCACTTCAAGCAAATACTTCGACCCCGTCACCGACTGGGCTGCGCCTAAAAACCTAACTCTTATATCCATATTAGTAATTTGTATTGGCAGGTAAAACTGTATGGCCAAACTTATTAAATATTCTCAAACAGTTGGCGTTAGTTCAAAAAAAATATTGGAACCGGGAATTGCCCGTTCCGAACAATGAAAATGCCAGGCGTACGTTTCGCCGCTTGCGAATCTTCCCATAATTTTGCGAAGATCCAATTTTTTAAGCGCCCTGTATAGCATAATATATATTTTTGCGTTATTAAACATTGTATTAAAATTCAGGCATCTAACATGGGAGAAATAACTGTCCGGGAACAAAGGAAGGAACTTCAAAAGAAAATATCCGACGTATTTGAAGAAATAGGCAAAGTAGTGGTCGGCCAGGAACACATGATCAACCGGCTCTTAATCGGCCTGTTTACGGATGGCCACGTCCTGCTGGAAGGCGTTCCGGGATTGGCCAAAACCCTAACGATCAACACGCTTGCCAAAGCGCTTAACCTGGACTTCCAACGCATCCAATTCACCCCCGACTTGCTGCCCACCGATTTGGTCGGCACGATGATCTACAACCAGAAGACCGGCATATTTGAAGTGAAGAAGGGGCCGATCTTCGCCAATTTCATCCTGGCAGACGAGGTGAACCGGTCGCCGGCGAAAGTCCAGTCGGCCTTATTGGAAGCCATGCAGGAAAAACAGGTGACCATCGGAGAAGTCACTTACCGGCTTGATTCTCCTTTTCTTGTGCTTGCCACCCAAAATCCGGTGGACCAGGAAGGCACCTATCCGTTGCCTGAAGCGCAGGTCGACCGCTTTATGATGAAAGTTTTTGTAGATTATCCCACCAAGGAAGAAGAACTGGAAATCATGCGGCGCATGTCGAATATGAAATTCGAACAACCCTTGAGGACCGCCTTAACCAAGGAAGATATTTTCCTGATCAGAGACGAGATTAACCAGGTGAATATCAGCGAATCGCTTGAACGGTATATCGTCGAACTGGTATTCGCCACGCGCAATCCCCGCCAATACAAACTGAACGACGTAGAACGATATATTCAGTTTGGCGCGTCGCCCAGGGCGTCGATCAACCTTCACAGAGCGGCTAAAGCCGTCGCCTATTTCGACGAAAGAGATTATGCGCTTCCTGAAGACATCAAGGATGTGGCGATGGATGTGCTGAACCACCGCATTATTCTCAACTACGAAGCCGAAGCGGACGGAGTCACCACCAAGGACATTATCTCAGCTGTATTAAACAAAGTGCCGATTGTCGCTTAAATCGCCGCTAAGAAGAACCTTAACTTTCGCCGTCCGCGACAGTTTTGAATTACAAATACGTTTGATTCAATGCCTTCGTCGCCGCATATTCTGATCGCCGGTGGAACGGGTCTCATAGGGACCAGGCTTACGGAATTGCTATTGGAGAAAGGGTATTCCGTCGCGCATCTTAGCCGTTCCCCCCGGACGGACCGGAAAGTCAGGACCTATGTTTGGAACATTGAAGACGGCTATATTCAGGAAGGCGCCGTCGAACAGGCCGGCCATATTGTCCAATTGGCCGGAGCGAATATTGGCGAAAAAAGATGGACGGATTCACGCAAAAAGGAGCTTGCGAAAAGCCGGATAGAATCGACGCGGCTTTTATATGACGCGCTCAAAAATACGCCGCATCAGGTGAAAAGTTTTATTTCCGCGTCTGGAATCAACTTCTACGGATCGAACACGGGAAACAGGATTATGCGCGAAGACGATCCTGCGGGCGAAGATTTTATTGGAAGGCTTTGCAAAGCGTGGGAAGCCGGCGCATTAAAAATGGAGGAACTGCGGATCCGCGTAGTCGCGTTGCGCTCCGGGCTGGCGTTAAGCCGGGAAGGCGGGTTCCTGAAAGCTTTGCTGCCCGTCGTCAAAGCGGGTTTAAGCGCGCCAGTGGGACTGGGCAAGCAATACCTGAGCTGGATTCATGTCGATGATTTATGCAGAATGTATATCCAGGCGATCGAGGATGATTCCATGCGGGGAGTTTTTAACGCCGCCGCTCCTCATCCGGTGATAAACCGGGAGTTCATGAAACAACTTGCCAAATCCCTTAAACGGCCTTTTATCGTGCCTCCCGTTCCCGGCTTTGCCTTAAAACTGATTTTAGGAGAAGTGGCGGACTCAATATTGGGAGGCGTAAGGGCTTCGACCGCTAAAATTGAAAGCATGGGCTTCCGGTTTTTGTATCCACATTTGGAAGAAGCCCTCTTTGAAATTTTCACGGATCGCAAATAGGGGAACCGGCATCTTTTTTTTGCGCTTTTTCTTTTTAAAAGCTTACTCACCGCCCTAATTCCTCAAAATTTTTGCCCGAAAAATGATCCCATTGTCTCAAAATGGGAAACAAAATACCAATTGGAACATACCGCATTTTTACTAAAAACATTTTATTCGAAAGTTAATTGTAGAATCGTAAAATCCAATTCGATTGTAATCAATTGATTCTCATAAGCTTATATTGCATAACGGATTTTTGATTTCTCTCATCCACTAAGTTTTGCCGGCGAAGAGGCGCTACTTTTGATCTTTTTTGTTAGCCAATAATGGAAGTCATGAAAGAAACTTTATTAAACAAACGCGTAAAAAACGGGAAAAGAATCTACGAATGGGTGATTCGCAATCATCCTCCAATAGTGTGGAATCTTATCGCCATCATCATGGGAGAACATTTCCTCGAGAATGACATCAATCCATTAATGATCAACGATTCCACCGAATTTACGCCCGAACTCGTTCGACAAATCAATTCATACCTGATGCAAAAATACAATTCCGGCCTTCCGGTAAATCTTCTGAGTTAGCTTATCGACGCTTCCGCCTTCTTTTGTTTGAATCTGCCAATATTTTGCACAATTATTGCACAGGTTCATAAAAAAGCAGGCTATGAAAAATACATGGATCGCATCTATTCTTTGTTTCATCTATGCATGCGCGCCCACTCCCCGGCAAGTAATCATCGATTATGACCAGGACGCCAGGTTCAGCGAGTATAAAACTTTTTACTGGTCCGACGAGCTCCTGAGCGAATCCGCCAATCAACCTTTGTTCTATAACAGCCTTGTAAAAAAACGCATTAAAGAGGCCGTTAGATCAGAACTCGAAGGACGCGGGTACCGTCTCGATGAAAACAATCCGGATCTTTATGTGAATGCGCACATGATTGTGGAAGAAAAAACGGAATATCATAGTCCAACCCATTCGCCCTACCGGTATTATTATCCCGACAATGTGAGAATTCACAATTACAAGGAGGGAGCGCTGGTTATCGACCTGATCGACCGGCAAATGAGACAGCTTGTCTGGCAGGGATACTATACAGGCCAATTTGTCGAAGCCAAGACGCCGGAAGAGAAAAGCCGCGTCATCCGCGACGCAGTTTCGTTAATTTTCCAGAAATACCAGTATAGGGCGCGTACCAATGAAAATTAATTCCTTCCATTTTTTCTCCCATTCCAACCAAACAAAAATGGAACGTGTCAAAAAGAATTGAACGACGTTGGTGCATGTTCAGGCAATATTGTTGAACGGAAGCATGGCATCCGGCGTTAACCGGGCGCTTGTTTCCGTTCGTGTTATGGTTAATCAGTGAACGGGGAAAAGCCGGAAGCGATCTGCCTCCGGCTTTTTTTATTTGCATTGAATGAACCGCCTGCTAAATTAAGAAAGAAACTTACCGGGCGCCGTCTTCCCTGTCTTTCCTTCTTAACGCCTCCAACATTTCCCGGGCGGTTCCGGGCGGTTCCAATTTCAAATAATTTCGCAATAGCCAACCGGCGGCTTCTTCTATCCGGATTGAAGGGTAATAACGATCTCTCGTAAAATGAATAAACTTGAGCGCGCGGAACCCATTAAACCAATGGAAAAACTTTTTATAGAAAACGCCTGCTGTCCGCGAAGAATCAAGCATTTCTACAAAGGCCCCTTGAAAATTGTTTTCCTCCAAAAACTCCTTTACCGGCGAGGGCAAGGCGCCGGGCAGTTTCTTTTCTACATAAAGATTTTCCCACAATTCAAGGAAAGCCTTCAAATCCTGATAACAGGAAGGATGATAGGCCAACAATTCCCTCTGTCCGGCAATAAACGCAGCTATCGACTTTCCCGTGCCAAAAGGGACTCTGTCAGAAATCCTGGGCGAAGGAATTACCCGGGTGGAGTTGATTTCGGAAAATCCCTTCAATGGAAACAGCTTTTGAAGAAAATAAAAATCTTCGCCCGCTTGCCTCCTGTTCATGCCGCCCTGCTTTTGATATATCGACGATCGGACGGTCATGCAAGAGCCCACCGTCTGATAGGCGTAAGGAAACCCGGCAAATCTCAACGCGTTGACATGATATCTTAAAAATAATTCATATTTGGCGGCCCCTTCATATATGCAGGGATCCAGGTCGCCCTCCAATGGATGCTCATAATAGACCGTCGCAGCGGGGCAATCCGGTTTTCTCAAATAATGATTTTCAATTTCCCAAAGGTAATTTGGATCGCAGCGGCAATCGGCGTCATAGCACACAATCACAGCCTCCTCATGGACCATTGGACGTTCCGGCCGCAGGGTTTCAAGAAGGCGAACCGCCTCGTCCATTGCAATTTTCCTCGCAAGCCCTACGCCGGCCTGTTTCCCCGGAAGATCGACCCTGATCAATGAAAACGACAATCCCGGGCGGTTTGCTCCCTTGATGAAAGCCAAAGCGTCCTCATAACTTTTTTCCGTTTGCTTACGGATTTCCGGAGGAGAATTCTCGGGTTGGTTGATCGCCACGATCACATGAACGGGATGCTCGGTGGGTTGGCAGTCGACCAGAGATTGAAGAGCGACGCACAACTCCGGCTCCTTAAATGCAGGTATTGCCGCCACTAAACGAAGACCGGGAGATGGCCTTTGATGATTCAGAACCGGCGGATATGCATATCTGCTTAAATACAGATTGTCCATTTGTCAAGGAGATAAGCGGGCGATTCGCCAACTTTGGTCATCCTGGCGGATAAAAACAATCCTGTCGTGAAGTCGGCTTGGCCTTCCCTGCCAGAACTCAATTCTCGACGGCGTCAGGGCAAACCCTCCCCAATGAGGCGGCCGATCCACTTTTTTCCCCACAAACTTCATCGCATACCCAAGAAATTTTTTTTTCAACTCATTCCTTGACGAGATCTCCTCGCTCTGGTTAGAAGCCCACGCGCCAAGCTGACTTTTCCGGGGGCGGCTTTGAAAATATGCGTCGGAAGTAAGCTCGTCCGTTTTTTCTACCGTTCCTTCTACATTCACCTGCCGCTCAAGCTGCGGCCAAAAGAAGGTAAGAGCCGCATGTGGGTTTTCTGAAAGCTGCCGTCCTTTATTGCTGTGGTAGTTCGTATAAAAAATAAATTTCCCCGACTCTATTCCTTTCAGCAAGACCACCCTTGAGGAAGGCATTCCCTCCTGGGAACACGTGGAAAGAATCATTGCATTCGGATCGGGCAGATTATTATCGATAGCTTCCTGCAACCACCGGCTGAAGAAGAGCGCCGGATCTGAACCGACATCCTTACGATTCAGCTTCCTGTTTTTATAATCGGTCCTCAACCCTGCGATATCGTAGCTCATGCTGATGCGATTAAGACCGCAATAATACAAAGTTTTAGTTATACGAACTCGTTAAACTTTGTTGTTTTATAATCAGTTAAATAATTTGCAAAGGTATTGGAAAAGCTGAGGACAACCGGCAAAAATGGTTTTTCGTTCTAAATGGGCAACCTAGATTGGAGGGAAATTCGTTTTATTGATAATGCAAAAAGTTAAATTTTATGTCCCCAAATTCTCCAGATATGAACTATTTTAATTTCCAAAGCAGCGTAGAGCCCAAAAAGGGCGACCTACTTATTTCAGAACCGTTTTTACCGGACCCTAATTTTGAAAGGACTGTTGTGCTGCTTTGCGAACACAATGAAGAAGGATCGTTTGGCTTTGTGTTAAACAGGCCTTCGCTGTTGAAATATAGCGATGTGATCGACGGCGCCGACGATTTCAATGT
>Ga0207873_1001795_pt1 | contig 19466 bp, 21 predicted proteins | sample BGWIniCompost_FD_187373 | JGI IMG/M metagenome (GOLD analysis project Ga0207873, IMG submission 187373) | Cellulose adapted compost microbial communities from Newby Island Compost Facility, Milpitas, CA, USA - BGW Initial Compost (SPAdes)... ...
ATGAGTGGAGCGAGTAACTCCCACTCTTGGTCGGTGAGTTCATGACGACGTACCACACCACCATGATCCACCATCTAGCGATCTTTGAAGACGGACCCTAGTACTGCGCCTGCAGGTGGTCCCAGAAGCCGTCCCGCAGAGCCCGGCGCAGGTCCGACTGGCCGCGCAGGGAGTACTGGAGCAGGCCCTCCGCCTCGACCAGCAGGTCCTGGTCGACGGAGCCCGGCAGATAGGGGTGGCCGGGGAGCAGTTCGAGCAGGGAGTCGCGGCCACGGGCGGCGAGCCACTTGGCGGCGATCTGCGCTCCGACGAACCGCACGTCGTCGCGGGTGGGCCGGCCGGCCGCGGGCTCGTAGGTGGCGGGGGTGCGCCGGGTGACGTAGGGCTTGAAGAAGTCCAGGTCGAAGGTGCGCTGGCTGTCCACCTCCCACAGCAGCGGTTCGGCCTGGTTGCGGCCCTCCGGGGCCTCGATGCCCCACAGATGGACCCGGGCGCCGTACCCCTGGGCGGCCTCGACGGCGGAGACCAGGTCCTCGTCGCCGCCGAGCAGGGCGGCGTCGCTGATGGCGCGGTGCCGGGCGAGTGACTCCAGGTCGCTGCGGATCAGGGAGTCGACGCCCTTCTGCTGGTTGTTGGCGTTGAGGTTGCCGAGGCGGACCTTGACGTCCGGCAGTTCGGCGATGGACTGCTGCTCGGCGGTGTGGATGCGGCGCCGGGCGCCGTCGTACCAGTAGACGCGCAGCAGCCTGCTGTCGGCGAAGATGCTGCGGGCGCGGTCGATGAGTGCGTCGATGAGTCCCTCGGCGTCGAGGTCGAAGGCGCGGCGGTCCTCGGTGCCCGCCACGAGCCGGCCGGCCGCCGCGTACAGGTATCCGGCGTCGACGAAGATCGCGTGCGTGGAGGGCGTCTTCGCCACCTCGGCGAGCATGCGCTCGAGCAGCTCGTTGGTGCGGTCGATTCGGGCGCTCAGGGCCGCGAGGTCGTCGTTCATTGCCTCCATTGTCCCGGCGGTCACGCTACGAACACAACCGGTCCCGATCGGTCTCATGCGAAGCACTTACCGAACAGTATTTAGCCGACCAAAAATTTTCCTTAGCGTAGGGAATGTTTGCATCGCACAGTTCGTTGCACAGGTACAGAACGACTCACGAACGAGAGGAGCCCTGTGCGCTTCGAGATCATGCGACTCGACGACACCGACGGCACGCCCGTGGACACCACCATCGTGGATGCCGCGTGCGTCAACACCATCGTCCAGCAGGCCGCCGCCATCGGGCAGCGCCTGTGGATCCGCCCGGCCGAAGTGCCGGCCGCCTCCTGACGAGAGGCCGGCCGCCCCGGCGTCAGGCGCCCTGGATCACCTGGGTGACCCCGTTGATGATCTGCTGCACGGCGATCGCGGAGAGCATCATGCCCGCGAGGCGGGTCACCAGCACCACACCGCCGTCCTTGATGACGCGGATGATCAGCAGCGAATAGCGCATCACCAGCCACAGCACCACATGGATGGCGACGATCGCCGACCACACCGACACCTGCGTGGCGACGGATTCGGCCTTCTCGACGGCGAGGATGACCGAGACGATGGCGCCGGGCCCGGCCAGCAGCGGCATGCCCAGCGGCACCAGGGCGACATTGACGTCCTTGGTCTGCTTGGGCTCGTCGGTCTTGCCGGTGAGCAGGTCCAGGGCGATCAGCAGAAGCAGCAGTCCCCCCGCGATCATCAGCGCGGGCACCGAGACATGCAGATAGTCGAGGATGCGGTGGCCCAGCAGGCCGAACACGGCGATGACTCCGCCGGCCACGCAGACGGCCTGCAGGGCCATCCGCTTCTGCACCTTGCCGGGGCGGCCGGCGGTCAGGGCGAGGAAGATCGGGGTGATCCCGGGGGGATCCATGATGACAAACAGGGTCAGGAACAGAGAGCCGAAGACGGCAGCGTCGAACATGAGTGCCTTGCTGAGGGAGGTACGAGAGGTGTGGTGGGCGTGAGGGCCGCGGTGGCGCGGGAACTCAGGCCCCGCCGGTCCCCGGCACCGGGAAGGCGCCGGTCGCCCGCCGGGTGATCTCGCCGTACACCTCGGGGTCCGTCATGAACTCGCCGAGCACACAGGTCTTGCGGCTGCCGTGGTAGTCACTGGACCCGGTGACCAGCAGGCCCAGTTCCCTGGCGAGGCCGCGCAGCCGGGCCCGGGTGTCGGGGTCGTGGTCCATGTGATCGACCTCGATGCCGTCCAGGCCCGCCTCGGCGAGGTCGGCGATCGCCGACTCCGGCACGGTCCGGCCCCGCTTGGTCGCTGCCGGGTGGGCGAAGACCGCCACCCCGCCCGCGTTCTTGATCAGCCGCAGCGCGTCGAAGGGGTTGGTCTCGTGCTTCTCGACATAGGCCCGGCCGCCGTCGGCCAGCCATTCCTGGGTGAAGGCGTCGTTGACGCTGGGCACGACGCCCAGCTCCACCAGAGCGGTGGCGATGTGCGGGCGGCCGACCGAGCCCTCCCCCGCGATCCGGGCGACCTGCTCCCAGGTGATGGGGACGCCCAGCGCGTTCAGTTTGGCGATCATGCTCTTGGCGCGCGGCACCCGGTCGTCCCTGACCAGCTCGCGCTCGGCGAGCAGCGCCGGCTCCTCGGGGTCGAAGAGGTAGGCCAGCATGTGCATGCTGACGCCGTCGAGCCGGCAGGACAGCTCGGCTCCGGGAACCAGGGTCAGCCCCGCGGGCAGCACGGACAGCGCCTCGGCGTGCCCCCGGGTGGTGTCGTGGTCGGTCAGCGCGATGACGTCGAGCCCGGCGGCGGCCGCCTTGCGGACCAGGTCGGCGGGCGTGTCCGTGCCGTCGGACGCGGTGGAGTGGGTGTGCAGATCGATACGCACGACATACTCCAAGCGGTGGACGGACGGATGGGGACGCTTCAGGATAACCGGATTTTCACCCACCTCTGTCACACCCGAACCGGCCCTGCACCCCCTACACACCGCCCGGCCTCGGAGTGACGCCTCTTCTCAGGCCTCCAGCAGCCGGGGGGACAGGGCTCCGCAGGGCACCAGCTCCACCTCGGCCCCGGCCTCCCGCAGATCCGTGAGGACCAGCTCGTCGTACATCAGCAGCCCCGACTGCTCGGGCCACACCACCGCCCACAGCCACAGCCCGAGGGCCTCACCGGCGAACACGGCACGGTCGTCCGGGGTCTTGGAGACGTGCCAGAGCGGGGTGGGACGGCCGGCGGCCAGCACCTTGGTCTGGGCGGGCTTCTCGACATTCAGGAACGGCCCGGGGTCCGGCCCGTCGATGCCGGCGTAGCGGGCGCCGAGCCCCACGCCGAGCTCCTCGGCCACCAGGATCAGCTCGCCCATCCCCCCGAGGGGCCCGGGCCCGGTGCACGCGACGGCGGTGGCACGCCCGCCGCTGCGGTCGTCCCCCGCGCTCGCCACCCCCGTGAACAGCCAGCCCACGGGCAGCGGCCAGGGCATCCACACCGGCACCTTCGTGCGATGCACCACCACGTTGAGTGCCTCGACGCTCGGCGGCAGCACGGGCTGCAGGGGATGCACGGTGCCGTGCACATCGCACTGCCACGCATCGGAGAAGAGGCCGGGAGCCCGGACCCGGCCACCGCACTTCGGGCAACTGGGTTCGCCCCTCATAGAGCCCCACGGTCCTAGCTCTGCCGCGCCACGTCAAGGACGATCACCCGACCGGGGGGAACCGAACCGTGAACCACACCCCCGCAGAGATAGATGTAACTTGCATTAATTAGCTCAGCTAACTTAATGTGTGTATCTGCCATCTTTCCGTCCGTTCATGCCGTGGGATTGGAGTTCTCCTGGTGGATCCCTTCGAAGCGGGGGCCGGAAGCGTCCTCAAGCAGCCGGGGGCCGTCTGGGCCACCGCCGGTGCGTCCGTCGTCGCCTTCATGGGGATCGGCCTGGTCGACCCGATCCTGCCCTCCATCGCACAGGGCCTGCACGCCTCGGCCGGGCAGGTGTCCCTGCTGTTCACCTCGTACTTCCTCATCACCGCGCTGGCGATGCTGGTGACCGGCTTCGTCTCCAGCCGGATCGGCGGCCGCAGGACCCTGCTGCTCGGCCTCGCCCTGGTGGTGATCTTCGCAGGGCTGTCCGGCACCTCCTCCTCGGTCGGCGAACTGGTCGGCTTCCGGGCCGGCTGGGGCCTCGGCAACGCGCTGTTCGTCTCCACCGCCCTCGCGGTCATCGTCGGCGCGGCGGCCGGGGGCAGCGCGGCGGCGATCCTGCTCTACGAGTCCGCGCTCGGGCTCGGCATGGCCTGCGGTCCGCTGGCCGGCGCGCTGCTCGGCGACGCCAGCTGGCGCTACCCCTTCTTCGGCACGGCCGCGCTGATGGCGATCGGCTTCCTGTGCATCACGGTCTTCCTGCAGGAGCAGCCCCGGCCCGCCCGCAGGACCTCGCTGCTCGAACCGCTCCGGGCGCTCGGCCACGGCGGTCTGGCCACGGCGGCCGCCTCGGCGTTCTTCTACAACTACACGTTCTTCACCGTGCTGGCCTTCACGCCGTTCGTGCTGGACATGTCGCCGTACCGCTCCGGCGCGGTGTTCTTCGCCTGGGGCGTGCTGCTCGCGGTGTTCTCGGTGATCGTGGCGCCCCGGCTGCAGCGGCGGTTCGGCTCCGCGGCCGTGCTGTGCGGCTCACTGGTGCTGCTCGCCGCCGACGTGCTGGTGCTCGGCTACGGCGGCCACACCACCGCCGTGGTCTGCACGGTGCTCTCCGGCGCCCTGATCGGCGTGAACAACACCGTCTACACCGAGCTGGCGCTGGGCGTGTCGGACGCCCCGCGGCCGGTGGCGAGCGCCGGGTACAACTTCGTGCGCTGGTTCGCGGCGGCCGCGGCGCCCTTCTTCGCGCCCCGGATCGAGGAGTGGACCGATGTGCACATCCCGTTCGTGGTGGCTGCGGTCACCGCGGTGCTGGGCGCGCTGGTGGTCCTGCTGCGGCGCGGGGCGCTCACCCCGGCGGCGCAGGAGCCGCAGGTCCGCCGGGCCGCCGGGGACGGCGTTCCGACGCTCACCAACTGAGCCTTCCGCGGACGGAGTTGGCGAGGGGCTCGGTGAGTTTGCTCACGCCGGCTCAGTCCAGCGGGACGGACCTGCGCGCCGGGTCCCGCAGATCCGTCCCGCTGCTGAGCCAGCGTTCCTGAAGCGCCTGGGCCCCGTGCACCCGCTTCCAGGCGGCCTCGTTCGGGGTCATCGGCAGCAGCGGCAGGAACCGCACGGGGTCGAGCGGCGCGTCGAGCTCGAGGTCCTCCACCAGACCGCCCGGCTCGGCCACCAGCACCGAGGTGAACGGGGCGCCCGGCCACAGCGGTTCACCCACGTCGAGCGAGGCGCCGGGCGCCACCACCACGCCCTCGACCTGCGGAGAGGCGGCGAGAACGGCGAGCGGGCGCAGCACCTTGTCGGTGTCCGCGATCCCGGCGCGCACCGAGAGCAGCAGCTCGGCGCGCGGCCCCTTCACCGGGTCGGCGACCACCGCCGTGGGGTCGGTCATGGGGTGCGCGGACATGCCGAGCGTGGCGTAGCGGACGATCTCCCCCTCGCCGAAACGGAGCACCTCGATGCGGTCCGTGCCGAGGAAGGTGACCGCCGCGCGCGCGTCCGGTTCGCCCAGCGCCGTACGCAACCGGGCTTCGACGAGAGGAAGAACATCAGCCATGCGGCGAGCATAGAACTCGTCAGCCACGGGCAAAGCGGCGCCTTGACACGCCGGTCGGCTGATACTCTTGGTCGGTCGGGGCAGCACGCAGCGGCGTCGCGGATCCGAGCCCCGACGCCTGTGCGACTCTCCCCGTCTCAAGGGGAATCCCCCATGGGGATGTGTGGATCGTCCCTCACGAGGGACCGGCCGGAGGAGGTGAGGCTGACATGGACCGAAGTCGACCGTGCAGTATCACCCGCTCTTCCGGCGACGCCTGATGTAGCCGTTTCCCTCCTGGCTGCCACCCCTCGCATGCGCGTTCTTCAACGGAAGAGCACTTCGTTTCGTTCTGTCTGATCTGCCCCAAGCTGTATCAGCGACGAAGCTCGCCGCCGCGACGGTGCGGTGCTCCCCGCTTTGTGGACGTGCCAAACATCCGCAGTTCACGGACGTCCTCATTCCGGGTTGTTCCAGCCGTCGTACTGGCGCGCCTTTCGTTGCCCCGTCTGCGAAGGAGACCGCCATGTCGATGATTCGCGACCTGCGCGCCGTGGTCCGCCCCTCCCGTGTCTCGCTGCGCAAGGCCGGCGCCACCTACGAGACTCCGTGCGAGCGGGCCCGGGCCACCGCCGTCGTCGACTGCGCCGTCTACCGGGACGGACGGCGGGTGGCGACCGAGGGACCGCTCACCCCGCAGGAGGCGATGCGACTGGTCCGCCGGGACGGCGGCTTCGCGTGGATCGGCCTGCACGAGCCGACCGAGGACGAATTCGCCGGAGTGGCCCGCGAGTTCGGCCTCCACCCGCTGGCCGTCGAGGACGCGGTGCGGGCCCACCAGCGGCCCAAGCTGGAGCGCTACGACGACTCGCTCTTCACGGTCTTCAAGACCGTCCACTACGTCGAGCACGACCGGCTCACCTCCAGCAGCGAGGTGGTCGCCACCGGCGAGGTGATGTGCTTCACCGGCCGGGACTTCTTCATCACGGTGCGGCACGGCGGCCAGGGCTCGCTGCGCGCCCTGCGGCACCGCCTGCAGGACAACCCCGAGCTGCTGGCCAAGGGCCCCTCCGCGGTGCTGCACGCCATCGCCGACCACGTCGTCGACGGCTACATCGCGGTCGCCGACGCGGTGCAGGACGACATCGACGAGGTCGAGACCGAGGTGTTCTCGCCCGGCCGCAAGGGCACCCCGCGCGGCACCGACGCCGGGCGGATCTACCAGCTCAAGCGCGAGGTGCTGGAGTTCAAGCGGGCGGTGGCCCCGCTGCTGCGGCCGATGCAGCTGCTCAGTGAGCGGCCCATGCGGCTGATCGACCCGGAGATCCAGAAGTACTTCCGGGACGTCGCCGACCACGTGGCCCGGGTGCAGGAGCAGGTCATGGGCTTCGACGAGCTGCTCAACTCCATCCTCCAGGCCAACCTCGCCCAGGCGTCCGTGGCGCAGAACGAGGACATGCGCAAGATCACCTCCTGGGCGGCGATCATCGCCGTGCCGACCATGGTCTGCGGGGTGTACGGCATGAACTTCGACCACATGCCGGAGCTGCACTGGCGGTACGGCTACCCGATGGTGCTGACGATCATCGTCGGCATCTGCTTCGGCATCCACCGCACGCTCAAGCGCAACGGCTGGCTGTGAACGCCCGCTCGATAGGCTGAGCGCATGACGAGCGAGCTGCTGGAGCGGGCCCTCATCGAGGAGGCCACCAAGAAGTCCGGCCTGGTCTGGGTGCGGGCCGCCGGGGCTCCCGCGGCCCGTGTGCTGTGGCACGTATGGCACGAGGGGGCCGCCTGCGTCGTCGGCGACGGGCCCGGGGAGCAGCCGCTGGCGGGACTCGTGGACGGTGGCACGGCCGAGGTGACGGTGCGCAGCAAGGACAAGGGCGGGCGGCTGGTCACCTGGAACGCGAAGGTGGCGGAGCTGGCCGCCGGGGGCGAGGAGTGGGCGGCGGCGGTCGCCGAGCTCAAGGGGAAGCGGCTGAACGCGCCCGACGGCGAGGCCATGGTCGAACGGTGGGCGCGGGAGTGCAGAGTGCTGCGGCTGGAGCCTACGGGGGAGACGGTGCCGTTGCCGGACGGGTCTCTGTCCGAGCCGCCGCTGCCTTCCCCGGCCACGACGCGTCGGCCGGTTCCCGCAGCCTTGCCGAAGCTGCTGGCTCGTGGCAAGCGCAGGCGCGGGTAGGGCTGCGGGGGCTCACCGGTGCTGGTGGGTGCTGGTGCCGGGCCCCGTCGCCCCAGCGGCACGCCTGCCCGCTGCGGGGGCGCTTCTCAGGAGCTGGGGAGTTGTTTGCCGTAGTCGAGGGTTTCGTCCTTGGCGGGCTTCTTGAGGGGGAAGTCGGCGCCCCAGGAGGAGAAGGTGAGGACGCCCGCCTTGCCGGCCCGGACCAGGCGGAGGGGGAACGGCTGGCCCTCGAGGGAGACGTCGAGGGTGCCGCCGGAGCCGTCGTCGCCGGTGATCCGGATGGTGCGCACTCCCCCCTGCTCGTGGTGGCCGTCCGTGGCCAGCTCGCCGTGCAGGGTCAGCAGCCCGCCGAGCAGCACGTCCTTGTCGGTGAAACCGCTGAACTTCTTGTACGAGGGGTCGCCCTTGGGCACCTTCACGTACTTCTCGGCGAGCTTGGCGGCCGCCGCCGCGTCCGCCCTGGTGCCGCCGCCGTCCGCGCCCTTGCCGCCCCGGCCCCAGAACTCGGCGCCGGCCTTGAGGAACAGCTCGTCCCCCACCCGCAGCAGGCGGAACGTCTCCCCCTCGGTGGTGACCGACCCGATCCCGCCCTCGGACTTCACCCGCATGTCGAGCTTGTAGGTGCGGCCCTTGGTGACCACGGTGCCGTGCAGCCGGACCGTGTCGACCGAGGCGGCGGCCTTCTGGGTGCGGCTCTGGATCTCCTGCGGGGACAGCCTGCCGACGCCGTTGGTGCCCGCGTCCGGATCCTCTTCGGAGCACCCGGTGAGTCCCGCTCCCGCCACCAGCAGTACACAGACGGCGAGCGCCGGCGCGGCCCAGCGCGAACGGCCCTGGGAGATCGGAATCACAGGTGCGGCTGCCTCTCTGACGGGGACCTGAACGGCGTACCGCAGAGTACCGGGGGCACACGAGGCGGATGGAGCCAGTCCGTACGGACCGGCCGCCTGCGCGCGGCCGATCAGGACGGGCTAGCCTGAAGCCCACCCGAGCGGGCAATTCGTATAAGCCGACGCACCAGGCAGTCCCCGTAACGACCACCTCGCACGGAAAGGAGACGCGGCCATGGCAGCGGGCGCCCCCCGGTTCTTCGTCTCGCACCTGTCCGGTGTCGCGGTCTTCGACCCGACCGGCGACCAGGTGGGGCGGGTGCGCGACCTGGTCGTCATGCTGCGGGTCGCCCAGCGTCCGCCGAGGCTGCTCGGGCTGGTCGTCGAACTCGCCACCCGGCGGCGCATCTTCCTGCCCATGACCCGGGTGACGGCGGTGCAGGCGGGGCAGGTCATCACCACCGGTGTGCTCAATGTGCGGCGCTTCGAGCAGCGGCCCACCGAGCGGCTGGTCTTCGGCGAGCTGCTCGACCGGCGGGTGACGCTGGTGGAGACCGGCGAGGAGGTCACCGTCCTGGACCTGTCGGTGCATCAGCTGCCCGCCCGCCGGGAGTGGGAGATCGACCGGGTCTTCGTGCGCAAGGGCAAGAAGGGCGGGGCCTTCCGGCGCAGCAAGGGCGAGACGCTCACCGTCGAGTGGTCGGCCGTCACCGGCTTCTCGCTGGAGGAGGAGGGGCAGGGCGCCGAGAACCTGCTCGCCACCTTCGAACAGCTGCGCCCCGCCGATCTCGCCAATGTGCTGCACCACCTCTCCCCCAAAAGGCGGGCCGAGGTGGCCGCCGCCCTGGACGACGACCGGCTGGCCGACGTGCTGGAGGAGCTGCCGGACGACGACCAGATCGAGATCTTCATGAAGCTGGCCGAGGAACGCGCCGCCGACGTGCTCGGCGCCATGGACCCGGACGACGCCGCCGACCTGCTCGCCGAGCTGCCCGAGGACGACAAGGAACGCATGCTGAGTCTGATGCGGCCGGGCGACGCGGCCGACATGCGGCGCCTGATGTCGTACGAGGAGCGCACCGCGGGCGGTCTGATGACGACCGAGCCGATCATCCTGCGCCCCGACGCGACCGTCGCCGACGCCCTGGCCCGGATCCGCAACCCGGACCTGTCCCCGGCGCTCGCCGCCCAGGTGTACGTCTGCCGGCCGCCCGACGAGACGCCCACCGGCAAGTACCTCGGCACGGTGCACTTCCAGCGCCTGCTGCGCGACCCCCCGTACACCCTGGTCGGCTCGATGCTGGACGACGATCTGCAACCGCTGGAGCCCGATGCGGCGCTGCCCGTCGTCGCCGGGTTCTTCGCGACCTACGACATGGTGGCGGCACCCGTGGTCGATGAGGCGGGGTCGCTGCTGGGGGCCGTGACCGTGGACGACGTGCTGGACCACATGCTGCCCGAGGACTGGCGGGAGACCGAGTTCCATCTCGACAAGGGGGTGGTCCCGGATGGCGCCTGAGCGCGACGGCGTGCGCGAGCGGCTGCCGTCGGGCGCCACCGCCGCCGGACGGCCCCGTGTGCCCCGCCTCGACCAGCCGCGCCCGCCGCGCCGCCGGATCCTGCCCGAGTACGACCCGGAGGCCTTCGGGCGGATGTCGGAGCGGATCGCCCGCTTCATCGGCACCGGGCGGTTCCTGGCCTGGATGACGGTCACGATCGTCGTCTGGATCGTGTGGAACACGCTGCTGCCCGAGTCGGTGCGGTTCGACGAGTACCCGTTCATCTTCCTGACGCTGGCCCTGTCCCTGCAGGCGTCCTACGCGGCGCCGCTGATCCTGCTCGCGCAGAACCGGCAGGACGACCGCGACCGGGTCAACCTGGAGCAGGACCGCAAGCGCAACGAGCGGTCCATCGCGGACACCGAGTACCTGACCCGGGAGGTCGCCGCGCTGCGCATCGGGCTCGGCGAGGTGGCCACGCGTGACTGGATCCGCTCGGAGCTGCAGGACCTGGTCAAGGAGCTGGAGCTGCGGCAGAACGGACACCGGGAGCACAACGGGGCACTTCCGGCGATGCGCGCACAACGGCCTCCGGGACGTGACGCAGGCGACCACTGACGGGCTTACCGGCCGGTGTACCCGGCGCCGTACCATCGTTCTCATGGCTACGGAAGACGCGGTGCGCGAGGCACTGGCGACGGTGAACGACCCCGAGATCAACCGGCCCATCACCGAGCTCGGGATGGTGAAATCGGTGGAGATCGGCGCGGACGGCGCGGTCGCGGTCACCGTGTACCTGACGGTGTCGGGCTGCCCGATGCGCGAGACCATCACCCAGCGTGTGAAGGACGCGGTCGCCCGGGTCGAGGGCGTCACCCGGGTCGATGTCACGCTCGACGTGATGAGCGACGAGCAGCGCAAGGAGCTGGCCAACGCGCTGCGCGGCGGCCAGACCGAGCGCGAGGTCCCGTTCGCCAAGCCCGGCAGTCTCACCCGCGTCTACGCGGTCGCCTCCGGCAAGGGCGGCGTGGGCAAGTCCTCGGTGACGGTGAACCTGGCGGCGGCGATGGCGGCCGACGGGCTGAAGGTCGGTGTCGTGGACGCCGACATCTACGGCCACAGCGTGCCCCGCATGCTGGGCGCGGACGGCCGTCCCACACAGGTCGAGAACATGATCATGCCGCCCTCGGCCAACGGCGTGAAGGTCATCTCCATCGGCATGTTCACCCCGGGCAACGCCCCGGTGGTCTGGCGCGGCCCCATGCTGCACCGGGCGCTGCAGCAGTTCCTGGCGGACGTCTACTGGGGCGACCTGGACGTGCTGCTGCTGGACCTGCCGCCCGGCACCGGTGACATCGCGATCTCGGTGGCGCAGCTGGTGCCGAACGCCGAGATCCTGGTGGTGACGACCCCGCAGCAGGCGGCGGCCGAGGTGGCCGAGCGCGCCGGCTCCATCGCCGTGCAGACCCACCAGAAGATCGTCGGCGTGGTCGAGAACATGTCCGGCCTGCCCTGCCCGCACTGCGGCGAGATGGTCGACGTCTTCGGCACGGGCGGCGGCCAGCTGGTCGCGGACGGCCTGACCCGCACCACCGGCACCAATGTCCCGGTCCTCGGCAGCATCCCCATCGACGTGCGCCTGCGCGAGGGCGGCGACGAGGGCAAGCCGGTGGTCCTCACCGACCCGGACTCCCCGGCGGGCGCGGCCCTGCGCTCCGTCGCGGGCAAGCTGGGCGGCCGGCAGCGCGGCCTGTCGGGCATGTCGCTGGGGATCACCCCGCGCAACAAGTTCTGAGACGACACCCTCGACGAGTCCGAGCGGCCCCGCCGCTCCAGGACTCCTCCGGGGCGTCAGGCGCATACGAGGGGCGCCGGTCACCGACCGGCGCCCCTCGCTCATGCCCTCGGACGTGGTGGCTCAGGTGTAGGCGACGATGTCCCTCACCGCGGAAAAGCCCAGTCCGTAGGCGCTCATGCCGCGCCCGTACGCCCCCACGTGCACGCCCGCCTGGGTCGACCCGGCCAGCACCCACCCGAACTCGGACTCCCGGTAGTGGAACGGTGTCGGCACCCCGTCCACGGGGAGGGTCAGCGTCGACCACTGCTCCCCGGACAGGTCGTCGGCCAGCGCCCACGCCGTCTCCGTCTGCTGCTCCAGCCAGTCGTCGCGCAGGGAGTGGTCCATCTGCCCCGGCCAGGTGAAGGACAGCAGTCCCACGCCCGCCAGCCAGGCCGCGGAGGACACCGAGGTGGCCTCCAGCAGGCCCGTGCCGTCGGCGCTGCGCCGCACCGGGTTGGCCGCCACGGTCACCACCACCGCGAACTTCTCCTTGACGTCCTGGCCGGACGCGGCGGCGTGCTCGTTGCGCACCGTCGGCTCGTCGCCGTGCCCGAGGGACCCGTGCTCGACGGCCCCGTCGGCGGCCGTGCCGACCTGCATCAGCCAGCGGGGCCCGGTGAACGCCTCGTCCAGGCCGTACCAGGGAAAGGGCGCCCGCAGGTAGTCGTCGACCGCACGCCGGGCGGGGTGGACCTGTGGTCCGTCCTCCGCGGCCGGCGCCTGCGCGACTGCCCGACTCGTCGTCTCCATGATCCCGGACGCCTCCTCGCTCTCGTCGGACCGGGGCGGCCCGCCCCCCTACGGGCGTACTCGTCCGATCCGCACAACAACTCGGCAGCATAACCACCCTGTCGGCACACGGCCGGAAAGCGCCCGGCGCGTGGGCCGTCCGGACACCCGGATCAGGCCGCGTGGCGGCACATCGGAGTATGAAACGCGTCACGTACGCGGGGGCGCGCGCCCCCGCGCGGGCGCAGGCGGGAATGCGGCCGGGCCGTGCGCTGGACGGCGGTCAGCAGGGTCAGGTGGCGTCCGCGTCGAACGGCGGCCGGTCGTCGGCGGGTCGCTTGGTCATGTCGACCCGGCCGCCGGAGGAGGACGCGGCGGCGGACCCGGCGGACCCGGTGTCGGAGTCGCGTCCGTTGACGGCGTCCGTGACCTCGGCCATCTCCTTCTTCAGGTCGAAGCCGTTGCGGATCTCCTTCAGCCCCAGGTCGTCGTTCTCCAGCTGCTTGCGGATGAACGTCTTGGGGTTGAGGTCCTCGAACTCGAAGTCCTTGAACTCGGGGCCCAGCTCCTGCCGGATGTCCTGCTTGGCGCTCTCCGAGAAGTCGCGGATCTTCCGGATGGTGCGGGCCACGTCCTGGATGACCTTGGGCAGCTTGTCGGGTCCGAAGACGAGCACGGCGAGGATGACGAGCGTGACCAGCTCGAGCGGTCCTATGTCGTTGAACACTGCAAGCTCCTCGCGATCCCATCGGGCCGGGTCCACGGTACCCGGCCGGCCGGTACGACCGGTACTGCACCGGCCCCCTGCGTCTCAGTCACCGTCGGAGGAGCCGAGCACCAGCGAGATGGTGCGCTCCTTGCCGTCCCGTTCCAGGGTGAGCTCCAGCCTGTCGCCGGGGCGGTGTGCCCGGGTCTTGACGATGAGCTCCTCACCCGAGTGGATGGGCCGGCCGTCGACCTTGGTGATGACGTCGCCGGGCTTGATGCCCGCCTTGTCGCCGGGGCCGCCGGAGACCACCGGCGGGCCGCCGTCGCTGCCCCTGGTGCCCACGCGGGCGCCGTCGCCGGTGTACTGCATGTCGAGGGTGATGCCGATGACCGGGTGGGTCGCCCTGCCGGTGTTGATCAGCTCCTCGGCGACGCGCTTGCCCTGGTTGATGGGGATGGCGAAGCCGAGGCCTATGGAACCGGCCCGGCCGTCGGAGTCGCCGCCGGCGGAGCGGATGGCCGAGTTGATGCCGATCACGCGGGCGTCGGCGTCCAGCAGCGGGCCGCCGGAGTTGCCCGGGTTGATCGGGGCGTCGGTCTGCAGTGCGTCGACGTAGGACACGTCGCTGCCGTCGCCCTTCTCGCCGCCTGCGGTGATGGGCCGCTCCTTGGCGCTGATGATGCCGGAGGTGACCGTCCCCGCGAGGTCGAAGGGGGCGCCGATGGCGACCACCGGATCGCCGACCTTCACATTGTCGGAGTTGCCCAGGGGCAGCGGCTCGAGCCCCTTGACGCCCTTGACCTTCACGACGGCGAGGTCGTAGCCGCTGTCCTGGCCGACGACGGTGGCCTCGGCGGTGTCCCCGCTGTGGAAGGTCACGGTGATCTCACCGCCGTCCCCGGCGGGTTCGACGACATGGTCGTTCGTCAGGATGTGCCCCCGGGTGTCGAGCACGAAGCCGGTGCCCGTCCCGGCCTTCCCGCCGCCGCTGACATGCAGGGTGACGACGCTGGGCAGCGCCCGCTCCGCGATCCCGGCCACGCTGTCGGGATCCCGCTTCACGTCCTCCTTCGCGGCCTGCGGCAGCTCCACCGCACCCAGTCCGCCGTTGCGCTCGAGATACGCCCCGACGAACCCTCCGGCCAGCCCGCACACCACCGCGAAGACCAGCAGAAAGCCGACCAGCAGCCTCGCCCGCCGCCTGCGCCGCCGCCGCTCCGTCTCGACCGGCTCCCCGTGCAGGTGCAGCGGAGCAGCCGCAGCGGCAGCAGCCCAGGGGTCGTACCGCCGCCAGGGGTCGGGGGCGGCGGATCCGGACGCACCGGAGGTGCCGGGTGCGCCGGGAGCCTGGGCCGGGGCGTCTGAGGCGCCCGGGCCCTGTGCGGGGACGCCGGGCGCGGGGGCGGCCTGCGGGACGGCAGCCTGCGGAGCCGTGGCCTGCGCGGGGATGCCCGGCGCGGGGGCGTGGCCGCCCGGCACGGAAGCGGGTGCGGCGGCGGCCTGCTGCTGTGCACCGCCCGCGTGGGCCGCGACGGGCGGTACGGCGATGCCGTGGGCCGGTGTGGTCGCCGGGTGCTGCACGGGCGGCGCCGGGGCCCAGGGACCGGGCTCGCCGTACGGCGGGGTGTTGTAGGGATCGGGATCGTGCAACGGCTTCTGCTGCCGCTCGCCGACCGCCTCCGCAGGCCCACCGTCCGCACCGGACGGGCCTGCCGTACCGGACGCGGCCGCCGGAGCCGCCGGAGCCGCCGGGGCCGCCGGTTCCGTTCCGCCCGCCGGCGCCCCGCGCTGTTCGTCCTCCGGCCCTGAGCCCCTGTCCGGGCTCGCGGCCGCCTCCGCGCCCCCGGCCGCCTGCGGGGCGTGGACCGGGGGGCCGGACTGCCGGGTCTCGCCCGCAGCCTCGGCCGGACCGGAGGACCCGACCGCGCTCGGCGCCTGGTCCGCGGGCTCGTGCTGCTCCTGCTGCCCGGCGGGCTCCGCCTCGCCGGAGGTGGCCGGTGGGGCCGGGGTCGCCGGGCGTTCGAGTTCGTAGTCGCCCTCGTGGGCGGCGGGCCGCTGCGGCCGGGCCAGTTCGAAGTCGGCGTCGGCGGGCCGGGCCGGCTCCGGCGCGCCCTCCCGTTCCCCCGACGGCTCCGGCTTCCCCTCGTTCATGCTCTCCCCGCAGCTGGTCACGGCCGGCCTGTCGGTCCCGGCCGCAGATCATCGACTCCGTGGCGCGCTCGGGCCGGACCCGGGCGCGCCTGATGGATTCAATCAGGTCCGTGCACCCGCGCGCAGGGGCGATTCAGCGAACCGTGCGGGAGGACGGCGTGGGACCGGCCGTCGGCAGCAGGTCCGGGGTCTTGATCCCGGACTTGTCGGCCCAGCCGGTGAGCACCGGCGGCGCCGTCGTGCCGAGGGGACGTATCAGCGGGGACACGGGTGCCGCGTCGCCCAGGGGGGACGCGCCCTGGCCCTGCCCCGCTCCCGGCAGCAGCGGTGCCGACACCACCGTGGGGGCGGTCGGGGTGTCACCGAAGGTGCCCGTGCCCTGCATCTGGCTGAGCAGCGGGGCGGCGCCGCCGCGGCGGCGCTGGCTCTCGGAGGCGGCGGCCGCCCCCGCGCCCTGTGTGCGCGCCGGCGTCACATTGCTGCCCTTGCCCGGGCCGCGCACCTCCGCGTCGGTCGGCGCCATGGTGGCCACCCCGCCGAGTGCGATCGCGGCCAGCGACACCGCTCCGGCGGCGGCGAAGGCGAAACGCAGCCCGCGCGAGGCGGCCCGGTCGTGCTCGGGCCGGGTGACCTCGTGGATGCGGAAGCCGCGGTCCGGCGAGGGGCCCAGCGCCGGGGCGTGCCGCCGCGTCGGGGCGTAGGCGAACTCGAAGCGGTCACCGCGCCGGGCGCCGAAGACGCCGGAGCCCGTGCCCGGCAGTCCGCCGCCCAGCGGTGCGCCGCCGCCGAGGTCGCCGCCCGCGGGCAGGCCCTGGAGGCGGGCCAGCAGGCTCTCGGACGGGGGTGGCGGGGCCGCCTGGGCGAAGACGCTCTTCAGACGGCGCTGCTCGTCCACCTCCGCCTTGCACCGGGCGCAGGTGGCGACATGCGCGAGGACCCGTTCACGTGCGTCATGACCGAGCTCTCCGTCCACCAGGGCGGAGAGTCGGTCTCCCAGATGCTGCTCGGCGAGGTGTCCCTCGGGAGACTTCGGTCGTGATCCGCTCACGCGCCCGCGCCCCCTCCTCCCAGTGCGGCGACTCGCGGCACGAAGGAGCGGCGGTCCGCCCGGGCCTGCGGCGAGCGGTGCGCAAGGGCCTTGCGCAGCTGCGACCGGCCGCGGTGGATCCGGGAGCGGACGGTGCCGAGCTTGACGCCGAGGGTCGCGGCGATCTCCTCGTACGACAGTCCCTCGATGTCGCACAGCACGACGGCGGCGCGGAACTCGGGGGCGAGCGTGTCGAGGGCCTGCTGGACGTCCGCGTCGAAGTGGGCGTCGTTGAAGACCTGCTGAGGGGTGGGCTCCTTGCTGGCCAGCCGCTCGGCCGCGTCCTCGCCCAGCGCGTCGAAACGGATGCGCTGCTTGCGGCGCACCATGTCCAGGAAGAGGTTGGTGGTGATGCGGTGCAGCCAGCCCTCGAAGGTGCCCGGCGTGTACGTCGACAGGGAGCGGAAGACGCGGACGAAGACCTCCTGGGTGAGGTCCTCGGCGTCGTGCTGGTTGCCCGTGAGGCGATAGGCGAGCCGGTAGACCCGGCCGCTGTGCATGCTGACGATCTCCTCCCAGGTGGGCGGAGTCCACGCGTTCCCGTCCGCGTCGGTGGCGAAGCTCGCGGTCTGGGCCGGGCCCTCGGCGGACCCGGAGGCGTGGCTGTGGTCAGCAGCGGTGTCGTTCACGGATTTCGGCCTGCCCGCCGACGGGAGGAAGCGCCGCAGCACTCCGCCCCGGTCTCCGGGCGCAGCCGCACCTCCCCTGTCGGCTCTGGTGGTGTCCAGTGGAGCCCCTACCATAGCCACCTCGCCCGTTAGCTCCGGATAAGCGGTTTTACGAAAATTTGATGTGGGCTGCCATGGCTCGTACGACTGCGTCAGCACTTGCTCGGCGTCCTCGTCCACCCTCTTCCCCCCGTCACGGCTCGCGCCACGTGCTCATCCCCTTAAACGACCGGTCCCATCTGCGGGTTCCCGACGGCAACGGATACAGTCACGCCCAGGCAACCACGGGGACAGGAGAGGGTCATTACCGCCAACCGGCAGACGAGCTGGGCGTTCGCCGACGCCTATGTCGCCGAGGACGACGCGCTGCGCTGGGCCCGCGAACGGGCCCGCGAGGCAGGGCTGCGCTCGGTGTCGCCCGGCACGGGCGCAGTGCTGCGGTTGCTGGCCGCGTCGGTGGACGCCAAGGCCGTCGCCGAGATCGGCACGGGCTGCGGCGTGTCCGGGATCCATCTGCTGCACGGCATGCGCCCGGACGGGGTGCTCACCACGGTCGACCCGGAGCCCGACCACCAGCAGTACGCCCGGCAGGCCTTCCGGGACGCGGGCTTCGCCGCCAACCGGGCCCGCTTCATCCCGGGCCACGCCCTGGACGTGCTGCCGCGGCTGGCGGACGCGGGGTACGACCTGGTGTTCTGCGACGGCGACCGGCTGGAGTACCAGGACTACCTCGCTGAATCGTTGCGCCTGCTGCGTCCGGGAGGCCTCGTCGCCTTCGAGGGCGTGTTCGCGAACGGCCGGACCGTCGACTCCGGGCCGCAGCCCACGGAGGTGCTGCGGCTGCGCGAGCTGGTGCGGACCGTGCGCGACAGCCAGGAGCTGGTGTCCTCCCTGCTGCCGGTGGGCGACGGGCTGCTCTGCGCGGTCAAGCGCTAGCTGTTCTGTCCCGGGAGGTTGTGGACGGGTGAGCCAGGTCTCGGCTGAGGGATCTTGAACAGGTGAGGGCCTTCCGGTTCGGTGTGGATTGCGACGTCTACACCTGAGCGAAAGGCCCTCGTGCCCCACCGTAATGCACCCCTGACCGAGACCGGACGGCTGCGCCTGGCCCGCTGCGTGGTCGAGGACGGCTGGCCCCTGCGCCGGGCCGCCGAGCGCTTCCAGGTCTCGCCGACCACCGCCCAGCGCTGGGCCGAGCGCTACCGGCAGTTCGGCGAAGCCGGCATGTCCGACCGCTCCTCCCGTCCGCGCACCAGCCCGCGCCGCACCCCGACCCGCACCGAACGCCGGATCATCAAGGTCCGCGTCCTGCGCCGGTGGGGCCCGGCCCGCATCGCCCATCTGCTGCATCTGGTGCCCTCCACCGTGCACCGGGTACTGACCCGCTTCGGCCTGGCCCGCCTCACCCACCTGGACCGGGCCACCGGCCGGATCATCCGCCGCTACGAACGCGAGCGGCCCGGCGAGCTGGTGCACGTCGACATCAAGAAACTCGGCAACATCCCCGACGGTGGCGGCCACAAGGTCCTGGGCCGGCAAGCAGGCCGCAGGAACCGCAAGAACACCGGTTACAGCTACCTGCACACCGCCGTCGACGACCACTCCCGCCTCGCCTACAGCGAGATCCACACGGACGAGAAGAAACAGACCGCCACCGGCTTTTGGACCCGCGCCCACGCCTTCTTCACCGAGTGCGGGATCACCGTCGAGCGCGTGCTGACCGACAACGGCTCCTGCTACCGCTCACGCGACTGGCGCGACCTGCTGTCGGCAGCCGGGATCGCCCACAAACGCACCCGGCCCTACCGCCCGCAGACCAACGGCAAGGTCGAACGCTTCAACCGCACCCTGCTCGACGAATGGGCCTACGCCCGCCCCTACCGCTCGGAGACCGAGCGCCGCGAAGCGTTCCCGCAGTGGCTGCACACCTACAATCACCACCGCGGACACACCGCGCTGAAGGGCCAACCACCCGCCAGCCGCGTCCCCAACCTCACGGGTCAATACACCTAGCGCATTCGCTTGCTCACGGAAGACTCCCTCGATGGACCAGGACCCCTGGTGTCGCGAGGGGTCCGCGCTTGCCGTAGGCCTTGCTGCCGTACGG
>Ga0207873_1001798_pt1 | contig 19446 bp, 18 predicted proteins | sample BGWIniCompost_FD_187373 | JGI IMG/M metagenome (GOLD analysis project Ga0207873, IMG submission 187373) | Cellulose adapted compost microbial communities from Newby Island Compost Facility, Milpitas, CA, USA - BGW Initial Compost (SPAdes)... ...
CCGGTCCCCCATGCATGGAACGCATGGGAAACCTTCGATTCATGCGCAAGACGCATGAATCTCGGGGCTCCCGAGCCCGCTGGGGGACGGCGCGGAGCGTGGTTTGGCGCGGAGGCAGGGCTCCCGAGCCCGCTGGGGGACGGCGCGGAGCCGTGGTTTGGCGCGGAGGCTGGGGCGCCTGCGGGGGGCGGGGTGAGGCTGGGGACGGGCGCGGGGTAGCCGTGACCCCTTACTGACGAGCGCGTCGATCCTCGAGGTCGAGAGGTCGTTGGGTCGGCCGGGTCGGTTGCGTTCGCGAAGGAGGCAGTGATACGTGCAGGAGTGCGAGGTTCGGCGAGGTTGTCCGCGATGGCTCGGGTGCGGGCGCGCCCGTCGAGCTCGGCGTCCAGGCCGTCGAGATAGGGGGCGCTGGATGAGGTGGGGGTGGGAGGTGTCGTGATGAAGATGTTGGAGGCGGAGAGGGGGGACACGGCGGTGGTGGATACGGCGGCGGTGGACACGGCGCCCGGGCAGGCGGTGTACCGACCTTGGGTGTTGTTCGCCTATGACCTGTACGTGCTGAAGCTGTCCTGCTCGTTGGCGTGGCGTTGTCCGGCGCGCGTGCTGTTGGCGCAGTACGATCGTCTGGTGAGCGGCAAACACCTCGATGTGGGAGTGGGGACGGGGTACTTCCTGGATCGTTGTCGCTTTCCCGTCGAGCGCCCCGAAGTGCATTTGCTGGATCTGAACGAGAACAGCTTGCGGCACGCGGCGCGGCGGCTCGCGCGTTACCAGCCGACGCAGCACCTCGGGGACGTGCTCGCGCCCATCGAGCTGACGGAGCGCTTCGACTCTGTGGGGCTCAACTTTCTGCTGCACTGTCTGCCCGGGAATTTGCGGGTGAAGGGGCGCGCGCTGAGGGAGCTGGCGAAGGTCGTGACCGACGAGGGGGTGCTGTTCGGGTCGACCATCCTCGGGCGCGGCGTGGCGCACAACGCGATGGCTCGCAAGCTCATGGCCGTCTACAACCGGCGCGGGATCTTCGGGAACGAGGAGGACGACGAGGCCACCCTGCGCGAGGCCCTGGAGGCGGCCTTCGAGCGAGTCGACGTCCGCGTCGTCGGCTGCGTCGCGTCGTTCGAAGCGCGTTCACCACGCGCTCGCAGTGCGGCCGAGGGCCGCGAGGCGGGCTGAGGGGCACGCCGAGGAGCGCGCTGGGCCTGGACGCTCGCAGCGCGTCGTCGGCTGCGTCGCGTCGTTCGAAGCGCGTTCACCACGCGCTCGCAGTGCGGCCGAGGGCCGCGAGGCGGGCTGAGGGGCACGCCGAGGAGCAGCTGGGCCTGGATGCGGAGACGTGCGGGGACTGTCCTTGGCGGAGCCGGGGGCGTATCGTGCGGGGGTGCGTTGGTCGGGGTGGTCGTTGGTCTTCGGGTGCCTGGGCACCCTGGGATGTGTGGCGGGTGGTTGTGGAGCTTCGTTCGGGAGCGGAGGCAGCGCGACCGGTGGGGGAGACGATGACCTCGCGTCTTGTGGGGGGGACCCCATCGCTTGCACGGCCCACGGGATCGAGCAGAAGGAGCAAGGAAAGCTCGGTGATGCGGCGCGGACGTTCCGGGCGCTTTGTCTGAAAGGCGACGGCCACGCGTGCGTTCGGCAAGGGAGCATCGTGCAATCCCTGAAGCCCGAGGAAGCGGGGGACCTGGAGACCGGGAGGGATGTGTCCGCATCCTTGATGCGGCGCGGCTGCGACCTGGGCTCGCCGAATGGATGCTTCCTGTATGCGTCGATGTTCGAGTACGGGCACGTCTTCGATCCCCCCTGGCCCTCTCCGGGGACGCCGGACGAGCGGCACGAGTTCTTCCGGCGGGGATGTGAGCTCGCGTTTCCCCCGAGTTGTTTCAGCCTCGGCCAGATCCTGCACGAGGGACGGGGCGCCATGGTGGATGGGGCGGCTGCGCGCGCGGCCTACGAGCGGTCCTGCGACGCGGATTTTCAGCAGGCTTGCGTGAGCCTCTCCGTGCTCGAGCGGGAGCTCGCGGGTGACGGCGAGGACGCGGAGCTCGATGCGCGCGTGCGGCGATTGAACGAGAAGGCCTGTACGCTCGGGGGAGCATTGGGGTGCGCCAACCTGGCGGTGTTGGAGCATGTGGCTGGGGGGCCGCGGGCGCGGATCGAGGGGCTCCTCCGGCAGGCCTGCGACCGGGGGGACGCGTCGTCCTGCGAAGCGGTGAAGCACTGGAGCGGCGGCGAAGCGCTGAGCTTGGAGCTTCGGGCAGAACGACCGTTGGTGCAGGAGATACTGGACGCCGACGAGTGAGCCCGCGGTTCCTCGCGCGAGCGATTCCCCGCGACGCGAGCCAGGCTCCAGCGAGGGTAGCTCAACCAAGCGTGCGCCACGGACGAGTCGGGGGATGCCGAGCTGGGCGTGCGGAGCTGGGGGACGCTCCGCGGGGTGAGTCTTGCGACGCGCCGCGGATGGACGGAGGCGGACGGCGCACGCCGCGGATGCGCCGCGGATCGGTGGAGGCGGATGGCCTTCAGAACGGCTGGGATGGACGTTAAGGAGGGGAGCCGATGGCGTCCTTCCTCGAGCTCATCTTCTATACGATGGCCACGCTGCTGCCCATCCTGAACCCGTTCAGTACGGCGCCGCTGTTTCTCGCCATCACCGACGGCTTCGACGAGGCGAAGCGCAGGGACCAGGCCAAGCGCGGGGTGATCTACATGGTCGCCATCCTCGGCGTGTTCCTGGTGGCGGGGACCGTCATCATCAACGTCTTCGGGATCTCCTTGCCGGGCGTGCGGATCGCGGGCGGCATCCTCGTGGGGCGGGTCGCGTTCCGCATGCTCTACCCGAAGGATCGCGTCGGGTTGACGCCCGAAGAGGAGAAGGAGTCCCGGGACAAGGCCGACATCTCGTTCTTTCCGTTGGCCATGCCGAGCCTGAGCGGGCCCGGGTCCATCGCGGCGACCCTCAGCCTGGCCACCATCGTCGAGCACTGGTGGCAGTACATCGCCATCTTCATCGGGATGCTCGTGATCGCGGCGATCGTGTTCACCACCCTCCGCCTCTCGGGTCGCTTGACGCGGTACCTGGGGGTCAACGGGATGAACGCCATGACCAAGATCATGGGGTTCATCATCTTCTGCATCGCGGTGCAGTTCATCGTCAACGGGGTGACGGACCCGAGCCTCATCGCGAAGTTTCGAGAGGTCCCCGAGACGATGTGCCCGTAATCAGCCCGTAATCCCGTCTGTCGCTCAGTCTGCCAAGCCGCAGCGTTCGAGGAGGGCGTTGGAGAAGAGGCGGCGGCCGGCAGGGGACAGGAAGCGGCGTCGCTGCTCGACCCAGACGTCGAGGGCGCTCCCGTACATGCGCCGGACGCGCTCGCGGGAGAACTCGCCCCGCTGTCCCCAGTGCTGGGTGAAGGCGATGTCCTCCCGATCGAGGCGCTCGCGCACGGCCGCGTAGAAGTCGAGGGTCGCCTGGCCTGCGGCGCCGGGCAGGGCGATGGTGCAGGTCGTCGGCTCGAACTTCGTGAAGGCCAGGGTCGCCAGGGAAGAGCGCACGAAGCGCACGGCGACGAGGCCCGGGAATTGGTGGCGGACGGCCTCCTCGAGGATGGCGCGCACCGCCGCGGGCGCTTGCGCGAGGGACACGCCGAGCTCGGCGCACTGCACCGGACCGTGAATGTTCGTGTTGTTGAAGGTGTTGCCCGGTGTGGCGCGTTCGTCGGAGGCGTCGGTGAGGAGCGAGGACGCCAGATCGCTCACGAGGGTCGGGATGGGCCCCGAGCTCGGAGCCTCGAGGCGCGCGACCAGGTTCATGACGTCGTCGCCGGGCTCGAAGGCGCTGTGCGGCGGCATCGGCGGCGACTCCTGGGGCGGGACCGGGTACATGGCGGTCACGTAGGCGCCGTGCTGCTGCGCGCCGGCGCTGTAGGGATCGAAGATCACCTCGAGGTGGTGCGGCACGGCGGGGGGCAGCCGCGCTTGCAGGGCGAACTGCTGGAACTCCAGCCCGAACCAGGACAACGCCTTCTCGTGATCCACGCGGAAGCGGTACTTGGACAGCTCGTACAGGGGAGCGGCCTCGAACACGTAGCCGTGCACCAGCCCGAAGCTCCCGAAGCTGACCAGGGCGGCGTGGAACAGCGCGTCGCTCTTCACGTGCTCGGCGCCGAGCAGGGCCACGAAGTCGTCGGAGACCAGCGCCTGGGAGGCGGGCTCGAGGTACACGTGGCGTCCGCCTTCGGTCACGAGGTGGATGCCGCGCACGAAGTCCTGCATCGAGCCGACGGAGACGGAGGCGCCGTGGGTGCCCGTGGCGATGGCTCCCGCGAGGGTCTGGCGGTTGCTCGCGCCGCTCGTCGGCAGGGCCAACCCCGCGGCTTCGAGGGCCAGGTTGAGCTCCATCAGACGGATGCCGCCCTGGGCGAACACCATGCTCTCCGCCTTCTTCGCCTCCGATGGCAAGAGCTGCTCGGGGGGCAGCCCCAGGGAGAGGAAGTTCAGGGGTTTGGTGTCGATGAGGTAGTCGCGGGTGGAGGAGTCGTCCGAGAGGGACCAGGTGCCGCCGTAGGCGCGGACTCGGCGATCGTCCGCTTGCGCCTGGGAGGCGATGGCTCGGAGCGCGTTGAGCCCGGCGCGCCAGCGATCGCGGGGAGGCTCGCGCCCGTCCGCCGTGCGGTTCCACACGTCGTAGAGGCGGGCGGCGGTGATTTCGACGTTCGTCTCCTTGTTCTCCCAGCGATAGTCCCGCTCGAAGTGGAGCAAGGGCGGGGGATCGAGCTGCAGGGCTGGTGCCGAGGCCGAGTCTTGGGGGGCGCTGGGGCGGTCGTCGCTGGTGTCCATTCGAAATTCGGGGGCGCAGGGCGCAGGGCGAGCGCCACCACTCCCTCCTCCTGCGGGGAGTGTAGCCCCGACGGTGAGGGGCTGACAGTTCGGGTGGCCGGTCGGCCGCCCGGGGCTCGTGTTGGGGCTCGAGGCGAGCGCGGCGATGGAGAGGCGAGAGGCGCGCACGAGCGGGCGCGCGCCGAGCGGGCGGGGCCCGAGACGGCGGGCCCCCCGCGGATCCGTGCGCGAAATGGGATATGGTCTTGGGATGAATCAGGATTTTCTGATCATCGCCGGCCATTTGGGGGGCGCCATGGTCGCTGGCGGGGTGATCGGCCTCGAGCGGACCTATCACGCGCGGCCGGCGGGCTTCCGGACCCACACCCTCGTCTGCATCGCCTCGAGCCTGCTGATGCTGGTGACGCTGTACCAGTGGCAGTGGCTGCCGGGGGTGCCGCTGGAGACGGTGCGCACGGATCCCACGCGCATGGCCCAGGGCATCATGACGGGCATCGGCTTCCTCGGGGCGGGGGTGATCTTCAAGGAGAGCCTGAGCGTGCGGGGGCTGACGACGGCCGCGTCGATCTGGATGACGGCGGCCATCGGGATCCTGTTTGGCATCGGGTTCTGGGGGCCGGCGGTGCTCGCCACGGTGATGACGATCGGGGTGCTGTCGGTGTTCCGCTGCGTGGAGGAGTGGATCCCCCAGCACACCTACGTGCACCATCACATCAGCTTCGATCGGGCGGCGACCCTCCCCGAGGAGGAGGTGCGCGCGCTGATCGAGCGCTACCACTTCACGATCGCCAACATGAGCTACCGCGTCATCGCCGACGGCGCCGAGTTCGAGTACCGGATGATCCTGCGCACGTCGGATCCGAACAACGCGAAGCGCCTCGCCGAGACCCTGCGGACCCTGCCGAACGTGCGCGCCTTTCGGATTTCGCCGACGGGGGACTGAGCCGCCCGATGAACCTGCCCCAGTTGGCCGACGCCGGCACCGTCTGCGCGATCACGGAACCGTGGGAGCTCGACGGCAGCGAGCCGTTGGAGACGCTCTCCGGGATTCGGCTGACGCGCGGCGCTCTCGAGCCGCCGTTCTCGCCGGAGCTCGCGCTGACCGATCGATGGCTCCTGGTCGATCACACGGGTCACGCGCCGGAGGCCCGGTGATCCTGAGCAACGACCCCGACCCGCGTTTCGTCACCATCCGGCGAGGAGGGTCCCTCACCGATCCGGATCACCACCTGTTGGCGCTTTGGGCCGCCGACTGTGCCGCCCGCGTGTTGCCTCTCTTCGAGGCGGCGCGCCCCGGCGACGAACGCGCGCGGGAGGCCATCGAGCTCGCCCGCGCCTGGGGACGCGGTGAAGTTTCGATGAAGCAGGCGCGTCAGGCCGCGTGCGCGGGAGCCGCGGCTCGGGACGCCTCCGGTGCCGCGCGGTTCGTCGCGCTCGCCGCCGCCCAGGCCGTCGTGGTCTCCCACGTCCCCTCGCACTATCTCGGGGCGGCAGCCTACGCCATCCGGGCCGCGCGCGCGGCGGCTCCGACCGCCGAGCAACGAGACGCTGGACGTCGGGAGTGCGCCTGGCAGCGGGCGCAGCTGCCGGCTCACCTCCGCGAAGCGGTTCTGGAGGACCAGGCCAAGCGCAACTCGATCTGCTGGTTCGTCTTCGACGAGCAGGCGGAACCGCTGGGGTGAGCGCTGGGAACGCTCACTGCCGGCTCGCTGCCAGGCGTCGCACCGCCTCGCGCAGCTCCTTCGGGTCGTGGCGCGGGAAGCCGAGCCGGAAGTAGGGCGTGGTCTTGCCGTCGAAGGTGAAGTGATTCCCCGACTGGACCAGGAGACCGCGACTCAGCGCGCGCTCGGCCCAGCGCTCGGGGGAGAGGCCGCGGGCGACGCGCGCCCACACCGCGAGCCCGCCGGGCGGCACACGAAAGCGAAGCGCGTCCCCCAAGCGGGCGCGGAGCTCCTCGATGAACACCTCCCGGCGCTCGGCGTAGATCTTCTTCATCTTGCGGATGTGCGCGGTGAGCTCGCCGTCCTCGATCAGGTACGCCAGCGCGCGCTCGCTCACGTGGTCCCCTTGCCGATCCAGGAAGAAGCGCGCCTGGGCCATGCGCGCGACGATCTCCGGGCGCGCCACCACGTACCCGATGCGGAGCCCCGGGGCGAGCACCTTGCTCAGGGTGCCCACGTGGACGACGACGCGCGCCGGATCGGCGCTGGCGAGCGGCAGGATCGGGCGACCGTCGAAGTGGTACTCGTGATCGTAGTCGTCCTCGATCACCGGGAAGCCTCGCTGCGCCGCCAAGGACAGGAGCGCGAGGCGGCGGGGCGCGCTCAGCGTGGCCGTGGTCGGGTACTGGTGGTGCGGGGTCGTGTAGACGGCGGCGACGCGGCGCTCCGCCGTGAGGCGCTCGAGCTCGGAGACGACCAGGCCGTGTTCGTCGACGGGCACCGGGACGAGCTCCGCGCCCGCCAGCCGAAAGCCTTCCCAGGCGGGCCTGTAGCCGCGCGCCTCGACGGCGATCACCGTGCCGGGGCGCGTGAGCGCGCGCGCTGCCAGATGGAGCCCGAGCTGGCTGCCCCGCGTGACGAGCATCTCTCCTTCGCCCGCCACGACGCCGCGGGTCGTGGCGAGGTACGACGCCAACGCGCGGAGCAGGCGCGGCTCGCCGAGCTCGCTCTGGTAGTCGAAGGCGAGGGAGACGTCCTTCACCGCGTGCCGATAGGCGCGGCGCCACAGGTTGCTCGGGAAGTGGCGCAGGTCCGGCAGACCGCCGAAGAGCGCGAGCTCCGTCGGCGCGAGGCCACGATACGCGCGGAACGGCGCGGTCTCGGGGAGATCGAAGGTGACGGGCGCGCAGTCGGGGCCACGGAAGCGCCGTGGTCGGATCTCCGGCAGCTTCTCGGAGACGAACGTCCCCCGCGCGGGCACGCTGACGATCAGGCCCTGCTTCTCGAGCTCCGCGAAGGCGGCGAGCGCGGTGTTGCGGTGCACGCCGAGGGTCGCGGCCAGGGAGCGTGACGAGGGGAGCGCCGCGCCCGGCTTCAGCCGTCCCCTTCGGATCTCGCGGGCCACGCTCTCGGCGATCCGCTGGAAGAGAGGGAGCCCGCTCGGCGAGTCCTGCCAGTCGAGGGTGAGGGTGGGGCGGTCCATGGCGAGCTCGACGTGCGGACGGAGGCCCGACTGGTCCATCCGAAATACGAAAACTGGACCTGTTGAACATACCAGAGGAGCGCAAACTCCTGCTCATGAGAAAGAAGGCCCGCCGCACGAACGAACAGGCCGCCTGGGACCTCCTCGCAGCCGCGCCCGCCGTCCACCTCGCGTCGACCACCCCCGACGGCGCCCCCCTGGTCCGCGTCCTGAACGCGGCGCTCGCGCCCGGCCGCGTGCTGTTCCACGGCGCGGTCTTCGGGGAGAAGAGCGCGTGCCTGGGGCGGGCCGCTGTGGTGTCCGCCTTCCGCGAGATCGCCTTCGTGCCCAGCTACTTTCGGGACGAGCGCAAGGCCTGCCCGGCGACGACCCTCTACCGCTCCGCGTTGGCCTACGGGGTGCTGCGGGACGTCGAGGATCACGCGGCCAAGGCCGCGGCCCTCGAGGCGCTCATGCAGAAGCACCAGCCCGAGGGCGGCTACACGCCGCTGACGCCGGGGGAGCGCCTCTACGAGAAGGACTACCGCTCGACGCGGGTGTTCGAGCTCGTCGTGGAGCGCATCGAAGGCAAGGCGAGCCTCTGCCAGGATCGGCCGCCCGCGGTCCGCGACGCCGTCGTGAACGGTCTGTGGGATCGGGGTGATCCTGGCGACGCGGACGCGATCCGCGAGATCCTGGAGGAGAGCCCCCACCCGTGGCCCGAGCGCTTCCTGGGGCCGGACGGCGTCGAGCTCCTGACGGCGCCGCGCGGCGAGGAGCTCCAGGAGCACGCTCGGCTCCTGGCCGGGCACTACTGGCGCGAGGGTGTCCCCGTCGAGGACATCGAGCGCTCCCTCCGGGGATCCTCCGTGTGGGTCGGCGCGCGGGATCGGGAGGGGCGACTCGTCGGCGCGGCCCGCGCGATCACGGACGCCGCTTGGGTGGCGTCGATCCACGACGTGGTCGTCCACCCGGAGGTGCAGGGGAGGGGCATCGGGCGCGCGCTCATCGCTCTCCTGCTCGACCACGCGCGCCTCCGGCGTTGCGCGAACGTGCACCTGGGCACCGCCGACAAGGAGCGCTTCTACGGGCGCTTCGGCTTCGTCCCCAGCAAGGAGGTCCAGCGTCCCTACGCGGCGACGCCCATGACCTTGGTGCGGGGCGTCACCGGGCGAGGGTAGAGCCACCCCGGGGCGGGCTCAGTGGCAAACCCGGGGACGAACCCGGGGCGAACCTCACCGATAGCTCACCCGGACCCGCGCGAAGTCGTCGCCGTCGCGGGCGCCCTCGAGGCACTCCACCGAGACCTCCTGGGCGCCTGCCGCCAGCAGCGCGCCCTCGATGCCCCCGAAGAAATCCTGGAAGATCGCCGCGTCGAAGCCCGCGCACTGGGTGAACGTCAGCTCGAGCACCCCTTCCCGCCCCGGGACGCGCTCCACCTTCAAGCGGCCCTGCTTGACGTAGGAGCGGAACAGGACGGACCCGCGCTCGATCAAGAAGCCGGGGGAGACGATCTTGAGGAAGCTCCGGAAGGGGCCGCGGGTCAGATCTTCTTGTACGGACTCGCGCCCCACCTCCCGCGCGAGCCGCTGCGGGTCCGCGGCGTCGACCCGGAGGAGCTCGAGGAGGAGGCGATACCAGGAGATCGGATACCAGGTGGTCATGCCGATCGCCTCGGAGTCGAGGAGCTCGCCGAGCTCCTCGTTCCGATCCCAGACGCGCTGCCGGAACGTCTCGAAGTCCCCCCGCCGGGCGCGCGCGATGATCGGCAAGAGCGAGACCCCCCGACAACAGTTCGGCTCACTCGCGCACAGGGCTCGGAGCCAGTCGTCGTTTCTCCGGCGGCCGGACCACGTCGCGCGTTCGCGTCGGTGAGGCCGCTGAGCTGGAAGGTCGGGCCTCGTCGGCTTGCGACTCGGGTCGTCCATGGACAAGCAACTCCACTGCCCGACGCGCAGAGGTCGGACGATTGACCATCGTAGACCCTTTTGGGACGCCCGCCCAAGCCCGATCGACTCGGTTTTTCCGCGCTACTCGCGAGTGGGCCTTTCGGACAGGGACCTCCCGGCACCTTTCCGGACGGAGACTCGTCCCGCGCACGGAGAGAGCCCTGCTCGGGATTTCTGGTAGAAGAAGCGCCTCCGAAAACCATCCCCGATACCCATCCCCGACCTTCGGGCGCCGCCCGTCGGCGACCTCCTGGGCCCTCGAGGTATCGGCGATGCTCCGGGAAGTGACGATGATCTGTGCCTTTTGCGGCTCCGCCCTCATTTACGTCCATGGGCACGCCACCTGCGGGCAGGGTGCCTGTCCCATGTTCGGTGTGAACCAGGCAGAGTGCTGTAGCGGTGAAACGGCCGCCTGCGGCCCGCTCACCGCCGAGGTGCGGGCCCCGCTGCTCGCTCCGGGCGCGCTCCCCACGATCTCCCCGGAGAAGGGCCCCACGATCTCCCCGGAGAAGGGCCCCGCGGCCCCCCGAGCACCGCGCGGCCCCGGAGACGAGCGCCCGTGAGCGCGTCTGCCCGAGCGCAGGCGTCCACGGTGACCAGCGCTCCGAGCGTCGCTCGACGGCTCGAGCAAGGAGCCGCCCGCTCCCTCGAGGAGGCCCTCGCCCTGACGCAGACGCTGCACCTCCCTGGGCGGCGCGACCTGTACCGGAGCATGCTCGACGACGCGATCGCCCAGGCGCGAGCGGCCCTCGAGGCCGCCCGCGCGGCTGCCGAACAGGAGCCGCCCGCCTCCACGGAGCAGGAGCTCGAGCTCGAGGCGCCGACCGTCACCGTCGCGAGCCGCTGCATCCTGGCGCGGGCTCACATGGCGCGGGCGGAAGACGCGCTCCACGGAGCCGGCCAGCTCTCACGGAGCGCTCAGCGTGCGCCCACACGCGGAGACTGCGACGACGGCTGGCGCCGCGTGGAGGCCATCGTCGCCGGGGCGGAGGAGTCGGCGCGCGTCGCCGCGGAGATGGTGGCGGCGCTGGAGCCCGATCCCGCGGCGGTTCGGCTGGTGCCCACGGCGCGCGCGGCCGCCCAGCGCGCGAGGGAGGCCGCCACGAGCGCGCGCCGCGTCGTGGACGAACGGAACGACGCCTACACCTTCCATACGAACAACGGCTTCTCCTTCGGAGAGGGGTGGCATCTGGCCGCCGCGGCGGTGCTCGCGGGCGTCTCCATCCAGCTCGAGCCCGACCAGCCGGGAACCCCTCGCGCCGAGGCCTTCCTCCGCGACGCGGGCCTGGGCGGCCGGCTCCAGCCCTACCGTCCGCGGCCTCGGGCGATGAAACAGGTGACGGAGATCGTCGCGCGGGCGTTCGAGGCCGACCCCGCCGCCGCGCAGCGGACGTTGCGCGCCGCCTTCCTCGGCGACGCTCCGGTGTCACCCGCGGTGGCCCAGTGGGTCGACGCCCGGCTCGGCGGCGCGGCCACGGGAGAGAAGAAGCCGACGGTGCTCCTGTGGATCCGCACGGGCGTCCACGACGCGCACCGGAACACGCAGCCCGACGAGCTGATGGCGCTCACGGACGTCGTGCGACGCGCGGGGCTCACGCCCGCGTGGATCGGTGACGCCCTCGCCGACGTGGACACTCCCGCAGACGTCGTCGATTTCGTCCTGTTCTGGAAGGACCCGACGTTCCAGCAGAGCGATCTGCGCCGGGCGCAGCTGCAGTTCTTCGAGCACCTGAAGGCCGCTCACGGCCTCGTCGGGCAACTCGGCGTGACGACCGCCGGCATGGACGGACCGGCGCTCCTCGGGCTTCCGACCATCTACCTCACGGACGCGCCCAACGCGCGGATGGGTCAGTGGGTGGGCACGGTCCCGGGCTACGAAGAGTTCCTGCGCCGCGACGGCTACCTCGACCGCGTCGCCCAGCGGCTCGCCGCGTGGGCGAAGCGGGCATAGTCGGCCGCCCTCTCTCAACTTGGCCTCAACTTGGAAGGGGGAGTGAGAGAGGGCGACCATCCTGATCACGTCCGGGTCGCTTCCTGATCACTGACCGTAGTAGCGGAGCTCGACGTTGCCCGAGCCGTCGCCGTTCAGGTCGATGAGGGTCGCGCAGTTCCCGTTCGTGGGGCTGAGCGTCTGCGACTGCCAGCTACCGTTGAAGGTCCCCTGCCCGGAGGAGCCGGCGCACTGGTTCGACCAGGAGAAGGGCACGGGATAGGAGCCGCCGCTGCCGGTCTGCAGGAGCATCGTGCGCTGCGTGCCCCACCAGTTCGGGTAGTCGTCGCGCACGCGGACGCAGCCGTCGTTGGGCACGGTCACCGCGTTGCCGGGCCCGCCCAGGTCGACGGCGGTCGCCTCGGTGCACCCGCTGGAGCACTCGTCGATGTGGATGCAGGCGCGCGTGTTCACGAAGCAGAGGTCGCGGGTACACGGGTTCCCGTCGTCGCACTCGGAGTCGTCCGCGCACTCACAGGCGCTGTCGTCGTTGTCGCAGATCCCGCTGGCGTCGCAGAGGGGCACGACGCAGATCGGGAGCTTCGGGCCACCGCAGTCCGCGTTCGTCTGGCAGCTCGCGCAGCCCTCCACCGGCGAGTTGGTGCACGAGTACTGGTCGCAGGAGTCCACCGTGCAGGGGTCCCCGTCGTCGCAGTCCCAGCTGAAGATGCACTCGCAGCTCTCCGTCCCGATGTTCCAACAGGTGTAGCCGGAGCAGTAGTCCGTGGTGCACGCGATGCCGTCGTCGCAATCCGAGTCTTCGTTGCAGGCGCAGGCTTCCGAGTCATAGGTGCACTTCTGGTCCGCGCCACAGTAGGGGACGTGACAGTCCAAGAACACGCGGCAGTCGCTGTCCTGCTCGCAGCCCCATCCGGGGATGCAGGGGGCGCAGTCGGGCCCGCCACAGTCGATGTCCGTCTCGTCGCCGTTCTTGATGTTGTCGAAGCAGGAGCGCCCCTCCAACACCTTGACCACCTCGTCGATGTACGTGGCCATCGCCCAGTCCCGGACGTCGGGACCCACGAAGCAGCCGTCGACCTCGTCACAGGGGTAGGTGCGGGCGCACTCCTGGCCGTCCTCGATCTCGAGCTGGTGGGACAACACCCCGCCGCTCACCAGGATGCCCTCGACGAGGCCCGTGTCGAGGTTGAAGACCGGTCCGCCGCTCACGCCGGGGCCCGTGTCCAGGCTGGCCTCGAAGCGCGCGCTCCCGGAGGTCCCCTTGACCGTCGCTCCCCCGGCGACCTTCAGGGGCAAGCCGAGGTAGCCGCCCACCGCGCCGACGGGGGCGCCGTTCGAGAGCGTGCCGCTGGTGCGCAAGGCGAGGGGCATGCGACCCGTGACGGGCCGGTCGAGTTTGATGACAGCAAAATCCAGTCGATCCGCCAGATCCCCGGAGGCCTCGTAGCGCATCGCCAGGATCTGGTCGCAGGAGTAGACGTCGTCCGCGGAGACCGTGGTGTTCACCGGCTCCCCCTCCTCGGCGGTGAACCCGAACACGACCTGGATGTTCGGGCAGCCCCCGCCGCCCGTGCAGTGCGCGGCGGTCACCAACGTATCCGGCCCCACGAGGAAGCCCGTGCAGAACGATCCGCTCGGCTGCCCCGCGAAGCGCTCGCCGGAGCACAGGGGCTTGTAGACGGAGTTCGAGACCTCGCCGGTCTCGTAGGGGAACGTCGTCAAGTCACAGGTGCTGCCGGAGCAGGAGATCCGGTTGTTCCGAAAGAGCGACGCGGTCGCCTGGACCCGCGCGTACCACGGATCGGAGGGGCTCACGTCGCCAGCGTCCTGGAAGTCGTCGGCGCCGTAGACCATGCGCTGCTGGTGGGCTTCGATGGCCTCGGGGGAGAGGTCCGACGTGCCGCAGGCGCCAGCCAGGCCGACCGCGACGAGGACCAGAGCGGCACCGTGGAATCGACTCGTGTGTTTTTTCTTGTGAACGTCCATCCCTGCGTTGGAGTCGATGGCGCCACGAACCTTCACGGCGCTTCGTTAGAAAATTCCGCCGTGCGGGCCCCGGAGGGGGGTCAGTGGGGGGCCAGAGAGCGCCCCGGCGGTGCCCCGTGCGCCGCGTGTCCGCGTCTCGGCAGCTCAAGCCCCATCGAAACGAGAGGCTCTCGTCACCGCGGGTTCGACGCCTCCTGGGCCAATCCCGACGCGATCTTCGGCATTGGACAGGGATGGGTGGAGATCGACAGCGATCTCGGCTCTTCGGATCTGCGCGTCAACGCCATTGCTCCCAGCCGGGCGACCCCCCGGGGCTCCAATGCGGCGTCAATCCCGACTTCTCCGGCGGAGTCGACGGGAGGCACGGCGTCTTCGGAGCCGAGTACCCCAACGGCGCCCTGACCGTCTTCGGCCTGGACGGCCGCTTCGACTTGGGCGCCGCGGGGTACCTCTACGCGGGGTGGTCCCGCATGCGCGCGAGAAACGCCCTGGTCGTGGGCCCCGCGCTCGAGACGCTCCATGCGTTCGGTGGGGGCACGTTCCACCTCGGAGTGACGGACGCCTACCTGGAGTCTCCCTTCTGTCCCAGGGGGCGGCTGCCGCGGGTGTCGGGCGACTCGGCGGAGGTGCCGGACGTCGCCGCGAACGGATCGTGCAGCAGCGGCCACGTGGACACGTTCTTGGGTCAATACGAGCTCGGGCTCGCGAACCTCGGCGTGCTCACCTCCGAGCGTGATCTTCGGATCAAGCTCTACGGCATGCTGAACGTCGTTCGGGTCGATCCCATCGAGCGCCGCTATCTCGAGCAGGTCGCCGACGTCGCCGGGGTGGATCTCGATCGAGTGACGCAGGACGGTACGCGCAAGGTGAAGTTCGGGCTGGACATGGAGTTCTTCGCTCAGGAGTGGGTGAGCGCGGGCCTGCGCGCCGATCGTCTCCAGCCCCACAGCAAGATCCCCGAGCAGTCGTTCACGGTGTTGTCGCCGCGGCTCACCTTCCGGTCCCAGATGATCACCCGCGAGCAGCTGACGGTGCAGTACTCGAGGTACTTCTTCGATCAAAGGACCTGCGCGACCGACGACGGGGGCCCGAGCAGCCCGGCGGACGACCCGCACCGTGAGGGCAGCAGCCATGGGGGGAGCCTCGGCGGGCTCGCGGCGCGCGCGTTCTGTGTGCAGCCGCCCCCCGCGCCGGTGACCCCCGACGGCTTCGGAGCGCATGCCGACAATCAGACGCCCGGGAGCCGCGGCGCGGCCACGCTCCGCCCCGACGTGAACGTCATCAAGGTGGAGGCCAGCATGTGGTGGTAGGCGGGGCCGCGGGCCGCTCTGGGGAACCGGCAGTCCCGCGCGCGTCGCGTCGATGCCCGTCCGTTGAACGCTCTGGTGCGTCCTAGACTCTGACCGGCTCCGTGGGGGGCCAGAAGATCAGGTAGCTCGAGAGCTCATAGAGCTCGTTGGCGAGGTCCGCGTCGACCTCGTGCACCGCGCGGCTCGCCATTTGCCCGAACGTGAGCTTGTCGAGATCGTCTTGGGCCGGGCGTCGTCCACCCTGCGTCCACCGATCGACGAACGCGAGCTGCCTGCGAATGGATTGGATCATCGGATCCGGGTCCTTGGCCGCGAGCTGGTCGACCCTTCGCCTCGCGTCCGCGAGGCGCGCAGCGAACTCCGCATAGGATGGGATGGTGGATGGCATGACGTCACCAGGCTCGAGGTTGCGGTTGCAGGCCGAAGGATAGGGCTCATCCGGTTCCGCGCGGACCCCATCCTGCCTCGCTGGGTGGGGGATGGACGCGGGCTCCCGAGGGCTCGCCTCAGCTTCGCGGAAACAGCGTCATGTAGGGCTCGGCTTCGCGGAGGACGCGGGCGAAGCTGGGGCGGGCTCGGAGGCGCTCGAGGTACGCGCGCGTGCGGGGCAGCGCCGGTGACAGGGGCTGCACCTCGTTGGCATAGAAGAGGGCTGGTGCGGCGGCGCAGTCGGCGAGGGTGAAGTCGTCGCCGACGGCCCAGCCCGTCTCCCGCAGAGAGTGTTCGACGATGCCGTAAGCCGTGTCCAGGCGCGCGCGGGCGGCTGCGACGCCACGGGGGTCCCGCTCCGTCTCGGGGCGGAGCCTGTCTTCGACGATCTTGGCCATGGGCTCCATCACGTAGAGGTCGAAGAAGCGATCCTTGGCGCGCACGTCGAGAGCCTGTGCCGCCGCCGTGGGCATGAGGCGGGCGGCGCCGGGGACGGTGAGGGCGAGATGTTCGATCACGATGCTCGACTCGGGGATGTAGCGATCTCGATCGGCGTCATGGAGGAGAGGAAACTTGCCGAGGGGCGTGATCTCACGGAACGCGGCGTGATCCTCCGGGTCCTGGAGGTCGACGAGGCGCTTCGCGAAAGGAATCTCCGCCTCGTAAAGCGCGATGAGCGCCTTCCAGCAGTAGGACGACAGGGGGTGGTAGTAGAGGGTGAGTGCCATGGCTGATGTTTTTCTTCGATGGAGAACGGGGCGCGGCCGTGGGCAGCAGGCGAACGAGAACCTCGCCCACCGAGCTCCCCTCCGGGTTGCTCGGAGGAGCACCTCGCGGCGACGCCGCTCGTGGAGCGAGGAGGAGCGGTGCGCGGTGTCTCAGCGGGGAGGCAGCCACCAGCGGTAGCCGTTGGTGCGGAAGGGCAGCCCGAGCTCCCGGCAGACCTCTTCGATGCAATCGGGCGTGAAGAAGTAGTTGCGCAGCCGGCTGATGCGACCGTCGCTGACGTCGAGGCGGGTGATGGCGCGCACGGCCTCGCCGTCGTCGTGCTGGTACCAGGAGAGGAGCAGGGGCTCGCCGCGGCACGTCACCAGCTCGAGGCGCGGTGGGGTCGGGTGGACACCAGCGATGAAGCGCGCCTCCATGCCGCCCAGCTCCGCGGCGCGGGCCATGCGCTTGCTGCCGAAGAGCATGCCGCGGAGGATCTTGGCCTCCCGAGGACCTTCGACGGTGGCGCTCACGACCTCGACGGAGGCGTGATCGAGGAGGAGCGCCGTGATGCGGGGGATGTCGCGAGCGTTGAAGGCTTCGCAGAAGGCGGTGACGACCTCCGGCACCGCCCGCCGAGGGATGTCGGGATCCGGCTGCTCCAGCTTGCCACGGCCGCGATGGAGCGCCGCCTTCACGGCGCCGACGGTGGTGGACAGGGCCTCGGCGATCTCCTCCAAGGACAGCTCGAACACGTCCTTGAGCACGACGGCGGCCCGCTCCTGGGGCCCGAGCTGGGCGACGAGGGTGGTCGCGGCCTCACGGGTGGCCTGGGGATCGAGGGGTGAGGCGCTGGGTTCGCGGACTCCCTCCTGGAACACCGCGCCGCGCTCCTGCCGCAGGCGGTCGATCCAGAGGTTCGATGCGACGCGGAAGAGCCACGAGCGCGGGTTCGGGGGCGCGTGCCCCATGCGGCTCAGGGTCGCGAAGGCGCGCGCCAGGGTGTCCTGGGCCAGGTCCTCCGCGTCCCAGGGGCTGCGGGTGAGATAGCGGCAGTACCGGTACAGCTGGGGGCGCAGGGGCTCGTACACCAGCAGAAAGCCGTGCCAGGTGCGCTGGGCGTCGCCGGAGAGGGCCTCGAGGTCAGGGGGATCGACAGGCATGGCAGAGAGACGTTGGCGCAGGCCGAAAGGATACGTCGCCGGGAAGATTTTTCTGCGAGGCCGCTACTTCTGCGAGGCCGCTACTTCGAGGCCGTGCGGCGCAGCCAACCGGCATCGACGCAGCGGTTCTGCGTGAGCCTCCAGCTCATCCGGGCGCGCGAAATCCGCGGCCCAGAGAGCACCGGGAGAGCACGGTCAGCCCCCTCGCCGGGCGCTCGCAGCTCGTCGCTGCGCGAAGCGCTGCCAGAGAAGGCCGCCTGCGATCAGAGCGATGCCGGTCGCCCAGATCCGCGGCTCGACCCAGAAGGCGAGCCCGAGGCAGCAGAGGAGGCCCAGGGCGGGGATCCAGCGGGGGTACAGGCGGGCTTCGGAGGGGAGGCGCAGGGCGGCGAGGTTCGTGATGGCGTAGTAGACGAGCACCGTGAAGGCGCTGAAGGACCAGGTGGTCTCCACGCTGCCGAGGGTGGTGAGCCCGGCGATGAGCGCGCCGACCAACCAGACCGACGCCGTGGGCGAGGAGCGCTCTGCGTCGACGCGGGCGAACACGGTGGGCAGATCCCCCCGGCGCGCCATCGCCAGCACGACCCGCGACAGCCCGAGCAGCAGGTTCAGGAGGACACCGAGCATCGCGGTCACGGCGCCCGCCGCCACGAGCCACGCGACGCCCGGGACGTCGAAGTTCCGGGCGATCACCTCGAGGGGAGCCGCGGCTCGTCGAGTCGCTTCCGCGAGGCCTGCGGGACCGGCGGCGCCCACCGCGACGAAGGCGACGAGGGCGTAGATCACCGCGGTGCACACGAGGGTCACGACGATCGCGCGGGGGATGCTCCGGCGCGGCTCGTGGACCTCCTCACCGAGGGTCGCGATCCGGCCGTAGCCCGTGTAGGCGACGAACATCAGGGCGGTGGCCTGGAGGAACGCGGAAGTTTCGCCGTGGGGACCGCTCCCGGCGAAGTAGTCCTCGAGCTGAGCCGTGGCGCCGGTGAGGGCCGTGGGCAGCCCCGCGAGCACGAAGCCGCCCAGGGCCACGAGGGTGAGGGTGACGATGATCGAGTTGGCGCGGTTGGAGCGGCTGATGCCGCCCGCGACGACCGCCGTCAGGGCCACCACGGCGACGACGGCGAGGACGATCCGGGAGGTGACGGACGAGTGCCCCGTCGCGGCGAGAACGTAGCCCGCGAAGCCCAAGGCCGCGGTGGCGGCGGAGGCGGACTTGGCGCAGAGGAACATCCACCCTGCGGTGAAGCCGAGGGCGGGATGGAGGTAGCGATAGCCGTACTCGTAGGTGCCGCCGCTCACGGGGTGGCTGGCGGCGAGCTGGGCGCTCGACAAGCCGTTGAACGTCGCTACCGCCGCGGCGAGGAGCACCGCGACGACGATCGAGGGCCCCGCGATCCCCGCCGCGATCCCGATGCTGACGAAGATCCCCGTGCCCAGGATGGAGCCGAGCCCCATCAGCACCGCTCCCGGCACGCCGACGGCGCGCTTCAACCGCGGCGCCCCGGCGCCAACCTCCGCGCTCACGGCTCCCGCCGCCGGGCGATGGCGTGATCGACGATCCCGGGACCTGCGCCGAAGAACACTCCGTCACCCATCACGGTCACCCATCACGGTCACCCATCACGGTCACCCATCACGGTCACCCATCACGGTCACCCATCACGGTCACCCATCACTCGCATCGGGACGGGATGCGCGGGAGCCGCCGAAACTCGCGATCCTCGGGGGAGGTCATGACGACCGCCGTTTACGATGATCGTCATGGGAGGGCAACGTTCGTCGCGCTCCGAAGAAGACGAGAGCGCCGATCCGCGAGCAAGAGTTTGGGTGGGCCCATCAGGCATCCCCCGCGCGGGGTCGGGCCTGATGGGCGAAGCTCTCCCGATGGCGAACCGACTGGTGCTCTGGGCGGCGCCTGCGGGGGCTGAGTGGCCGAGGGTCGTGGGGTGGGTAGCCGTGACCACCCCACGAAACCATCGTGGGCGCGATGAACG